>Ga0268266_10000276_pt1 | contig 84981 bp, 70 predicted proteins | sample KBSS13metaG_FD_190356 | JGI IMG/M metagenome (GOLD analysis project Ga0268266, IMG submission 190356) | Switchgrass rhizosphere microbial communities from Kellogg Biological Station, Michigan, USA - KBS S1-3 metaG (SPAdes) (version 2) | ecosystem: Host-associated > Plants > Roots > Rhizosphere...
TGATTATCATGATTTGGCGAGCATTCAAGGACCTTAGAGCCAGCGACTAGACGGCGCCAAAGCCCTTTGTGCCGAGCCACTTCTCCGGTTTGCGCGTTAACCAGGACCATCGGCGCTTTTTTGTCAGTATCCCCACTCCTGGCAGCCGCGTACGTAATCCTTATCGGGCGGTTCCTTGAATACGTTTGTGCGCAGTTCCCAGATGATGCAACCAAGTTTTTCTATCTCGACTGGGTACGGCTGTTTTTTGCGTCGCGCAAGAAATGGCTGGAAGTTAATAAGAGTGATTGTCTTTCGACTGTCGTCCTGACGAACTGCGATTACCAATCTCGTCCCGAAATCAATTGCTCCCCAATTGCGTTCGTATTCATCATTCAGGGCGCGAATCTTCGGCGAAGCCAGAAGCTCTTGAAGCCTCGCTAATTCGGGCGGGGGTATCTGAGCTTGTTTGAGTGCCAAAGTTCTAAAGTCCACTTCATGCGTAGGATGCGCTTCCGCAAAGCCGTCTGAGTAGACTCGTACGTACACGAGCGTCTCCGTCCGATGAATGTCGTAGGTCGTCGCAATCGCTTCCAGGAGCAAGGTCCTGCTCGATTGTTGAGCCTTTGCGGGTGTGAGAAAGGCGAGAACTAACAAAACATAAAGACACTTTGTCCAATATCTCATCGGCGCGACCAATCCCCTAAATTAGACAACAGAATTGGTCGGATAGTGCCGGGGGATGGCGCGACCGTTTCCAAGTCCTGATTTGTCGCGTAACCGGTAACTTGGGTACTGGCACCCGAAAACGTCCAGCCAAGCGGGTTGCTACGACGCGCCGCCGGCGTTCGATTGGTCGGTCATGCGGTGCCCCCAGCCGTGCAGGGCATTCAAGCCAAGGAACACAATCGCTCCGATTAAGGCGATGCCGACCTCTAGGCCGGCCAAGAAATACACAAAGCCAATTGGTCTTGCCGCCACAAGCGCGCCGTACTTTCCACTACCCCATAAGAAAAGCAGGACTAAAACGAGCCCGCCGATAAAACCAAAGACCATTCCTCGAAAAAACACGACCCAAACTCCATCGCTCAAGGGAAATGACATTTTCACTCCTTTCCGGCGAAGCGGAGACGCTTTCACCAGCCCGAGTCATCTTTGTACTATTCAGTGCAACGAATCAAGTAGAGCGGGATTATCAGGGGAGTTCCCAACTCCTGGTTTGTCGGATTACCGAAGATGTGCTTCTGCCCGGTCAGCCCTTCTCCTTACTCTTCCTCTGAAGCCGTTGCAATAGTCCTGCCATGTAGTCGGGATGCGCATCACCCCATTCGAGTGCTCGCCTCCACGCCGGTTCCAGGCGAGCGTCAGAGCCCCATTTCTCGAAATACGGACGAAGGGCGGCTGTCTCTAGAGCATGTTCCAGAAATCCGGTTTCAATCGCCACGCGGACCTCTTCTCCGCTTTCAAGATACAGTTTCATCAAACCGTTTGCTGCCGCTGTCAGCACCTCGGATGTGCCGTCCATGCCTGCCAGGTGCCGAAACCAAACATGCAGAGTTCCCGCCGCCTCATATCGCTCTTGAATTTCGTCGTTGTCGGTCACGCCCTCTCGAACGCAACCAAGCAAGTACCGCTGGATGAGGGCGCACGTAGGCCCTCTGCCCAATTCCGGTTGGATTCGGTAGTAGCCCTCACCAGTAAGTCGATAGAGCTTAGAAAGAGTTGACAGGTCCGAATCCGCAGCGGCATCAATCCACGACAGGACACTCTTCCTCGAAATTGGTCCGTCACTCGAAAGTGCGTTGTTGATGTCACTGCCGAATTTAGTCATGTTCTAATTTTATCCTGCGTGACACGGGGGCCAATGGTTTGACTCGATTAAGGTGTTCAAAAAATCTTGGGCTGGAGTGCTAGGTCCCGGTTAGTCGCGTAACCGGAAACTTGAAATCCACTTGTCCGAGTAGCGCGTTAATCGGGCCCTGAGTCCACTTTGGGTCAGGCGTTCCGGAATGAGGTGAAGCCTCAATCTGCTTCGAGCGTAACCTTGAGAAAATCTGCGATGCTTCTTTCTTGGCTTGCCCCAATTTCCCGAAGATATTTTGGGAAGAAAAATAGCACAGTGCAGTACCCAGAAAACGAAACCACAGATACTACGGGGTGGGATGCGTATGAAATAACTACGATCATGGCCACAACAAGCACACCGCAAATACTCAGCAAGGAAATGGCGATTTTCGACGTTAACTCAAGGTCGAAAATTCCGTTCACTCTTGTCCCTGTACCGTGAGGCTGAAATTCTGCCGTAAGGACTGGCTGGACGGCGTTGCGCATGCCGTAAATGCGTTGCCTTAAACGAAAGTATCTCCTGTCCACTTCGCCCACGAAAGGCTTGGACCCACGATAGCCAGATAGCCCAAAGAATGTGCGGCGTTCACGGTCAATAGCGTCCCGGATGCATTCAGCGCACTGTTCTGGGCTGAAATCGGAATTCAGGGTTATGGGCGTAGGCGGCTTGAAGTATCTCATCGGTGCCCTAGTGTACGTTCCAAGGCCGATTTATTCACCGCGCCTCGAAGTTCAGCCTGATTAGTCGCGTTATCGGTAACTCCCAGTACCCGGGCTGGGCGCGCGATCTGATCCTGTGCGGCTGGAAAAAATTAAAAAAAATGGAGAAGGTCCGCAGGCTCCAAGGCGTCCCCGCGATCCTTTGCTCTGCGTGCTGGACAACTCAGGTCCGCCACCGGCCCGGTGCTTTGTGCCCAGTTTTGTGCCTACCACCAAACCCGAGGGAGTGCTACCGGTTCGCGGCGGAACGTACCTAACCCCAAGTTCCCGCAGCACTTATATCCCTCAGTAGCAATTCCTCGCCAATGCTCGTAAGTTGTTGATTCTTCGTTCAGGAAGACTTAGAAGGCAGATGCTCTATCCAGCTGAGCTACGGGCGCATCCTTGGCAAGTCCAACATTTTCATTGTACTACGCTGCAACTTCAACGGAAGCGACGGGCGAAATTTTGGAGCATTTTCGGAGCCTAGCGCCTTCAGACTTCCCGAGCTCCCACGTCGTCATCCGAACGTTCGTGACCGCCCCATCTTGCTCTTTACGGCGAGGAATGCAGTCACGAGCGCGACCGACAGTAATGTCGCACCGCCTAATACTTGGTTCATGTCCGATGTGGTTGTGCCGCCGTACAGAAGAAAGACCCCAGAAGGAATGCAGAGGACCGCTACCGCGAATCCCAGATTTTCATGCATCTAAGCGCCGTGGGTCAGTCCATCCTAACTTCTTAATCTTGATTTCCTGCAATCGTCTTGAGGCTTCTCTCAGCGCCTGAATTTCGCTAGCGATGTGAGATTCTTTGGACAACTCGCGGGAGCGCAGATAAATGGCGTCTTCTGTTTCAAACACCAGCTTGTTAAGTCTCTCAAGATTTCTTTCAAAGACGCAGGATTCGTACAACTGTTGCCATTTCACGTAGTCTCCAATCTTTAAGCAATCTCCACCTTATCCGGTGGGGACGCTGAATGATACAGATCATTTCGGATGCCCGCCTTCGCCACTCCTCGAAGCACATCTTCCGCGGAATCGCATGCGCATAAGGTGAATTGTCGATGCGAACCGCGACAATTGTCAGTTCGTCAGAGCAACAATTGCATTGTTTCACCGATTCACTATGTTGCTTGGAGAGAAAAGACTGGCCTTGATAGGTTTCACTGGCCCGGAAAGTTGAAGGCCCAAGGCTGTGGGTGCCGAGATTTGATGCTCACTTTGTACACGACAACTGCGCAAGATAAATTGCTGCCACCACTGAGCGGATTTACAAATATTCCTTGCGGATTCGAACCGTTGATGTACGACTCTGGCACTCAAGCGGTTTTGCTTTGTGAAGTTTGCGCCGTCAAAAACGGCTATATTGCAAAGCCGCTCGTTATGTCTGCCAGTGTTGCGTGATCTGGCTGACCTCCGGCAAGGTCCTTGCAGCAAATCTTTCGGCTGGAGAATAATGCCTGCGTATGGAATTCGTAACCCTCGGCGAGCATTCTTACGTACATTGCCCACAATGTGGGTTTGCGGTTTCATTCTTGCAGGGGCAGGAGAAGCCGCCCGAAACAAACGTCATTGAGATTGCCTCAGAAACGGTTGTCACCTTGGTGTGTCCAACTGACGGCAAGTTTGAAGTTTCAGCGGGAGAATTCCGTAATAATCCGCCGGACGCTCCTCAAATCTGACACGTCTATCTTGGATGAACTACGCCGATACTCTTCCCGGGAAAACCTGTAACTGCTCATCGAACGCGCACGGCATCGTACTCACGATCTTTCCGTCGCCGGAAAGCCTGCAGTTGGTTTGACCTTCTTTTATCAGTTGTTCGTCCGACAGAGTGCGCACGTCGGGCAGGCGAATCTTGGAGCAACGATGGAGTAGGCCAAGGGTGGCCGGAACTCATAAGCGGAACCCTTACAATCACTTAGATTTGATCCGCCTCCGATTAGAAGGCAGATGCGATATCCAGCTGAGTTACGGGCGCATCCTTCAACGATTCCAATCGATTTGGCTGCTGCGCGAATATGCTTTTCCCAGCTGCGTAACGGCGTTCGCCTTAAGCCCTAGCGCCAGACCGTTTCGTTGCTGCTCGAAAGAGCACGGTCAAGATAAGTTGCTGCGCTGATCAGCGCGAGATGCGTGAACGCCTGCGGAAAATTGCCCAGGTGTCGGCCGTTCGAGCCGAGTTCTTCTGAGTAAAGTCCAAGATGGTTCGCGTAACCTAACAGTTTTTCGAACAGCAGCTGTGCCTTTTCCAATTCGCCGGCGCGCGCGAGGCATTCGACATACCAGAAGGAACATGCGGTGAAACTGCCTTCGCTCCCGGGCAAACCGTCAACATGACTTTGTTCGACCCGGTAGCGGCGAACGAGCGTGTCTTCGACCAAATGTTTCTCGATTGCCCGCATCGTTGAAAGCCACATCGGGTCAACCGGGCTGATAAACCTCATCATCGGCATCAACAGCGTCGACGCGTCCAAATCCTTTGTCCCCTTCACCTGCACGAAGGATTGCATCTCGGCGTCCCAGAAATTGGTAAAGATATCGCTGCGAATTTCATCACGCGTACGCTGCCAGGCATCGAGCGGCCCAGAAAGCGATCGCTTATGCGCCAGTCGCAACGCCCGGTCGAAAGCCACCCAGCACATAACCCGCGAGTGCAGGAATTCTTTTGCGCCGCCGCGAACTTCCCATATCCCTTCATCGGCACGCCGCCAATTGTTGCCAAGCCATTCCAGGATCCGCTGCACCTCTAGCCATCCCTGATGCGAGATGGGACGTCCATATTTGTTCGACAAGTAGATGGCGTCCATCATTTCGCCATAAATGTCCAGTTGCAGCTGCTGGTAGGCCGCATTTCCAATCCGCACAGGCCGCGAATTTTCGTAGCCGGAAAGGTGCTCCAGCGAAATTTCCTCGAGGTCCTGCCGGCCGTCGATTCCGTACATTACCTGCAGCGGGCCGCGCTGGGCGTCATCACCCAGTCGGCCCTTGAGCCATTCAATGAATCCTTCCGTTTCATCCACGAATCCCAATCGAATCAGTGCGTACAGTGTGAACGCCGCATCGCGCAGCCACGTGTACCGATAGTCCCAATTGCGCACTCCGCCGATGCGTTCCGGCAGAGAAAATGTCGGCGCAGCGATCAGCGAGCCGTGCCTGCGACTGATGAGCAGCTTCAGCACCAGCGCCGAACGCTGTACCATTTCCCGCCAGCGCCCTTTGTATTTTGACTTCGAGATCCACGCCTTCCAGAAGTGCGCGGTATCGAGGCAGCGCCGCTCGACATCATCGAGTTGAGCCGGTTGCTCGCCAGCCCGCTTTTCCGCCAAAAGAAACGTGGCCGTTTCGCCCGCCCGCAGCGTGAAAGCAGCCGTCACGTCTTGTGACTCCGCCTCCATCTCGACAGTCGAGTGCAGCGCCATCGGCAGCACGCCGCTGTCTTCCGGGATGAACGTCGCGCAGCGGCCGGACAACTCAAGCCTTTGACCCGACGCTCCATAGTTGAAACGAGGCTGGCACAGCATCTGAAACTTCACGTTGCCTCGAATCACTTTAACCAGCCGCACGATTTCGTTCGGCTGATCCATGTCATCGTCAATCGGCATGCAATCAATCAGCTCGACGACGCCTTCTTCGGCTAGAAAACGCGTAACGAGGTTGTTCGTCTCAGGCAAATACAGTTGCCGTACCCGCATGTTCGTCAACTGCGGTCGAATCGCAAATCGGCCGCCTTTTTCATCGTCAAGCAGCGCGGCAAAAATCGTCGGCGAGTCGAAATCCGGATAGCACAAGAAATCAATGGAGCCGTTCATGCCGACCAGTGCAATGGACTCCATGTTGCCAATCACGCCGTAGTTTTCGATGGGTTCAAATGGCATGGCTTGATCAAAGGTCCTTCAGATTTGCGATCCCCAACTAGCTTTGCACGAACGGCCCAACCCAGGCCCGCGAAATTTACATACCCCTTTGCCGCCGAAAACGAGTATAAAGCTCTAACTGCTGTATCTGCCGTCATGGCTGGCGCTGACGGCCTTCATCGAACTTTGTCAGTCGAAACAGGAGTGGCGATGAATCCAGCCGTGGATGTACACCGCCTGCATTTCGCGTTCACGATCACTTTCCACTACTTGTTCCCGCAGCTCACGATGGGCCTCGCGCTGCTTCTGGTCTATCTCAAGACCAAAGCGCTCCGCACCGGTGATGAACACTACAATCGCGCGGCCCGCTTCTGGGCAAAAATCTTTGGCATCAACTTTGCCGCAGGTGTGGTCACCGGAATCCCCATGGAGTTTCAATTCGGCACCAACTGGGCCGAATTCTCCAAATCCGCCGGAGGAGTGATTGGCCAAACCCTCGCGATGGAGGGCGTCTTTTCGTTTTTTCTCGAGTCCAGTTTCCTTGGACTCTTTCTTTTCGGCGAAAAGAAGCTCGGCCGCATCGGCCACTGGTGGGCGGGCTTTCTGGTTTTTCTCGGTTCCTGGCTGTCCGGCTACTTCATCGTAGCCACGAACGCCTGGATGCAGCGGCCAGTCGGCTACACGCTCGGCCCCAGCGGAGAAATCCTGCTCTCCAGTTTCTGGGCGCTGTTGCTGAACAAATGGGCGTTCTGGCAGTACACGCATACGATGGTCGGCGCCGTGCAAACGGGATGCTTCGCGATGGCTTCGGTTGGCGCATTCTACTTGCTGACCAAGCGCGACGAAACCTATGGCCGAACCTTCGTCAAAGCCGGAGTGCTGGTCGGCGTAATCGCTTCCCTCCTCCAGCTTTTTCCCACCGGCGACATGCAAGGAAAGCTGATGGCCGAACACCAGCAACCGGCGCTGGCGGCGATGGAAGGACTCTTTCACACACAGCCAAACGCGCCGCTCGTCATTCTCGGCCAGCCCGACGTACAGAACCGCCGGCTCGACAATCCCCTGGAAATTCCCGGCATGCTCAGTGTCCTCACCTACAAGAAATGGAGCGCCCACGTAAAAGGGCTCGACAGTTTTCCCGAAGACCACTGGCCCGATCGCATTCCCCTGCTCTACTACAGCTACCACGTCATGGTGGGCCTCGGCACCATCTTCATTGCCGTGCAAATGTTGTCGGCGTTGCTCTATTGGAAGAAGCGGCTCTACGGGTCGCGTTGGATGCTGTGGATTCTGATGCTCTGCGCTCCCTTGCCATTCATTGCCAACACCGCGGGATGGATGACCGCCGAAATCGGCCGGCAACCGTGGCTGATTTACGGCTTGATGCGCACAGTGCACGGCGCTTCTCCACGCGTCGGCGCGGGCAATGCCTGGTTCACGCTGATTGGCTTCATGGGGCTGTACACCGTGCTCGCGATGTTGTGGTGCTTCCTGATCGGCCGCGAAATCAATGTTGGTCCTGAGCCGTCTGTGCAGCGTCAGACTGGCCCCGCGCCCGCAACGGCGGCTTGAGACCCTTTGCATGGAGAAAAGATCATCATGGAAACCATCTGGTTCTGGCTAGTCGCGCTGATGATCACGGTCTACGTCTTGCTGGATGGCTTCGACTTGGGCGCTGGCGCCATCCACTTGTTCGCCGCAAAGACCGACGACGAGCGCCGCCAAATCCTTGCCAGCATCGGCCCGGTCTGGGACGGCAACGAAGTATGGCTGATCGCCGCGGGCGGCACTCTCTATTTCGCGTTTCCCCAGCTGTACGCCAGCGCCTTCAGCGGATTCTACCTCCCGCTGATGATCGTTCTCTGGCTGCTGATTCTGCGCGGCATCTCGATTGAGTTTCGCAATCACGTTCACAGCCTGGTGTGGGATCCCCTATGGGATTTTCTCTTCTGCGCGTCAAGCCTGTTGCTCGCTGTATTCTACGGCGCGGCGCTAGGCAATGTAGTCCGCGGCGTCCCTCTCGATGCGACAGGATATTTCTTTGAACCGCTCTGGACGAATCTCCGCCTCGGCGCGGAAACTGGAATCCTCGATTGGTACACAATTCTCGTCGGCCTTCTCGCCCTCGCCGCTTTGGTCGTTCACGGCAGCTTGTGGATTCAGATGAAAACAACCGGCGCGGTGAATGAACGTGCGGGCAAGTTCGCCGGTGCGGTGTTTTGGGCGGTCGCCGCGTTGACGGCAATCGTCACCGTAGTCACCTTCCGCGTGCAGCCTCAGCTCCACAAGAATTTCACGCAATGGCCCGCCGGATATCTTTTTCCGACTCTAGCCATGGCAGGAGCAATCGGCGTCAAAGCCTTCGTGGCGAAAGGCCACGAACGTAACGCGTTCCTCGCCTCATGTATGTATCTGGCCGGAATGCTCACCAGCGCAGTGTTCGGCCTCTATCCAATGGTCTTGCCGGCCCGCGATCCATCCTTCTCCCTCACCGTCGATTCAGCGAAAGCCGGAGCCTACGGCCTAAAGGTCGGCCTCATCTGGTGGGTTATCGGCATGATCCTAGCAACTGGCTACTCCGTTTTCGTCTACCGCTGCTTCGCCGGCAAAGTGAAGTTAGGCTCCTACGAACACGGTCACGGCGATTAACCCGCGCACAATCTCACGCCCTGTCGCCGGGCAGCTCTAGCGAAATCTATTGAGCGAGCGGGGTGGCACGCCAACCTGGAGTCCTAAGCAGCCTCCGCCGCTCGCGGCCGCGAACCCCAGAACGAGTAGAGAAGGATCACCACGTAGGCCACCAGCGGTACCGAGTAACTCAGCGCCAGGCTGTGCGTCCTTTCTGAAACCAGGCCCATCACCGGAGTCAGCACGGCTCCCCCGACGATGGCCATCACCAGCAGCGAACCGCCAATCTTCGTATTCGGCCCCAGCCCTTTCAGCCCCAGCGCAAAAATCGTTGGGAACATGACAGACATGAAAAGGCTGGTCAGAAACACGCACCACATTCCTAGCCATCCGGGCCGCAGGATCGCAAACAGCAGCAGCGCCACATTCGTCAGCCCATACACGCCCATCAGGCGCGAAGGAGAAAAATACTTCATCACATACGCCGACGCGAACCGGCCCACCCCAAACAAAGCGAAGTTGCCCACCAGCAGCAGTCCCGCTTTTTTCTCCGGCAAGTGCGCATACTCCTGAGCGTAGGAAATCAGATAGCTCCACGTGCAGACTTGTGCGCCCACGTAGAAAAATTGCGCGATCACCGCCAGCACAAAATGCCGCTCGCGCAGCAGTTCGGAAAACTTCCCGTGCTCTCCGCCACCTTCGCTTTCGCTCTGGATCTGTGGAAACTTCGTCCGCCAGATCAGGATGGCCCACACAAACGCCACCGCGGCAATCATCACGTAAGGCTCGACAACGCGCAGCGTTTCAAATCGCAAGTACGACTGATACGTGCCGCTGGCCATTCGATTCGCGATCTCGGTTTTGGAAAGTTCGATGCCGGAAAAAATAAAGATCGTACCTACCAGCGCTGCCGTGATGTTGCCCAGCGGATTGAACGCCTGCGAGAAATTCAACCGCCGCTCCGAACTCACCGGGTCACCAAGCTGCGCGATAAATGGATTCGACGCCGTCTCCAGAAAGGAAAGCCCGCCGGCCATGACGAACAACGCGATCAGGAAAAATCCATATTTTCCGGCGAGCGCCGCAGGCCAAAAAAGAAATGCTCCGGTTCCGAGCAGCAGCAATCCTGTGATGAAGCCGGCTTTGTACCCCGATCGCTTCATCAAAAGCGCGGCCGGAATCGCCAGCACAAAATAGCCCATGTAAAACGCGCTTTGTACCAGGCCCGCTTGGAAGCGGGAAATCTCAAACGACTTCATGAACTGGCGAATCAGCACGTCGTTCATGCTGTTGGGAATGCCCCAAAGAAAAAACAGAAAGGTCACAAGACTGAAAGGAACAAGCTGGCCAGAAGGAAACAGCGCATGAGATGACGAGGGAGTGGAAGAAGACGACGGCGATCTATCCAAGGGCACCGGAGGTTGGATGGGCATTCTTCTCCTTTTCGCCAGGATCTCGAACTGCGAACTTCACTGAATTCGCCACTACGTCGATTCGAGAGAATAAACCTTACTGGCCACTCCGCCAAAGACAAGCTCTTTTTCGGAGCTGGACAATGCGCCAAGAAAATCCTGCACCGTCTGCAACCACTTCGCGTATGTCGCGGCGAGCAAGCATACCGGCCAATCCGAACCAAACATCAGCCGACGCGGAGCAAACGCTTCCAGAGCGGCATCAGCATAAGGCTGCAACTCGGTTGCGTTCCAATTTTTCCAGTCGGCTTCGGTCACCATGCCGGAAAGTTTGCAATAAACGTTCTCGCGCTTCGCCAATTCGATCAGGTTGCTTCGCCACGGTTCAAGGACGTGGTCTTTGATTCGCGGTTTCGCGATGTGGTCGAGCACAAAGATCTGGTTCGGATGACGGTCCACAAATTTGATTGCCCGAGGCAAATGCCGCTCGTAAATCAGAATTTCGTAAACGAGCCCGCTTCCGCTCAGCGCAGCGATTCCGGCGTTGAAGTAATCGCGCAAGATAAATTCGTCATCCGGCTCCGCCTGAATAATGTGGCGCAGCCCTTTCAACTTTTCCTGCTTCTTGAGTTTCTCCAGAACTCGCGGAAAGTCCGCATCAGAAATTGGCGCCCAACCAACGACGCCGCGAATCGTGGGCGAATTCGTCGCCAACTCGAGAAGCCAATACGTCTCCTCCAGTGATTGCCGCGCCTGCACCACAACGCTGCCATCGACGCCGCAATCCCTCAGTTCTGTTTGCAGATCGGTCGGCAAGAAGTCGCGCGCGATCATTTCCATTCCGGCACCAATCCATCCGTATTCCTCTTTGCTGTAGCGCCACATATGATGATGCGCGTCGATTCGTTCGCCCATAGTTCGCGATCAATTCTTCGTGGCGCGATAGAGCAAGCAGGCGTGCGGCTCCAGTTTTGCCGTCAGGCGGTTAGCTTTGCCGCCGTCCAAATGGCTCCACAATTCGCGCAACGAATATTCGCGCCCCGGAAGCCCCAGCTCTTTCCACGTGTAATGGATGTCCGCCAATTCGCTCCCGCGATTGAACACGGCCACGTATGTTCCCTTGTTCTCCGTAGATTCCGCAACCAACACAACAATCTTGTCCGTCACGATTGCGGCGCGATTCCCGGTGGAGTGCTGATTCATGGCGAGCACTTCCCTGTTCGTCAACAACGACTCAGTCCACTTATCCGCAGCGGTCAGATCGCCGCCGATCATCAGCGGCGAGGGAAAAATCGCCCACAGCGTCATCAGCGCCCGCTGTTCGCTATGAGAGAGCTGCGTTTGTCTCGGTTTGCCCCATCCCGGCGCCGGCCCAAGATAACCAAGCGGCAACATGTCCGCGTCGGGCCACCGCCCCGGCTGCGCCTTGCCGATCCACTTCAAAATACTTCCAAACTGATCGCCCAACCCCTGCGGATACGGAACGTCGCTGTGCCAGATGTCCCAAACGTCATCGGAAATGCGCCACATCTGCGCGTGCTTCCTCATCTCATCGATTTTTTCGAAAGGCGCTGCGCCCGGCGACAAGCTCAGCACAATCGGCCGCCCGGTCTTGCGAATCGCCTCGCTCGCCATGCGAATCTCGTCTCCGCGATAAGGATGACTGCTGATGCAATCCACTTTGATCAGGTCCACTCCCCAGCTTGCATACAGCGCGGCGATCGAATCGTAGTAGGCCTGCGCCGCAGGCTTGCTCGCATCGGCGCCGTAGTTGTCGTAGTTCCACGGGCAAGTTTCAGAAGTGTCGGCGGCATCAGCGGCGCGATAGTCTGTTCCAGCAATCGGCGCGTTCACTTCGACTGCTTTTTTTGGAATGCCGCGCAGAATATGAATGCCAAACTTCAATCCGAGCGAATGCACATAATCGCCGATCGGTTTGAATCCTTGCCCTCCCGCTGCAGAAGGAAACCGATTTTCTGCTGGAACGTATCTGCCGTTTGCATCCAGCGCATACACAGACGTCTTGGAATTTCCTTCTGGCGTGGGATTGGTCACAAACCATTCCATGTCAATCGTTGCGTATTCCCAGCCGAACGCCTGCAAATGTTCGGACATCCATTTGGCATTCGACTTGAATTGCTCCTCATTGATCGTAGTTCCGTAGCCGTCCCAACTGTTCCATCCCATCGGCGGCCTTGCCGCGAGCACCTCATCTCCGTCCGCCGCAGATTGCGCGGCCGTCCGCCAGCCCATACTGGCGAACCCTAAAACCAAGAATCCACAAATCAGTCGCCGTTTCATTGTCGGTTACGCCTCGAAGAAAACTGTTTCTGAATCTCCCTGCAAATAGATGTCCCACTGCAGCTCGGTCTGCTTCGCACTGGGCTGCTTCGCGATCAGAGTGTTCCTTCGTTCGGCGGGCACAGCCTTTAGAACTGGATCGCGCTCGTTAGCTGGTTCTTGAGGAAAATAGATCCTCGTGACGAGATGGCGCAGCAATCCGCGCATAAAAATGAGCACTGCTAAATGTGGCGCGTGAATCTCATCGGCATTTCCCGCAGTTGCCCCCGGTCTGAAGGTCCGCAACTCGAATTCGCCCCGTTCATTCGTTGGAATTCGAGCAAAACCGTTCGGTACGCCACTGCTATCGCAATCGTTTTCCGCGCCCGCACGCTTTCCAATTGCATTTGCGCACCAGATCTCCAGGATTGCGTCCGGAATCCCCTTCCCGTCGCCATCCAAAACTCGCCCGCGCACTGTAACGACCTCGGCGCCAGCCGACAGATCGGCTGGAACAAGATTGCTCAACTTCTGCTGGCACATACCGATCGAGAAAAACGGGCCGACTGTTTGCGACGGCGTCGGCACACACGCTCCTGAACTGTTCGAAAGATCCTGCAATATCATTTCTCCATTGGCGTAGCTTCTCGCCCGCGCAAAACAATGTCGAACCGATATCCCAGCGCAAATTCGGGCGTTGTATGCTCCCAAGCGAACGAAGAAATCAGTCGCTGCTTGGCCTTTTCATCGGACACGCAGTTGTAAATAGGGTCAAACGCCAGCAGTGGGTCGCCCGGAAAGTACATCTGCGTGACCAACCGGCTCAACAAACCCGCTCCGAACAGCGAAAAATGGATATGCGCCGGCCGCCACGCGTTGTGATGATTTTTCCAGGGATACGCGCCCGGCTTGATCGACGTGAACTTGTACCGGCCATCTGTGTCCGTGATCATGCGTCCGCAGCCATCAAAATTGGGATCGAGCGGAGCGTTGTGCTGGTCCAGTTTGTGCTTGTATCGACCTGCGGCGTTGGCCTGCCACACCTCCACCAGCGCTCCGCGAACCGGACGGCCATCTTCGTCCAGCACTCTGCCGCTTACGACGATTCTCTCTCCGGCGGGCGGCCCATCATGCTGTACCGTTAGATCATTGTCGTTCGCTTTGACGGCAGCGTGTCCAAAAACGGGACCCAGTCTTTCAGAAAGTGTGTGCGGTAGTATCACCAACGGCTTCGTAGGTGCCCGCTGCAACGACGAGCGATAGGGCGGATGGAGATATTCCGGCTGCGTACCGAGCGGCACTTTCGGAAAAACGGGCAATTCGCTCATCGAGACCTTGTTCCGTGCAACGAAACCGTTCGCTGGGCCGTTAGTCTACTGCGAACGAAAAAAAATGTCGTCAATCTGTCCCAATGCAGATTGACAAGGCATAGAGATTCTTCTATGGTCGTCAAGCAAAGTAAACGTTTACGTCCGCGTTTTTTGGGGTTTTTCACCAAACGTCATGCTTCTCCCACGCCTGCGTGAAGAGGTCCTCGAAGCGAATCTGGATCTGGTCCGCCGGGGCCTGGTTCTCTACACCTTCGGAAATGCCAGCGCCATTTCTCGCCAAGACGGACTCGTGGTCATCAAGCCCAGTGGCGTGCCCTACGCCAACATGAAGCCGGCCGACCTCGTCATCACGGATCTAAACGGAAAAACTGTCGAAGGCGTCCTCCGCCCCTCCTCCGACCTGCCGACTCACCTAGTCCTCTATAAGTCGTTTCCCCAAATTGGCGGCGTTGCGCACACCCATTCCGAATATGCAACCGCCTGGGCCCAGGCCCGCCGGCCAATTCCCTGCCTCGGTACAACTCATGCGGACTACTTTCGCGGTCCGGTGCCCGTCACCGATCCGATGACCGACAAAGAAATTGAACAGGCATACGAAGAGAACACCGGCCAGGTAATTGCCCGCGCCTTCAAAGATCTCGATCCAATCGAGGTTCCTGCGGTGCTCGTCGCGAATCATGCGCCGTTCACCTGGGGCATTACCGTCAGCGAAGCCGCCCAAAACGCAGTCATTTTGGAAGCCGTCGCCAAGCTCGCGCACCTTTCGCTTCAAATTCACAATGAAGCGGAGCCCGCCGGACGAACACTTCACGACAAGCATTTTCTTCGCAAGCACGGCAATTCGGCGTACTACGGGCAGCCCAAGGACAAAACATGAGTCCTTTCGCTAATCGCGGAGCGTATTCATGGCGGTCGTAGCCGGTGTTGATTTTGGCACGCTAAGCGTCCGCGTGTCGGTCGTGGACAGCGATCGGGGTCTGCTTGCTTCCGCGACTGCTGATTATCCGCTTCATCGCCGCCGCGAAGATCCTGAATTTGCTACCCAATCGCACGCGGATCACATGAATGCGCTGGCGTCGGCTACGCAAAGCGCCGTGAAGAAAGCCGGCGTTGGTGGAAACACTGTACAGGCGATCGCGCTCGATACGACCGGCTCTTCTGTAGTCCCGGTCGACAAGAAGCTGCAGCCTCTCGACGATTACTATCTCTGGTGTGATCACCGCGCCAAGTCCGAAGCCGCCGAAATCACCGAAGCAGCACTTTGCGAAAAGCTTCCGGCAATAGATTGGTGTGGCGGAGTCTATTCTTCCGAATGGGGTTTTTCCAAGCTCCTGCACTGGCTGCGGCATAATCCTGCAAAACGCGCCAACTTTGCTTCGGCGTTCGAACACTGCGACATGGTCGCCGCGGCTCTGTGCGGCATCACCGATCCGCATCTCGTCAAACGCAGCGTCTGCGCGATGGGCCACAAGTGGATGTGGAACGATTCGCTCGGCGGCCTTCCGCCTGAAGAATTTCTTGTCAAAGTCGATCCGCTGCTCGCCGGCGTACGCGAAAAGCTCAACGGTACGTACGCTACCTCAGACGCGATCGCGGGCAAACTCTCGCCGTATTGGGCCGAGCGGCTGGGCCTACCTACTGGCATTCCAATTCCAGTCGGTGCTTTCGATGCACACTGGGATGCCATCGGCGCAGGTTGCCGCAGCGAGGACATGGTCAACGTCATCGGCACTTCGACTTGCATCATCGGCATCACGCCATCGCCTAATCTTGTTCCCGGAGTTTGCGGCGTCGTAGCAGGCAGCGTGCACCCAAAACAAACCGGTATCGAAGCCGGCCTTTCCGCAGTCGGCGATATCTTCAACGCCATCGCCACTCGTGCTGGCACCGATGTTCAAACACTGTCGAAAGATCTGGGATTCTATCGCGCCGGGCAGACCGGCCTTCTGCGCCTGACTTGGGACAACGGCGATCGCACTGTCCTCGTCAATCCCAATTTGCGCGGCGTCACTCTTGGCTGGAATCTGCAAACTACCGCGCAGGATGAGCTTTTTGCCGCCATCGAAGGCACCGCGTTCCACACTCGAGTCATCTTCGATCGCATGGCTGAACACGGCGTCAGCGTCAAACGCGTCATCAACGCGGGCGGCATTCCGCAAAAGAACGACGTGCTCAACCAGGTTTACGCCAACATTCTTGGGCGGCCCGTGCTTGTTCCTTCCTCCCGCGTCACCAGCCTTGGTTCGGCAATTTTCGCTTTCCTTGCCGCCGGCACGTTCAAAACCGTGGCAGAAGCGCAGGACAAAATCTGCCCCTCATACAAAGTCTTTCAACCCGATCCTGCTGCGCAATCGGTATACGAACGCCTCTACCCGCTCTATCACGAGTTGTACTTCGCATTTGGCCAACCGCAGCGTGCGCCGTTGGGCAAGATTTTGCCGGAATTGATTCGCGTCTCGGAATCGGTTAACAGGAGCGTTTCAAGTTCAAATTAGGATCTTACTTCGTCGCTTCGCGGAGGCTCGCCAATGGCTTACATTCCCCGTCGCCGTTTCCTGAAGGACTCGGTCACTGCTGCTGCCGGTTGCACGGCTCCGTTCATGCTGCGCAATTCTCTGTTTGCACAAGCCTCGCCGAATGCAACCACACGCGTCTATCTCGACACGCGGCGCTCGCTCCCTGCCCTCGACCGCAATATCTTCGGCTCTTTCCTGGAACATCTCGGTCGTGCCATCTACGAAGGCATCTACGATCCCGAATCCAAGCTTTCCGATTCGAACGGCTTCCGAAAAGATGTCGCCGACGAAATCAAGAAACTCGGCGTGCCCCTCGTTCGCTATCCGGGCGGCAACTTCGTTTCCGGCTATCACTGGCTCGACGGCGTAGGCCCTAAAAAGGATCGCCCGCGAGTCGTCGAAAAAGCCTGGAACTCGATCGAAACCAACCAATTCGGTACCAACGACTTCATGGCATGGTGCAAGCTGGTTGGCACAAAGCCGCTCATGGGCCTCAATCTCGGCACTAGCACGCCGGAGATGGCCGCCGCTCTCGTCGAATACTGCAACATCGAAAAAGGTACCAAGTGGAGCGACCTCCGCCGCTCCCACGGAATTGTCGATGCTTACGGAGTTGAGCATTGGTGCCTCGGCAACGAAATGGACGGTCCCTGGCAGATCGGCCATATGAGTGCCACCGAATACGGAATGAAAGCTGCCGACGCCGGCCGCCAGATGCACTACGTCGATCCGTCGCTCAAACTGATCGCGTGCGGGTCCAGTAACAACTCCATGCCAACCTACCTCGAATGGGACCGGCAGGTACTTGAACAGTGCTTCGACTACGTCGATGGCCTTTCCTTGCACCGCTACTTCGGCAACACGCCGGAAGAAACTGGGGGCGACAGCGCTCGTTATATGGCGCTAAACCTTTCCATGGAACGCCAGATCGCGGAGTCCCTCGCCGTTTGCGACTACGTGCAGGCCCGCCGCCACTCCAGCAAGAAACTCTGGCTTTCTTTTGATGAGTGGAACGTCTGGTATCGCGCGCGTTCCGGCGACGGCAAGAAGCAAGTCGCCCCGCATTTACTGGAAGAGGTCTACAACCTGGAAGATGCGCTTCTCGTGGGCGGGCTGGTCAACACGATTATCCGCAATTCCGAGCGCGTAAAAATCGCCTGCCTCGCGCAGCTGGTCAACGTCATCGCACCGATTATGACGAATTCAAATGGGTTCTACCGCCAAACTATCTACTATCCCTATGCATGGGCGATCCAATATGCGCGTGGAGCGGCCATGATCACCGCCGTCGAGTCGCCCACGTATGACGCGGTTTCCGCCGACTACAAGGAACGCGACAGAAAGAACGTAGAGTCGGTGCCTTATGTTGACGCCGCTGCAACCATCGACAAGGAGTCGGGGAAATATTCGGTTTTCCTTTTCAATCGCGACCTGACCAACTCCCGTGAGGTGGAGATCCGGTGGGAGGGCGCCGCGCCGTCACGCGTTCTGGATGCGTTCACTCTCACCGGCAACGATCTCAAGGCCCACAACAGCTTCGACGCGCCTCAGAACGTCGCACCCAGAGCCTTTGACAAGCCGTCCACCGCCAACAACCGCACGCGCATTGAACTCCCCTCGCGCTCCTATACTCTCATTCAGTTTTCCACTTAGGCCCTGCAGAATGCTTATGCCGCGCCGTCACTGAACCTTGGGCGTGCCCCGCTCTGATGCGATTGCCAGCGTTCCCACAACTGCAGGGGTTGGTCTGCCAATTCTCGTAAGCTGGCCGTTTTCTGCAATCTCCAGTTGGTCATACAAATATTCATCCGACCAATCGAGCGCAATTCCAACCGGCTGTTTGCCAGTGGCCAACGTCGCCGGCGCTAAGGTGGTAGCTGCGTCCGGTACAAAATATCCAACGCGCTAACACCAAGCTCTCGGCAATCTTCTTTCTAAGCAGTTGATTCTGACGGCTTCGGTTTAACTTGCACGGCCAAGGCGGCGGATCCCCGCCGCCTCGGCCGTCACATCTGTGTACTTCAAACCGGCTCCGGTGTTGAACAGCACCACGCGGTCCGACGGCTTCAAGAATCCTGTCTGGAGCAGATGATCGTAAGCCGCCGTCGCCGCCGCTCCCTCCGGCGACAAAAAGATTCCTTCGTTCTTCGCCCAATCCTGCAGCGAAGCCAAAATCACTTCGTCCGGAAACGCCAGCGCCACACCGCCCGACACCTGCAAAATCTCCAGCATGATGTAGTCGCCATATGGCTTCGGTACACGCAAACCAGCCGCGAACGTCGCCGCGTTCTCCCACATCTTGCTCGCCGTCGCGTGCTCTTCAAACGCCCGCACCATCGGCGCGCATCCCGAGGACTGCACCGCAATCATCTTCGGCTTTTTTCCCGGTCTCACCCAGCCGAGTTCTTCCATCTCTGCGAACGCTTTCCACATCCCGATCAATCCCACGCCGCCGCCCGTCGGATAAAACACCGCATCGGGATACTCCCACCCAAGCTGTTCGACCAGTTCGTACCCCATCGTCTTCTTGCCTTCGATGCGAAACGGCTCCTTCAGTGTGGAAATATCGAACCAGCCTTCTTTTTCCTTCCGCTCCGCCACGATTCTTCCGCAATCGGAAATCAGTCCGTCCACGAGCGTCGCGTTCGCACCGTACATCTTCGCTTCCACGTAATTCGCGAACGGCACATCCTTCGGCATGAAGATATTCGCCTCGATTCCAGCGGCGGCCGCATAAGCAGCCAGTGCTCCGGCCGCGTTGCCCGCCGAAGGCACGGCAAGTTTCTGCAAGCCATAGTGCTTCGCCATCGTCACAGCCAACGCCAGCCCACGGGCTTTGAAGCTACCTGTCGGGTTTGCGCCTTCTTCTTTCACCACAACGTTCGGATAGCGCTTGCTCCGCAACATCGGAGTCCAGCCCTCGCCCAGCGTCACCGGCTTCACTTCCGGCAACACCGAGCGATACCGCCACATACCGGCCCAACCGCCCGCTTCACCATCGCGCGCGATCTGCTCTCGCTTCGCCAAGCCCTTCGCCGGGCTCAAGTCGTAGCGCACATACAGCGATCCCGCGCATTTCGGACACAACGTCTGCGGCACTTCCGCAGAAACCGTGGCCCTACACCGCGAACATTCCAATTCTTTTATTTTTGGCATCCCAAAATTGTAACAGCGGCGCGAAGGCGACGCTCGCGGTCGACGGGAAGGGGCTTTAACGACCTCAAAGAATCTGTTATCCGCTTTGGCGCTCTTGGACGCTTCTCGGCTATGATGTCGCTTCCATTTTTGAACCTATCGGAGACGCTGCTTGCCACGGGAAGGATCCAGTACTTTTCGCCTTCTACTAATCGCCGGGCTAGTTCTCTTCTCGGCAGGCGCGCTGCTTCTTACATTCACACCCTACCATCGGCCGCTGATCGTTTTGCGCTGCCTTGGCCTCTTCTTGCTGGCCTCCGCAGCGTTTCAGAAGCGCTCCCTGACCCTCTGGATTTTTCTCTCCATGCTCGCCGGCCTCGAAATCGGCCTTGACGCACCCACCTTCGCCGTTCAACTCCGCTTTCTCAGCGACATTTTCCTCCGCCTCATCAAAGTCATCGTTGCTCCGCTGATTCTCGGTACGCTCATCACCGGCATTGCCGGCCACGGCGATCTTCGCAAAGTCGGCCGCATCGGCTGGAAAAGCCTTGTCTATTTCGAGGCGGTCACCACTCTCGCGCTTTTCATCGGCGTCTTCGCGATCAATCTCACGAAAGCGGGCGAAGGCCTTGTGCTACCCGCTGCCGCAGCCGCGCAAGCCCCGCCCGAAGCTGCTCCCCTCCACTGGACCGACTTCGTCCTTCACATCTTCCCCGAAAACATCGTCAAGTCCGTTGCCGAAAACCAGATCCTGCAAGTCGCCGTCTTCGCGATCTTGTTCGCAATCGCGCTAACCCGCGTTCGCGAAGATCTGCAAAAGCCAATCCTCAGCTTTGCCGAATCCTTCACGCAGGTCATGTTCGGCTTCACTAACCTGGTCATGTACTACGCGCCTGTCGGCATCGGCGCCGCCATGGCCTACACCGTAGGCCACATGGGCATCGCCGTGCTCCTTCCGCTCATCAAGCTGATTCTCACCGCATACGGCGCTCTGCTGGCTTTTCTTTTGCTCGTTCTCTTACCAATCACACTTGTCGCACGTATCCCTCTAAAACGTTTTCTTTCCGCCGTCGCCGAACCTGCCACTATCGCTTTTGCCACCAGCACCTCGGAAGCCGCTCTGCCTCGAGCGATGGAATGCATGGAAGCGTTCGGAGTGCCGCGCCGCATCGTCGCGTTCGTCATCCCAGCGGGCTACAGCTTCAATCTCGATGGCTCGACCCTCTATCTCGCGCTAGCTTCCGTCTTCGTCGCGCAAGCCGCCGGCATCCACATGTCCTGGTCGCAGCAGCTTTTAATGGTTCTCACGCTGATGCTGACCAGCAAAGGAATTGCCGGTGTCCCTCGCGCCACGCTGCTCGTGCTCCTGGCTTCGGCCGCGACTTTTCATCTCCCCACCGAACCCGTTTTCGTCATTCTCGGCGTGGATGCTCTCATCGACATGGCCCGTACCTCGCTCAACGTCACCGGCAACTGCCTCGCCAGCGCCGTGATCGCGCGTTGGGAAAACGAACTTCCCGCCGACCAGCCACACCAGGCCGCCTGACCACGCACCGCTATGGAAATCTAGTCTCAAAGGTTTTGCTCTGTCCGGCCGATCGCAACACATCAGACTCGAATTCCGCTCGCCCTTGCTCTTTTCCCGGAAAACCGTGATGCTCTATTCGTCGCCGCAATAGTGGTCTTGTTCTGAACCTGAGTTTCACTCGACCGTTCATGCTTCGTCTCCGCCGTCCGCCTCTGGTTCTCTGCGCCCTACTCGTCCTCGTGGCGATTGCTCCCGCATTTGCAGACGACATTTCGAAAATCGTCCCGCAGGGTTACGTTACCGATCTTGCCGGAGTGATTCCCGGCGAAACTCGCCAGCGCCTTGAAGCTCTCTGCACCGAACTCGAACAGAAAACCGGCGCCCAGCTCGCCATAGTCACCGTTCGTTCTCTCGATGATCGCCCCGTCGAAGACTACGCTGTTGACCTCTTCAAACATTTGGGTGTTGGTGCGAAAAAACAGGACACCGGCGTCCTTCTGTTGGTCGCTCCCAACGATCGCAAATACCGAGTCGAAGCCGGCTACGCTCTCGAGCCCATCATTACCGACGCGCGCGCTGGCGACGCTGGTCGCGCCATGGTTCCGCTTCTTCGTCAAAACGACTACGGCTCCGCCATCGAAGTCGCCGCCTGGCAACTCGCCAAATACATCGCCGACGACAAGGGCATCACGCTTTCCGGTACGCCGCCGAGGCGCCCGGTCTCACGTCAGCACCCGAACGGTGGGTTCCCGATCAGCCCATGGGTGGCCTTCGTCGTCCTGTTCGTCATTTTTCAACTCTTTTCCTCTGTAGCTAGAAGCGCTTCCGCTGGCCGACGAGGCCGCGCCGGTTGCATGGATGGCTGCTGGTGGATTCTTCCTTTCCTTGCCGGAGGCGGCGGACGAGGCGGCTGGGGTGGAGGCTACAGCAGCGGTGGAGGTTGGGGCAGTGGCGGAAGCAGCTGGGGCGGTGGTGGAAGCGGAGGCTTTGGCGGATTCGGTGGCGGCTCCAGCGGAGGCGGTGGCGCTTCCGGAAGCTGGTAACTCCGGCTAAGATTTCTACTAAGGACGCAGCAGCACAATGCAGCGAAGCGAAGAAAAACTAGCTGAGTTCACGCGGCGCCTTCACGAAGCCGCCGGCGACAATCTCCAATCCATCGTGCTCTACGGCTCCGCCGCGCGCGGTGACTACCACGAGCGCCGCTCTGACCTGAACTTACTCTGCATTCTTCATTCCGCAAAAGCCGCCGACCTCGCGCGTCTCGCTCGCGTAATTCATTGGTGGTCCGGCGAACTCAAGGAGCCGCCTCCGCAATTCTTTACGCAGGATGAACTGCGCCTCTCTGCTGATGTCTTCTCCATCGAACTGCTCGACATCGGCCACAGCCATAAGGTCCTTTTTGGCTCTGATCCCATCGCCGACCTTGAAGTCCCCATGAATTTGCACCGCATCGAAATCGAGCACGACCTTCGTGCGCTTTTGCAAAAACTCCGCGTTCACTTCGTCCACTATTCCGAAAACGAAGCGCAACTCCGCGAAGTCTACGCCAAGTCCATTTCCAGCATGACCGTCCTTCTCCGCCACGTCCTCATCGCATTCGGCGAAGACGTCCCCGCAGATCGCAATCATCTCTATCGCCGCATCGAAGAACTGACCGGCGCCGACGCCTCCGCCTTCGAACTCGGCCGTGCCCTTCGTGAAAATCATCCATCCGCCGAAATCCCGCGCGCCTTCGGCAAATATCTCGAAGCCATTGCCGCCGTCATTCACGCCCTTGACGCAATCGTCCCCAAACGGGAATGGCAGCGCCTGCGCAAGGCGCGCGACTAAGATCCTTATGAAGCTCTAAAGGAGAATCCGCAATGAAAATCGGCCTCGTCATCCTCGCAATCATCCTGATCCTCGCGCTCATCTTCGGCAGTGGCTTCATCAGCCGGCGCAATGAAATGGCCGTCAAACGCGAAGCCGTCAACGCCGCATGGTCGCAAGTTGACGTTGTGCTGCAGCGCCGCGCCGACCTCATTCCTAATCTCGTCGAAACGGTCAAAGGTTTCGCCGCACACGAAGAAAAGGTCTTCGGTGACATTGCCGCGGCACGATCCGCTTTGATCGGCGCACGCACACCGGCCGACAAGATCGCCGCGAACAGCGCTCTCGACTCCGCACTCAGCCGCCTCCTTGTCATCACGGAAAATTATCCGCTGCTGCGCTCCAACGAAAATTTCCTGCGCCTTCAAGATGAACTCGCCGGCACCGAAAATCGTATCGCCGTCGAACGCCGCCGCTACAACGAAGTCGTGCAGGACTACAACACGTACATCTCCCTCTTCCCCAACAGCCTCGTCGCCAGCATCGGCGGCTTCACGCGCAACGACGCCTACTTCAAAGCCGACGAAGGCTCCCGCACGGCGCCTAAAGTGGACTTCGGCACCAATAAACCAGCCGCAGCCACTCCAACGCCGGCTCCCGCTAAGCCCTAGTAAACACAAGCACTTAATTGCCACAACGAAAATTCATAAAATTCTGCTTGACATATTCCCATATGGGAATGTATTTTCAACTCATGCCACGAGCCGCAACCACCTCCGACGCCTTCAACGCCGTCGCCGAACCGCGCCGCCGCGACATACTGTCTTTCCTCGCACTCGACGAACGCTCCGTCAGTGATATCGTGGACGCTCTCGCCCTCGAACAGCCCTCCGTATCCAAACACCTTCGCGTCCTCAAGGACGTCGGCCTGGTCCATGTTCGCCGCGATGGTCGCCACATGCTCTACCGCACCAACGCCGAAGCCATTCGCCCTCTCCATGAATGGACCGAAACCTTCGAGCGCTTCTGGCGCCATCAACTCAGTCGCGTAAAAGAACGCGCCGAAGCTCAAGCGAATTCCATTTCCGATCCCGAAAAAAATGAAAAGGAGCAGTCATGACCGTCGCTACTTCAGTTTTGGAAGACCTAACCCTCACCGTAACTCAGGAGATCCGCGTCAAAGCGTCGCTCGAGACGACCTTCGCCGCTCTCGTCGAGCAGCTCGGCCCCTACAACGAAAAACTCGACGGTGATCCTCTCCCGATGGTTCTCGAACCGTGGCCCGGCGGCCGTTGGTATCGCGACCTCGGCAACGGCAACGGCCACTGCTGGGGCACGGTTCAAGCCATCAAGAAGCCGACGCTTCTTGAATTCTCCGGCCCGCTCATGATGTCTCAGCCCGTCGCCAACAACGTGCAATATCGCCTCAGCGAAGAAAACGGCGTGACCGTGATCAAGTTCCGCCACTCCGGCTTCGGCCTCATCGCACCCGAAATCAAAACTGGCGTCGTCACCGGCTGGACTTACATTCACGACTGCGTTCGCAAACGCGCCGAACTCGGCCGCTCCAAATCCGCGGTCCAGTAAATTCCAATTTCTAGGTCAAAAAGGAGAGTCAAATGTCGATTGCACAATCACTTCTCGCAGAGTTTGAAATCCAGGCGCCCATCACGCGCAAATTCATTGAACGACTTCCTGAAGACAAATACACCTGGAAGCCACACGAAAAATCCATGACCGCCGGCCAGCTCGCCTATCACCTGGCGTCTGTGCCTGGCAACGTAGTCAACTTCTCCCAGTCCAATCCCGCTCAAGCGCCTGATTTCGGCAATTTCCCACAAGCCAGCAATCGCCAGGAACTTCTCAAGACTTTCGAAGAATCCGTCGCGACCGTGCGCGAGGTCCTCACCAAATCCGATGATGCGTCGATGAAGGAGACTTGGCGTCTCGTCGCGGGAGACCGCGAAGTCCTCGCTCAGCCACGTGGACTGTTCCTCCGCAATGTCATGCTCAGCCATTGGTATCAGCATCGCGGTCAATTCAGCGTCTATCTGCGCATTCTCAATATCCCCGTCCCTGCCAGTTGGGGCCCCAGCGCCGACGAACAACCGGCCTTTGTACAAAAAGCTCAGTCCGCGTAAAGCCGCATGCAGGGAGCGTAGTTCTGCTGCGCCTTTCCTGGAAGCACACCGCAAGGAGGTTCCATGTGCCCCGAATGCTTCGCCACCATCGCGCTGCTCGTCACCGGCGTAGTTTCCACCGGCGGCGTGACCGCCGCCACCGTCAAACTGTTCCGCGATAAAAGAACCGCCGCAAAACTTTCCGAAGCCCGCACGCCCGCCATTAACAACAGTAAGGAGAAGTCGCAATGAGTACGCCCGCAACCGCAAAGAAACACCAAGTCGTTTCAATAGACGAGTGGACCAAAGCCCGCAAGGAATTGCTGGCCAAAGAGAAAAATCTCACGCGCGAGCGTGACGCGATCGCCGCCGAGCGCCGCGCCCTTCCCTGGGTCAAAGTCGAAAAGAACTATGTCTTCGACTCGCCCCGCGGCAAGAAAACGCTCGCCGACCTTTTCGACGGCCGCAGCCAGCTCATCATCTATCACTTCATGTTCGGCCCGGACTGGAAGGAAGGCTGCCCCAGCTGCTCTTTCCTCATGGACCACACCGACGGCGCCCTCGTTCACCTCGCGCAGCGTGATGTTTCTTTTGCCGCTGTTTCGCACGCGCCGATCGATAAAATCGAGCCGTTCAAGAAACGCATGGGCTGGAAATTCAACTGGGTCTCCGCCAGCAACAACGACTTCAACTACGACTATCACGTCTCGTTCACGCCGGAACAAAAAGCCAAGGGCAAAGTCGAATACAACTTCGACGTGATCGAATTCCCCAGCACCGAAGCCCCCGGCATCAGCGTTTTTTACAAAGATAAAGACGGCAACATCTTCCACACCTACTCCAGCTACGCGCGCGGTACGGAAACCGCCGTCACCACCTACAACTATCTCGACCTCGTTCCCAAAGGCCGCGATGAAGATAATCTGCCCTTCAGCATGGCCTGGGTTCGCCATCACGATCGCTACGATAGCGGTCAACTCGCCGACGCCAACAAACCCTATTGGCCCGATTTCACCGACCCGAAGGCACCCATCCCTCTGTTATTGCTTATGGATTTGTAGGGCGGGCGGTAACAACAAGAAAAACAATTTTTCCGAGTTTCACCCAGGAGAATCGAAATGGGCACGACCGCAACAACTCAGCAGCACAAAATCGTTACGCCGCAGGAATGGCTATCAGCCCGCGAAGCCTTGCTGGAGAAGGAGAAAGCGTTCACGCGCGAACGCGATGCGCTCGCCGCTGAGCGGCGTGCGCTTCCCTGGGTCAAAGTCGAAAAGAACTACGTGTTCGACACGCCCAGTGGCAAAAAGACTCTCTCCGAACTCTTCGACGGCCGCAGCCAGCTCTTCATCTACCATCTGATGTTCGCGCCGCATTGGGAAGCCGCCTGCCTTGGCTGCTCCTACGTTTCCGATCACTTCGACGGCGCTCTGCAGCATCTTGCCAACCGCGACGTCACGCTCGTCGCCGTCTCGCGCGCGCCGCTCGCCAAGCTTCTGCCTTTCAAGCAGCGCATGGGCTGGCGGTTCAAGTGGTACTCATCCTTTGGCACCGACTTCAATCGCGATTTTCACGTCACTTTCACCAAGGACGAAATGGCCGCCAGCAAGATGTATTACAACTACAAAGTGCAAAGCTTTCCGATGGAAGAGGGCCAGGGCCTCAGCACTTTCTATAAAGACGCCGCCGGCAACATCTTCCACACCTACTCAACCTACGGCCGCGGCGTCGAACCCTTCATCAATGCCTACAATCTCCTCGATCTCGCTCCCAAAGGCCGCGACGAACAGGAAACCTCACCTATGGCCTGGGTTCGCCACCACGACAAATACGACAGTGACTATTTCGCGGGCATTCCCGCATCGCCTTCGCCAGACAACTCGAACGCTTCGTCCGATAGCCAGGCGACCGCATCACCTAAATCCAACGCCCACGACTGCTGCGCCCAGCATTCGTAAGTTTTTGCTAACTGTTTTTTGGAGGCCTCGCACTCCGCGGGGCCCCTTCATTTGAAGGGCGGGCGCGTCGTGAATCTGTGGCTTAATCTTTCTTTTCCGCTTCTCCCTCGCCGAGGAACTCGGCCAGCAGCATATGAAAATGATGCACGCCATTCTCCCGCTTCACGGAATACCGCCCGCGGTCATACGTCGCTGACCGCAAACCCTTCTGCACGTTCTCGCACAGCAGAATATCCTCCTGCTGCACTTCGTCGCTGAACGCCACCGCCTTCGCGATTCGCTCTTTCGTCTTCTGCGAATTCACATCGTGAAAGAACCACTCAAAAATCGTAAGCGTCTTGTCATGCGACAGCGGCACAATCACGTTCGTCGAAATATTGTCCGGATAAATATTCAGCATCAAGTTGGGAAACACCCAGAAATAAAGCGCCTCCTGCAAACCCGTCCCCGGCGCATAGAAGCGTTCCTCGCCGTCATCTTTTTTCATCGCTCGAATGGGAGCGAATTGCTGCGAGTAGTAGCGATACGTATCCGTCCGGTATTGCGCGTAGTCAATCTCCCGCATCAGCCCGGGATGCGCGATCGGTATGTGATATCCCTCCAGATAGTTGTCTACATACACTTTCCAGTTGCAGGCGATCACATAGTCCCGCCGCTCCGCCAACTGCAACCCCTCAAACTGAAACCCTTTCGCCTGCTCCGGAATTTTTCCGAGATAGTCGGAGAGCGGCAATGCATTGACGTCGAAATTGACGAAGATGAGATCGCCCCAGGTTTCCAGTTTCAGCGGAACCATGCCCATCGTGCTGCGGTCAAAAAATTCCACTCCCTCCACGTCCGGAGTCCCGATCAGCCGGCCATCGAGTGCATAGGTCCAGCCGTGATACTGGCAGCGCATCACGTTTTTGCAGCCGCTGCCGAGAGCTATGGGTCCGGCGCGGTGCCGGCAGACATTGCTGAACGCGCGCAGAGCTCCCTGTTTGTCGCGAATCACCAGCACCGGCTCGCCGGCAACGTCCGCGGTGAAATAGGTTTCGGGATCGGCGATGGTCTTCTTTGCGCCCTTCACCTCGCCGCAAGCCCGATCCAGCGTCCCCACCAGTTGCCAAGTCCGCCGAAAAATCTTCTCCCACTCAATCTCCAGAATATGCGGATCGATGTAAAACCGCGACGCCAGCGTCTGCGCGCACTCAATCTGCTGATTGACGTCAAGATGGATGGGTTTCGAAGTCATGGACAAAGTTTCGCACAAAGATGGGGCAAGAAAGTAGACAGGTAGTGAGGCAAAGATACGGCGCCGCGCGCCCGGCGAAGTGGAACATGGCTCCGATACTTGGGGAGGAATTTCCTAAAAGTCTTCCGAGACCTGGTCAAGTTCCTGGATGCCCAGAATGCCGCTGTACAAAACACTCTTTGGATTTCCGTTCACTGACTTTCTATAGTAAAGAATACCAATGTCCTTGGTGACGACTTTGCGCTGGTGACCGTTGCCTCGAATCCCGGTTCGCCCGGATAGTGAAGATCCATACGCGCCGTGGATACCACCGCCGCACGCAACTTGGGAGTTCTCCAACCGAAACAGAATTGCCAATCTTCGCCGCGCGGATACATGTCCTGACCGGTTATGCCGATGATGACCGCCGACTCATCACGAGCCACATTGGGATAGCTGCGCAACATGGATTGAATGAGGTCTTCCGCGATGAATTGATTGCGGCCGGAATCAAAGATCGGCTCACCTACGTCCATCTTGGGCAGGACCTGGACATGGACGTTAAATTTTGTTTGATAGTGTTCAACCAAGTCGTAGATTTGGTCCATGGGAGCGGAGCCGATCGGTGCGAAATAAAGTTTGGCAATCGGAACAGGGTCCTTGCAACCGCCGCACAGCAAGAGCATTAGACAACTCAAAAGGATCGATTGCTTCCGAGCGGCCTTGTTCATTTCTGATAATCCTCAAAGTAAGTGATGGAGTATAACCGCGGCTCAAACCTTGTCAAATGTTTGCTCAACTTTTATGTACTGGATTTTCGACGGGCCGGATGAAATCGGCCTCGGTTTATGCCTTCTGACACTGTTACAGCATCTCGCTCGGCACGGAAGTCGTCCAAGTCGTCCGTCTCCAATTTCTTTATTTCCAACGGTTTGCTGCGACGCCTGGGGTGCCCTCAACTTCTTCTTCGATCTCCTTATCTCGGTCCGCGCTGCTCATGGGGAACCTCGATGGTCGACGGCGCGTTAAGTGGAATGAGTGGAGGATGCTGATGCAATTTTCAATCGTAAAAAGAACCATAGGTTTGGCTGCGCTGCTTTTCGCGCTTTCTGCGAGCGGCGTTACGGCTCAGGACTCACAAATCCAGAGCGTGACTACAAAGAAAGCGAATGTAATGGTGCTGGGCACATTTCACATGGCGAATCCGGGGCACGACATCTTCAACCTGCAAGTGGATGACGTTCTGACTCCGAAACGCCAGAAAGAGATCGCGGATACGGTCGCAGTCCTGAAGAAATTCCAGCCGACCATGATTGCTATCGAAGCCGGAATCGACAGCAAGAAGGTGCGCCAGGAGTATCAGGATTATCTCGACGGCAAATACACGCTCACGCGGAATGAGATCGATCAGTTGGGCTTCCGCCTCGCCAGAGAGCTGGGCCACAAGCAGGTCTACCCGATTGATGTGGACGGCGACTTCCCTTTCGACAAGGTACAAGAGTTCGCGAAGAAAAACGGGAAAGAGAAAGAGCTGAACGCCTGGATGTCGGCGATACCGAAATTACTGGAACACGAATCAGCAATTTTGAAACAGGGTACGGTCTCGGATTTGTTGCTGTTCATCAATCGCAAGGAGCAGGTGCGGCGGGATCAGGAACTCTACATGGACTACGCGCAGTTCGCGGGGGGCGGAGAGTATCCGGGACCGGACTTGCTCGCGGAGTGGTACCGCCGAAACGCGCGGATTTTTGCCAACCTGCGCAGCATCATCACATCGCCGGACGATCGCGTGCTCGTGATTTACGGCTCAGGGCATCTGTACTGGCTGCAGCGCAATGTGCTCGACTCGCGTGACCTGGAGCTGGCCCGATTGGAGGACGTTGCCAACCAGGCGCCAACAAAAAGAAAGTAGGTGTCGCTAGTCGGAAGGCGAGCGGCGAACGGAGCGGAAAACGAACCAGGCAACTGTGGCTATCATGCCGATCCACCCAAGCGCTTGCGTGGCGTGACCAATCTGCTGGTCGTGCACGAGGAGGTTCCAATGCGTGAAGAGAATTTCCCAGTCATGATCGCCGGAACCGACCAGATGAATATCCATGGTCCGGGCCGTGGCCATGTAGTGCCCGATATAGAGGAAGTTTTCAAAGAACCAGAAGAGACAGAACGCCAGACCCGTGACTTCGCGGCGAAAGAAAAACCCTACGGCGCAGGCGAGCGGCACCAGCAGCTCTAGCAAAGTGCCGCCGAGAATCATCAGCACATAGCCGAACCCAACTTCATCCGGACCGGCAAAAATGCCAAACAGCGGATGGCCCGCTTCGTGAATGGCGAGATTCGCGTAGTCAAGGAAAAGAAAGCCGGAGCGATCGAACGCGGCATACAACAGGAACAACACATAGAAGCCAAGCACGCACCAAGCCACCAGCCGCGAGACCGGTTTCCAGTTGTCCAGATCTTCGAAGAACATTGTGACGGAGACGGAGCGCCATTCCATGCAGCGAGGTTAGCAGCACAACACCGAAGCCAATGATGCACGGCGAGCGTCTTCCGCCAACGAGGAATTAACGCAGAGGACACACGAGGCGAAAGGCACGAGCACGAAACAAGCTGTCTTTATTGGTCGTGCGCCGCTACTTACGTTGCAAAAGGCGAAGAGCTTCGTACGCCGCGCCAAGCTGAGGCGCATTCTCGTTGAGAATGACGGACACAGGAATGTTCGACAGGAGTTTTTCAAAGTGCCATTTGTCGCGGAACGACTGGAAGAAAGTTCCATCCTTCATCTTGTCGAGAATCTTCACCGCGATTCCGCCGGCCACGTACATGCCGCCGAGTGAAAGCACTTTCAGCGCGAGATTACCGGCTTCGGCACCGTAGATGTCGGTCCACAGGTCGAGCGTTTCAACGCAAACCGGACAAGTCTTGTTAAGCCCGTTATGCGTAATTTCCGGCGCCGGATCGGCATCGGGATCGGCAAACGACGGATGCTTCACATCGGGAGCAATAAATTCGTGAATCGTGCGAAATCCGCGGCCGGAAAGGATCAGCTCAAAGCTGACTTGCGGATAACGCCGCCGCATGAAGCGCAGCAACTCAATCTGCTGTTCGGTGTGCGGCGCGAAATCGGAGTGTCCTCCTTCGGACGGGACGACGCGATAGCGACAACCGTCCCACGCGAGGATCGCTTGGCCCAGTCCGGTACCGGCAGCGATGAGCGCGCGCGTGCCGCCCGGTTCGGGATCGCCGGGATTCAGCACGGCAAAATCCGACGGCGAAAGATATTCGATGCTATGACCCCAGGCGCCAAGATCGTTGAGCAGCGCAATGTGCGGAATGCCGAGTTCTTCGGAGAGGACGGCGGCGTCCACGGTCCAGGGCAAGTTGGTTGCGCGAACGCGATTGTCGATTACCGGGCCGGCGATGCCGAATCCGGCAGCGCGAATTTTTTCGTCGCCAAGATGGGCGGAAGCGACACGCGCAAACTCTTTGGCGATGAGATCGAACTTCGCGAAATCCTTGCTGCGAAAACGCTGCTTGAAAATCGGCGTAAGCTTGCCGCCGCGCTCGGAAAAAAGGGCGAGGTTGCATTTGGTGCCGCCGACATCGCCAGCCAGAATCACGAGGTCCCCCTGCGCGGTTTAAAACGGTTCAATTCCGAATAACTGCGAATCAGGGAGTGTACCACTTACGACCGTCGCGTTCGAGCAAGGCGTCGGATTCGCGGGGGCCCCAGCTCCCGGACGCGTACTGGGGAACGCTGGCGGTTTTGGCCGCGCTCCAGACATCGAGTATGGGATCGACTAGCGACCAGGCGGCTTCGACGTTGTCGCCGCGATCAAAAAGAGTGGCGTCGCCGCGTACACAGTCGTTGACGAGGGTGGCGTAGGCGCTGCGTGTCGCTTCGCCAAAGCCTTCCTTGTAGCTGAAGTCCATGTTGACGTTGCCAATGCTCATTTCGGTGCCGGGGCGCTTGGCACCAAAAGAAATCGAAATTCCTTCATCCGGCTGAATGTTCAAGATCAAACGATTTGGCTCGGCTTCGCGTCCGCGGAATACAACGTGGGGAGCGCGCTTGAACTGAATAACGATTTCCGTGCTGCGCTTGGCGAGGCGTTTGCCAGTGCGGAGATAGAACGGAACATTGGCCCAGCGCCAATTGTCGATCAGAACTTTCGCAGCGACGAACGTCTCGGTGCGCGACTGCGGGCTGACGCCTTGCTCTTCGCGATACGCGGGAACTGTTTTGCCGTTGGTATTTCCCTTCCCGTACTGCCCGCGCACGACGGCTTGCGCTACGGCTTCGAGATCGAACGGGCGGATCGACTGCAGAACTTTGAGTTTTTCGTTGCGGACCGCAGTGGCATCGAAAGACGCGGGCGGTTCGACCGCGACGAGAGAAGTCAGTTGGAGGACATGGCTCTGAATCATATCCCGCAGCGCGCCAGCAGTTTCATAAAAACCGCCACGGCGTTCGACTCCGAGCGTTTCGGCAGCGGTGATTTGCACGTGGTCCACATAATTGCGGTTCCAGAGCGGCTCAAAAATTCCGTTGCCGAAGCGAAGAACGAGAAGATTCTGAACAGTGTCTTTGCCCAAGTAGTGGTCGATGCGGTAAACCTGATTTTCTTCAAAAACGTTGTGGACGATCTTGTTGAGCTCTTTTGCGGAAGCCAAATCGCGGCCGAACGGCTTTTCGACAATAATGCGCACCCACGCTTTCGGATTGCACGGGCGCGAGAGGCCTGCGCGTCCAAGCTGTTCGATGATGTCGGCGTAGACTTCCGGCGGAGTGGAAAGATAAAAGATGCGATTGCCGCAAAGATCGTGAGAGGCATCCAGTTCCGTCAGCCGCTTGGAAAGTCTGGAATAGGCTTCCTGGTCGCCGTAATCTCCCGCGCTGTAGAAAAGATTGTTCGCGAATGCGTTCCACTTGGCGGGATCAATGGGCCCGCCTTCGGAAATCGTTTTCGCGGCTTCGCCGGCAGTATTGCGGAAAGACTCGTCGGTCATGGGCGTGCGCGCGAAACCAACTACGGAATAGCGTTCGCCGAGCGAATCGTGAGCAGCGAGATCAAAGAGCGCAGGAATGACTTTGCGTTTGGCGAGGTCGCCGGAAGCGCCAAAGAGGACGATGGCGCAAGGTTCAGTTGCACCGCCGTAAGAGATGTTGGAAACGGGTTCGGCAGGCATGAGCTCTCCTGTGAGAGAAGCAGCTGGTTAGATGTTGCGACTGCGGAAAGAACTATACCTCAACCTGCAAATTGCGCAGGTCGGCGCGCAACTGGTCGGGTGACTGATAGTGAATGACCGACATGCCAAGACGGCGCGGGGCTTCGAGGTTGAGCGGACGGTCGTCAATGAAAACACATTCCTCGGGCTGGCGCTGCGTGACGGCGAGAGCCAAGCGGAAGATGCCTTCTTCCGGCTTGCGGGAGTGAATGTAACAGGAGCTGAAGAAGACCTGAAAGCTGCGGCGAAGGTTAAAGGCTTCGATGCGGTATTGGTTGAGTTCTAGAGGCTCGTTGTTGATGGCGCCGATGAAATAGCGGTTGCTTGCGGCGCATTGGTCCAGAATCGCACGGCTGCCCGGATACTCTTTGGATTGCGCGAACATGAAAGCCGTGAACTCCTCGCGCGTGAAGTTGCGCGGACGGTAGAAGAGTGTGCGGTCGAGATATTCGTTAAGCGAAAGCTGGCCGGCGTCAAATGCGGGGAAAGACAGTTCGTGGCGGTCCTGAAAGTCATCCCAGTCGAGATGAAAGGCCTCGCCGGCTTCCTTGCGCGAGTTGCGGTCCCAGCCGTTGGTAAGGATGACGCCGCCAATATCCCAGAACAGCGTTGTGATACGCGCCATGAATATGCCCCCAAGCTTCGACGCTAATTCTTGCCGAGGGATTCTACTGTATTCCAGGCTGCGATGAATTACGCGTAAGCGAATTTGTAGCAACGAATTGCGAACAGCCGCGGCTCGAGGGCCGGTTAGGAGATTCCCCGAAACTGCGGTAAGGTGAAGTTTCACAGAGACCTTGAGGAGGAAGTTGTGGCGAACGATAGTTGCGAGCCCGAAAACCCGACACCGACACCGGTGACGCCGGGCACACGCATGGTGCACTGCGTGAAGTTTGGCAAGGACCTGCCCGGGCTGGATCGCGTGCCTTGGAGGGGCGAACTGGGAAAGCGAGTTTACGAGAATGTTTCCAAGGACGCGTGGAAACTCTGGATTGAGCATTCGAAGATGATCATGAACGAATACCGGCTGAATCCGCTCGATCCCAATTCACAAAAAATCATGGAAGAGCAACTCGAACAGTTTTTCTTTGGCGAGGGAGCAAAGCTGCCAGAAGGCTACGTGGCGCCGAAAGCCAAGGGCTAGCAATCGGGGCTAGCGTGGCGAAGACAGGATCTTGCCCGTGATCGGGTGTTCGACCGGCAGTGTTTCCTTAATGTTGAAACGAAGCTTGGAGTGAGCGGAGCGCAACGCGTCCTCGACATCTCTCGCCGTTGCCGCCTTGGCAAAAATAAATCCTAAGTAAGAAGAACCTTCGGGCCACGCGAGGATGGTGTCGCGGATTCTCGCCGTGATTTCGATTTCCGTGATGCAGCGGACGTGCTGCGCGTCTTCTACGCCCTGAACCGATTCGAGTACGCCGCTGGCGGGAACCGGAATCATCATCACGCCGGAGGCAAGTCCTTCGCGCTGCCAGCCAGAAACGTCTTCGCCGATTGCCTGGCGGAGAATCAATTCTTCAAGACTGATCAGGTGCGGATGATCCTGCGACGCGAACTCGAGCGAGCGTGCGCAAAGTCCGCCAATGGGCCGCGGCGCTATCTCGATGGGCCATACTCCGCGTTCGTTAATACGGAACTCTGCGTGAACAGGGCCGTGCGTTAGGCCAATGGCACGCGCCGTATTCTCGGCTGCGCGGCGAATCGTGTCTTGTTGCGGCGCGCTCAATCGTGACGGCGTCACGTAGATGCTTTCCTCAAAGAACGGACCCTCGAGAGGATCCGGCTTATCGAAGATGGCCAGCAGTTTGAACGCGCCTTCGATGAGTAGCCCTTCCACTGCGACTTCTGTGCCGTGGATGTATTCCTCGACCAGAGCCTGAGTGAAATCGGCTTCGCGCTGCGCGCGCAATTCCGGACGTTCGAACAGTTGCCGCAAGCGCGCGACGGCGGCGAAAAAATCATCGCGGTTGTCGGCGCGCATCACGCCCTGACTGGCGGAGAGCGAAAGCGGCTTGATGACGCAGGGATAACGCACCCCCAATAGCGCAGGTTCAGGGTCAGGAGAAAGCGGAATCGCGCGGAACCAGGGACTTGGCAATTCCGCATCGCGAAACACTTCCCTCATGCGTAGCTTGTTGTGGCAGGCTTCCACTGCGACAGGATGGTTGGCAGAGAGTCCCAAGCCACGCGCCGTATAGGCGGCCGCGACGGTCGGTCGATCGCCCAGCGCAATCACGCCATCAAAATGGCGTCGGCGAAATTCCTGCAAAGCGCGGCCGGCAGCATGTTCCGGCGCGTCAAAACGGACTGCCAACGCGTCATCTCCCCACGGATTCGAAAGCTCGTGGCATCTGTCGGTAACAAACACCAGGCGCACGCCGAGGCGGCGCGCCGCTGCGTCGAAACTCCGCGTCTGATAGCCCAGCTTCGACGCGAATAAGAGAACGGACTTGTGTAGATGATCGGTCATGCGCACGTGCTCTAAACGAACCCTTCCTTTGTGGGAATTTCTTTCGCAAACTCTTGGATGGGAACCAACTGGTCCCCGCTGGGTTCAGCTCAACAGTACCAAGGTTCGCTGAGGTAAGGGACTGGGCGCGCGGAGGTCGTGGCGCGAAAGGGAAAAGAGTCGCCCGATCGCGCTTCAGAAGCCGTTAACCAGATGCGGTCAAAAATCGCGGAGCGTGAGGATTTTTGCTTTTCCTCGTCCGATACGATTGCGAAAATACGGGCGGCGAGGCCGTCAATTGCAGGATCGCAATGGGTCCAGGGATACACAAGCCTCTCCGCGTCAAACCCGCCGACGATCCCGGCGATTTCGGACAGCTCCAAAAGGCGGGAACGCGATGGAATCAGCAAACGAATCGCGAGTTGAATGGAAGGCACGGCGGAGATCAAGTCGCGTTCCGCGATAGTTTGCAACAAATCGAGATAAGAGTCACGCGTCGTCCATGGCGTGAAAGGTATAAAGGTTGGTTGCAGCGTCACGCCTGATTTCGCGCAAAGATCCAGAGCGCGCAGAAAATCGGCACGCGTGTGGCCTTTGTCTAGTTTGCGCAGCACTTCATCATCGAGCGACTCCACAGCGCTGGTGACAAACAGGCACCCTGTGCGCGCCAGTTTTGGCAGCGCGTCCGCATGGCGGAGTAAATGTTCGATCTTGATCGTCACGTCGTAGGTGAGTTGTGGAAACTCTGCGTGCAGTTCGTCGACGATGCGCGTAGCGTGAGTCACTCCGTTGAAAAAGTCCGGGTCGCCGAATGTAATGTGCTGCGCGCCGGCCGCGACTTGCTGGCGAATATCTGCAAGGACGACTTCGCGCGGCACAATACGGAACTGGCCGGCATATACCGGCACTATTGGACAGTGGCGGCAAAGATGTTTGCACCCGCGCGAAGCTTCGGTGTAGCCAACTATGCGATGCGAGCCATTGGGAAGAACAACGTGAGCGTATTTGCGGAGCTGCGGAAGGCCAGCACGGTCGGGCAATTCGAACGTCAGCCGCGGCAAAGGCAAATGTCCGTTGCGATCGGCTGGTGCTCCTTCGCCGCTTGAAATTTTCAGCGCGACTGCGGCGAGATTGGCTTCGAACTCCGGTCCAAGAATCGTAGTGAATCCTGCAGCGCGCAAATGGGATTCATTCAGCGGCGCGTACAAGCCGCACGCGCACAGCTTAGCCGCCGGATTTTGCTTCCTTACGATTCGAACCCATCGCAACGCAAGGAGGGTGGCCGTATGCATCGGCAGATAAAAAACGATGAGCTGCGCATCGCGAACGGCTTGTTCGTCGAGCGACTGGCGGGAAAGATCGAGGCACTCTACCGGATGCCCTTGCTTGCGCAGCCAAGCCGCCGGGGATGCAAGCCCGAATGGCTGGCGGCCTAATTCATAGGTGGCGAGCAACAGAATATTCACGTCTCGCACAGTATAGCGCGCAGCGCAGTTGAACAACATTCGCGGTCCGCAAGCACGCTGCGTACTTCAACTTCGGTTATCATAGAGGTTTCGCAACGCCTGAAAGGACTGCAGATGGCCATCTCCGCAACAAATTCGTTTGGCACTCGCGACAAATTGAACGTCGGCGCCCAGTCATTCGACATTCATCGGCTGGAGATTTTGGAGCGCCAGAGTCACGAGTCCATGAAGCGGATGCCTTTTTCGCTGCGCATTCTGCTGGAAAATTTGTTGCGCAATGAAGACGGCCGCTTTGTTCATAAGGAAGACATCCAGGCGTTGGCGAATTGGACGCCCGGCGCAGCAGAAAAAGAGATTGCCTACATGCCGGCGCGAGTGCTACTGCAAGATTTTACAGGCGTGCCGGCAGTGGTTGATCTCGCCGCGATGCGCGAAGCCGTCAAAAAAATGGGCGGCAACCCGAAGCGCATCAATCCGCTCTTCCCCGCAGAATTAGTGATTGACCATTCCGTGCAGGTAGATAGCTTCGGCAACGTGAACGCGTTCGGCATGAACGCACAGCTGGAATTTCAGCGCAACGCCGAGCGATATGCATTTTTGCGCTGGGGGCAGACGGCCTTTCAGAATTTCAAAGTTGTGCCGCCGGAAACCGGTATCTGCCATCAAGTTAATCTGGAATATCTTGCGCGTGTAGTTTGCGCCGTCCCTTCCGGCAACCGTTACGAAGCGTATCCGGATTCGCTAGTTGGCACCGACTCGCACACGACCATGGTGAATGCGCTGGGCGTCTTTGGCTGGGGCGTCGGCGGCATCGAGGCAGAAGCCGCCATGCTCGGCCAGCCGAGCTCGATGCTGATTCCTCAAGTCGTGGGCTTCCAGCTGCACGGCAAATTGCCCGAAGGCGCAACGGCGACAGATTTGGTGCTGACTGTTACGGAGATGCTGCGCAAGAAAGGCGTCGTCGGAAAATTCGTCGAATTTTACGGTAGCGGTCTCTCGAGCCTGAGTGTGCCCGATCGCGCGACGATCGCCAATATGGCGCCAGAATACGGCGCGACGATGGGGTTCTTCCCGGTCGACGCGGAAACGCTGGCATATCTGCAATTCACAGCGCGGCCGCACGAACAGATCGCGCTGGTCGAAGCGTACTGCAAGGAGCAGGGGCTGTTCCGCACGGACGCGACGCCCGATCCCGCTTTCACCGACACGCTGCAGTTGGACTTAGGCACTATCGAACCAACGGTTGCCGGGCCCAAGCGGCCTCAGGATCGTGTGCCTCTGCGGGAGGCGAAGAGTTCTTTCACAAAGATCTTGGAAGGCTCACCGGCAAAGCCAGCTCACGTGCAGAACAACGGCGATTCGTTCGAATTGTCGAGCGGCGCAGTAGTGATCGCCGCTATCACCAGCTGCACCAACACCTCGAACCCATCGCTGATGCTTGGCGCAGGATTGCTAGCGAAAAAGGCAGTGGAGCGCGGCTTGCAGGTGAAGCCGTGGGTGAAAACGAGCCTAGCGCCTGGCTCAAAGGTTGTTACCGACTACTTGCAGGCTGCGGGCCTCACCCAGTATCTCGACAAATTGAAATTCAATCTTGTCGGCTACGGCTGCACGACTTGTATCGGAAATAGCGGACCGTTGCCCGATGCGATTGGCCACGCTATCAAGGAAAACAATCTCGTGGCGGTCGCAGTTTTGAGCGGCAATCGCAACTTTGAAGGAAGAATCCATCCGTTGGTTCGCGCGAACTATCTCGCGTCGCCGCCGCTGGTAGTTGCTTACGCTTTAGCAGGACGGATGGATTTGGACCTGACGAACGAGCCGCTGGGCAACGATACGGGCGGGAAGCCGGTGTACCTCCGCGACATTTGGCCCACGCCGCAGGAAGTGGAAGCGACGGTGCGCCAGGCCGTTTCGCAGGAGCAATATCAGAAGCAGTATGCCGCGGTGTATGACGGCGACGAGCACTGGAAGGGCATGGCCGTTCCCGTAGGGGATTTGTATCAGTGGGATGCGCACTCCACATACATTAAATTGCCGCCGTACTTTGAAAACATGGCCAAGACCGCGCCGCCGCTGGCTGACATTCATGGCTCTCGCGTCCTGGCAGTGCTTGGCGACAGCATCACCACCGACCATATTTCGCCCGCCGGCTCGATCGGTGCGGATACGCCAGCGGGGAAATATCTGATTGCCAATGGCGTCAAGCCGCACGAGTTCAACTCTTACGGCGCGCGGCGCGGAAACCATGAAGTGATGGCGCGCGGAACGTTCGCCAACATTCGCCTGAAGAACCAGCTGGCGCCGGGTACCGAAGGCGGCTGGACCACGTATCAACCGGGCGGCGAACAGATGAGCATTTACGACGCTTCGGTGAAATATCGCGAAGCGGGCGTGCCGCTGGTCATCATCGCCGGCAAGGAATACGGTTCCGGTTCTTCACGCGACTGGGCGGCGAAGGGGCCAAAGCTGCTTGGCGTTCGCGCGGTGATTGCGGAAAGCTACGAACGCATCCATCGCAGCAATCTGGTGGGCATGGGAATTCTCCCGCTCGAATTCAAGGCCGGGGAGAATCGCGAAACCCTTGGCCTGACCGGTCACGAAACGTTTGAAATCACCGGCGTCACTTCCCTTTCGCCGCGTACTGCGATCCAAGTCAGGGCAAAATCGCTGGATGGTAAGGAGAAACAGTTCACCGCGATCGCGCGGGTGGACACGCCGGAAGAGGTTTCCTACTACCAGCATGGCGGCATCCTTACTTACGTTTTGCGGCAGATGATTTAGGCCGCCGACTCCGTCGTTCACAATTGAGGAATCGCAGTCTATGATGCGCGGGTCGTTATTTTCCTGAATTTGCTCTTCACATTGAGGCTTGTGTGATCTCCAGGCGTTACCTCTGTGCTCTATCAATATTTCTTTTCGCGACCGTTACCCCCGCGCAAGAAGGAAAGCAGGTCACTGATCCGGTGACCGCGATCAAAGCGGGGCGACTGGTTGACGTGGAAAACGGCCGTGTGCTCGATAAGCAGGTCATCCTGGTGCGTGGCGGCAAGATCGAATCGGTCGGCAGCGATGTAAAGATTCCTGCGGGTGCCAAGGTCATCGATCTTTCGAACAAGACAGTTCTGCCCGGGCTAATCGACTGCCACACGCACCTTGCCGACGGCGCGCACGAAGGCAACGCGGATCCAACATCCCAAATAAAACGAACTGCTTCGCAAGTCGTCCTGGAGTCGGTTCCCAACGCGCGCATGACGCTCGAGTCGGGCTTTACAACGGTGCGTGACGTCGGTGTATATCGGGCATTGAACGACGTCGCGCTGCGCGATGCCATCAACAAGGGTTACATCGTCGGCCCGCGCATGTTCGTAGCAGGCGCGTACGTCACCATCACCGGTGGAGCTGGCGCGATGACCGGTCAGGCTCCCGACATCAAGCTGCCGTGGGACTTCAACTACGGCGAAGCGAACAGCCCGTGGGAAATTCGCCAAAAAATTCGGCAGCTTGCGCACGATGGAGTGGACCACATCAAGCTCCTTTCCAGCGGCGCTGTATTGACGCATGGCAGCAATCCCAACTCTCAGGAATTTACGCTGGAAGAACTGCAGGCCGCGGTCAACGAAGCGTCGAATTTCGGCTTGCGCGTCGCGTCACATGCGCACTCACGGCAAGGCATCAAGAACGCCATCCTTGCCGGCGTGGCTTCCGTCGAGCACGCCACAATGATCGACGACGAAGGCATTGCGCTCGCCAAACAGCACGGCACCTATCTCGATATGGACATCTACGACGACGAGTGCATTCAGTCTGCGGGCAAAGCCAACAACATTCCTGCCGATTTTCTCGAGCATGACCGTGATCTCGGTGAGTTGCAGCGCCGCAATTTCACCAAAGCCGTCAAAGCCGGCGTGAAAATGTCCTTTGGCACTGACGCGGGAGTGTGTCCGTACCATATAGCCGCCCACCAGTTTGCCTTCATGGTGAAGTACGGTATGACGCCGATGCAGGCCATTCAGTCCGCAACGATCAATGCGGCGGACTTGATCGGCAAGCCGGAGCAATTCGGATCCGTCCACGTTGGAAAATTCGCCGACATCATCGCTGTTGACGGCGATCCCATCGCCGACATCCGGCAACTCGAACATGTCACTCTTGTGATGAAAGAAGGGGTGGTTTACAAACAATAATCCGTTATCCGAGCGGACGATGCTCCGGATCCTTGCGAAATCGCCGGCCGAGCACGCGCAGGCATGTGGTAAGACCAACGGCTACGCCAAACACAACAAAAAAAGCGAAGTATGAAGGAACCTTCGCCGCGATGTCCCTCAGGCCGGTCCAGCCAAAATAGTTGAAAATCCACGCGGCGACAAACGCGACCAGAACCGGTCCGAGTATCGCCAGACTCGCCGCCGCGAGCCCGATCGCGAGCGCGTAGACCACATTCGCAATCGTTTTGGCACTGTTGTCAGCCACGATCTTTACTCCGCATGCCCGTCAGCCCGTCCCGTGCAGCTTCACCTTTGGCTTAAGGAAAAAAAGTAGAATTGCGCCCAGCAAAACGGACGCAACGCTCGCCGTCTGGGCATTCGACATCCCGAGAAAAGACCGGGGGTTCAGGCGGATGATCTCCACGAGGAAACGACCCACGCCCGTCAGAATCAGATACGCGCAAAATACTCGCCCTGATGGCTTGTTTTTCTTCAGAACGCTAGCGCCCATCCGCCACAAAAGAAATGCAAGCAACATCCAGATGAAAAATTCATACAGCGGGGTTGGATGCACGCGTTCGGTAGTCGGCACCACGCCGTTGGGGAAGCTCATGCCCCAGGGCAAATTTGTCGGGATCCCGTAATCGCCGTCGCCGCTCAGCAGGCAACCGATGCGCCCGATCGCGTAACCCACGCAGGCTGCCGGTGAACACGCATCCAGAAAAGTTAGCGCTGGAATCTTTTCTCGCCGAGCCAGGATCAACAGCGCGGCAAATCCCCCCAGGAATCCACCGAACCAGGCAAACCCAAAACGCGTAAAAATGAACGACTTAGGATCGGCAAGAAATTCCGCCGGCGATTCGAGGGCATGATACAGGCGAGCGCCGACAATTCCGGCCAGGCCGGCAATGCCGATGATCAGAAAAGCGTCCGCGCGAATTCCGCGACGCTGAAAATCTGCCTGCAGAACATACGCTGCCGCAAGCAGGCCTGTCGCAACCATCAAACCAAACGTCGGCAGCGACACCGGGCCAATGTGTAGATAAGGAATCATTCGCAGTTTAGTTAGTCGTGCAGGTCCTCGTCGAAAATTATACATGAGCGCTCTAGGTAGCCTTCGCACCGCGCCCGCCAAGGAAGCGTAGCGTCGCGCCAATCGCCAGCCAAACCGCCAGCGCAATCCATTCGTGCCGCGAAAAATGCCCGGGGAACGACGGCTCGATTTTCATGACGACCAGGAAAAGCGCCACCAGAGCACCTAACACCGCTATCGCTCGCGCGAAAGTGCGTTTCTCCACCAGAAAAAACGATACGCAAGTCGCGAACCACCCACTCGCCGCCGCCATCGAGCCAACTTCCGTAACCGGCACCAATAGGGCGTCGCCCAGCAGTAGTCCGCCAATAGTCGCAACCGTGACGCCGATGATCGCAACCGCCGGCGTCTGAAATTTCGCATGTACTGCGCCGAACCTGCTCGGGATCGTTCCTTTCCGTCCAAACGAAAATAGCATCCGGCTCGCCGCCACAAAGTTTCCGTTGAAGCATTGCAGCAACCCGAACACTGCCGCCACCATGATCAGCCGCACCGCCCATTGTGTTCCTGCGGCCTGACTAAACGCCGTAGCTGTGGCAAATCGCTTGCCGAGCAGCGTCTGCCACGGGGCAAGAAACGACACCGCGGCGGTCACGACGACATAGAATCCTGCGCCCACGAAGAGCGCCATCACGATCGCGCGAAAAAATCCCCGTGCGCGGAACTCGTTGTGCGCTTCCTCCGCAATCTTTGGAACCGATTCGAATCCTGTCAGGAAGTACGGCACGATCTGCAGAACCAGCAAAATCGAAACGATCGGCTCCGCGCGAAATCCCGGTTGAAAGTTCGCAATCGACCCATGGCCCGCGCTCATGGCCGTCGCCACCGCAAACAACCCGAGCACGGTGGCTGCCGCCCATCCCTGAAACGTCGCACTGCCGCGAATGCCTCGGTAGTTGAGCACGGCAAGGAACATCGTCATCAGGAGTCCCAGCGCCAGACGCGGCAAATACACCGGATGCCCGCCAACCCTGTAGAGCTCAACCGAATTCAGCGAAGGCACCAGATACGCCGCAACACGACCCACCACCACCGCTTCCCACGGGCAAACGATGAAGTAGGCCAGCAGCATCATCCAGCCCGTGAAATAGCTCACCACCGGCGGAAAGACTTGCGCGGTGTACGCAGCTTCGCCCGATGCGTCCGGTAATCGCTTCACCCACTCGCCATACACCCAACCCACCGGCAACAGAACAACACCGCCAAGGCCAAACGCCAGCATCACGCCCAGCGGTCCGCCGCGGCCCAGCCAGTCATCCATCAGGACCAGCCAGCCCACGCCGATCATCGTCCCGAACGCCAGCGCGAAGTAATCTCGCAGGCCCAGTTTGCGCGCCAGCTGTTTCGTCGCTTCTGTCATTTGCGGAGCGGGCATTGTACCCGCCTTCCCCGTCAAGTGGCCAGAATTGACGCGCCGTTCACGCGCCGCTAACACACGCGGCTTATCACTGATTCAGACGGACGAGGCCCGCCGCGCAACCAGGTCACCCACGCTCGGCGAGCGTCTCTGCTGCATTCCAGACAAAATCTACGACTCACACGAACATGCGTTTGAGTTTTGAAGGAGAGCAGGGTTATGCATGATAGTTTTCGTAAGGGAATCTCACTCTTGGCCGCTGCCGCAGTTTGCTTCCTGCCGGCTGCACCGGCCTTTGCCGACGAGGGTAATGGACCCAACGGCAAGCCGGGCCGAGTTACATCAGTCGCGGCGACCAATCCAAAAGCCGTCGGAGTGCCTGCGCCAAACATTCTTTCGCCCGAGCTGATTGAAACGATCGTCGCCCAAGGTTCCTACAAACTCGAGAACACCGGCGAACAGAGCTACTACGGTTACGGCGACGACGGCCCTCCGGTGCCTGTGCCGGGCGACTTGCCATCCGCCGGCCACAAAGTCGAAGCAACAAAGACCGAGCCGGACAAGAACACCTATTTGGTCCTCCACAGACAGCAAGGCGCCGATCCCAACTACGACTACGGCACTCATTTTCTTTTCCAGGGACACGAAAACGGTCCCGACGGCCACGGCAAGATTACCCGTGTCAATCTCGACGCGGACGGCGCTCACCGCGTCACTCTGATGGCTGACAAGGACGCGAACGATCAACCGCTGCCCACGATCGACGGTTCAACCTGGTATCCATTCTCGGGCCACTTGCTATTCACATCTGAGAGCGGCTCAAACGCAAGCGTCATGCAAGCCACTCTCGATGTGCCTTCCAAGGTCGAAGATATCTCCGGCATCGTCGGGCGCGCCGCGTACGAAGGCGTCCAGGCCGATCATTGGGGCCGCCTCATTTTGGTTGAAGACTCCGGCGGCGCTACTGGCACCGCTTTCCCGCACGCTCGCCAGCCCAACAGCTTTGTCTATCGTTTTGTTCCAAACAATCCCTCCGACTTGAAGGCTGGCGGCAAATTGCAGGTTCTCCAGGTGAAATCCAAAGCTCATGCCGGTGCAATCGTCTTCCACTCGGGGCAGGTCGACGCCGACATTTCCTCGCAGGATCAGAAAGACCTGCACACCTACGGCAATGTCTTCCAGACCACCTGGATCACCATTCACGACACCGCTGTGAACGGGTCCGCCCCGTACAACGCGAATGCCCTGGCCAAAAGCGCCGGCGGCACTCCGTTCAAGCGTCCCGAAAACGGCCAATTCCGCCCGGGCACCAACTTCTCTGAATTCGTTTTCGTAGCCACGGGTGATACCAATGCACTGACCGAAGCGGCCGCTTTTGGTGGCCACGGCGCAATCTTCCGCCTGCATACTGGCGCGGGCGATTCTGGAGCGCTTTCGTTAGTTTTTCGCGGCGATGTGGTGCACTCCGGAATGGACAACTGCGCCTTCTGGGACCAAAACCGCATCGTTTTCGTCGAAGACGCAGGCGACACTCTCCATGCTCAGCGCAACGCGCTTGACTCCGCGTATCTCTTCGACCTCAACGTCAACTACGGCAACCCAGCCAACAAGCCGATCCGCGTTCTTGCCGAAGGCCGCGACGAAGCCGCGACGCTGGATTCGCAATTCGGCGGAATGACTGGCTTCGAAAACGACGGCGACAATGAGATCACCGGCTGGCACGAATCCGACGGAGATCCCAGCGTCGGCGGTCTACTCGGTGCAAAAATTCCGACACCGTTCCGCGCTGGCTGGCGTGTCTTCTTCACGCAGCAGCACGGACAAAACAACACTTGGGAAATCCTGAGGAAAGACTCGAACGACGACTGAATCAAGAGGCCTGCTTCCAGGGTTGTCTAACAAAGAGTGTGGCCGGCTTAACGTGTCGGCCACACTCTTTTTACTAAGCGGCGTTTTGCCTCCTGTACTAGACTCAAAACCATGAAACTCAAGGAACTCGTCAAGGAATCCGCCGATCTCGCCAAACCCTACCGAGTCAGCAAAGGCGAAGAGTTCCGTCTCAAGGATCACGATCCTCAAGACACCAACGGCCTCAAAAGCAAAAAGAACGCCAAGGAAACTCTCGAACATAGCAAAGAGCTCCTTTCGGAATTTCAGGAAAAGTTGTACGCCCAGGACCGATGGTCACTGCTCCTGATTTTTCAGGCCATGGATGCCGCGGGAAAAGACGGCGCCGTCAAACACGTTATGTCCGGCATCAACCCGCAAGGCTGTGACGTCACATCCTTCAAAGCGCCCTCAAAAGAAGAACTGGACCACGAATTTCTGTGGCGCGCGCATCGCGTAATCCCTTCGCGCGGAAAAATCGGTATCTTCAACCGCTCTTACTACGAAGAAGTGCTCGTTGTCCGCGTTCATCAGGACCTTCTCAATGCCCAGCAGCTTCCCAAGGAACTCGTCAGCAAACACATCTGGGAAGAACGCTACGAGGACATCAATAATTTCGAAAAATATCTCGTCCGCAACGGCGTCATCGTCATGAAGTTTTTCCTGCACCTCTCCAAGAGTGAACAGAAGAAGCGGTTCTTAGAGCGCCTGGAAATGCCCGAGAAAAACTGGAAATTTTCCATGGCCGACGTGAAAGAGCGCGCTTACTGGAAGGACTATCAGAAAGCCTACGAGGAGATGATTCAAAACACTGCGACCAAGCACGCCCCCTGGTACGTCATCCCCGCCGACAACAAGTGGTTCACGCGCCTCGCCGTCGCCGGCGCCATCATCGAAAAACTCCACTCGTTCGATTTACACTTCCCCGAAGTGGACGACGAAAAAAAGAAAGAACTAGCCCAAGTCCGAAAAGCGCTTCTCGCCGGGAAGGAATAGCGCAAGGCAGCGTCCACCGATATCTCGATCGGTTACCTTTATTCCGCCCGCAGAACAATCAGGGACGACGAGATGCTCCCTTTGTGCACCGCGTCATACCAGCTCTCCATGAGCGGTAATGCGAACGGCAGCCGCCCCACGCCTCTCTTGAGCATATTCCGTATCCCGCTTCTCCCCTTCATGCTCCAGGTGCTGCACGCAAATCGCTCCATCGAGAGTGGCGCCCGCAGGTGCTTCTCAATCCGAAATTGATACTTCGCGGAGATGTATTCCATCGTTCGCCAGCCAAGGAATTGCAGGTGATCCGGGAATTCCCAATCGAAAATCGCGCTTCTCCTCACGTCGGCTTTTACTTCGCCTGTCTTGAGGATGATCTTTCCGCGCTCGCTCACCACGCAGCGCAGCTTTTCGAACAGTTTGCCGATGTCCGGGACGTGCGAAAACACGTTGATCAGCGTCACGACGTCGAAGCGCCGCGTTCCGTCGAACTCTTCTATCGGCGTTTCAAACACGTCGCACCGTGCCTTATTCCGCGCAAATCTCGCACGCTCGCGATTCAATTCGATCCCGGCTCTCGTAAGGTGCGGATATTCCGCCAGGCGTTCCAATAAGTGTCCGCACCCGCATCCGACATCGAGAACCGACGACGCCCCCGCGCACTCCCTGCGAATGAAATCAAAGTACCGGTCATAAAAAAGTTTTTCATTGTCGTACTGCGTCCCGCACCGCACCACTTCCAGGTCGTCATACTGATAATCCGAAACCACCGCGTGGTGATGTTTTGCATCCTTGGGATAAGGATGAATGAACGTAAGGTCGCATTCCGCGCAGTGCATCAACGTGTGGTGCCTTTGCGTGAAGAGAGCCTTGTTCTCATGCGATCCGCATAGCGGACATAACAGCAGCTTCGCTTCCGCTACTGCTGAAGTGACACTTTGGCCCGGCAAGCCAATCGAGGCGCTGCGCTCCATACCATTCCTTCGGACTGGGCAACTTCAGTCTTCGGTTCGGCAAACGAGATCGCTGAATGTTTCCGTCGTTCGTGCTCGGGCTGGACTGCCTGCAGCTGGGAACCGCTTCGGGTGGGCTAGGCTCTGCGGTTTGGACGAAACTGAGTACCGTGCGGGACAACTATACTCCAATGCGTGGATTGACGGCTAGCCTTTCATCCCATCGTGACTGCAAGATTTCTTTTCGTCAGGCAGGGACCGACGTCTGGCGTCCCCTACCCCCTCTTGTCGTAGAATGCCTGCTCGTATTGCAGCTTACTCTTGCGCCGGAGACTTAAACCATGAGCCACGTTGCCGCTGTTATCGGAGCCGGATTTGTCGGCAAAGCCCACATTGAAGCGCTGCGCCGCATCCCGGTCCGCGTCAAAGGCACGCTGGTCAGCTCCGGCGACCGCACATCCGCTGCAGTCAAAGCTCTCGGCCTCGAACGCGCTTACTCCAGCGTCGACGAAATCGCTGCCGACCCCGAAATCACCGCCGTCCACATCTGCACGCCCAACTACGTCCACTTCGAACAATCCGCAAAGCTTTTGCGCGCCGGCAAGCACGTCATGTGCGAAAAGCCGCTCGCCATGGACTCGCGCGAATCCGCTCAACTCGTCAAGCTCGCCAAAGAAACCAATCGCGTCGACGGCGTCGCCCACAACCTCCGCTACTATCCGCTTTGCATTCAAGCCAAATCCCTCATCCAGTCTGGCGCCATCGGCAAAGTCCGTCTCGTCCACGGCGGCTTCCTGCAAGATTGGCTCACCTATCCCACCGACTGGAACTGGCGCCTCGAATCAAAACTCGGCGGCGAACTCCGCGCCGTCTCCGACATCGGCACGCATTGGCTCGACCTCATTCAGTGGCTCACAGGCGAAAAAGTTACCGAACTCTGCGCCGACCTTGCCACCGTCATTCCCGTTCGCCACAAACCGCGCGGCCACGTCGAGTCCTTCGGCACCGCCGGAAACGTCGCCACCGATGAAGTCCCCATCAGCACCGACGACTACGCCTCCGTCCTCATCCATCTTGAACACGGCATTCACGGCGTCTTCACCGTTTCGCAAGTCAGCCCCGGCCGCAAGTGTGCGCTCAATTTCGAAATTAACGGTAGCGACGGCTCGCTCTCCTGGAATGGCGAAGATCCCAACACGCTCTGGATCGGCCGCCGCAACGAACCCAACGGCAAGCTCATCAAGGATCCATCTTTGCTCAGTAAGGAAGCGCGCCCGTACGCCGCCTATCCTGGCGGCCACGCCGAAGGTTACCCCGACACCTTCGTCCAGCTCTTCCACGACTTTTACGACTACATCGCCGCCGGCAACTTCAGCGCCCCGCGCCGCTTCCCCACATTCCAAACCGGCCACGACGAACTCATCCTCTGCGAAGCCATCCAAAAATCCGCCCAGGCCCGCTCCTGGACCAAACTCGAATGGGATTAACGCGCCGCTTGGAATCACAGAAGCGCCTGATCGGCGATTTTTCTCTGCAGTTCCGGATCTGAGACGATTGAAACCTTCTTCAAGCTTCCTTCGTAACTAATCGCATGCGCTACCACACCGTTCGATTCGCCATTGGCGCGCTTCTGGCGACGGTCTGCGTCTTCACGGCTCTCGCTCAAGTCCCGCCAAACTCATCGGCTTCCACCCAAACCTGGATCACCAACGTCACCATCCTCTCGCCCGAAAATCTCGACCACCCCGCCACCGCCACGGTCATCATCGAAAACGACCGCATCCTCCGCATCGACCGCACCGCTTCACCCAAACCTCCGGCCAACGCCACCGTAATCTCCGGCAAAGGCCAATACCTCATCCCCGGACTCATCGACTCCCACGTCCATCTGGCGTCCGTCCCCGGCATGAACACCGACCAGCGCGCCGGCAAAGAGCAAATGCTCGACGCCTATTACCGCCAGCTCCCGCGCTCCTATCTCTACTACGGCTACACGACGGTGGTTGACCTCGCCGTCTACAGCGAAAAAATTCTGCAGGATTTTCGCGACGCGCCGCTCCACCCCGACCTTTACCATTGCGGCCCACCCATTGCAATCGCCAACGGCTACCCCATGTCGTTCTGGCCGCCCGCCGAGCGCTTCAAATTCTTCCCTAATTTTCTCTACGATCCCGCGCAAGCCGCATCCATTCCCGCCGAATACACACCCGAAGACCACACGCCCGCAGCCGACGTCGCCCGCGTCAGAATTTCCGGCGCCATCTGTGTCAAAACATTCTTCGAGCGCGGCTTCGCCGACAATTTCAAGCTTCCCGTAATCACGCCGGAAATGCTCGCCGAAATTCGCAGCGCTTCCACACAATCCGGCTTGCTCCTTTTCCTGCACGCAAATTCCTACGAAGCGCAAAAAGTCGGCCTCAACGGCCACGTCGACGTGATCGCACACGGCATGTGGCACTGGAAGGACCACGAACGATCCATCGACAATGAACCGCAAGTCCCGGCTGAAATCAAAACCATACTCGACCAAATCGCCGCCGCAAAGATCGGCTATCAGCCCACCATCCAGGTCCTCGAAGGCGAACGCGTCTATTTCGAGCCGGACTATCTCAACTCGCCCGCCGTCGCCAAAGTCGTCCCCAAAGAACTCATCGCCTGGTTCCGCACTCCCGAAGGCCACTGGTTCGGCAATCTCATCAACGAAGACCATCTCTCCGACGAACAGTTCCGCAAAATTTACGACGAAGGCCCGCTCCGCCGCGTTCGCCAAACCACGGCCTATCTCGCTCAAAAAAACGCCAACTTCACGTTTGGCACTGATACTCCCTCCGGCCCCACCTACGGCAATCTTCCTGGCCTCAACGGCTATCTCGAAATGCAGCAACTCCACAACGCTGGCCTCTCGCTCACACAAATCTTCCAGGCCGCCACCATCAACAATGCTCGCAAGCTCAAACTCGATTCGCAGCTAGGCACCATCGAACCCGGCAAAACCGCCAACCTGCTCCTCCTCACCAAGTCCCCACTCGAATCCCTCGACGCTTACGACGCAATCTCCACCATCTTCGTCCACGGCCAGCCCGTTTCTCGGGCATCCCTCACAGCGAATTAGGCCGTGTAGCGCCGGGCTTTAGCCGGCATCTTGTTTTCTTGGGTGCTCCACGTGCTGTTTTCGCACGTGGGTCTTCGCCGAGGGTGCCGCGCTGGCCCTTTTCATCGAACACCAAAAACTGTCATCCCGAGCGAGGCGAGGGATCTGCTTTTTTCTTGGGTGCCGCACCCTTGGGTTTAAGAGTGCGGGTTTTTCTCTGCTCTCTGCTTTCTAATTTCTAGTTTCTGCTTTTCTGCGCGCACCGCACCATCGCCGCAATGCTGCGCTCTACATCCTCATGCGTCGTGGACCAATTGCTCACGCTGATGCGCATCGCGGTGCGGCCCTTCCAGACGGTTCCTCCGCACCAGCACGTTCCATCCTCCTGGATGGCCGCAATCGTCCGCTTCGTCTCTTCCGGAGTGCCAAACGAAACCAGCACCTGGTTCAGCACCACGTCATTCAGCACTTCAAAGCCTGCCGCGGCCAATCCCTCCGCAAACCTGCGCGCTTGCCGGCAATTCTTCTCAATCAGCTCCGCAAAACCCTCTCGCCCGAGCGACCGCAACGCGGCATACACAGGAACCGCGCGAGCCCGCCGCGACTCTTCCGGCACGAACTCGTGCGGATCCCGCTCGCTTCCCGTCGCCACAATGTACGCCGCCGCAAGCGACATCGCTCCCCGGTGCGCCGCTTCGTCCGCGCAAAACACAATTCCGCAGTCATACGGAACGTTCAGCCATTTGTGTCCATCGGTCGCGATGGAATCGGCCTTTTCGATTCCGCGTACCGGCTGAGCTCTTTCTGGTGACGCTCCCGCCCACAGACCGAACGCGCTATCCACGTGCAGCCAAGCGTCGCGCTCTTTCGCGATTTCCGCAATCTCCTCCAACGGATCGAACGCGCCCGTGTTCACGTTGCCCGCCTGCCCGCAAACAATGCACGGCGCTTTCTGACCAACTCGATCGCGCATCGCGGCCTTCAACTCATCGGCGCGCATCCGCCCCTGACCATCCGTAGGAATCCGCCGAACGCGCTCTGCGCCCAGCCCCAACAATCGCAGCGCCATCGAAATCGTGTAGTGCGCTTCTTCGCCCACAAACACTTCGATCGGCGGAGCGCCGAACAATCCGTTCGCTTCGACATTCCATCCCGCGTTCTGCAACACACGATGGCGCGCCGCAGCCAGTGCCGTGAAATTCGCCATCTGGCAGCCCGTCACAAATCCAAAACTCATCGTAGGCGGAAGCCCGGCCAGATCCAGCAACCATGAACCGGTAATCTGCTCGACGACCGAAACCAGCGGAGACAACACATAGATGCCGCTGTTCTGGTCCCATAACGACACCAGCCAGTCCGCGGCCACCGCCGCAGGCACGCTGCCTCCCACCACAAACCCAAAATACCGCGGCCCCGCCGAAGCCACCGCCCCCCGCATCCCCGCCTTCGCCAGCGCCTCAACCACAGTCCCCGCGTCCATTCCCTTCTGGGGTAACGTGTGGCCGCCCTCTTTGGAGGACGGGGTTTTGGTCGTGGCGGACGGGATTTTTTCGGTGTCCTGCTCCGGCAACGCCCTGTCGAGCATCCCGCGCAACTCATTGCCCGACACCGTCGCCCGCACCAATCGTTCCGCAAGCGCCGCAAACCACGCCGCCGCATGCCCCTGCGTCTTCTCCAGCAGCCCCGGCATCTCCCGAAACGCATCCACACCCTTCCCATCCAAAACTCGCTCAGCCCCCCTCGAACTCGTCATACTTCCACCTCTCGAAACCTAGGGTGCGGTGACCCGGCCTGCACTGCCACATCCAAAATGGTTGCCGCCGCCCACTCCATTCCGTCATGTCGCACCTGGTTTAGCCCGGCATCTTGTTTTCGTACTGGCGGGAGATCGGTTCTTTCTCCACCTCTTTGGCGTTTTCCGCTCGCGACCCTCGCTGCTAAGCTCACTCTCCTGGTGAGCGAACACCAATTGGGGACAATTCCCACCGTGGAGTTTAGCGATGAGAACAGCCAACACGTTTTCCACTCGACGCGACTTCTTGCAAATTTCCGCAGCAGCCACGATCTCAGCGGCTGTTCCGAACTCCAACTCATTGGCTCAACTTGCCCCGCAGCAACGTAAGCAGACCTCTTTCCCGGCCCACCAAGAGGCACGCCGAAAGGAGCTATGGGCTCTGCTAGGAGATTTGCCCTGGCAACATAAGCCGGGGCCAGCAAAGCTTGTCAGCAAAGAAGAACATGAAGACTACGTGCTTGAGCGCCTGGTCCTCGATTTGAACGGCATCGAGCCGGTCCCCGCGCTGCTGCTGCTTCCGCGTAAAAGGCAACCGCGCGCGCCGGGACTCTTGTACATCCATTGGCATGGAGGGATGTACGACCTCGGCAAAGAAATGCTGGTCAAGGGCGTGGAAGTCGCACCGCCGTATGCGGCCGTGTGCGCGCAGAAGGGGTTAGTGACACTGGCGATCGATAGTTGGTGCTTTGGCGAGCGCAAGCACGAGGAAAACGGTCATCAAGGCGAGGAGAATGCCTTCAAGCTGATGCTGTGGAAGGGCCAAGTGCTGTACGGGATGATGATGTTCGACGAATTTCGGGCGATGAACTACCTGGCGAGACGTCCGGAGGTGGACGACCAGCGGCTGGCAGCAGTGGGCATGTCTATGGGCGCGACGAAAGCGTGGTGGCTCGCCGCGCTCGATCCACGTGTGAAGCTCTGCATGGATGTGTGTTGCCTGACGGATTACGAAGAACTGATCAAAGCGCATGGCTTGCAGGGTCATGGAATCTACTACTACGTGCCATCGCTGCTGAAGCATTTTCAAACTTCAGAGATCAATGAACTGATCGTCCCGCGTGCGCATCTCAGCGTGAACGGAAGACGTGATGGACTGACGCCCCCGGCAGGAGTGGAAAAGTTGCGTGATTATTTGCTGCCGCTATATCGGAAATATGGGAAGGAAGCGGACCTACGCGTAGAGCTGTTCGATTGTGCGCACGCGGAGCTGCCGGAAATGCGCACGCTAATTCTGGAATGGATGGATCGGTATTTGGTCGCGAATCCTCGCGGCTGACACGAAGGGATTCACTTGCTTGTGGCTTAGCACCACCGTCGCTTAGATTTCGACAGACAAACTTACACACTCTTCGACAGAGTGATTCTCTTCAACCATCCTCTTTTCAATCACTTCTGTACTCTTCAAGAAAAACAGGGGGTGGACTGCCGCATTCATCCAACGGGATCGGAGAGGCCTCTGTGCCGGCCGCCGTTTACCCTGAGGGACGCTTGGCGGACCAAGGATTCACCGGCGGTGGTCAGGCACAGCTTGGAAGTGGTAGCGCAGATCGCCCGGCATAGCACCTGAGCGCGAGCGCGTGTTGTAGTCCAGCTCGTAGCCGAGGTGCGCGGCGTCGGACGGATACTCGTCGCTCGCCGCGTAGGGATACGGCTTCATGCTGTGCTTCGGCAGCGGCTCCACGGTAAACGCGTGCGCGGCGTAGAAGTCCATGTCCTTCTCGAAGCCGTCCGCCATAAAGAAGTAGTCGCGCACCCAGCCCGCCGGCAGCGCAGGCAGCCGCCGCGCGTCAAAGTCCAGCTTCACGCCTTCGCCGGAGCTGAAAATCGCGAACCGGTCATCGGCGGCGCCGAGCAGCGGCTTCACGTCGCCGTAGCGCGTGTAGTTCCCCGCCGCTCTCGCGTACGGCCCGGTCTTGCTGCGATGCCCGTAGGAATACACCGTGTCGCTCGCCGGAGTCAGCCGGATCTCTTTCGGGAAGCCGAGAAACTCGAGCGCAGCGTGCGCCAAGGGAACTTCTGTTACTCGTAAAGATTTCTGTTCAGGAGTCTGTTCTATCCGAATCGCGTCCCAATAAATTTTCAGATTGTTCGCGATGCGAATCCGCCGCGTGCCTGCCGGAAGTTTTCCCGTCAGGTCCGCGACCATCGTGCGCTCTAGGCCCGCGGGAAAGCCCATGTCGTCCACGACGCGAACCCACTTGCCGCCGCAAGCGTCAGTGCCTGCTCCGCAAGTCGCAGGTTCCAGTGCCTCGACGTAAGGAGGAATCACTTTCACGCCGGCCTGATCCGCTGCGTACATCGAAGTTGCCGTGAAATAGTCCGTGTAACCGTCGAGAATCAGCCGCAACGGCAAACGCGGATTCCATTCGCCGAGATCAAGCTCGACCCAATGCAGTTTGGCGAATCCGGTAAATGGCATCGCGTCGAAATCGGTGACGTATTTGCGGTCGCGCTTGGCAAGGAGTGGCAGCACATCGTGGCCGCGATCGTCCCAAGCGCCCAGCGGAGCATGCGCGTTGCGCACCGGCACCACGCCAAACTCCGGAAATGGCGGAGTCGCCGCGAACCGCTCATTCGGATAAACGTCGTAACTCGCGGGATGATCGATCGCCAGCAGCTTCACCTGATCGAGATAAACCGTTTCCTCCATCGGCTCGAGGAAACGGAAACTGAGCATGCCGTCGCGTGGCTGCGCGCTCTTCGCGGGAACTTTCAGGTACTCGGTCGGATCGGGCACATCGCGTTCGCCCGGAGCGACCCAGTGCCCTACCACTCCCGGTCCGATCATGTCCGCGATGAACTCATACTCTTTTCCGTTCCACGCGAAAAGAATAGGGCACGAGCTGCCGCGGCGATCGAGTTCGGCGACTTGCTGCGTTTTGCGGCCGTCGAGTTTGATTTCGTCTTGCGGCACGCCGGTGGGCCAAAGTAGTCGCACCACGTCCGCGCCCTTCTCGCTGCCGAGGCCGGCATGAACGGGCAGCGCGTTCTGGCTGAGATACCCGGAGGCCCCCGCCACTTCAAATTTTTGCGCCAACTCCCCGGCATACACTTCGACCTTGGTTCCGATCGCGCTTTTGTTGTCGTTGAGCGCTTTCAAGTCAAGTTCGATCCAGCCATTTTTTTCGGCGCCTTCGTTTTTCAGCAGCAGCGGCGGGCCGTAAGCTTGTGTGACAACAAGATCCATAGCCCCGTTGCCGGAAACATTCGCGGCGGCAATCGCAATCGGTGTAGCAAGTTCCACGGCATCGAGTTTGGTTTCTTTCGTGACGTCGGCGAATTTTCCTTCGCCCAAATTGCGGAGCAGACGGACTTGTCCGTTATGGCCCTGAATGCCCTCCGATCCAAGCGGACGCGAAGGTTCCGTGCCTTCGCCAACAGCGACGAGATCAATCCATCCGTCGTTGTCGTAATCAACGGCGGCGATTCCCGCACCCGATTTCCAACCGAAATCGGGCAGCGCGACGCGCTCGAGCCCGCGTCCCTCTTTGTTGCGCCACAAAGAAATTCCCGGCGCGCCGGAATGCGTAAATGCGAGGTCCATCCACCCGTCCTTGTCGAAGTCAAACGCAACGACGCCCACCGCAGGAGGCAAATGTTCTTTGGCGAAATCAATTCCGTCGAGCGGTGTGAATGTGCCCTCGCGTGGATTGAGCAAAATGCTCGCGCCCTTCGCACCGCCCGCGAGAACGAAGTCGATCGCGCGGTCGTTATTAAAGTCGGTGACTGTGGTCCCACTCGTACTATCGAATCCCAGCGCGGTTTCTTTCGTCACATCTGCGAACGTGCTGTTGCCGTTGTTGCGCCACAAATTATTCGGAATCGGAGCGGTGCGCACTCCGGGCGTCGGACCAGTCATGCCAGGCTGCTCGCCGTTAGGTCTCGTCCGCGCCGAGCCCGTCACATAAAGGTCGAGGTCGCCGTCGTGGTCGTAGTCCACGAATGTGAGTGCGGCGCAGCCCGCTTCGGATTTAATGCCGACGGTCTTCGTTACGTCGGAAAACTTTCCGCCGCCATCGTTGTGAAACAGGTGGACCCCATCGTTGATAGTGCACACGGCAAAATCGGTTTTGCCGTCGTTGTCGTAGTCGCCAGCGGCGCAACCAAGTCCGTGTCCTTTCAGGGTGATTCCGGCGGCGTTCGTGACATCCTCGAATTTTCCGTCGCCCGCGTTGTGTAGAAGGCGAACCGATATCGGCAGCGACTCGATTCCCGCGAAGCTAACCAAAAGCAAATCGGGCTTTCCGTCTCCGTCATAATCAAGAAAACAGGCACCCATGCTCTGTGCCGCAGGAAGCGGCTGCGGCGTGAACTTCACCGGAATCGCTGCGGGCGCTTTGGGCAAACCGTTTTTGGAATATTCGGCTTGCGAGAATTTTCCCTGATCGCCATAGCCTGCACCGAACGGCGTGCCAACTTTCGCCGCGGTCATCTTCTGGAATTTCTGCAGATGGTCTTTGGCGTTTTCGGTGTCGCCTTTGCGCTGATAGGCTTTTGCTAAACCGAATTCCGCTGAGGCGTGATAGGGAAAAATGGCGAGCGCGGATTTGTACGCGGCGATGGCGTCGTCGTATTTCTGCAGCTGGGTGTTCAGATAACCGATGAAATAGAACGCGTCGGGTTCGTTCGGCGCGAGTTTCGTAACGTGCTGAAACGCGTCGATGGCCTTCTCGTGTTCGGCGGTGTCTTTGTAGACGAGGCCGAGGTTGTACCACCCGAATGGATCGTTGGGAAGTTTTGCGGTCGCTTCGAGGAGAGCAGCTTTGGCTTCGTCGGATTTCTGCTGCGCGATGTACGCAATGCCAAGATTGAGTTTTGCGAGCGCGTAGCCGGGCTGCGCTTTTAGCGCCGCTTCGAATTGCTTTTGCGCCTCGCCGAAACGCTGCTGGCCCATGTAGGCGACACCGAGGCTGTTGAAGCGGGCTGCTTCGGCGCTCGCTGCGTCGGGATCGGCGACCGCGGTGGCGATGGCGCGATGCGAATTTCTGGCGGCGAAGACTTTAGCTAACGGGAGAACTGCTCCGAGCAAGACCACAGCGAGCACAAGCGGGTGGGAAGGACGAACGCGCATTCGCATGAGTTAGAGATTATCCTGTCTCGGGCAAAAACCGGAAGCACTCACGGGGAATCATGGTGGAACTTCATTACGCATCGCTCACGGAGATTGCGCAGAGAATCCGCAGCAAAGAAATCACGCCACAGGAGGTGACTCAGCATTATTTGCAGAGAATTGAACAACTGCAGCCGAAGCTGAATGCGTTTGCGCATGTCGATGCGGAAAGTGCGATGCGGGATGGGCAGGCAGCGGGAGCGGCGTTGCTGCGCGGAGGCGAAATCGGGCCGATGCATGGAGTTCCGCTGACGGTGAAAAGCTGCCTTGACGTTTCTGGCTGGCCCTGCGCGGCGGGTTCTCTGTTGCGGAAGGACTATCGACCGAGCAGAGATGCGGCGTTGGTGCAACGACTTCGGGCGGCGGGAGCGGTGTTGCTTGGCAACACGACGACGCCGGAATTCCTCATGGCGTACGAGACGGACAACCGGGTGACGGGGAGAACCAGCAATCCGTGGAACGCAGAGTCTTCTTCAGGAGGATCGAGTGGAGGAGAAGCAGCTGCGATTGCGAGCGGGTGCTCGGCGGGAGGTGTTGGCAGCGATGGTGGCGGATCAATTCGCGTGCCTGCGCATTTTTGCGGGATTTGCGGACTGAAGCCGACGCCGGGGCGGATTTCAACGAGCGGACATTACCCGGCGGGCGTTAGCGCGTTTGGGTGGTTGGGTGTAGTGGGGCCTATGGCACGCACGATTGGTGACGTGAGGGTCTTGTTTGAGGTGTTGTGCGGGCCCGATGCGGGCGATGCGGTGAGCGTGCCCGTTAAACCTAATCGGCAAGAAGCTGGCGAAGAAAAGACCCGCCCTCTAAAGAGGGCGGCTATAGGGTGGTGTAACGAAAAATTGCGGATCGGAATTTTGGAAGGGGATGCGCTGGGGCGAGTTACGCCAGAGACGCAGATGGCGGTGCGGCGGGCGGCGCAGCATTTGGCATACGCGGGATTCGAACTGGAGCCGTTTCGGCTGGGCGATCTGGAACATGTACTGGAGTTGTGGTGGTTTTTCTTCGGGACGGTGGTGGGCGAACTGTTTCAAGGCGAAATTCGCGGGCGCGAGGAATTGTTGAGCCCGATCTTCCGAGACTATCTGCAAGCAGCGCGGCCTGCCGGCTCAGAACCAATGACGATGCTGCAGTTTGTCGGGAATTGCGCGGCTCGGGATCGCGAGCGAGAAAGAATCCTGGAGGAGATGCGCGAGGTGCCGATCCTGTTGTCGCCGGTGAGTCTTGGGCCAGCATTCCGACACGGCGAAGGCGGGTACACGAATGGCGTGCGCTATCGCGACGCAATGCGGCATTCGCAATGGCTAAACCTTGTGGGATTTCCGGGGGTGACGGTGTCGATGGGACAGTCGACGGAGGGATTGCCGATCGGAGTGCAGATTATTGGGCGGCCGTTTGAGGATGAGTTGGTGCTGGATGTGGCGGAGCGGTTGGAAGAAGTGCGCGGGCCCTGGGAAGGGCCGGTTTTGTAGCGAGCGCAAAAAAAACAAATTCATCGAGCAAAAAAAAACTCGATTGGAAAACCGTACCTCGCTTCACTCGGAATGATGGCTAGCCAAGGAAAGGAAAGATCAGGGTTGTTGGGCGAGTTCGGGATTGGGCACGAGGTGCTCTTTCATTTTTTCCTGTTCCAGAGCCATGCCGGATGCGAAAAGTTTTTTGGCTTCGGCGAGTTCGGCCTGGCCTTCTTCTTTGCGCCCCATGCGAATGAGCAATTGGCCGCGCACAGTGCGAACGTTGTGATTTCTTGGCGCGTATTTTTCAGCGGCGTCGAGATGCGTGAGGGCTTCTTTCTCCTGGCCCTGACGAATCAAAATGCGCGCGACTTCGAGATGCGATTGCGATTGGCGTGGATCGCGGGCCAGCGCAGCGCGAAATTGATCGAGAGCTTCCGGCTCCTTTCCTTGCTGCAGATACAAACGCGCCAACTGCTCGTAGCTGTAAGGCAAATCGGGTTCGATGGCAATGTCTTTGCGAAATTCCGCAGCCGCCGCTTCGTGGTCCCCTAAGTGTTCCTGGGCAAGTCCGAGATTGAAATGCAAAAAAGGAAGATTAGAATCGGCGGCTTCCGCTTTCTTGAGTTCGGCGAGCGCCTTTTCGTCGTCGCTGTGGCCGAGCAGGGCCTTGCCCATGAGCAAGTGAAACTGCGGTGAATCGCCGCCAACTTCGATCAAACGTTGCGTGGCCTTTTGATCGAGATCTTTGTCTCCGGAGTAGAAGGCGGAAATTCCCAGGACATAAAGGTAGACGAACTGATCGGACATCTTGGCCCAGAGGGGTTCAAGAGTTTTGGCGGCTTGGACATGATCCCCGACAAACGAATAGCTGAGGCCGAGGAGATAGCGTGCCTGAACGGAGTCGGGCTGTTCGCGCAGGAAGGAAGAAAAGGGCTCGATCGCATCGGGATAGTTGCCGCGTTTGTATTCGACGAGCGCGATGTTCAGACGAACGCCGGCCATTTTGGGGTCGAGTTTCTCGGCTTTGTGGAACTCGGTCAGAGCTTCTTCCCAGTTCTTGCGGCGCATAGCGACGACGCCAAGGTTGGCGCGGGCGGCCGCTGAGCGCGGATCGACTTTCAAGACCTGATGGAACGCAGATTCCGCTGCGTCGAGATCGCCATTCGCCAGCGCTTGCTGGCCTCTTTGGAAGCTCGCGGCGGGATCGACCGGGCGAGCAGACGCATTTTGACCGCGCGCGGCCGGTGTACCCGCGGCAAACACGCATAGGACGAAGACGCCGACGGAGAGCAGGAGACAGCGCAACGCGCAGAGATTCAGGTGCGGCAAAGAGCCTCGCTTTCGAGCGCGAACAAAGGGGTTCAGGATCAAGAATCGGTCCCGATAGCAAAAGTTGCGCAACAAACCGGGACAAACGAAATCGTAACGGATTTTTGACGCGGAAGAGGCGTGTAAGTGACAGGAAGATGGGCAGTGAACGTTCCCAGCGTTGCTAAAAAGAGAAGTGGTCCGAAATTGGGCCTTGACATTGGCGCTAAAGTGCAATATTAACTCGTTTTAATAGGCAGGTTTGGTGCGGTGCCAGTGCGGTCGAGCTAGGGGTGGCGTAGTGGGGTCGGACCAATCGAGTAGGCAGCGTCGGGCTGCTTTTCATCTCCACAGCGTGATCCTGCAGTAAGTCTGAAAAATCGAAATCAGCCTTGGAGGTAAATTGTGACGACCTCGCGGTTCCTGTCTTATTTTTACTCGACTCGAAAATTGGCGGCAAAGCTTTCCCTAGCGACTCTGGCGCTGCTGGTGGTGCCGATGCTGGCATTGGCACAGGACACTGGGTACATCAGCGGCACGGTGACGGACAAATCCGGCGCGGCGATAGCGGGCGCAGACGTCACGCTGAAGAACACAGCCGGTAGCTTGAATCGCAGCACCACCACAAATAGCGACGGAGCTTACGTAATTCCCGGACTCCCTGGCGATACGTATGACCTGAGCGTGACGGTAAAAGGGTTTCAGAAATTCACGGCGCAACACATCGTCCTGAGCGTCGCGGAAAAGCAGCGTGTCGACATCCAGCTGACGGTGGGCACGATCACCGAGGAGATAGTGGTAACCGGCGAGAGCATCGCGCAGGTAGAAACGTCGTCGTCTGAGATCGGAACGACAATTTCCGGCAAGCAGGTGAACAACCTGGAATTGAACGGACGCAACTTCACGCAGTTAGTGACGTTGACACCCGGCGTCGTGAACCAAACGGGTTCGGATGAAGGCACGGTCGGAGTCTATGGCAACGTCAACTACAGCATGAACGGGGGCCGGACCGAGTACAACAACTGGGAGCTGGACGGCGGCGACAACATGGACAACGGGTCCAACACCACATTGAACGTTTATCCCAATCTTGAAGCGATTGCAGAGTTCAAGGTTTTGACTTCGAACTACGGAGCCCAGTATGGCCGCAACGGTTCCGGCACCGTCGAAGTAGAAACGAAATCGGGCACGCGGTCTTTTCACGGCAGCGCGTTCGAATATTTGCGGAACGACATGTTCAATGCGCGTCCCTGGGAGTCCGGTAACGATCCGGAACATCCCAATCCACCGTATAAGAAGCATGATTTTGGCTATACGATTGGCGGCCCGGTCTTTATTCCGAACCACTACAACTCAAACAAAAAGAAGACGTTCTTTTTCTGGTCGCAGGAGTGGCGGCGGGAAAAGAATCCGTCAGCAATTTCGCCGCAGAACGTACCGTCCGATGCGGAGCGCAGCGGCGACTTTACGCAACTGTGCACGGTTGATCCCGGCGACTGCCCCAGCGGCCCGCAAGTATCGAACTTCCACATCACGCCGACGCCGACGGGCTTGGCACTTCTGGCGCTTATCCCGGAGCCGAACACTACAAGCGGCACATTTAACGACGCCGCAAGGACTCCGATTCCGGCGGTTTCATCGATTGTTTCCACACCGACGACCTGGCGCGAAGAGCTGATTCGCGTGGATCACAACATCACAGACAACTACCGCCTAACTTTCCGCTATATCCACGACTCCTGGAGCACGGTGGTACCGAACCCGCTGTGGGGGAACGGGACGTCAAACTTCCAAAACATACAAACCAACTTCGTTGGTCCGGGCACAAGCTTTGTCGCGCGGCTCAACGCGAACATTTCACCAACCCTGCTGAACGAGTTCGTGGCAAGTTACACGGCGGACCACATTTCGCTGACGGCGCTCAACAATCCGGCGGTGCCATCCAGCTTCGTCATGGGTTCGTTGTTCCCGAGCCAAAATCCATTGTTTGGCGGCAAGCTGCCATCGATCGAACTAGACGGAAATTCGGCGTATGGCAGTAGCCTGGCGCAGGACACCGGCTACTTCCCATGGACCAATGCGAACCCGACTTACACCTATCGCGACAACCTGACGAAGATCATGGGAACTCACACCCTGCAGATGGGGGCGTACCTGGCGTTTGCGCAGAAGAACGAGGACAACTCACCGAACGTACAGGGAATTCTGACGTTTGATCCGAGCTCTCAGTTCTCGACGGGCAATTCGTTCGCTGACATGCTGTTGGGAAACATTTCCACCTACAAGCAGTGGAACCAGATAACGAAATTCTACAATCGGTACAAACTCGTCGAGCCGTATATTCAGGACGACTGGCGCGTAAACAAGAAGCTGACATTGAACCTGGGCTTACGCTTGAGCTTCTTTGGAACCTATCGTGAGCGGTACCAGAATGCGTACAACCTCGATTACACACAGTTCAACCCAGGGAACGAGCCGGTCTTCGATCAGGCCGCCGGAGACGGCAGGTTCTTGGCGGGAGTTGGGAATCCGCTAAATGGCTTTGTGCAGTGCGGAGGCAAAGGCGGAACGGCAGTTCTCCCGGGTTTCGGCACGGTACCAATCGGCGGCAATCAAAACGATGGATGTCTGCAGGGCCATCTCTTCAATCCGGCGCCGCGCATCGGTTTTGCGTGGGACCCGTTCGGAAACGGCAAGATGGCAATTCGCGGCGGTTATGGGATCTTTTTCGAGCACACCAACGGGAATGAAGGGAATACAGAGTCACTCGAAAATCAGCCTCCGGCGATCTTCACGGCGACTCAGTCGAACATCCCCGGATACGGTGCGGTCGGAGGTTCGGCTTCGGACGTTCCGTTTTTCCCCTTAACGGTGGTTTCGATTCCGAATGAGGCGATCTGGCCGTATGTGCAACAGTGGAACTTGAACGTGCAGAAAGAGTTGCCCGGGCACTTTGTGCTATCAACCGCCTATGTAGGAAGCAAGGGCACGCATTTGACCCTGCTCACGAACGGGAACCAAATTCTTCCCGTGGGGTCTTCCGAGAATCCATATTCGCCGGGTGAGCCGATCATTACCGCGGATAATTTCGCCCCGGGCGGACCGGCTATTAACACGGTGTGCCCAACTACGTTGAACCCCAACCCTCAAGTGAATGGTGTGGATGTTACCGGCCAAGCAGCGATCAATCTGGGCGTAGCTGCTTGCGGCGCAAACGCAGATTTGTCCCGTAGCGCGTTTCCGGGCTACAGCGACATCACCCAGCTGCGCAATCAGGCCAATTCCGTCTACCATGCACTGCAAGTTGGCTTGAACCGAAGTGTAGGCGCGTTGACCTTGAGCGCGGCTTATACCTATAGCCACTCGATTGACGATTCTTCAGACCGAGGAGACACGAACTTCGTCAATTCCTATGACATCGCCGCCAACCGAGGAAACTCCGCCTTCGATCAACGCCATAGCTTTTCCCTCAGCTATGTGTATGCCCTGCCCTTCTTCAAAGGAAGTGGCCTGACACACAAGCTGTTGGGCGGATGGCAAGTATCGGGTATCACGATCGCGCAAACGGGAACACCATTCACGGTAACTAACGGAACTACCTTCAGCGACAATGCGGGGGTTGGTAACGGAACCGGATCGAGTTCGCGGCCGGATTTGGTCGGCGATCCTCACTCTGGTTTCACTTCAAACGATCCGAACGCATTCGGGCCGTTGTTTTACAACCCAGCAGCGTTTGCGGTGCCAACAGGTTTGACCTTTGGCGACGTCGGACGCAACACGCTGTTTCTGCCGGGCCGCGTCAACTTTGATTTCGGTGCGACCAAGCGTTTTGCGTTCACCGAGAGCACAGGTTTGGACTTCAAGTGGGAAGCATTCAACTTGTTCAACCACACGCAGTTCGGCAACGGGACGGACTCGATTGATTCGAGCTTCGGAAGCCCGACCTTCATGCACTTGACGACCGCGCATGCGCCGCGCCGCATGCAGTTTGGGTTGCGATTCTACTTCTAACCAACTTTCACCCTAACACCCCATGGGGCGGCGCGAGTGGCTGGGCGCGCCGCCCTGTTTTTTTCTTGAGGAGCCTCCTGAGCTCATTCTTACCTCAGGGTTTGCAAAACAAACCCTGAAACCGGGCGACAGCGGGTGTATACTCCCCGCGGCTGTTGTGAAACGATTTAGCGGCACCGCAAGCAAAACCCGCCGAGGAGAGAGTTCCCCATGAAACGTCGCGAATTTATTGGCACGGCTGCAGCAGCTTTGGTGGCTGCGGAACTAGGCTGGGCGTTGCCCGCAGGGCGCAAACTGAAGGCAGTGGGCGTGCAGCTTTACACCGTGCGCAACGCGATGAAGACCGACTTCGACGGTACGGTCGCGAAAGTGGCGCAGCTTGGCTACAAGGAAGTGGAGTTCGCGGGCTATTTCGATCATTCGCCGAAGGACGTCAAGTCGCTGTTGGACAAGAACGGGCTGACGTCGCCATCGTGCCACGTCGGATACGACGTTGTGCAGAACAAGTGGGCGGAGCAGATTGATGCGGCGCACGTGATCGGACACAAATACATCGTTTGTCCGTGGATCGATCCGAAACAACGCAAAGAGCCGGATGGGTATAAGCGCGCGGCCGAGCTGTTCGACAAAGCAGGAGAGCAGGCGCGCAAGGCGGGCATTCAGTTTGCGTATCACAACCACACGTTTGAGTTTGCGCCGTCAGAAACGCTGGGCGGGAAGCTGCCTTACGACTATTTGCTCGAGTCCACGAAGCCCGACAACGTAAAGATGGAAATGGACCTCTGCTGGATCAGCGTGGCGGGGAAAGATCCGCTTGCATACTTCAACAAATATCCCGGGCGATTTCCCCTGGTGCACGTGAAGGACATGAAGGTGCTGCCGAAGGGAGCGGAAGGGCCGACCACCGATCCGGACAAAGAGATGGAGGATATGACGGAAGTCGGAGGCGGCGTGATCGACTGGAAGCACATTTTTGCAAATTCCGGCAAGGCCGGCATCAAGCACTATTTTGTGGAGCATGATTTTCCGAAGGACCCGTTTGAGAGCATCAAGAAGAGCTATGAGTATCTGCACAACTTGACCTACTAACTGCGCAGTTCTGCGCGCACACGTAAGTGCAATGCGACACGAAAGCTATTTCAGGAGGATGCATGATTCGGAAGGGGCTAGTTGCGTTGGGCTGTGTGGGTTTGATTTGCATGACGGTCGGAGCGGGGCTGATGGCGCGGCCGCAAGTGAAAGAGAAAGAGTGGAAGCAACTCTTCAACGGCAAAAACCTAGATGGATGGAAGCATGTCGGGCCAGGCGGAGACAAAGTTGAGGATGGGCTCATCAAGACCTACGGCGGGATGGGGCTGCTGTATTGGGCGGGCGGAAAAGTCAGCAACTGCAAGATTCGCGTCGTGTATAGGATGCGCGACACCAACGACAACTCGGGCGTGTATATTCGGATCCCGATTGAGCCGCGAGAGGCGTGGATGCCGGTGCACTACGGATACGAAGTGCAGATTGACAACCATCCGGAAACGTCGAACGAAGACGACACACACATTACGGGAACGCTTTATTCGCTGACCAAGCCGCTGGCGAAACCTGGGAAGCCGGGGCCGGAGTGGAACACGATGATCATTACTCTGGACGGACCGCACACGGTCGTCGAACTCAACGGACAGAAGGTGACAGACTACACCGAAGGACAGCCGGTTCCGGAGCGCAAGTTTGATTTTGAGCCGCTGCGCGGGCCGCGTCCGAGCGAAGGATGGTTCGGTCTGCAAAATCACAGCGACAACGACGTGGTTTTCTTCAAGGAAGTCAGTATTCAATCGCTGAAGTAGAGTTGTCCTGAGCTGCCTCGAGGAGCGATCGCAGCGGTGGGAGTTCGCCTGAACGAATTCTTGTTTGCGGAGGGATACATGAAAACCAGTCGGCGGCAATTTCTTCAAAAAACAGCGGGCACGGCGGGCGCATTAGCGGTCTCGCGCAATATTCTGATTGAGCCGGAGTATATTCCCACCGCGCTGGAAAAAGTCGTGCCGCCGAGCGATACGTTGCGTTTCGGGATTATCGGCGTGGGAATGCAGGGCTCGGGACTGCTGGCGACGGCTATTACTTTGCCGGGCGTGGAATGCGTAGCTGCTGCGGATCTGTACGACGGCCGGCACACGCTGGCAACGGAGATTGTCGGCAAGAAAATCCACACGACGCGGAAATATCAGGAACTGCTCGATAACAAGGAGATTGATTGCATCATCGCGGCGGTTCCGGACCACTGGCACAAACAAGTGGTGGTGGACGCGGTGAACGCCGGCAAGGACATTTACTGCGAAAAGCCGATGTCGCACTCGCCGGCGGACGGAATCGCGATGGTGAATGCGTACAAGAAAACGGGACGGGTGGTGCAGATCGGCTCGCAACGCGTAAGTTCGGTGGTCTGCGCAAAGGCGAAAGAACTGCTCGCTAAGGGAATCATCGGGGATCTGAACCTGGTGGAAGGTTCGCTTGGACGGAACGATCCTTGCGGCGCGTGGGAATATCCGCCGCCTACCGACGCGAGCCCCACGACGATCGATTGGGATACGTGGCAGGGAACGGTGCCGAAGCGCGCGTTTGACGCGAAGATTTTTGCGCGTTGGCGCTGCTGGAAGGAGTACGGTACGGGCCTCGCCGGCGATTTGTTGGTGCACTTGGTGAGCGGCATGAACTTCATGCTGGGCTGGAACGAGCCGCCGACGCGCGTGATGTCTGTGGGCGGCATCCTACGCTGGCCGGATGGGCGCAACATGCCCGACGTGCACGCGACGTTGTTTGAGTATGGGAAGTATCCCGTGTACCTGCGCCTGAATGGCGGCTGCGAATCACCTGAGATCTACCGATTCCAAGGCTCCAAGGGCGCCTTAGAGGTGACCGAGTTCGGCATCACGTATTCGCCGCAATCGGGCAAGGACGAGTATCCGTGCTACTACACTTCGAGCTATCCAGGCGCGATGCGCGCGGAGTACATGAAGAAATGGCACGACGAGCACGATGCGGTTCCAGGCAAGGAACCCCTGGTCGAGTCTTACACCTACAAAGGAAATTCGTGGGACGATGTGCGGCCGCACCTTTGGAATTTCTTCCAGCACTCGAAGTCGCGCACGCCGGTCGTCGAAGACGCGGTGTTCGGCCACCATGCCGCGCTGGCCTGCCACATGGCGAATGAATCCTATTTCCGCAAAGCGTCGGCCACCTGGGACGCGGCGTCAGGGACAATCAAGGCCTGATTGCAAATAAAGGCGGTGAGCCATGCGTGTCATTTCTATTCTTTGCCTAAGTGCGCTCTGTGCGTCGGGTTTGCTGCTTCACCATCCGGCAAACTTCTCTTCCGAAAGCAACGAGCAAAAGTCGGCAGCCGCGCAGGTGAAAATTCAGCAAAAACAACCGCGGATGGAAGACGTCTCTTCCATCGACGGAATGATCAAGGCGTACTTCGAAGTGGTTTCCGGGCCAGCGGGCCAGCCGCGCGATTGGGGCCGTGACGCAACGCTCTACATTCCCGGCGTTCGATTCGTGATGATCAGCAAAGGCAAAAATGGCAAGACCACGGCGCAATCGATGAGTCACCAGGAATTCGTCGATGCGGGTGACGCTTCAATGGTCGAAAAAGGCTTTTACGAACATGAAATTCACCGAATCACGCATCGCGCCGGCGACGTTGCGCATGTCATAAGCACGGCCGAGCAGGCGCTGACTTCGAACGGGCCCTCGCAAGGGCGCTCCATAGACAGCCTGGACCTGTATTGGGATGGCTCGCGCTGGTGGATTGCAAGCGCTACGATCTGGGAAGTCGGTCCCGGCGAGTCTCTTCCCTCTGAATTCCTGCCGAAATAGTTCCTTGCCGCTTTCGCCGGTTGCGGGTCCGCTTTGAAGCTTTTTTGCATACAGCGTTTTCGGTATTTGCCCTGACCACGCCGGTGATTAGCTTGCTGCGTTGATGCCCAGGAAGAAGCTCAGCCCGCATTAGAGGAAACATGTGGGATAAGCCGAAAGTTTTGTTTCTTTGTACTGGTCACCCGGAGCGCAGCGAAATGGCAGAAGGTTTTGTTCGAGCTTTGGCAGGGGACGTCGTCCAACCCGTCAGCGCAGCGGTGGAACCCGCTCCGCTCGACCCGCTCGCCGTGGATGCGATGAAGGAGGTCGGCATCGACATTTCTGCGCAAGAAGCTAAGGATGTTCGGGCAGCACTTCAGGAGCGCTTTGCGTACGTGGTAGGAGTCGGCGACGAATCAAAAGAGCGTTGTCCGGTGTTCCCTTTTGCGTTTCGCCTGTTCCGGTGGAGTCTGGAAGATCCGCGAGTTGTGGACGGATCAACGGAAACGCGGCTGGACGCATTTCGGCGTGTGCGTAACCAGATCGAACCGCGGGTACGCGACCTGCTGAAACTGGCTTCAAGCGACAAGGTGCAAGCCTCGCTCGCGAGGTAACGCGAACAGTCCGCAAACCCGCATGCTCGCATGTGGGAGTTGGCTCACTAACGTCGCTCAAGCGACTTCAAAACAGCCTTTTGCACCTCGAGAGATGTTGGTGTGCTCGTACGGCGCAGCAATTGAGGGACGACAGAACGCAGCAGGTAGGAGTCGTTCTGAAAGCGCACAAGCGCTGATTGCTTCGGCGGCGAATCTCGCCAAACGCTTCGGTCCAAAGCGTCCATTTTCGCCAGCCACTCTTGCAACGTTTCGAACTGGAAATCCTGGCGCGTGGCGATCACCGCCACAACATTCGCCAGCCGATCTTGCTCGCCATAGGTAAAGACTTCTCCGGCAGTTGCCAGACGCTGAGCGATGGCATCGAGCGTAGATGCTTGATCCTGTTTCGTGAACAAGGAATTTTCCGCCAGGGCCGCCAGCAAATCCGCAGTGTGAGCTGTAGAGTGAATCCAGCCTTTTGTAGCGTCAAACCCGCGCAGATCTTTTTCGCCAAGCAGATAAAACACCGCCGATTCCAGCAGTTTGCGATAACGAGCCTCGCCCAGAAACGGAGTCTTCAGTTCCCTTTCCGCCAGAGATGAAAGACATAGCGCGGAAAAAGAGCGTTCGAAGATACTGTCCGTTCCACTCTCGCCGAGCGAAGAACGCAGATTTGCCCTCCACTCTTCCTCCAGCTGCAACAATTCCTCGGGCGAGAATTGCTGCCGGTTCACAATCCAGACCGTCAGAATTGTGTAGGCCAGATCATCTCTCAGCTCGGGGTCGGGGGAACCGAGGTGACTGCTAAGGTCCTTCGCGAGAGCAAAGGGTTTCTCGTTAGCCGGAATCTGATACTTGTTTGCGACAATCGCCCGCCAAAACGCTTTGTCGTGAGTCGACTGCGCGCCATTGTGTGATGGCGGCGCTGCAGAGACAACCCACGCGGTGCTCGCCAAAAAGGTGACAGCCGCAAACACGGCCACTCGGTTAAGCTTTCGAATCATCGAACCCACAAGAGACACTAGCCCATTGAGTCTCCCCGATTAGACGTGCCCCGAGCAGCTTTTTCTCGCCCACTGTTAATGATAATGATGGACTGTGTTATTCCGGTAGGGCCGGGCAGCCGGGCCATTCGCTTCGCGTGACGTTGCCAATGTACCCCAAGTCATCAATCCCGATCTTGCTGGTGTAGAAGCCGTCGCAGGTCATATTACGAAGGAACGCGAAGAACGCAACGCCCTGGTGCAGCTCCGGCGTGACCTTGGCATTCTTCCGATACGCGATGAGCTCGATGATTTCCTTGCGTTGCTCGGGCGTGCTTTCCAGGTAGGGCTTGCCGTAGTGGTCGAGGCAGTAGCTATCGAGCCACATCAAACCTCCGCCGAGGCGGCCCTGGAACTCAACATTTTCGCTGGTCAGCAAGTCGATGAATTCCGGAGCCCCTGCTTCGACCGCGCCGCCCGACTTTTCATCCTTGGGGATGATGGTGTCGCACAACGAAGTCAAAGTCTCGTACTGCTTCGGCGTGAAATATTTGGGCACGTACCTTCCCGCCGGCGCTGCGGCCTTTTCTTTACGCACGACTTGGTGCGCCAACTCTGCAGCTTGAAGCGGAATCACCTGCAATACCGAGCCGCCCGCCGCGCTGACCGCCAGCGTCTTCAACACATCGCGTCTTGAAATCCCCTGTGTGCTCATCAGACATTTCCCTTCTTCGCTTCGTCCAGCAGGTATTCCGAAGCCCGCCATGAAAGCGCCATGATGGTCAGTGTCGGATTTTTGTCAGGATTGGTCACCAGCGGCGCGCCGTCTGTCACGAAGACATTCTTCACGTCGTGCGTCTGGCAGTATCCATTGAGCACGCTGGTTTTGGGATCCGCGCCCATGCGCGCCGTCCCGACTTCGTGAATGATTTTTCCGCCCGGCAAAATGCCGAAAGGATACGGACCGTCAATTCGCGTTTTCGTCTTGTACGTCCCGCCCATCATTTCGATGATGGACTTGAACGTTTCCTGCATGTCCTTGGCCTGGCGCAGTTCGTACTCGCTCCACTTGAAATGGAAACGCAGAATTGGAATGCCCCACTGGTCCACGCGATCCGGGTCGAGTTCACAATACGTGTCTGGATTCGGAATCATCTCGCCGCGGCCTGAGAAGCCGACGGTGGTTCCGTACACCTGTCGCGCGCGGCGCTTCAGTTGCAAACCATAACCTTCTTCGTCGCGGCACAGGCTGTTGAACATGCCAACTCCGGGCATGTCGCGTCCGCCCCACAGCTCAATGTGATAGCCGCGCGGAAAATCATTCTTGCGATCAAACTTCCACCAGGGAACGTAGTAGTGCATGCCACCGACGCCGTCGTGGTTGTGAGGCGGCATTTTTTCCAAAGCAGGAATTTCGCCCCAGCCGTCGCTGCCGACGGAATCGGTCAAGTATTTGCCCACGTTACCTGTCGAATTGCCCAAACCATCAGGGAACAGCGCGGACTTCGAATTCAGCAACAAACGCGCGGATTCGCATGCGCTCGCCGCGACCACAACAGCTTTCGCGTACACGCGCTTTTCGGTTTTTGTAGCCTTATCAATGTAGGAGACCGCTTCCGCTTTACCGTCTTTGCCAACCACAATTTCGCGCGCCATCGCGCCGGTGATTAGCGTGAGCTTTCCCGTAGCCATCGCCGGTGGAATCAACACCTGGCTCGAGCTGAAATTCGATGCCGTGACGCAACCTCGGCCGCACTGCCCACAGTAATGACAAGGCAACCGCCCATTGTGCGCCTTAGTGAGAATCGCGAGGCGCGCCGGAATGCACGTGATGTTCAGCTTGTCGCAAGCCTTCTTGATAATAATTTCCGTACAGCGCGGCTTGGGCGGCGGCAAGAACACGCCATCAGGCGCGCTCGAAACGTTTTCTTTTGTGCCGAACACGCCGATGTACGATTCGACTTTGTCGTAGTACGGTGCGATGTCTTCGTAAGAAATGGGCCAGTCATCACCGAGACCATCGCGCGTCTTCGACCTGAAATCCACCGGCGCGAAGCGCAACGCGATGCGGCCCCAATGGTTGGTGCGGCCACCGACAATGCGCGAACGGAACCACTGGAAGTCCGCGCCGGGAGCGGATGTGTACGGCTCGCCTTCAATTTCCCATGCTCCGTTCGGCGCGAGAAATTCGCTGAAGTTTTCGCTGGCGCGTCCGCCAACGCCCGCTCCACGATGCGGCAGTTCGTACGGCCACATCAACATCTTGTAGTCTTTATCGGGATAGACTTGGGGGCCGGCTTCGAGCATCACGACGTTCAGCCCGCCTTCGGTGAGGACTTTGGCGGCCATGCCGCCGCCTGCTCCCGAACCGATTACGCACACATCGTAAGTCTTGGGCGAACGAGTAACTTGAGTCATGCGCCGTCCTTCAGCCAGATTTTATGAAGTGCCGCGTGCCTTGCCGCAGTGCAGCCAACGATTATAGTTCGTTCTTCTTCATTTGCGAGACCGCATAGTCGCACGCGCGAGCAGTCAGCGCCATGTAGGTCAGTGACGGATTCACGCATGCCGCGGACGCCATGCACGCGCCGTCAGTCATGAAGAGATTTTTCACGTCGTGCGCCTGGTTGTGCTCGTTCAGGACGCTCGTCTTGGGATCGCGGCCCATGCGCGCCGTTCCCATTTCGTGAATACCTAGGCCCGGAGTCGAAATATCCTGGAAAGTATTGACGTCGCGCGCGCCTGCGGCCGCAAGCATTTCGCCGGCTTGGATGGCAATGTCGCGCGACATGGCATGCTCGTTATCGCCCCACGCGCAGTGAATTTTGAGCGTCGGAATGCCCCATGCATCCACTTTTTCTTTGTCGACTTCGACCCAGTTCGAATGGTACGGCAAGCACTCGCCGAAGCCAGCGAACGTCATGCGCCACGGGCCGGGCCTGCGCAGCATGTGTTTGAAGTCCACGCCGATGCCGACAAGGTTGGTGCCGCGGGTCCAGCCTTCGCGGCTGCCGCCGCCCTGATATCCGTAGCCTCGCTGAAAATCTTTCTGTTTGGTTTTCACATTGCGGAAGCGCGGCACGTAAATCCCATTCGGCCGGTTGCCGAAAGGCATTTTGTCTTCGTTACCCGGAATGATGCCCGAAGCGCCCGCGCCCATGTGATGGTCCATCAGGTTGTGGCCTAGCTCGCCGCTGCTATTGGCCAAGCCGTTCGGAAATTCAGGCGTGGCGGAGTTCAGTAGGATGCGCGTCGACTCCAGCGTTGCCGCGTTCAAGAACACGATGCGGCTTTTGAACTCCAGCGCCTTCTTCGTTTGTCCATCAATCACGCGCAAACCGGTGACTTTGCGGGACGCTGGATCGAAAATCAGGCTGTGCACCACACTGTAGGGGCGAATTGTGAGCTTGCCTGTTTTCATCGCAGCGGGCAGCGTGGAATTCAGGCTGCTGAAATACGATTGCGTGATGCAGCCACGATGGCAAACGCCGCAGTAGTGGCAAGCCGCCCGGCCTTTATGCACGCGCGTCAACACGGCCGAGCGGCCGATGGTCATGATGCGATCGTCAAAATGTTGTTTGATGGCATCGCGAACCACCTGCTCCGCGCACGTCATTTCCATCGGCGGCAGAAATTTTCCGTCGGGTAGTTGCGGCAATCCTTCCGCTTGCCCGCTGATGCCCGCGAATTCCTCCACGTAGTCGTACCACGGCGCGATATCGGCGTAGCGAATCGGCCAGTCCACGGCGACGCCATCTTTCAGATTGGCTTCAAAGTCGAGGTCGCTCCAGCGGTAGCTCTGACGTCCCCACGTGATGGATTTCCCGCCGACCTGGCGTCCACGAATCCACGAAAAATGCTTGCCCGGGTCGTCGGTGTAGGGATTTTCTGCATCGTTGACGAAAAACTTGTTGGAGTATTCGTCGCATGCGTAGTAGCACTCGCGCTGCACGTACTGCGTTTTCGCGCGCTCCGGACGAACGTCCCAGTTCCGATACTTCAGTTCCCAGACCGGCGTGTGTTCGACATAATCCTTTTCCGGGTTGATCGGCCGGCCCGCTTCCAGGATCAGCGTGTTCAGACCTTTTTCCGTGAGCTCTTTCGCCGCCCAGCCGCCGGTGATTCCCGACCCAACGACAATCGCATCATAAGTAGGTGTAGGCATTTTTTCTCCGCGATCAGGCTTCGCCCAGTCCAGCGGGCACCGGATTGCAGCCATGCTGCGCACCGGGAATGATTTCCAGCTTCAGTTCTTCTTTGAAAGCGACTTCCGAAGTGTAGTAGCCGTGAAGAGTGATGCGCTTGAACACTTCCCAAAAATTTCCTTCCAGCTGGCTGTCGGGCTTTGGAACGGTGTTGCCGTGCCGCGGGCGAACCACTTTCTTGGACAAAACGGCGGCATCAAGAGCAACCAATTGAGTCAGCTGCTGCTCGGCAGTGGCGTCAGAAAAATTCTTGCCGTAAAGGGACTGGCTCTGCTTGTCGATTCCGGCCAAACCATCTAGAAAATTCTTTCGCTCTTCCGGAGTAGCCCATTCGGTCAAGATCAGGTCGATGAATTCGTTGACGCGCGCACCTTTTGCGCCCGGCGTGTCGGTTGCGGGAACAATCTGATCGATCATCGCAACCACGGTGTCGTTCGGATGGCCAGTGAGCGTCCGAAGCGTATAACCGGGAGGCGGCTGCGCCTGACGGAACAGCGCCAACAGCTCCGGAGAGAATGTAGGTAAAACCGCGCCAGCGGCAAAAATGCGCAGCGCTTCACGCCGTTGCATGGACCCTCCTGGAAAACTGAACCTCAACGAATCGCACTGCCAACCGCAACTTACTCACCCAAAATCTCTTTGCGAACGTTCTTCAGAACGTATGCCGCGCGTTCCACACCGATCTCGCCCGGCAGAATCGGATCCTCGTTCTCAATCGACAGAATGCCGTCGTATCCAACGTCCATGTAGGCCTGCACCACGGACTTCCACAACGTTGCGCTGTGGCCGTAGCCTACGGCACGGAAAGTATCGGAAGCTTGCGGCAGATCCTTTTCGTCCGAAGCGAAATTCAGCACGCCATATTTCGCGGCGTTCTCCGGATAGATCACCGTGTCCTTCATATGTGCGTGGAAAAGTGCGCCTTGCTTGCCGAGGAAATGGATGACCTCCACTGGATCGCAGCCTTGCCAGAACAAATGGCTCAAGTCACAATTCGCGCCGATCTCTTCGCCCACTGCTTCGCGCAGTTTCATCAGCGTACGCGGGTTATACACCACAAAATTAGGATGCATCTCAAACGCCAAGCGCTTGATCCCGTGCGAGCGCGCGTATGCTGCCGCTTCCTTCCAGTACGGAATCACTCTTTCTTTCCACTGCCAATCCAGCATCTGGCCATATTCCGGCGGCCAGCGATACGTAATCCAGTTCGGCTGCGTGTCGGTAGGAGTTCCGCCCGGGCAGCCGGAAAAACCGACGATGACTTTGATGCCCAGTATTTCGGCCAGTAGCACCGTTTTGCGGAACGTGTCGACGTCTTTTTGCGCGTGCTGCGTATTCGGATGAACTGGATTGCCGTGGCAGCTCAGCGTCGCGACTTGAATTCCCTTGTCCTCGAATTTTTTCTGCCACGCGCGAGCTTTGCTCTTATCCGCAATCAATTCGTCCAGCGCGCAATGTTTGTTGTTCGGATAACCACCGGTGCCAATCTCCATGGCTTCCAAACCCAGCGCGCTCACCTTTTCGAGCATAGCGTCGAGCGACAGATTGTCGTAGACGGGATCGAATACGCCGATGGGGATTTTCTTTTTTGCCTCGGCGGCATTTACAGACCGCTCAGAGGAGGAAGCGGATGACGCGGGATGCGGCTCAGTAGAGGTAGCCCACGACGGCGTGGCGGGAAGAGTTGCAGCCAGGAGGCCGGTACCCGTTTGCGAAAGAAATGTACGACGATTGACCGCGTTCTTCTTCGAACGGGCATTCATCCAAGTACCCCCCGAACCGTAGCGTTAACGTTTACAATCCGGTGGAATTATACGCTTCTCCGCGACAGGAGCAAGCGACGAAATCGCAGTAGGAAATCGTTTTACTAGAAAGAAGAGGGAGCTGCGGAACCAGCTAATTCGCTTTGGGTTTCAATTCAGCCAGCGGCGGCACAGAAGATGGCGCCGTAAGCGCGAGCTCCGGCTGCTCCTTGCCGTTCGAAAGCGCCTGGACGAGCATCTCCATGGCCTGGCCAGTATTCGGCGGAGCGAAAACCGTAGCGGCGAGCGTGCCGTTGCGCACCCAAACTTGGCCGGTCTTCGGCAAACCATCGCACCCCGTGAAAGGCAGCTTGAGCCAGCGGTCGCGCTCCAATGCATTCGGCAATTCCTGAAATGCGTTGCGGGCGCCAATCGCCATGGAATCATCCTGCGCGGCGATCAAATCAATCACGGCTTTCTTCGAAGTTGAAAGTTGCAGCCACGAACGTACCGCACGCATCGCGCTTTCTTCCGTCCACTGCCCTTTCAGCGTCGTCACTTGAACATTCGCGGGCTTAGTAGCCGACATTCCAGCCGTGCGTTCCTTCGCGGCGGAATTCTCCGACGGCCCTTGGATATAGAGAACGCTGCCGCCGCGCGGAAGCAGCGCGGCAAATTGCCGGCCTTGGATGCGGCCAATTTCCGTGTGATCGTTGCTTACGCAAAAAATCGGAACCTTGTATTGGCGGCGCAAATCGGAAATGTAGTTGGCTTCGCGGTTCAGCACCACCCAGCCGACATTTGCGGCCGCAGAGGCGCGAGCAACTTGCGGGAGCGCCGTTGACCCTACCGGCTCAAAGATGATCGCATCGGGCCGAAGTTGCGGCGCGGCTTGCACCGCGTTCAGAAGTTGCGTGCTTTGCGTAACCGAATCGTTGGCGGAATAGATGATTTGCGCATCTACTCCGAGACGGCGAGCGGTCTCTTCGGCAGACTTGGCCTGTTCGATCTGGTAGTCGTTGTCGTTGTTGGTCAGCGAAACGAGAAAACGCAGCCTTTTCATAGTGAAAGCCCCACGGCCAATAACCCTACAATATGATGGCAAGCCGAAAGCGGAAGGAAAAATCAGTCCAGCGTTACCTGAGACTAACGACGTTGAGACTGCGGCAAGGTAAGATATAGCTAGCAGGCTCCTGCAACAAAATGCGAGACGGAAATATCGCGGATAACGCTGAAAAGGAAACGCGCCAAAAGCTGAGCGCGGCGCGGCGCATTGTCATCAAACTGGGCACCAGCACGGTGACCGATGCACAAGGCGGCGTCTGCGCAGAACGTGTTGACCCGATTGTGCAGACGATCGCGCGTTTGATGAGCCAAGGCCGACAAGTTGTACTGGTCTCGTCGGGCGCAGTGGGTTTGGGAAGAACTCTGCTCGGCTTGCATCCCGCGCGTTTGAAAGACATGGCCGTAAAGCAAGCGTGCGCTGCGGCAGGACAAAGCTTATTGATGGAATCCTACAAGCGGCGATTCGACGCGCTCGACCAGAAAGTCGCGCAGGTCTTGCTGACGGAAGAAGATTTCAGCAACTGGAATCGCTATTCGAACTTGCGGCGCACGATGGAAAAACTGTTGGGATTCGGCGCGCTCCCGATCGTGAATGAAAATGACACGGTCTCAACGGCCGAACTGGAAAGCGTTGGCCGGCAAGCGGCGTTCAGCGACAACGATCGGCTGGCGGCGCTGGTGATGAGCGGCATGGAAGCCGACGCGCTGGTTCTGGTCACAAACGTCGACGGATTTTTGCAAAGGCGCACCGGCGCGAAGCACGCGGATGTCGTGCCCTTCGTCGAGCGCGTGACACCGCAGATCAAAGCGCACGCGGCCGGCCCGTCGCAAAGCGGCCGCGGGGGCATGACAACAAAAATCGAAGCGGCGGAAATTGCGATGAATTGCGGAGGTGTGGCCGCGTTCGTGAACAGTTCGGTTGCTGATTCGCTGGAACGAGCATTTGCGGGAGAGCGAGTGGGCACGGTGTTCGCTCCGGCGACGCGCATGCGCGGAAAGCGGCGCTGGCTGGCCTACGCGGCTGGTGTTCGCGGGCGCGTGGTTGTTGACGCGGGGGCGCAAAGAGCGATTACAACGGGCAAGGCGAGTCTGCTGAACTCCGGAGTGGTGCGCGTGGAGCGAGAGTTTTCGCCGATGGACGTGGTGAGCATCCTCGACGTGAGCGGCAAAGAGTTTGCCCGTGGGATCGCCGCCTGCGCCAGCAGCGAACGCGGCACCGATGGGAAGAAAGCGGCGCACGTAATCTTCTCGCGCGAAAACATTGTTTTGCTCGAAGGCCCACCGCTGCAATCAGAGCGGCTGGAGGCAAACGCATGAGTACGGGTGCGAGCGAAGCGCGAGGAAACGGCGCGGCAGAAGCCGCGCGGCGTGCGCGTGAGGCATCGCGGAAACTGGCGGTGCTTTCGGAGAAACTACGTAATGAAGCATTGCGGCTTGCAGCCGAGCGCCTGGAAGAAAACGAAGGGCAGATTGTCGCGGCAAATGCGGAGGATTTGCATGCCGCGGAATCGCCGGCGCGAGCGGGAAAAATGTCGCAGGCGATGCTGGCGCGGCTGCGCGTGACGGAAAAATCCGTGGCCGACATGGCTCAGAAAGTTCGCAGCGTGGTGGGTCTGCCTGATCCGCTAGGTCGCAAGTTAAGCGTGATGGAATTGGACGAAGGTCTGGTGCTGACGAAGGAGAGCTGTCCGCTGGGAGTAGTTGCCGTGGTTTTTGAATCCCGCCCCGATGTAGTGCCGCAGGTTGCATCGCTCGCGCTGAAATCGGGCAATGCGATCTTGCTGAAAGGTGGCAGCGAAGCCGCTCACACCAACGAGGTGCTGATGTCAGTCTGGACCGCAGCGCTAAGGGAAAGTGGAGTACCGGCGGACACGGCGCAATTGCTTCATTCCCGCGCTGACGTGATGGAACTGCTGAATCTTGACCGCGATGTAGATCTACTGATTCCGCGCGGTGGAAAAGAGTTTGTCGAAACAATCTCGCGGCAAAGCCGCATTCCTGTGTTAGGACACGGCGAAGGAATTTGCCACGTTTACGTTCACGCAGCGGCTGATCTAGAGAAAGCGAACCGCATCGTACTCGATGCAAAGGTGGACTATCCGGCAGCGTGTAACGCTGCGGAGACGTTGCTGGTAGATGCTGCCATCGCGACGCAATTCCTACCAAGCATGATCGAAAAACTGCGTGATGCAGGAGTGGAAGTGCGTGGATGCGAACGCACGGGCGCAATTCTTTCTTCAGGCGTTGATGCTGCGAACGAACTCGACTGGGCGACCGAATATGGCGACTTGATTTTGTCGGTAAAAGTAGTCGATGGACTGGAAGAGGCGATCGCACATGTTCATCAATATGGAAGTAGCCACACTGAAGCGATCGTGACCGAAGATTCGGTAGCCGCGGAACGTTTTCTGAACGAAGTAGATGCTGCCGGCGTATACCACAACGCTTCGACGCGTTTCGCGGACGGCTATCGGTACGGGCTCGGGGCGGAAGTCGGCATCAGCAACGGCAAGCTGCACGCGCGCGGTCCCATGGGCCTCGATGGCCTCACTACTTACAAGTACAAATTGCGCGGCTCAGGCCAAACCGTGGCCGACTACAAATCCGGAAAAAAGTTCAAGCACCGTCCGAAATAAAGGCGGGATGGCCGCTCGGAGCTGACAACTTCCGTGCGAGCCAGCCATTCGCGGAATGACGTGTTTCCGGTATATACTCTGCGCACTTGGAAGGTGAAACCGGCCTATGAGTGCAGACAATTCCCAGAAAGTCTGGATTCCGGTGTGCTGTGGGCGCGTGATGCGCTTCAACCGTTTTCTTAAAGCCGATGGCGAAGCATTCGGCTCGATGGTCTGTACGATCTGCAACAAAAACATCATCCTTGAGCAGGAGTCTCTGCCGGCCGAGGGCGCGTACGGCGAAGGCGCGCGCATGCTGACGGTCGTGGGAACGCCGAAACCCCCGAAGACGGATCGGCGCAGGGCCGCTGAAGCGTTTGGGAGCCCCGGCTCCGAGGATCAGACTCTTTAGGGGTTTGGCTTTTGAGACTGCGGTGCACCGATGATCGGCCAGACCATCTCGCACTATCGAATCCTTGAAAAATTGGGCGCGGGCGGGATGGGTGTGGTTTACAAGGCGCAGGATCTGCGCCTGGAGCGCGCGGTTGCGTTGAAGTTCCTGCCCGACGATCTCTCGCACAATCCACAAGCGCTGGAACGCTTTCGCCGCGAAGCACTGGCTACTTCCGCGCTGAATCATGCCAACATTTGCACCGTTCACGATATCGGCGAGCAGGATGGCCGCCCATTTTTGGCGATGGAATTCGTGGATGGCCAGACGCTGCGTCAACACATCGGTGGTAAACCCCTTGCGATTGAAGAGATTTTGAATCTTGGCATTCAGATCGCCGACGCGCTGGATGCAGCACACAGCCAGGGCATCATTCATCGAGATATAAAGCCGGGAAATATTTTTGTCACAAAGCGCGGGCAAGCCAAGGTTTTGGATTTTGGCTTGGCAAAACTGATTGCGCGAGGTCCGGCGGCCCGCGACGCGACGGAGGTTTCACAGGCGTCAGGCGAAGAGCCACTCTCCATTGTTGGAATCATCAGCGGCACGCCTTCGTATATGTCGCCTGAACAGATTCGCGGCGACGATCTGGATACGCGCGCGGACGTGTTTTCACTGGGTTTGTTGCTCTACGAAATGGCGACGGGCAAGAAAGCGTTTGCGGGAAGCACCGGCGGCGTAATTATTGAGGCGATTTTGAGCCGATCGCCGGAACCTGTGCGAAACGTCAATCCGGAATTGCCGCTCGAACTCGAAGCCATCATTAATAAAGCGATCGAGAAGGACAAAGAAAGGCGGTACCAGAGTGCGGCGGAAGTGCGTGCAGACTTGCAGGTGTTGCGGCGCGGATTTGAATCCGGACACACGGCAACCCAATTGCTGGCAACAGCGGGACTGCAGCAGCCTTCGCTGGCGAAACGAAAGAAGTGGTTAGTTCCTGCAATCAGCGCGGGCGTTGTGGCGGCGCTTGCAGGCGGCGGCTGGCTCTACTACACGAACAAGACTCACGCGCTCAGCGAAACCGACACCGTGGTGCTTGCGGATTTCACCAACAAGACGGGCGATAGCGTCTTCGACGACACGCTGCGGCAGGGACTCACTGTTCAGCTGGAACAGTCGCCATTTCTGAGTCTGATTCCCGATCAGCGCACGCGGCAGACTCTTCAACTGATGGGCAAACCTGCGAACGAAAAAATGACGCCGGACGTCGCGCGAGAAGTTTGCCAGAGGCTAGGAAGCAAGGCGTTTCTGACCGGCAGTATTTCGAGCTTAGGGTCGCAATACGTGATCGGATTGAGCGCGATCAATTGCCAGACCGGCGAATCGCTGACGCAAGAACAGGTGACGGCCGACAGCAAGGAAAAAGTGCTAACTGCACTCGGCGCGGCTTCGGGAAAGCTGCGCGAAAAACTGGGCGAATCGCTGAAGACGGTAAACAATTTTTCGACGCCGATTGACCAGGCCACGACACCGTCGTTGGACGCCCTGCAGGCTTACTCCATGGGGCGCAACGCGCTCCTGGCGCATGGAGACAACGCCGCAGCGGTGCCACTCTTTCAGCAGGCGATCAAGCTCGATCCAAATTTGGCAATTGCCTACGCGTCGCTCGGCACGGTGTATCACAACCTGGGCGAGAAAGAGTTAGCTGCGCAAAATACGCGGCGCGCGTATGAGTTGCGCGCGAAGGTGAGCGAGCGGGAAAAGTTCTACATCGAATCGCATTACTTTGATTTCGTCACAGGCGACCTGGAGAAATCACGGCAGGTTTATGAAACGTGGACGCAGATGTATCCGCGCGAGCAGATTCCGCCGCTGAATCTCGGCGTGCTTTATCAGAATTTGGGCCAGTACGAAAAGGCGCTTGCGCAGTTCAAGCAGGCGCTGAAGCTAAACCCCAACGATGTGCTTTCCTACGGCAACACGGTAAGCGCGCTGGTGAACCTGAACCGCTTGAAGGAAGCACAGGCTACGTCGGAAGAGGCGTTGGCGAAGAAGTTGGACTCGACTGATTTGCGCAGCGCGATGTACATGATGGCATTTTTGCAGAACGACGATGAAGGCATGCAGAAGACAGTCGCGTGGGCGGCCGAGCGCCCGGAAGATCAGAGCTTGATGCTGTACTACCAGGCGGACACCGCGGCATATCGAGGGCAGCTGTCCAAGGCGAGAGATTTGTCGCATCAGTGTATTGCGGCTGCGGAGCTGGCCAATCGCAAGGAGCGCGCCGCCGGATGCGAAGGCGCCGAAGCTTTGCGGGAAGCGCTATTTGGAAATGGCGCTGAGACGAAAAAGTTTGCATCTGGAGCATTGCAACATTCCAGCGCGCGCGATGTGCAGTTCGTGGCGGCGTTGGCGTTTGCTTTGGTGGGTGACAAAGAGAAAGCAGCGGAAGCGGCTGATCTGCTGAAGAGCCGCTATCCGGAAGACACAATCGCCAAGTTCAATTACCTGCCGACGATTTACGCGGCGATTGCATTGGATGGTGGAGATCCCGCACGAGCGATTGAGTTTTTGAAATCAGCTTCGGCGGACGAACTTGGGCTGGCGGGCGGGACGAGCTATTCGACTTATATGTATCCAGTGTATGTGCGCGGGCTGGCGTACTTGGCAGCGCAACAGGGTGACGCGGCGGCTGCGGAGTTTCAAAAAATCTTGAACTGGCCGGGAGTGGTGGTGAATGAGCCAATCGGCGCGCTGGCCCACTTGCAACTGGCGCGGGCTCGTAAGTTGAACGGGCAGTCGGCGGAAGCGAAAGCTTCGTACGAGAACTTCTTGAATCTGTGGAAGAACGCGGACAGCAGTTTTCCTCTGGTGACGGCTGTGCAGGCTGAAGCCAAGCGCTAGGCCCCTCCCCCCTACACTCCTGTCCCTGCTACTACGAAATTAAGGCGAAGACCAATCGAAAAATCCCGCGTCAGCCTCTCTCTTACAAGCTTGTCGGCCGAATCTTTCAATGTTTGGTGTAGAGCTCGTCTTCTGAGAGGACGGGAGTTTGAGTGGCCGAAGCGCCGGTGCGGGAGGATGCGCCGAACATGGGGCCGCGGGCGGGAACGAGCGGAGCGAAGGAGCTGAAGCCCAAAGGCTTGGGGACGTCGTCGTAGATGGCTTCCATGCTGCCGTTGCGGTGATAGGCTTCGTGCCAGAAGCCAGTGCCGCCGGAATCATTTAGGAATTTCTTCCACCATTCGCGGTGAGGGTCGGAGCGCGTCCATTTCATGAGGGAGTCAACGTCGCGCCAGTATTGGCGCATGCCGACGTGCATGGGAAAGAGGGAATAGAACAGGTTCTCGTGGCAGAGGAGGCCGTCGGGCCTGGCCGCGGCGGAGTTCGCGATTTGCGGGCCGAAGCCGACGAGAGTTTTGATCCCGTTCAAGCGATTGACACGCATGCCGAGATAAATGACAACGAGGTTGGGGTAAGCGGAGAGATCGACCGTTCGGCGGTCAACTTTCGTGGACATAGGTCCTCACATCATTGAAGACGCGGCGCCTGCGTCAAAAATATCGCGGAATAGTTGGCAAAATGCGACTGAATTTACGCGGTGAATTTGAAAACGCGGTCCATGGGGAGCCAGCGGGCTTCGGGAGGCGCATCCGAGCTGAAGGGCTGCTGAAACTTGCCCATGAGAGCTTCCCATTCCATTACTTTGGGATTGTTGCGATCGAGTTCAGCCTTTTTGGGGAAGGAGAAAGAGTCGGTGGTTTCGATGATCATGAACATACGCGTGCCGAGGAGATAGATTTCCATGTCGAGGATGCCGGAATCGCGGAGGCTTTGTTTGACTTCAGGCCAGACGTCCTGGTGGTAACGCTTGTATTCGGCGATCAGGGCGGGATCGTTTCTTAGGTCGAGGGTGAGGCAGTGGCGTTGGCTCATGTCGCAAAGTGTAAAGTTCGTAGGAAAAAGTACAAAGGAAAAAATCAGGTGAGGGCGCGGTCGAGGTGGACGTAGCCGCCATCGACGAAAAGATGCTGGCCGGTGGTGTGGCTGGATTTTTCGGAGAGCAGGAAGGCGACGGTGTGGGCGATTTCCTCGGCGGTGGTCATGCGCTGACCGAGCGGGATTTTGGATTCGATGCGGGCACGAGCGGATTGCGGGTCGGGAAATTTGGAAAGCCAGGATTGGTAGAGCGGGGTCATGACTTCGGCGGGAAGCACGGCGTTCACGCGAATGTTGTCTGGGAGAAGTTCGACGGCCCATTCGCGAGTTAGGCCGAGGATAGCGGCTTTGGCGGCGACGTAGCCGGAGGTGTTGCCTTGCCCTGTTACGGCGGTTTTGGAGCTGATGTTGACGATGGCACCGTGAGATTGCTTCAGTGCGGGCAATGCAAAATGGGTGAGATTGTAGATGTGGAAGAGGTTGCGTTCGAGCGAGCCCACGAATTGTTCGGGCGAACCGGACGCGAGGCCGACCCCGTCATTGATTCCAGCGTTGTTGACGAGGCCGTCGAGGCGGCGAAAGTTTTGCAGCGTGAAATCCACGGCGGCTTTGCAGGCTTGCGCGCTGGTCAGTTCGGTGAGGATGAATTCGCATTGAGCCGAAGACTGGCGGAGTTCAATTTTCAACTGTTCGGCGGCGAGAGTGTCTTTGTCAACGATGACAGGGATGGCGCCTTCGCGGGCGCATTCGCGAACGATGGCCGCGCCGATGCCTTTGGCGCCGCCGGTGATGAGGATGATTTTGCCGTTGAGTTGGAGGTCCATGAGCGTTATGCAGACGACGATTGTAGAGCAGAAATGGAAGAAATGAAGTACTGAGATCGACG
>Ga0268266_10000278_pt1 | contig 84905 bp, 48 predicted proteins | sample KBSS13metaG_FD_190356 | JGI IMG/M metagenome (GOLD analysis project Ga0268266, IMG submission 190356) | Switchgrass rhizosphere microbial communities from Kellogg Biological Station, Michigan, USA - KBS S1-3 metaG (SPAdes) (version 2) | ecosystem: Host-associated > Plants > Roots > Rhizosphere...
CGACGAGCGTCTTGTTGCTGATTACGCAGGAACCGGCCTAACTGTGGATAAGCACCCGATGTTCTATCGCCGTCCTGAACTACGAAGCCAGGGCATACGGTCGGCAGAGGAATTGCGACATTGCAGGGATGGAGAATTTGTCAGAACAGCAGGTTGCGTCATTGCGCGGCAACGACCTGGTACCGCGAAGGGATTCATTTTCATTTCGATGGAGGATGAGACGGGCATTTCGAACGTAATCGTTACTCCCCACATCTATGACCAAAATCGTGCGCTCGTTACCCGGAGCAGGTTCTTGTTGGTCGAAGGACCTCTCCAAAATCAGGACCACGTGATCCATGTGAAAGCGACACGGCTGGTAAAACTATCTGATAGGGCACTCGAGGTGAAGTCGCATGATTTCCACTGACGGTGTGAGGGCTATACAAGCATTCCTCGTTCCCTTTTTCAATGATTGAAAGGCGGAGGTGATCAAAGACGAGTAAAAATTATTGAGCTTGATTCCAAGGATGAGCGATCGACGTTCTGTGCAATCCTATCGCTCGGACGTCTCGGCTCTCATAAGAAGAGCACGATGGAACGGCACCGCCAGGATCTCGCAATTCAAATAGAGTCTGCTGCAGGCTGCATCCCCATCTTCGCTCGCGACGGACAATTCAGTTTTATCAACGGATTTCCTATGTGCTTCAAATTTCTGAACTCGTTTCTTACAAGCAACGTAGATAAATTCTGGAGAGTCGTTTTAGACATCCCTCCTTCCATTGCCCTGCTCTTTTAGAGTGGATGATTTTAGAAAACAAGTCGAAGCCCCTGCTGTAAGACTCGTGGAAGCCCGACGGTGCTGTTGATTTTTCCAAGCGAACTACTGTTAGGTGTGACGTTTGGAGCTCCGAATTCATTGCGATTCAGAGCGTTGTAGGCTTCGAACCGATATTGCAGTTTTACGCGTTCGCCAAAGCTGAAATCCTTGAGGATCGACGCATTGAGTATGTTGGTGCCGTCCTGTCTACCATAGAAGAGCGGAAACGTGCGGAGGTTGTACTGGGTGGGCTGTAGGCCAGCGAGTGCGAATAGGCTGGTGTCCAAAGCGGCATTATAGTTGCGAGGGCGAATCTTCAGGCGGCTATCGTACTGGGTTCCGTTGGCGAAGTAGGGAGCCCCATTGCCTCCAGGACCACCCCACTGCAACATAGCGCCGGAGAGGTAGGTATAGATGCCATTGATCGTGAATCCTCCGATCAGAGCATTTACGACTGGGTTCGTGCTTCCGAAAAAGTGCTGGTTTTTCCCGAAGGGGAGGAGATAGGTCCCGGCAAGGGAGACGTGGGTTGGAAAATCAGAAGCGTTTCCGCCATAAAAGAGCGCCCCCCCGTTGTTGAGCTGCGAGGTCGTGATGTTATGCGACCACTGATAGTTGAAGTTAATCGTGAGGCCATGCGAGGTGCGCTTCTGAATTCGGACAGCAAGCTCATGGAAGAGTAGGCTTCCACCCGAAACGAGCTGTTGACTGACACTGCTGTACTGGGGCAGGGTCTGGAGCATCGTAAACTTCGTGAGAGTGTCGGCTGTTGCAAGCGTTCCCGTTTCGCCAGGTGCTCCCTTGAAGGGGTTGGCCAAAGTACTGACCAGATTGTTTTGTGTATCACGGTCGAAGCCTGGTAAACGGCTAAGGAAGGGAAGCTGGCCAACTGCGCTCAACAGGTTGGTGTAAGAACTGTTGACGCCGTGCGCGCCTATGTAGCCAACCTGAAACATGGTGTTTGGAGTGAGCTGATATTGAAAGTCAAGGGTCCATCGTTGGACATAGGGGCCTTTGACCTGAGGAGCTCGGATACTGATGCTCTGACCGAGATAGGTATTTGCACCAAGGCTCGAGCCCGTCGGCTGAACAATTGGATTGGATGCTGGGAACGGATTGCTTAGATTGGTTGCGGGGGTTAGATAGCCATCGTTTGTCGGAGCATAGGCGATGGTGGAGGAGAAGCCGTAATTTTGTGGAGTGTAGTAGTCGTTGAATGGGCTGTAGAGAAGACCGTAGCCGGCGTGAACGACCAGTTTTTGTTTGAAGGCTTCGGGCGTGTAAGCAAGTCCAATTCGAGGACTCACATAGACCGCGGGCGTAAAGTATTCAACGCGACGTCCTGACGAAGAGGCAAAGGCAAGTCCACCATTCGCGGCGAATGCCGAAGCCGGAAGTTCGGGGATTGGATTCTTTGCGTAGGCCGCGGCAGCAAAGGGGCCGGCTGTATTGGCAGCGGTGGGATCGAACCACGAGGCTTTGTTGTTGGACTCATTGATGGAAGTTTCGCTCTCGAAACGAAGGCCGGCATTAACAGTCAGGTTACGGGCAACTCTCCAGTCATCCTGTATAAAGCCTGCAAAGTACCAGCTGTTGTAAGTGGCCTTGGGATTGATATTGAAGGATCCGGTAGTTGGAAGTCCGAGAAGGAATGAGGCATAGGAACCACCGAAGGGTGGAGCGGCAAAGCTAGGCCCTTGGCTCAACCAATTGGTCCCAAATCCGAAGCTACCAGAGGTTGCACCGCTGGTTACGTTCTGCCCGTTGACGATCAGGTTAGACGAGTTTCCAACATTGATCACGTTGTTCTTGTTCTGACGGAAGTCGATTCCTAATTTCAAAGTATGCTTACCTTCGGCAGCCGTCAGAGCGGAGAACAGTGCGATAGTGTCAAATGCTGTTTGTGCGCCGGGGTTTGCGCTTATGGACTGTAGACCAGGATCGGTGAAAGTGATCACTGGCATCGACTGAGGTGATCCCGTCTGATTTAGGTACCCGGGGAACCCGAGCGAAGTAGGATCAAAGCCGCTGTTGAGCAATGTGCTATTGGAGTATGTACGAGTAAGACCGACACGGGTGTCGAGAGTGTACTTCGGTGAGAAGGTATGCACAAAATCCACCACACCACCTTGATGAACCGTATAGCTTCGTGCTCCTGTCGCGATGTTGGGAAAGACCTGCCCCGTTGTGTTGACGTACTCGCTGCGGTGAGTTTCAAAGAAAAGCTTATTGCTATCATTGATGCTGTAGTCAATACGTCCCTGATGCGAGTTGTAATCAAAGATTTGCGGAGCAACAGTGGAGTAGTTGGCTGACCCATCGACATTGCCGGGCACATTTGGAAGTGGAAAGTATTGCAGATATGCCTGGGCAATAGGATTGATCTTTAAGCCCGCATTGGCAAGTACATTGTTGGGGATAGGCTGGCGTACAACCGTTGGCTTGTTGGGGGTGATTTGTACGATCTTGGCGTTGTATGGGTTGTATAGCTGATAGCTCGGACCTTTCGCTGCAAATAGCGCAGAGAAGTCGCCATTCCTTTCGGCGGCGGTGGGAACGGTTGTCGTTGTCGGGTTAGGCTGGGCTCCTTTGAACGCTTCATAAGCGTAGAAGAAGAAGAGTTTATCTCTACCGTTGACGACCTTCGGAATCCAGATGGGGCCACCAATGGTTCCGCCGTACTGATTCTGATGAGTCGCCGGTTGCTTTGTCCCTACGGGCTGAAACCATCGTACTGGCGCATTGATCGCGGAAAATTGATTGAACTCGGACAGCGTTCCATGAAAACGGTTGCCACCAGACTTTGTAATCAGGTTGATCGTTCCATTCGATGTATCGCCGTAGCTGGCATCGGCCTGAAAGGCATCCACTCGAATCTCCGAGACGGCATCCTGTAGAGGGCTGAAGCCAGGAAGACGGCTGGAGTTTTGCATGTTGGGAATCCCATTGAGCAGATACTCGTTGGACTGTGAGGCGCCACCACCTACCGAGAAGTCGCTGGCCGCAGAGTTATCGAAAGGACGCGCCTGCACGACTGAGTTCTTCTGCTTGGGAACGACTGCGTATTCAGTCTTCGCTAAGCCTAGCGGGGAACGACCATTCGCAGGAAGATTCTCCACTTCTTCAGGCGTCAGCACCTGCCCCGCTGTCGAACTCTGAGTTTGAAGGAGTGTCGCATCGGCGGATACATTGACCTGCGTCGTTGCAGCACCGACCTGCAGCGAAATATCGATCGCGATCTTGTCGCCAGACTGGAGAGTGATACCGCTGCGTGTGTAGCTCTGAAAGCCTGCCTGTGTAGCAGAGACGGAATACTTGCCCGGTTGAAGAAACGGTATGGTGTATTGCCCATCGGCATTTACTGTCGTGGGTGTCTTCACGCCGGTATCCAGATTCGTAACATTGATCTGGGTTCCCGGGACTACAGCTCCCGTGGTGTCTGTGACGCGACCCGAGATGGTCGCACGGAACTCCTGTCCAAATGCGGCAACAGCCAGACACAAAATTAGAAAAGCAGGAAAGACAATTCGCTTCATACTGCCTCCAAACAAACCTTCGAGAAACTCATTTTTTAGCTGGGGCGAATAGTACGAGCGAAAAATATCGATGGTCTTCTCATTTTCAAGGACGTTGTTCTCATTTTTTGTCGTCCGAGGAGAAATGGCCCCGTGCGGTGTTTCTTCGAGGTTTGACAGCACGAATCAACTTCTATAAAAAATGGTCTTCACTGGTGGAATGATCGGCTTTAGGCTGTCTTGACTCTCGACCAAGTCTTTCTACATTGGAGATACTACGTTGCGACTCAGATCTCAGGCGACATCGGTATTCGTTTTAGCTCTCTTGTTTCTTACGGGAGACCTGCGGGCGCAGGAACCTATTACGGTAACCAACTCCGAGGTGCATGACTTCAAATCGAGAATTAATGGTGATCCTTACAGGCTCTTCATCATTCTTCCCCTCGTCTACAAGACGAGTCCCGACAAGCATTATCCGGTGTTCTATTTGCTGGATGGAAACGACACTGCGACCATCGCCTGGCTGACACGTTCGCGGCAGCACTCCGATGCTTCGGAGATTATCTTCGTTGGGATCGGCTATCCGGAGCCACTAGCTGGGCCTCCAGTTCCGCTACCCGGAAAGCCAGCTGTCGCGGCAGCACAGCGATCCGCGGACTACGCTCTTTACAACACAACTGAGCCGTGGAGCCCTCCGAAAGAAAAAGGGGCGCCTGTGTTCCTAAAGGTTGTTGAGAACGAAGTCATTCCATATATCGACGAGCATTACAGGACAGATACCGCGAATCGAGGACTCGGAGGTCATTCGCTCGGTGGATTGTTTGCCACTTATGCAGTCTTTCACGCTGCAGATACCTTTCAGAAGTTCTGGATCGGAAGTCCAAGCCTGCGTTGGGATCATTCGGTCCTGTTCAAAGATGAAGCTGGGTATGCTGCCACTCATCGTGACCTTAATGCTCGCGTCATTGCGGACGTAGGAGGGCAGGAAAGCAAGAAATTCAACCGTGATCCTCTGTTCGAGATGATGGAGAACGTCAAATCGCGTCACTATCCGCACTTGATTTGGAAGACGGTCGTACTTGCCAATGAAGACCACGGAACACTCCCGATCGCCGGTATGCCGCAAGTTATTGATTTTCTCTTTGGACCTGCCTACTACGAGCCAAGCTTGGGGGAACGGAAGGCCATTGCGGGAGAGTGGCGGCTCGAGGACGGAAAGATCATTCGTTTCGCGTTCGAAGGCAATTTACTCTTTGCCATCGGACTTCCTTTCCTCAGCAACACGGATCCCACGAAAGAGCAACTTATTACTCCGACGGGAGCCAATGCGTTTGCTTTACGTACGATGCTTGACCTGAATGTAGAGCAAGACGGAGCAGGCGTCCCACGATTGGTCATCCACAAGATGCGCTCTGAAGAACAGACGATCGCTACAAAAGTCTCCCGGTAGCTGAAAGGTTTTATGAACTGCAAGCGTTTTGGGTAGTTGTTTGCCTGCTTATTGGGGTTGCAGGATTGCAGCGTGGTCTCGCACAAACGGAATCAGGTCCGGATGCTAAATTTTCGCTAGATGGAACGTGGCAGTTCGCGTTTGCACCCCACGAGGCAGATGCCGAAGCGCTCTCAGGGTTTTATAGAGAAGGCTTTAGCCACAAAGGATTTCATTCAACGCCCGTGCCTCGAATTGGGCAATGCAGGGATATGAAGAACTTGTCTATAAGCCGTTCAAAAAGGAGGCTAGCGAAGGCTTTTATACGCGCACCTTTACTCACCTGCTTCATGGAAAGAGAAGCGATTGCTTTTGCACTTCGGAGGGGTGTGGTCGTCGGCCGAAGTGTGGATCAACGGCACTAATATGGGAAGGCACGACAGCGGTTTCACCAGCTTCGCGATGGACGTTACAAAAGTCGTGAAGTTTGAGGGTGAAAACCAGATCGCAGTAAGAGTTCGACAGCAAACTCACGATTATCTGTTCGACACCAACGATGACTGGTCGCTGGGCGGCATCTATCGTGATGTCTGGCTGGAAACCATGCCTGCGATACCTCGGGTCTCGAGCGTCGAGACACGTACGACCTTCGACTACCAATTTCGCGAGGCGGACCTGGCAATTCGCGTTCTCGTGAATGATTCGCGTACACGGCCAATGAAGGCCGCCCCACCGTTCGATTATGAGATGCGTTTTCGTCTGACGGCTCCGAATGGAAGTCTCGTTGAGGAACGCACTCTTCCCATCTCGTTGCATAGTGGCAACGGACGCGATATTCCGCTAATGATGCATCTTGCAAAACCGCAACCTTGGACCGCGGAGACACCGAATCTCTATACATTGCGTGTGGAACTTTTAGAATAAGGAAAAGTCGCGCATTGGCGCTCTCTGGCGGTCGGCTTTCGGCAGATATCTATAGCAAATGGCGTCTTTAGAATTAGCGGGCAGGTTGTTAAGCTGAAGGGCGTCGACCATCACGATGAGTATCCCGATGTCGGTCGTGCGACTCGCCCGCAGGACTGGCTCAAGGGTATTCAGTTGATGAAGGCAGCGAACATGAACTTCATTCGCAACTCGCATTATCCTGCAGCGGAAGATTTTCTCGATCTATGTGACAAGATGGGGATGTATGTTGAAGATGAAGTCCCAATGGGATTTGGCGGCGATCACGCCGAGGATCCTTCGTATATGGCGGCGACGTCACTGCGAGTCTTCGAAACTGTTGCGAGGGATAAGAATCATCCCTCGATTGTTGTCTGGTCGGTTGGCAATGAGGATCCGGTAACATCTCTGCACATCGAAGCCATGCGCGCTCTTAAGGGGATTGATTCTAGAGAATGCGGTGTTAAAGGCTCAAGGCGTGGATTGAAGGAGCCTTCCGGATCTGAATCAACATAAAGTGATGGTGAGGGAATGGAATGTAGTTCAGTCTGCGAGCTTGGTTCAGATAACCGCGACCGTGGATTACACAGTAAATGCGAAGAATAGCTTCACCGTTTCCTATACCTACGACATCAGCTCAGATGGAAGCCTCACAACAAAGTACGAAGTTGATCCGAAAATTGAGGCGAAGTTTTCTGCCTCGCATTGAAATTGACTCTTCGCTATTTCCGCGGCTTTCACGCATGCGATGGCTGGGCCTAGGACCAATCGATACTTATCCGAATGAGAGCGCCGCAGGGATTTTCGGCGTGTGGTCTGCAGATAAAGGTGTAGCCGATGCAAACGGTCTAAAGACGACGCGCTGGTTGGAGATGGAGGATCCGAGCCACACAGTTGGAACTCTGAGGATCGAGAATAGTCCGTATGTGAGGTGCGATACGGATACTTTGCGAGTGGTTGCTGCAGAGGAAGGACGGGTAATGAAGAACCGGCTGCCAGAAAAGCCTGAGCAAAGACTCGATGTGACACCGGGTCGTAAGTTTCATGGAGCCTTTACAATGCGTTTGTTGCCGAACAAACACTGATAAGCCTTCTCTCTTCATCGTCGTTGTTGCGAGCCCGCTGATGCACACCTTTTACCGCCGAAAATCTTGCAATTCTTGGCCGGTTTACTCGAAAAGAGTGGAAATAGAAGACTCAATGGCGGTGGATGCAGTCTGCAGCGAACTGCTCTCTGCGATCAATTCCCGATAACAGGGAAAAATACAGGGAAAGTCCTTCTCCGTTCGCGACGCCAAAGAGTAGTTTTCCTCTCATAACAACCTTTTTGCTCGATCACATACTGTGGCATCGACTTGAAGCAGGGAATTTCAGAGGGACGTATCAGGGAATTACCTGATCGAATTCCATTTTTGATCAGGGATTAAGTTTTGCCAAGCAGCACTGAGTCTTTCCCCCTTATGGCTTGGGAAGGGTGCTGAAGAAGCTCTCAGAGTATCAAGAAGGCCGTCCGGTAGCATCCGCTACGCGGGTTAGCAAGTGTTGCTAAAACGTGATCGAACCGGACCGCCCCTGGGTCGGCATGTCCGCTGCCGCAAACAAACGAACAGGACAATGGACTACCGCCGCTGTCAAGCGGTTTCAAATGCCGCAAAAAAACGCTCTTTGTGAAGGCTGGTTTCCTCGTGGTGTGTTTCGAATACAAATACATTGGAGTGCTAAGAATTCAGGCCATGCCCCGCTGAAAAAAGCCCTTCGTAAGCAGAAAGCTAGTGAGACGTTCGTCCTAGGTCCACCAAATATCCCATACCGGCCGAGCCTAGATCATTCCGTTAGGGAGTCCTACTCCGACATATAAGACCATTGCCTCTACGGTGGCAACAGCCATGGCATCGAGCTTGGTCGCTATTGTCGGCGTGGTTTTACGTGTGAAAGAAATGTAATCGACGCCACCGAACTTACACACGGGAAGATTTCGGCCGAGGTATTGATTGGTACGTGCCAGTAAAAGATACGATATATCGATCCCATTTGTTGCTTCTACGGGTACGAAGAAAGTAGTTTCGTAGAATCCACCAACAACAAAGCCACGCTGAGGGTACAGCACCACCAAATGAATCGCGTCATAAGCCGTCCAGTCTCGTCTCTTCTTGACTATTGGGTCGGCGCCCATATCTGAATGCGTTGAGCCAAGCAATTGACTTCACTCAAGGTCAACAACGCTTAAGGCTCCCGAGGAAGAGGTAAAGAGATGGCCATCAGAAAGTACAAGTTAAGTCACGTAAGGCCGGTAGGTACAAACGTCATCCTTGAGGCTGGGTGTACTCATTGCGACCGTTCGCTGAAGACGACATCGAAATGGCCAAACCCGAATTGTCGCGTCATAAGACGTTATACGAAGAAGTTGCATCTATCTCCTCAGCACGATAGGGCGAAATCAGAGATCGGATTGAACCTCTTCCGCCAGCCTCTCATGTTGGCCTTGCGGATCAACCAACTCCTTTCTTCCTGATGCTCAGGGCGGGGAGTCGACTGCTCAATGAGTGCTGGCCTGAATACGCTATTTGAGAAACTCATACACATTCAAGCTCTTGACTCACTACGGTCTTTCTGAGTGTTGGACGGAATATTGTTTCGCAACTCTCACCTCGAATCAAACAAAAGCATTTCACTCCGAGTTTTCATAATTGGAAATAGATCCTCCACGGGGACTGGCATACCAAACAGAAACCCCTGAAAGGAGTGGCAACCATGGAAAGTAAAGAAGCTTCGTTGTTCCTCGGTTTCGACTCCTTCAACGGTGATAACTAATCCAAGACTTTGCCCTAGAGTTATTATGCTGCGGGCGATAGCCGCATCAATGGGATTGGTGTGTACATCGCGCACAAACGATCGATCGATTTTCAACTGATTCAGGGACAAGTACTTCAAGTAAGTGAGCGAGGAGTAGCCGACACCGAAATCGTCCAGCGCGAAGCGTACCCCACGAGCTTGCAGTGCCGTCATCTTCGCGAGGGTTTCCTTCAGGTAGCCGATCATTACGCTTTCGGTGAATTCAAGCACGAGTCTTTTCGGATTGGCACCTGTACGGTCAATGACAGTAAGCACGCGCGTAACGAACTCTGGATGACAGAACTCATGAGCGCTTAGGTTCATTGCAAGTGTTAGGTGAGCTGTATCGGGGGAAGTACTCCAGGCCACAAGCTGCGTGCACACAGCTTCCAGCACCCACTGTCCCAATGGTTCAATCAGTCCTTTTTCCTCAGCGAAGGGAATAAATTCTTCCGGAAAAAGTAATCCGCGGTCGGGATGTTGCCAGCGTACAAGTGCTTCTGCGCCAATCAAACGCCCTTTATCATCCATCTGCGGTTGGTAGTGAAGGATGAACTGTCCTTCCTCTATGCCCCGCCGCAAATCGCTCTCAAGCACAGCGCGAGCTGTAACAGCTGCCTGCATCTCAGGGGCGAAAAACCTCAGGATGCCTCGGCCGGCCGCTTTGGCCCGGTATAGAGCCAGATCTGCGCGTTTCAATAGATCTTCGACCGACTTCTTATTCCCGTTGAATAATGTGATACCTATGCTCCCGCTACTTCGATAGTCGTATCCGACGAGGTCATATCGCTCCTTGAGATTGGCCAGAATCTTCTCTGCGACGGTTCTTGTCTGAACGACAGCTTCCGTGTCGTCCTCACTTAGCGCCTGAAGCATTACGACGAATTCATCGCCGCCTAAACGCGCGACGGTATCCCCTTCGCGCACGCACATGGTGAGCCTCTGGCTAACACTCCTCAACAACAAGTCACCAATATCGTGTCCTTGTGTATCGTTTAAGGTTTTGAAGTCATCCAGATCGACGAAGAGAATAGCACCATGCCGCCGAGTGCGTGAGGATGTGCCCAATAGTTGCCGGAGCCGATCCAGCAGAAGCCTTCGATTTGGGAGCTGTGTAAGAGAGTCGTAAAAAGCTAGGTTTGCGACCTCAGCTTCAGCATGCCTCTGTTCGCTGATGTCGGTGAGGGTCACGCGAATCGTCAATCGTGCATCGCCGTTTACAACTCGCACGCAATCCAGCTGCACATGAACGATAGAACCATCTGATCGGTTTAGTTTCACGGCAAAACTCTGCCGTTCATCATGCTTCACTATTTGTCCGAGAAGACGATGGTACCGATCGCAGTCTTCCGGAGAGATAAATCGGGACAAAGGGCGTTGGAGAACCTTCTTGCGGTCTTGTCCCAGTAAGAGAGCACCCGTTAGATTAATTTCAAGAATTAGGCTCTCACGGCTAAGAGTGAGATACCCTATGGGCGCGAATTCGTAAAGATCCAGGTAACGGTCACGAGACTCCTCCAACTCCAATTGGGTGCGCCGCAATTCGTCATTCTGCATTTGGAGTTCAATCTGATGGACCTGTAGTTCGTGCAGTAGTTCATCTGTGGAGGGGGCCGAGGCAACCGATGGCGGAACCCGAGCGAGTTGCGCCTCAGCTTCTATCCGTAGCAGGGTTCTGCGCCGTTTGATTCCATCTTGCTTTTGGCTCATGAAGCCTCATCTTTCCATCGGAATCTGTACCTCCACAGCAAGCAAGATCATCTGGTTGTCTTTTTTCTTGCTAATGATGCGTCTGGCATTTAGCAACATTTTTTGCAGACCATTACCGGGAAACTTGTACTCTACAGCATAGTCTTCAAAACTCTTGTTGAGCGGCAAAACCTTCTCCAGTAGTTCTCTCAGTTTTGGGATATCCCATTGGCGATCCCCTATTTCATAGATAAGACGACCCACAGTCAATGCTTGAGTCAGCTGAAAATATTGATAAAAGGAACGGCTGGCATAAACGACCTTGAAGTCGCCATCTAACACAACAAGGGGTTCACGTACTGTATCGACAATGCCTTCAGCCAGTTCACGTGCTTCCTGTACCGCGGTTTCGGCCTCGACACGTTTCCTGATGTCAGTGAAAGTGAGCACAACTCCTTCGATCACATTATCGAGTGTTCTATAAGGCTGGACACGTGCTAGATACCATTCTCCGCTGGCGGTGTGGACCTCTTGCTCATAGGGCACCAACATTTCGAGGACGTTCTGTGCCTTGGCCACGAGGTCTTCGTTTTCCACGTCGGATTTAATGTCCGCGAGAGGCCGGCCCACATCCGAAGCAACCAAGCGATACGCTCGTGCCGCCTCGCGTGTGAAGCGCCGTATGACGAGATGCTGATCCAAGAAGATTGTACCCACATTGATATTGTCAAGTAGGTTCTTCATGTCGTTCTGCATGTCAGCTAATTGTTCTATCTTGGCCTGCAATTCTGCATTCACTGTGATCAATTCTTCATTTACCGATTGCAGTTCTTCCTTGGAGGTTTCCAGCTCTTCATTCGTGGACTGAAGCTCTTCGTTGGTGGATTGCATCTCCTCGTTGGTAGACTTCAACTCTTCATTTGAAGCTTGCTGTTCTTCAATGATGGCCTGGAGATTCTCTCGCGTGTGCGCAAGATCTCTTTCCAGATCTTGGAGGCGCTGGCTTTCAATAGAATCAGTAGCACGTTTGCGACGTGTTGACTTATTTGGTATCACACTGGCTGCATCCTGAAAACTCAGCAGCAAAAGATCATCAACAGAATTCGTGCCGGTGATAAGACGTACGCTGAAGCTTATACGCTGGAAGTCGCCGTTAGTTTTAACTAACAACTCGCGGTTCAGAGTAGAAGCGCCTTGGCTGACTGCGCTTTGGACAGCACTACGTAAGTCTAGTTGCAACCCATCACGTGCCATATCTATTACATTGAGAGAGGCTTGGCCGGGAGCTGGACGAAGATATTTACCCGTCTCGCCGTGCACATAGAGAATATTTCCTTTCAAGTCTGTTATCACCGAAGCGGGAGCATAGGACAGAAGCAATATTCGCTGGGCCAATTCAGCGATATCGGTTTCTTTCGTCTTTTTTGTCATATAGTCTGGTTGATTACCTCCACGGTACGCAGCCCAGGAGAGCCCGGTGGTCATTCCTGCGCGGGTGGAGTCGGCAGAGTGGATTGCCCGGTAGATTTTCCATTTCCGGCTGATGGGTGTGAATAGGCCTGAGTGATTTCCAATGCTTTCCGACGATGAAAGGAATAACACACCGTCCGGCTTCAAGGCATAGCGGAAGGTAGGGATGAGAGCACTTTGAAGCTCCGGTTCCAGGTAGATCATCAAGTTGCGGCAGCTGATTAGGTCGAGTTTGGTAAAAGGGGGGTCCTTGATCACATTTTGTATGGCAAAGACAACCATTTCGCGTATGTTTTTCTTGATCTGATAACCGGCGTCTTGCTTGACTAAGAATCGGTTGAGACGATCGGGGGACATATCCTGTGCAATAGCGGGAGCAAATATCCCAGCGCGCGCAGCGACAATAGCATCCTCGTCAAGGTCAGTGCCATAGATTTGCACTTTAAACTCCTGCCGGATCTCATCCATGAACTCACGCAGCAGGATGGCGATGGAATATGCCTCCTCGCCTGTCGCGCAACCTGGCACCCAGATGCGGAAGATGTAGTCAGAGGGCTTGCCAGCAAATAGCTTTGGCAGGATATCTGTCCTGAGTGTGTCAAAGGCCTCCGGGTCACGAAAAAAACTAGTGACGTTGATCAGGATCTCCTTGAAAAGAAGCTGAACCTCAGCTGGATGCTCTTTGAGATAACGAGCGTACAGCTGCGTGTCCTCGATGTTGTGTTGCGACATACGCCGTTCGATGCGCCGGCCAACTGTGCTCTTCTTATATTGAGAGAAGTCGTGACCTGTGCCAGAACGCAGCAGCATGAGGATTCGTTTAAAGCCACTTATCGTCTCCGCTTGTGGTTCTGGGCGATTAGCTTGCGTACGACTGCCAGCCACCAATATTTCGGGCATCTTCTCTACAGGTAGAACATGTGTGGCATATCCAGCCTGGATGGCACTAGTTGGCATACCACTATATTTTGCCGTTTCCGGTTCCTGTACAAATGAGATTCCACCTGACCCGAGAATGGCTCGCAGGCCCTGAGTACCATCAGTACCGGTGCCGGAAAGGATGATACCGATGGCATGTTCTTCCTGATCCTCTGCCAAAGAGCGCAGAAAATGGTCGATTGGCATGCGATGCCCACGAGGCTGCTCGGGAATACTCAACTGCAGACTTCCGTGAAAGATGGCCATTTCTCGGTTGGGAGGGATGACATAGACGCAGTTTGGCGACACAGTCATCTGATCCTCGGCTTCCACCACGGCCATCGTGGAGCTGCGTTGCAGAATTGAGGTGAGAATGCTCGCGTGACCTGGATCGAGGTGGGGTACCAGTACGAAAGCCATGCCGCTGTTGTTGGAAACCTTACGAAAAAATTGCTCAAAGGCCTCAAGGCCTCCAGCCGAAGCGCCCAGACCAACGATCAGGAAGCTCGTAGAACTGGTCTTTTTCGCTTCTTTTGAAGGAGAAGAGGTGGCGATGCTCTTCTTTCTAACCACCATGAATCTTACTTCCCTTCAAAACCTATCTGAATCTAGTTTGCTGGAATTGTAATCTCATTCTTTCCAGATTTGGATTTGACGCATGCGGATTACTCACTCCTACTTGCTGTCCCTCTGCCCATCTGCGGGCTGACCGACGACATCCAGCACTGGTGGAGTTTAGAGCAAGAGAGTTCCTTACAAGAAGATCTGAACCAAATTCTTTCGCGATCATATCTGCCACTCTTGGCCTTAAGGGGTATCTCAATGCCTGCCAACTCCTTTCCTCCCGGAGTTTGGAGCACGCATGTCGTTCGGGACCATTGTCCAGAAGCCTGATAGCTGCATTCGCTATGGACGAGGGATCGTCAAACGGAACCAGGACGCCACGTCCGTCGGCAAGAATCTCTTTAGCATGCCAATAGGGTGTCGAGATAACCGCCTTCCCCGCGCCAAGCGCAATAGCGAGCATTCCTGAGACGACTTGGGCCTCCTGACGGTACGGAGTTATGTAGATGTCCGCAGCGCCTACTTGCTCAATCATCTCCTCATTGCTTACGAAACGATTATTGAAAGTTACATGTGAAGAAACGCCACACTCTTCTGCCAGTGTCCGCAACTCTTCTCTGTATCGCTCACCCTCGCGCCGTCTGATGTGCGGATGCGTCGCTCCAGAAATGACATACACAAGATCAGGGTGCTTCTTCAGAATTGCCGGCAGTGCCCGAATCACATTCTCGATTCCTTTGTTAGGAGAGAGCAGCCCGAATGTAAGCAGTACAGACTTTCCCTCGGTACCAAACAGGTCCTTGAAATAGTTTGGATCCATGAAGGGAAGATCCGGCACACCATGAGGAATGACGTCGATCTTTTCGTTGGGCACACCATACACATCACGCAGGAGGCTCGCTGCGTGATGGCTCATCACAATCAAACGATCGGACAGGTGGCTAATCTCGTCGAGCACTGTACGTTGATTGTGGTCCGGATCGCACAGAACGGTGTGAAGCGTCGTTACCAGCGGCATCTTCAGCTTACGAAGCAATGCCAAAATATGGCTTCCCGCGGCTCCTCCGAAGATGCCATATTCGTGTTGCATGCAGACAAGATCATTTCCATTGAAATTGAGAAACTCTGCAGCCCGTTCATAAGAGGCACAATCCTCTTGCTCAAGTTCGATCCGTACTCGTTCGGGATATTGATAACTGGAATCTGGATCATTGACAGGGATGGCGAAGAGCCGCTCACTGCCGTATTCGGCGCTCATCGCTGTACACAAGTCTGTCGTGAAGGTCGCAATGCCACATTGTCGAGGAAGATAATTTCCGATGAAAGCAATGGGCGTCGGAAGAGGCAGTGCAGTCTCTATTGAAGAAGACCTGGATGTTTCGTCGATAAGTTGTATCTTCTGGGAAGACATGCGTTCCTGCTTTCACGCATATCGTGTGGTGACATGCGATGCTTCTTATTCGCGGATGAATCTGGATGGATCTGCACATAGACTTTGCTACCTGACGAGCAGAAGCCTATCGCACAGCGAGCTGCGGGACTTTCAACTCGTCCCTCAAGGTGAAAGATGCGTGCTGCTGGATATGTCGGGCGTGGATGTTAGCTCTCACCACTTTGAAACCCGGATACTTCGATACTTTTATCGACTCCAATTCAGCAGCGTTAAACTTTTGCTGAATCCGTTTCAGGGCGCCAGCAATTGCCCTATCAATAGCAGATGTTGCAATGTTGCCAACATCGGAACAGGAGTAAGTCTCAGCTAGCCACATAAAGTGCCAACCAACAGCTCGGATTTTCTCATCCAGGACGGTGGATGTCGTATCTGCGACCGACATCCACGTTTCTGAAAACTGCTCTTGTACTAGATTCAGTCCATCGGGTAGGATGCACCCCGTACGAAGAAATATCGTGTGAGATTTCACGGTCGCAGTTTTCCGGTTACAGCTGCGTCCGTATCTGAAGGGATAAGTGTATCTACGGGTGTAATAGGTGGAAGCAGCGCTGGACCAGGCTCCCTACGAGGACCAGACGGGTTTCGCTTGTCATCGGAAAGGTTTGTTTCTAAGCCATTTGCATTCTGCGACTTTGCCGCCCAGGACGAACGCAGGGTTCCGCTTCGCGTAGAAAGATGGTTCTTCACATCAGATTTGTTGAGGAAACTCATAGAGACTCCAATCGTCCTGTTGCTTACCTGAAAGGTGCTCGTCTGGAGCGAAGCAATAGACAGCTGGAGGCGAGAAAGATGTTCAACTACTGAATTGATCTTACGCTTGAAATGGTCGCTGTGCCGCCAAACACCTCCTTAAGATAAAAAACGACAAAAGGACCGTACGTAGAGGTATAGAAAGCAGATGCATCGACAAGTGGCACTAAGGAAAAATTTCCTTCCAGCCGAACGTGCGTTTTGAATGCTTTAGGTACTGGCCACCAGTCTTCAATCTTATTAGTCAAATACCTAAGATAACCCTGCAACCTTCACGACCGCGGTCAAGGGGAAAGCTCCCTCGTCGTCACTTATCCCGCAGCTTCTTGTGCAAGCCCGGCCGCAATGATCGTTAATAATTCAGTTGTCATAGATTACCGATGCACTCATTGACAAATTGAGACTACTTCCGCCAAGCCGCATGGGAGGCCACCTAGTCTGTCATTAACCGACGATGCCACGCGTTGGCAAGACATCGCAAACCGTCCATTCCGCCCGCCGCCTCGAAGACAGTTTGCCTGTTTCATAATGACAATACGAGTCTCATTCGGCAACAAAGTGACAACGCATTGTTGTTAGAAGGGAACGCTAGCCGCGTCTGCGACGTATATGTTGCATTACCGGTCCGTCGGCATACTTCTGGACAGGGAGACCGCCATCTTTATCGATCGTGAAGGGAGAGTATCGGACTTGCGAATGCCGACAAAGAAATCCAGTTGCTGATGGCCACTGGTACTGCACGAAGTCGACGTAACCGTATTTATCGAGGAACTTGAAGTATGATTCACTTGAACTAAATAGCCGAAAATAAATTACCTGTAGTAGTCCAAGGACGCTATAATTCCGCTCTACTCAAGGGCGAGTTGAGTCATAGTTTGCGACCGGGCCGAAAAAGAAGACATCTGTAATCTGATTTTTGGCTTTCGTTCTGTACGGGCGAGGAGGCACTGTGACTCTACGGCCGCATTCAAATCAACACATTGTTGGCATCCCCTCTGCAATCGTTGGCTTCTTTCTTCTTTTGTTCTCTATTGGTTGCGAGAAAAAGCAAGCACCTTCACCGCCATCGCCTCCCGAAGTCGAGGTGACAGATGTAGTCGAACAAAACGTCCCCATCTATCAGGAATGGGTGGCGCAGTTGAATGGCCAGATAAACGCGGACATCACTCCCAAAGTGCAGGGCTATCTAATCAAGAAGTACTATTCCGAAGGTTTTTTCGTTCGAAAGGGACAACTCCTCTACGAAATCGATTCTCGGCCATTTGTAGCGGCTCTCGACCAATCGAAGGCGCAAGTCGCAATGGCCGAGGCGCAGAGATCCGAAGCTGAAAACAATGTCGTAAGGGACCGCCCCTTAGCGGCTGAGAGCGCGATCCCTCAGAAACAGTTGGATACGGATATCTCGACACTAGCTGCCTCCACAGCGCAGGTTGATGCTGCGAAAGCCAGCATGGCACAAGCCGAACTGAACCTTGCGTGGACGAAGGTGTATTCGCCCATCGACGGATTAGCTGGCATATCAAATTCGAATGTTGGCGACCTCGTGGGAACGACCACGAAGATGACGACGATATCACAGGTTAACCCGATCCGAGCCTACTTCAACATTAGCGAAAGAGATTATCTCGGCGAAGCCCAAGCCATTTCGCGTTTGGTTCGCGGGGGTACGGCACGAGGGCCTTCGCTGCCGATCGAATTTATCCAAGCGAATGGGGTCGTATTTCCTGCAAAGGGAAAGATCATGTTGGTCAACCGCGAAATTGCTTCTTCGACCGGAACCATCCAGATTGCCGCAGAATTCGCGAATAAGGATGGGATCCTACGGCCTGGTGGTTTCGGCACTGTCCGCGTTGAGACGGGCACAAGTCGAAATGCGCTCCTAGTTCCGCAAGCAGCCGTGATTGAAGTCCAGTCGATGTATCAGATCGTCGTGGTGACTCCAGACAATAGGGCGGAATTTCGTCCGGTAAAGGTAGGCGAGCGGATTGGTACAAACTGGATCATTACTGAAGGACTAAAGCCGCGCGAGAAGATCATCGTCCAGGGTTTTATGAAAGTGCGACAAGGCACGCCGGTTACTCCCAAGCCTTATAAAGTTGCGTCCGAGCCGGGGAGCATGTAACCGTGTCCAAATTCTTTATCAACCGACCAATCGTTGCGATCGTCATTTCCATACTGATGATCATCGCGGGTATTGTGTCGATGTTGAGTTTGCCGACAGCGCAGTTCCCGAATATAGCTGATCCACAGATACAGGTGATTGCAAGCTACACAGGTGCGGATGCTGAAACAGTAGCGCAGTCGGTCGCAACGCCGATCGAACAGCAAATGTCGGGCGTTGACGGCATGAATTATATGTACTCGTTGAACTCCAGTAACGGGAAGATGACCCTAACGGTGGACTTCGGGATCGATACTGTTACAAGCACAGACCAGATTCTGACGCAGATGCGTACTTCGCAGGCGAACTCCCAGTTGCCTAGTTCAGTGTTGAATCAGGGAGTCACGGTACAGAAGTCAACCGCTGCTCCGTTAATGCTGATTGATCTCAGTTCTCCAAATAATTCTTACGACAACATATTTCTCGCGAACTATGCAACGATCAATCTCAACGATGCCCTGACGCGTGTGCCGGGTGTTGCATCGGTGTCCATCTTTGGCGCCGGTCAGTACGCGATGCGTTGCTGGATTAACCCGGACAAACTGGCCAGTCTGGGGGTCACAGTACCGGAGATTATTAATGCCATACAGGCGCAGAATAATGTAAATCCAGCAGGTCAAATCGGTGGTGACCCTGTTCCCCCGGGGCAGCAATTCACCTACACGGTACGCGCGCCTGGGCGTCTTCCATCCGCTGAAGAGTTTGGACAGATCATCGTGCGAGCAAGGCCCGGCGAAGGAGTCCTTCGGCTAAGGGACGTGGCGCGTGTGGAGCTGGGGGCTCAGAACTACAGCATGATTGGTCGACTGAACGGCAAACCGGCGGCTCTGGTAGCCGTGTACCAAGCTCCCGGAGCAAACGCAGTTGCAACGGCTGCAGGAGTGCGCAAACTGATGGAGGAAGCGAAGACGCGCTTTCCGCAGGATCTTGATTACGTCGTTGCCCTCGATACCACCTTGTCCGTTACTGCCGGAATTGAGGAGATCAAGCACACCCTAATTGAAGCGCTGGTGCTTGTAATTATTGTTGTCTATATCTTTCTGCAAGGGTGGAGAGCGACACTCATTCCTTTGCTGGCGGTGCCGGTGTCGCTGGTCGGCACCTTTATGGTTTTTCCTCTTCTCGGTTTCTCCATCAACACGCTGTCACTGTTCGGATTGGTATTGGCGATCGGACTGGTTGTAGATGACGCGATCGTGGTTGTCGAAGCCGTTGAGCACCATATCGAACACGGCCTCACTCCCCATGATGCGACTGTCAAAGCAATGGAAGAAGTAGGTGGTCCGGTCATCGCCATTGCACTCATTCTGGCTGCAGTATTTATTCCTACTGCGTTCATTCCGGGGATCACGGGTCGGCTCTATCAACAGTTCGCCGTCACTATTGCAGTATCGGTTGTCTTCTCGGCGTTCAACGCATTGACCCTAAGCCCCGCGCTCGCAGCAATGCTGCTTCGCCCGAAGAAAGAATCACGCGGCCCGCTGGGAGTGTTCTTTCGCTGGTTCAATCGCGACTTTGGGCGAATAACGGATGGATACGTCAGTACCTGCAAACACCTTATCCATAAAGCAGGTTTCGCCTTTCTGTTGTTGCTGGTGTTTGTCCTAGGTGCGGGGTTCTTCGGAAAGAAGGTACCCGGAAGCTTTCTTCCTGACGAAGATCAGGGATATGTCTACATTGGGCTTCAACTGCCAAATGCAGCCTCATTACAACGTACTTCAGAGGCCTCCAAGGAGGTTGAAAAGATCATTCTTGATACTCCGGGCGTTCAGAATGTGAGCTCCGTGGTGGGCTACAGCATGTTGAGCGGAGTAAACACCACATACAGCTCATTTTTCTTCGTCTCGTTTAAGAGCTGGGAGGAACGGAAATCGCCCGAGGAGAGTTACGACGCAATCAAGCGTCACCTCACCGCCGCTTTATCCAGAGTTACTTCAGGAATAGCGTTCGCATTTCCGCCTCCCGCAATACCGGGCGTTGGCACCTCGGGCGGCTTTACCTTTGTTTTAGAAGATCGCTCCGGAAGTACAACCGACTTCCTTGCGAAAAATACCCAGATTTTTATGGAGGCAGCTCGCAAACGACCCGAGCTTGCTGGCGTAATGACGACAGCACTTTTTGGAGTGCCTCAAGTTGGCATCACTGTAGACCAGGAAAAGGTATTGACTCAACAGGTCAACCTGGCAAGTGTGTACCAAACGCTACAGGCCTTTATGGGTGGATCGTTGGTGAACTACTTCAATCGCTTTGGACGTCAGTGGCAAGTCTACGTTCAGGCTGAAGGAAACTATCGAACATCGGCCGATAATCTCGGGAAGTTCTACGTCACCAATAGCTCGGGACAGATGGTACCGCTCAGCACGCTTACGGCTAACGGGCCACGCAGTGGTCCTGAGTTTGTGATGAAGTACAACCAGTTCCAGGGCGTACAAATCAACGGCTCTGCAACACCTGGATACAGTTCGGGCCAGGCAATAGCCGCGCTGCAAGAGGTCTTCCAACAGACGATGCCAAGCGAGATGGGTTACGACTACATGGGTATGTCGTACCAAGAGGTGAAGGCATCGCAGGGTGTTTCCCCAGGCGTAGTCTTTGGGCTCTCGTTCTTCATTGTCTTCCTGATCATGGCTGCGCAGTACGAGAGTTGGACGCTGCCGCTCAGTGTCCTTCTAGGCGTTCCGATCGCGGTCTTTGGCGCTTTTGCGGCGCTATATCTCCGTAGGCTGGACAATAACGTCTACGCCCAGATCGGTCTCGTCATGCTCATCGGTCTGTCTGCTAAGAATGCCATCCTTATCGTGGAATTCGCCAAGATGGAACATGAAAGCGGCAAATTGTTGATCGATGCCGCCCTATCCGGCGCAAAGATGAGGTTGCGCCCGATTCTAATGACGGCATTCGCATTCATTTTGGGATGCGTGCCGTTATGGACGGCTACGGGGGCGGGTGCGATCTCACGACAGGTCCTGGGCACAGTTGTGATTGGAGGCATGCTGGCTGCTTCGTTGCTTGCCATCTTCTTTATCCCTGTCTCTTTCGATGTTGTCGAACGTTTCGGTTATCTCTTCAAGAAGGAGAAGCCGCCACTGCAAGGGATAGAGCCCGCCTCCCCTCACGAAGGACCGGCCGCATGAACCGCCCAAGAGCATCCTTGGCTATCGTGCTGTCGCTCTTGATAAGCGGCTGCAAGGTCGGACCTAACTACACCCGTCCAACAGTAAGTACTCCTGCACAGTACCGTGGCCTCGCGCCGGATCTGGCGGCGCAGGCAGCCGCTCAGTCTATTGCCGAGACTAAATGGGAGAGTGTGCTTCAAGACGAGACGTTACAAGCACTCATCAAAGAGGCTCTGATCAACAACTATGACATGCAGATTGCTGCCACTCGCATCCAGCAGGCCCAGGCAATCGTTGGGGTGACACGCGCGAATCAGTTGCCGAATCTCTACGGAACGGCAGGAGTAGATTATCTCCGGAACCGGTTAGCGCCGAATGGACCAACCATCGATTCGGTCGGCATACAGCTAAGTTACATCGCCGACTTTTGGGGAAAATATCGACGGGGCACGGAGGCAGCGCGAGCGCAATTGCTTGCAACCACCTATGGACGCAGTGTGGTTCAGACAGCCCTGATCTCTGACATCGCGACAGCCTACTTTCAGCTCCGTCAGTTCGACTACAGGCTGGACTTCTCACAACAGGCGGTCACGGCTGACAAGGACATTCTGCGAATCAACACGCTCAAATATCATGGTGGAGAGAGCGCTATCACTGACGTTTATCAGGCGAACTTGCTCGTGCAGCAGGCCGAAGCTGAGGTGATAAATGCCCAAAGGGGTATCGAGCAGACCGAGAATCAGATCAGCATCTTGCTTGGTAGAAATCCGGGATCGATCGGACGTGGTCGAGTGCTGAATGATCAACCGCACATGGCCACCGTGCCTACAGGGCTCCCATCAACGCTTCTGGAGCGACGTCCTGATGTCCGTCAGAGCGAAGCGGTCCTGATGTCGGCAAATGCCAATGTAGGCGTGGCCAAGGCTGCGTTCTTTCCCCAGATATCTCTAACCGGCCAGTTTGGCGCGCAAAGCACGGCCTTGACCAGCTTCCTGCAAGGACCCGCCACGGTCTGGTCCGTTGGCGCTGAAGCATTGCAACCGCTCTACGCCGGTGGCGCTATCCGAAGTGCATATAATCTCGCCTGGGCGCAGCGCAATGAAGCGGAATTGAGTTACAGGCAAACAGTTCAGAATGCCTTCGGAGATGTCTCGAACGGGCTTATCGGCTACAACCAGTCAAGACTCTTTCGGATGAAGATCGAGGAGCAGACGAATACCTACAAAGAGACCGCACGGCTAGCAAATGTTCGTTTTAAGAATGGATCGACCAGCTTTCTTGAAGTGCTTGTGACACAACAGCAATACTTCATATCGCAGTTGGCTCTCGCTCAGGCATGGAATGCAGAACTGCAGAGTTATGTCCAGCTATATCAGGCGCTGGGTGGCGGATGGAATCCTTAAGTGGGTCGGTCAGCTGATCTACAGATAGCGATCCACCTATGTTATGGGATGCAGATGGTGCAACATTATTAAGTTGGATTTAATAACCTTAGCAAAGAAGATAATCAATCTACTGTCACTGGATTTTGGAGGGTGAGGGCGTCGTAATAAGCGTTAGAGATCGCCGCGTTATCGAAGATAATCCGTACATTTTGGTGTCCTTTCAATTGATTTGCAATTGCTGCGAGAAGCTCGTCTTCGTATTTTGAATAGTACATATGGGGCGATCCGTGCAAACGATAGTAGACGAGATCCGTGTCGCACTCCGGGGTCTTTGGCTTCAGGTGCACCTGCCGTGCGACTTTGTGAGGAGAGTCCAGCCGGCCGTACCAATTCGATGCATGTAACGTTCGATGCTTCACGAGGGAGTGGAGGTCGATGCTTGCTCCCAATAGTGAAAGACTCGACTTGACTCCTTGCCCGAGCAGAGCGTCACTGTACCTGTATGGTCTCTAACGCATCAACCCAAGCAATTGAGGAATTACCTTCGCTTAGCAAGTCTCAGCTCAAAGAGCTTTGGCAAAAGAGCTTCGGTTGCCCACCATCGCCACGTCTTCGCCGCGAACTTATGTTGCCGATCCTGGCGTACCGGCTTCAGGAGATTTCGCATGGGGGTCTGAGGGAAGAAACCCAGACGAGTCTCAAACACGCCATCAGCTTGCTTTCGCTAAAAGGACGCGCTGCTCCACGAAAGCTAAGAGCAGGCACCCGCATTGTGCGGGAGTGGAAAGGGAAGGTCCATGAAGTCACGATCACAAATGAGGGATTCGAGTATGAGAGGCAGGCCTTCAAGAGCCTGTCTCCGATCGCCTGTCTCATTACTGGGACACATTGGTCTGGTCCGGCGTTCTTCGGAACAAAGGGGAGAAGGTCGTGAAAACGAGCCGGTGCGCGATCTATACCCGTAAGTCTTCCGAAGAGGGACTTGATCAGTCCTTCAATTCGCTACACGCTCAAAGAGAGGCGTGCGAAGCTTACATCCTGAGCCAGAGGCATGAGGGCTGGCACGCACTTTCCGGTAAATACGATGATGGCGGTTTCTCTGGTGGCAACATGGAGCGCCCCGGTCTCAAGAAACTGCTCGAAGATGTAGCAACAGGCAAAATCGATACCATTGTTGTCTATAAGGTGGACCGTCTGACCCGCTCTCTGGCAGACTTCGCCAAGATCGTCGAGACGTTCGACGGTAAGGGCGTTAGCTTCGTCTCTGTGACCCAACAGTTCAACACAACAACCTCCATGGGTCGGCTTACGCTTAATGTCCTCCTTTCATTTGCTCAGTTCGAAAGGGAAGTGACTGGAGAGCGGATTCGGGACAAAGTTGCTGCCTCAAAAAAGAAGGGGATGTGGATGGGAGGGAATATCCCTCTGGGGTATGACCTCCACGATCGACACTTAATCATCAATCAACAAGAGGCCGAAAAGGTCAGGGCTATCTTCGAGCATTACACCCGCCTCGGCTCAGTCTTCGAGCTTTACGATTACCTGAAGGCAAATGGATACCGCAGCAAACAGCGGGTGAGTTCTACTGGGCGGAAAATTGGTGGCGCAGTTTTGTCCCGTGGTACCCTCTATCACCTTCTCGCCAATCCGCTATACATCGGCAAGATTGCACATAAAGGCAAGCTTCACGACGGTTTGCACGAGGCAATCGTCAGTTTAGAGCTCTGGCAAAGAGCAGCAGAGATGTTGTCTTCCCACCGAGTCAAGCGTAAGACATCTCATAATATTGGCTCTGGACGTATCCTGTTGGGCTTATTGTTTGACGAAGTGGGAAATCGATTCACACCTACTCACTCCGCAAAGAAGAGGCGCAGATATCCCTATTACACCCTGAAGGACGCTGGGAAATCTACCGTGCGCCTGCCTGCCCTTGAACTCGAACAGCTTATCGTTCGGAGAATTCGGGAGCTGCTCTCGAATCAGTTGGATTTTGCTGGTCTCTATCAAGGCTTGTCGGTAAAAGATACTCGGCTGTTGGTAGCGGCGGGACAGCACCGTGCGGAGCAGTTTTTCGAGATAACCTCGACAGAATCAGCCAACCTGCTTCGCAAGATTCTTATTCGCGTCGTGGTCCTTGAAGGTCAAGTTGAGATCGAGATGGATCGATCTGAGTTGAAAGCCGCCTTGCTCGGAAATAACGCCGGCATCCGTGACGGAGGATCCATCAAACTCTCGGTTCCTTTGCTGATCAAGCGTAGAGGAAGTGAGGTGCGCCTGGTACTCGAAAGCGGAGAGCCGTTAGAAGCAAGACCTATTTCTTCACTTACCAAGGCAGTTGCGTGGTCCCGATATTGGGCAGATCAAGTTGTTAGCGGAAAGATGGTCACAATGGAAGACTTGGCGAAGTCCGCAGGCGTGAGCAAGTTCTACGCTCGGCGCATGCTGCAATGTGCAGCTCTGTCTCCCACGCGTTCGTCGAGCGATTCATCCTGACCCCGTTCGGCCATCTGGTGGCGGGAGTGCAGAAGCGTCCTGTGTTGTTTCGCTCGCCTCGACCCGGAGATCGGAAAAACCCCAAACTGCAGTGCTGGATCGACCTCAACGGCAAGAAGATGCCCGTGTATGCCTGGGAAATTGTTCCCGCGGTCGAATCCGGAAAAGTGATCTTCAGGACGTCAGGCGAGCGTGGCGGCAAGCAACTAGACACAACCAATGCCAGGCAAGCGTTCATGGAATTCCTCAAGCTCGGATTCTACACGCATGCCCAACGAGGTTTTTTCGCCAATCATTTACTGTCGAAGCGTCCACATATCACAGCCCGACTGTCTAAGCGATTTCCCGAAATCATTGTCGATGAAGCTCAGGATACGAACGTTTGGCTTCTTCATCTGCTTCGAAAACTACGTAAAGAGGGTACCCAGGTGACCTTGGTCGGCGATCCCGACCAATGCATTTACTCCTTTGCCATGGCTGACGCTGCAAGCCTATTTTCTCTTCGGCAAGAATGGCAAATTCCGGAGAAGCCTTTAAGCAAATCGTTTCGCTGCAACGATCAGATTGCCATTGCCGTGAAGAGCATGGGTTCCAACGCGGACTTTACGGGATCCGGTGATCCCGGCAGTGAAGCTAGGCGTTCCTTTGTTTTGCGTGAAACAACATCGTCTTTTCAGGACGGAATTGGCGCTTTCTCGCAGATGCTGGCCAATGCAGGCATTGATCCGGCCAAGAGCGCCATCATCTGCCGAGCCAATGACCATCTGGAATCAGTCCGAGGCCAAGTCAACTACATTAATCTCAGTGGCAAAACGAAACGTCTCGCAGAAAGCGCGTTCTACCGCGATTGCCGAAAGGACTACAAGGCAGCGTTCGATGGGGTCGAAGAGGTGCTGCGCGAGCTCATCTGGGACGATAAAACCTGGGATGCGATGGATGACGCGCCCGATTCCAAAGACGCTGAGAAGTTTCGCGAAACCTTGTGGCAATTCGTTAAGAATCAGCACGGTCTCCCGCCGGTCAGTCTCAACAGTGAGGTTTGGATCAACACGATGAAAGATCGGCTGGCAACGCTTATCAGCGATCTTGGTGTTTCTCCTATGCTCTCAGTGGGTAAGACAATTCAGAAGCGGGGCCTCGAGGATAGCCAGTTGGCACTCCCATTGTTCGAAGAACAGAAGCTATTCCCAAACATTCGGCACGATACGATTCATCAGGTCAAAGGCGAGAGCATCGATGCGGTTCTCGTCATTGGCAGTGCCAAGTTTTGGAATTTGGTTGTCAGTGCCGTCACCGCTGGCGAGAACAACGAAGAACGTCGACTCGCTTATGTGGCAATGACACGGGCAAGGCACCTACTAGTTTTGTGCCTACCGAAGAATCACTACGACAAGTGTAGCAAGCAGTGGAGGAATTGGGGTTTCGCGGTGGCAGAATTCGAAAAGTGAGGAGACACGGCGTAGAAGAGGGGCAATCATAGGATCTAGGGCAGGTCAACCGCGCTACGATGGCCTGGGGCATCGAGGCATCCAACAATCGCAATCCGATCGACTGGCCCAGCTTGGCACCCGAGGACGACGTAAAGGGACTTCCTCCGGCAGTCATCACCGTGAATGAGTGCGATCCATTGCGCGATGGGAACGTCGTCTTCTATCGGCTGCTGTTGGCAAGCGGCGTCTCGGCCCTTTGCCGCCAAATGATCGGCGCACCCCATGGCATCGGGATCTTTCCTGTTCTCTGTCCTGACATCGCCCGTTCAACAGCAGTGGGCATCGCGAACTTCGCTAAAACGGTGTAGATAGGAGCCACCGGCCAACGGCCAATTTAGCGTTCAGGACCCGGAGCCAATATGAAGCACAAGAGCAATGGGCTTATCGATTCGTAACGATATGTCAGCTTATGTTTACCGAGCGGCCCCGACGTCAGACTTCAATAGTTGACTTCAAAGGAGAGCACTCAGGGACCTCTGAGTGAATAAATGTCAGGCCTAGATCTCAAGCAGGATCGGGACATGAGAAAATCAGCCAGGCAAACTTCGTGCATTGGGTTTTATTCCGGCACGTCGATGGTCACGATCTCGGGCAGCGATTGGTTCTTGCTCTTAAGGTAATCGAAGAAAACTGCCGCACCCCGACGCAAATCCTCAATCGCTTCATCTTTCGTGTATCCATCACCGATGATTGTGTGTTCGCCGATGACTACGACAGCCGTATACGTACCATCCTCTGGTGCTCGCTCTACAGTTCCTGTAAGGGTGACCATTAATAACCCGCCTGCCAATGTAGTCTTTACTTCCGCCTGTAACCTACGAATTCGCTTACTAGACGCTAAAGCAGCATGCCAGTTAGTTTGACGAAAATCGTAGGCTTGGCTTTTTGATTGACCATGCCAATCATAGTTCTGTGTGAGTCTTTAGGTTGCAATTCGTGGCGACTACCGCATAACAGGTGAACCTAAAATCGTTCGCTGGATGGATCCCTCTTCGGATCCGGACCTCAACAAAGCCTGTAATAAACAGGCAATGTTCAATTAGGTATCCGGGAATCTTGTCCCAGATACCCAATTGAACCCGCGATACCATCCCCATGTGGGATTCGTATAAAGGTGGTGTCCTCCCTTGCTTCTAAGGCTTCTCCTCGAACTTGACTCAGAGTGTCAGGAAGAGAAGCTGATTTAGTTACGACGAGCGATCGGCTCTCTTCCCCAGAAAATGCCAAGAATTTTGCAGGTTTTGGTTTAGGGTGGCTTGCAGAGATGTAAGTTGCAAATCATTTCAAGTTCGACGTCAAGTTGGTTGAAATACCCCAAATATCTATTGTCCCGATGTTGATTGATCTGTATTCTGAGGCCTCACTCAAGAAAAGTTGGGATCTGACGATGGCCTTACGATTGCTTCGCCTTCTTCCGTTATTGCTTCTTGCTGCCTGTTCCTCTTCCATCAACAACCGGCCATCGGCACCCGGAACCTCAACGCCCGGAAATTCCCTTCACGGATCAGTGTTTGGTGGGACGCAGCCGGTCACGAACGCGAAGATTCAGCTCTTCGCTGCCGGAACCACTGGCAGCAGTTCCCCGTCGACGCCCTTACTCAATCCCGCAGCTACTACAGATTCCAACGGAAACTTCACCATCGGAACTTACACGTGTCCGAGCGTGGATTCATTGGTCTTCATCACGGGAACTGGAGGCAACCCTGGAACGACCACGGGAACAAATAATTCCGCACTTGTACTCATGACTGCACTCGGTCGTTGCGGAGACCTCCCCGCAAATGCCTCCGTCGTTCTGAATGAAGTGACGACTGTGGCCGCAGCCAGCGCATTGGCGCCGTTCGCAACCTCTGCTTCATCAATCGGCTCATCGGTGAGTGATATTCCGAATCTCGCTGCTGCTTTTGTTCAAGCAGGTAAATTTGCCAATACATCGACCGGCTCGGCCCCAGGAGCAGCAGTTGCTGCCGGGACTCTAGTTCCGGTTGAGATGATCAACACCGTGGCAAACATCCTGGCCTCTTGTGTGAACTCAGCTGGTGGTGTGGCCGGTGATCGATCAAACTGCGGAATTCTGTTTTCCCTAAGTGACCCCAACGGGACAGCGCCGGCGACGGACACGATGATGGCGGTCCTTCACATCGTTACCTTCTCGAGATTGAATATCTCTGACCTATTTAATCGAATGCCGGTTCCTCCACCGTTCCAGCCGATGCTGACCGCGGCACCGGACTCATTTGCTGTTGCCTTCTCCGTTACCTCTGGCCTTCGCTCGTCCCAGACGAATATGACGTTCGCTACGCCTGCAGCGGGTACAGAGTCAACTCAGACGCTGACGCTGACCAACACGTTACAAACTTCGATTGCGCTCTCCTCGTTCAACATTACCGGGCTCAATGGAGCCGATTTCTCCCAAGCGAATAGCTGCCCTGCTTCGCTTTCCCCAGGAACAGCTTGCACGATCTCTGTAAAGTTTGCTCCTGCAGCAACAGGAAACCGGATTGCATCCCTCTTTATTCGAAACAATAGTCCCAATTCCACACTGATTATTCCCCTGTCTGGAATCGTCGTACCCCCTACGTCTGTACCGCAGATCGTTTCAGTCTCCCCCAACTCCACAACAGCCGGGTCTCCGAACACGATTGTCACTGTCACTGGAAGTAATTTCACTTCGTCGTCCACGATTCTGATAAACGGGTTGGAACAGCCGACGACCTATATCTCGTCTCAATCGCTCAGTTTCACATTGACGGCTAGCCAGCTCTCGAGTCCCGGATCGTTGGCGATCTGCGTTCGTAATGGTGGATACCAGTCTTCCCTCTACTCCTTTAGCGTCACGAATCCGGTGCCGACACTTAATTCGATCAGCCCGGCAGCTATTACATCGGGATCGCCTCGCTTCACCCTGACAGTCTCTGGAACGGGAATATCTTCTGGATCTTCAGTGCTTATCAACGGGGTTGCCCACCCTGTTACCGCAAGCGGTACGACCTACACTATCTCGGTGGAATCGTCGGAGGTCACCAGCGTCGGTGATCTTGGCGTTACAGTTGTAAATCCGGCCCCGGGTGGTGGAACCTCAGCCGCCTTGACGCTGCATGTGATTGCGACGGGTAACCGGCTCCGGACGTTGGATTATCCGACAAACGACATTGTCCAAGACGAAGTCAATCATCTGTTGTACGCCTCTATACCCTCCTCTTCTTCGACGAGTCCCAACAGCATTATTGCGATCGATCCGCTGCAGGGGGTCGTTGTGACCACACGAGCGATGACCGGGCAGCCGACGAAACTGGCGATCGCTGATGATGCCAGTTATCTGTACGTATCGCTGCCTGCTACTGGCGAGATCAGTCGGCTGCAACTACCGTCCCTGACACCGGACATTCAGTGGTCGCTCAAAAACAGCAGCGGAGCGGGATTCTCTGCTGAGGACATGGCGGTAGCTCCGGGGCAGCCTCATACACTTGCGGTGACCGGATCGAGCTTGAACATCTATGACGATTCGGTGCGTCGCAGCCTGAGTCCTGCGCCCGGCTACCCATTGCCTACCTTTGACACGATCGCCTGGGGCGGCGATGCCGCAACTCTCTATGCGACATCCGCTGTTACCTCGGGCGGCCCTGAATACATCTTTTCTGTCGACCAGAATGGCCCAACCCTCACCAAGACAATCAACTCGGTCTTTGGCGATTTTCCAAGACGCCTGGTCTATGACAAAACCACGAGTCGCATTTACGACGGTTATGGGCGCGTGGCCGATCCAGCAACAGGCACTTTGGCGGGGCAGTTCAATGTTCACAATACTCTTACTTACGTTACGAACCCATTTGCCATCGATTCCGCCCATAGTAAGGCGTTTTTTCTCAATACCAGTGCTTTTTCTTCGCCACTGGGCATCGATATTCAGGCATTCGACCTTACGTCCTTTGCCTACGTTAATGCAATCACAACCCCGAACCTGTCGGGATCGAAGATTGTGCCGTGGGGATCGAGCGGAGTGGCTGTAGGTGGTGGGACTAAGATCTTTCTGATTGACGGATCTTTTGTATCTTCTACCGGCACCTCTTCTCAGACGGGTAGCTATATTGAAGTCTCTCCGACGCTGGACACAATCTCACCTCAAACGGTGACAGCAGGCTCCGGCCCTGTCGATATCACACTGAACGGCCGAGATTTTAGCGAATCTTCGGTTGTCACCTGGAACGGTCAAGCGCTGTCAATTTCTTCTCAGACCACTACGCAGATCATTGCGACGATCCCGGCTTCCCTGCTGACAACCCCAATTACGACCTCCGTCACAGTCTCGAACGGAGCGGGCACAGAGAACTCCGGGGGCGTGTCCTTCGCCGTACTTCCCAACCTAGGGCCGAACCTCCAGATCTCGGCCATCAGTGTTTCGGGGCAGGATATGACATGGGACTCCACCCGAGGTCGTCTCTATGTTGCTATGACGGATGGGGCTACGATCAGCGGTGGCTCAATTGGAGTTGTCGATCCTGCTACCACGACACTGTCGAACGTCGTTCCCACAGGTGGAAATCCAGCCTCGTTGGGCTTATCCGACGATGGGCATTATCTGTATGCAGGCTTTCAGACGACGAACTTCGTCAAGAGGTTCAGTCTTCCGGACTTCTCTCTCGATCTCACCATTCCTCTTAACTCCGGGTCGCTGACAACGAGCCACGCTGAGGATGTCAAAGTGGCGCCAGGCAATCCGCACACTGTGGCCATTTCGATGGGAAGCAATCAGATAACTCCTCGCGGGGCGGGCGGTCTGGCCGTCTTCGATGATGCGGTGCCACGTTCAGCAAAACTTACGACCGATGTTTACAAAGTAGCCTGGGGCAAAGATTCTACCCATCTCTTCGCCCAATCCGATCCCAACATCTCCAGTCAGTCACTGTACATACTCTCAGCCGATAGCAATGGAGTTGTCCAGCAAGCGATTTCAGGTTTCGTTACCAATCTGGGGCTGGGCCCACACTACGATTCGGCGACGAATCTCATCTATGGCGACGGAGGTCGGGTGAGCGATCCGACCGACGCCTCCGCGGCTGGAGTTTTCCAAGCGCGCGGTCTGATGGTGGCTGATTCAGGCCTGAATCGAGCCTTCTTTTTGAGACTGAACACAACAAATCCGCTCGCCTGGATGTATGAGCTAGATATCTTCGACCTGACACGCCAGACTCTGTTGAAGACCATCCCGATACCTGCGGTTAGTGGTTATCCCACACAATTCGTTCGCTGGGGAAATCAAGGACTTGCTTTCCTTACCTACGGACAGGCCTATAGCAATACAACCGGGATGCTCTACATCCTCCAAGGCAGTGATATCACCGGCATCGATACTCCGCCGTCCGGTTCGATCACTCTTAGCCCAGCCAGTGTTGTTGCTGGAGCATCGGCCCAGGCGACGATCACTGTTAATGGAACTGGTTTCCAGCAGACCTCGACGATCCTTGTCAATGGCGCAGCACAACCAACGACTTATATAAGCCCGTCCCAACTCTCATTCCAGATCTCGGCAGCTGACCAATCCTTTGCAAACTATCTCGCGGTTGTTGTGACGGATCCTGCAACCGGAATCTCATCTCCGGCCACGAGCCTTTCCGTAAATAACCCCGTCCCACTCATCTCCAGCCTCAGTAATGCAAAGCTTCCTGTGAATTCAGCCAATACGCAGGTCACCCTGTCTGGAACCGGTTTTGTGCCGACAACAACCGTTCTGTTCAACGGTATTGCTCGCTCCACAACTTACATCGCTTCCAATCAGATCTCGGTTCTGCTTCCTTATTCTGATCTCGGAACTGCAGGCAACTATAGCCTTACAGCAGTCAATCCCGCACCTGGCGGTGGAACAGCAGCAACTGTGCTTGAAGTTGACAACCCTCTGCCCTCTATCACCAGTGTTTCGCCGACGACAGTTCTGACTGGGTCACCCGCCAAAACGATTTTGGTCTATGGAACTGGCTTTGTATCTGGCACTCAAATACTGGTGAACGGCACGCCGCGCTCAACCACCTATTCCACTCCGGCGAATGTCTCCGCCTCGCTTACTGCCGCCGATTTTGCTTCGCAAGGCAGTTTATCGATTGTCGCTGCCAACCCGACTCCCGGAGGTGGATCTTCGGCTGCTGCTTCGATCGCTGTTAACAATGGGCTTCCAGGGCCAATCACCCTCAGCCCTAGTACCGTCACGCAGGGCACATCTACTCCTACGAGAATTACGGTTACCGGATCGAATTTCACGTCTAGCGCTTACGTCCTGATCAATAACTCACAACGACCGACTACATATATCAGCTCTACTCAATTGAATTTCGCTCTCACCGTGGCTGATCAGGCCAGTGTCGCAACGAAAATTGTTACCGTCGTCAATCCTCCTCCTAACGGCGGGAGTTCCTCAGCTTTCTTAAACATTGCTGCAGCAACCGCAACTCCAGTAATCTCCGCCGTCTATCCAACACAATTTGTGGCTGGTACGACCGATACCTTCCTGAGCGTCACCGGTACCGGCTTCAACACCAGCTCTGTCGTGCGATGGAACGGAGATCCACTCGTTACCTATAACGGAGGCTCGAACAACCTCTCGGCCCCGGTACCCTCGTCATTGCTCGCAAATCCTGGTACTGCCACCATTACCGTGGAGACCGCGACCTCCACGCCATCGATCTCCAATGCAGTTTCCGTAAGCATCGTTCTTCCCGCTGCGCCGACAGTCTCCTCAATCAGCCCTGTCTATGGGCCTATCCATACCGGATTTACAGGGACAATTGCAGGTAGCAATTTCACCTCGAACAGCACAGTGACGTTCAACGGTGAGACCGTTCCCTCCACTTTCGTAAGTTCAACGCAACTTACGGCCACGATACCGGATTCAGCTGTCATTCCCGGAAACAATAACATTGCGGTTACCACGCCAGCTCCTGGTGGCGGTACGTCCGGATCACTTGTTTACACGGCGTACATTCCGATCGCAAACAACAGTATGGTCTACAATCCCGTTGACCATCTCTTCTATTTATCCGTTCCCGGTTCAGCGGAAGCGCCTTATGCCAACTCCGTCGTCTCACTTGATCCGCTTACCGGCACGCTGGGGACTCCGATCCTCGTCGGAAGCGAGCCAAATCACCTTGCGCTATCCAGTGATGGCAAATCGATCTGGGTGGGTCTCGACGGTGCGAGTGCTGTTCGTAAAGTGGACCTGGTTTCACATACAGCCGGCCTGCAGTTCTCGCTTCCGAATCCTGAATCCAACTCAGGTCCTGCCTTGAAGGCGCTTGCCTTAGCGGCAGTGCCCGGACAGACGAACTCCGTCATTGTGTCTGCGGCCAATGGCCAACCCTTTGATACGCTTCTTGCGATCTATGACAGCGGAGTCCCGCGCAGCTTCGTCTCTCCTTTCTACGCATCTCTGATTACGGTCGATGGATCCAAAAACGAGGTATACGTTGCCCAGAACGGTGGGTATCAAACCTATACCTATGATTCCTACGGCCTGAGGCCTCTTGGGACAGGACATCCGGACAGCACGGTGGCGTTTGGCTACGATGATCGTCTGCAACTTTCCGTCGGCCGCATCTACACCGACACCGGTAAGATACTCGACGCTGAAACCGCCGCTACTATCGGAACCTTCAGCCCGACAACCTCTTCCCCTGTCTCGACCACGATCGACCCAACCCTTGGCTTAGCCTTTATTCTTGACAGCTCGGCACAGTACGCTCTGCCAAATCGCATTCAATTGTTCAACCTGTCCGACTTCACTCCATCTGGCCCGAACTCTATCCCAGTCAATCTAGCCTCAACAAACGGCATCAGCCCCGATACGCCGTTGTCGAAACTGACTCGCTGGGGAAGCAATGGCTTGGCCTTCCGAGATGGAGACAGGGTCTACGCTCTGCGCTCGAATCTCGTCAAAGATCTTACGGGTTCTCCTGCCGACTTGGGAGTAACGCTAAGCGTCAGTGGCGCCACCTCCACCGGGGCCCAGACTATTTACACTGCGACGATTACCAATGTGGGTCCGCAGCCCGCCTCTGAGCTCGTATTGAGCGGCTTGGCTCCCTCTACAGGAGTACTGGCCTCTTCGACATCCGCTTCCGGCACCTGCGCTATCGCAACAAATGTCACTTGTAATCTTGGTAGTCTCGCGGCCGGAGCTAGTGCTAGCGCGGTATTCACCGTTAGCCAGCTGACACCAGGTTCGTCCACTTTGACGGTGCAGGTCACAGCCTCGCAGGCCGATCCTGACTCGACGAACAATCAGGCTTCCTCAACGACAACCATAACCGGACCTGTTTATAGTCCAGCGCCAACCGCCACTTCCATCTCACCTTCAGCCGTCCTCGCCGGTTCCGGGGACACAGCCGTTACTGTGTCTGGCAATGGCTTCACTACAGGATCCACCGTTATGGTGGATGGCGCGCCACTGCTTACAACTGTAACCGGAACATCAGAACTGAGCGCGGTTATTCCCGCCTCAAGCGTAAGCACTCTGGGATGGCATCTCATCACAGTCTCTAATCCAGTTCCAGGAGGAGGACTTTCTTCTGCTGTTCCGCTGACGATTTACAGCAAGATCAAGGCAGGGGCGAATCACATCGTCTACGATCCCTTCTCGCGTAGGATCATTGCATCGCTAGCGTCAGCCCAGCCTCTTGGCAATTCGATCGTTACCCTGGCTCCTGAAACCGGCGACCTCGATACTCCAAGTCTGGTAGGAAGCGAGCCAACTCGCATGGAGCTTTCCGACGACGGAAATCTCCTATATGTTCTTGCCTCAGGGGAAGACCAGCTCGTTCGATATAACATGCGTACAAGGCAGCCTGAATTCTCCTTCAAACTGCCCACAAACTCCGGCACATATAGCACCAGCACGACACTGTTCGCGATCCAGCCTGGAAGTGAAAATACCCTCGCGGTGAACACGCCTAATGGACCTGCAGGCGAGATTGTCGATTTCGATCCTCTGAACAAACAGGCCATGGCGCGTCCGTCGACCCTCACCTTTGCGGACGTGGGCGGAGAACCTCGTTTCCTTGATGCCTCTACGCTGATCTTTGCATCCCAGCTGTCGCGCTATACGGTCACTCCATCGGGTCTCGGGTCTCGCATCTCTTCCATTCCCGTTGTAGCAAGTGCTTTCAAGATTGCCAGGGGAATTGCCTACACAGACCAGGGCAGCATTGTGGATGTTACATCCTCCTCTGCAAAGAATCTTGGAACCCTTGTCGCACAACATATTTACTACCCCTCACAGTCAGACAATTTCGCGCCTGATCCGATCATCGGACGGGTATTCTTCAACGCAGCCTTCTCCAATGGAACGTATGACATTCAAGGTGGGGCGGGAGTCGCAGCCTTCGATACGAATACTCTGAAGGCTGTCAATTACACACCCTTTGCAATCGATTCTTCAGCTGACGGCACGCCGATAAAGGGAGTCGATATCGTCCGCTGGGGACAGGACGGTCTTGCATCTCTCAATTCAAGTGGAACGATATATCTGATGCGCGGTCCAGCCGTGTTACCTCAGCTTCTCGGAACAAGTACGCCTCCAGTGCTGGCCGGCACTCCTCAAGCAATACAGCACGGATCTGGAAACACCGTTCTCACTTTGATCGGCAACAATTTCCTTCCAGGAGTTGCTGCCTTCTGGAACGGAAGCTATCGAACGACTACGTTAGTGGACTCTACACACATCACAATCGATATTCCTTACACTGATCTGCTTTCTTCTGGATCAGCTGCAATCACATGCTCGAATCCCGGTTCGACCACTTCGGGCCCGGTTGCGATTGAGGTAAATTAAGCATCCCGAATGGCCCTCTCCGGAATCGATCAGGGATCCGAAGAATGTTCCTGATGAAGATCAAACCATAAAAGCATTCCAGTCTCGCACAAGCTCATAGCTCCGCTACGACCTCTGCCGAACCCCGACAGAGGTCGTAGATGGGCGAGACCGCCGCTTCGGAGACAGTTAGTCTGATCGCAATCTCCGCTAAGTTCAAGACACTTGGAGAATCAACCGCCGGAGAGGGAAACTTCGTGCAACAGAATCATTCTCTGCTTTCCCTTCCCAACATGAAATCCTACGAATTTTCGCGTATTTTCTGCTGGTTTCAACGAAGAAGAGCCAGAGAGAAGACTCAATGGCGGAGGGAGAGGGATTCGAACCCCCGTTGGCCTTTCGACCAAAGCGGTTTTCAAGACCGCCTGTTTCAACCACTCACACATCCCTCCGCTTTCGGGATATCAATAGTTTAGCAGGACCGGAAAAGCTAAGGTAGGCTCCCGCAGGACTTTTGCGAGAACCCCTCGCTTTGGTTCATTTGAAGCAGAGCAAGGAGCCGTTGCTCTTACTTTCTACTCTTATCAGAGTTGGACTGTCGGTCGGAATACTGTGGGCAAAGCCAAAGGCGTTAAACAAGATCTTCAGGAATTGAAGAGGGTTACCGATCGCTGGTTCCCTTAACGCTACTGGAGATCGTCCTGTCAGCGATACGCAAGTTGGAAGCTAAAGACTTTGGGTCGCGGGCCGAGCAAGCGTCTATCATTTCGCAATGCGATTATGTCTGTTGATCATGACGTCCGCAAATTTGCTGTTGTTGAGTACGCTTGGCTGCGTAGGGATCCGTCACTCTGACACCATCTGCGCCATTCCTCGTGATCCCTCCGGATCTCTGTATGTTACTCAGCATGCTGGAATGGCTCAGGCCGCATCGCGGCACGGAATGAAGGTTTATTGGAATGGTCCGCGGGGAGGTGACGACACTCAACAACAAATCGAGTTGATGGAACATGCTATTGAAAAGCGAAGCGCAGGCATTGTCATTACACCGACAGCGGCATTTGCACTTGATACGGTGATTCAACGAGCTCTTTCGGAAAAAATTCCTGTTGTTATTGTCGGCGCCCCCATACCTTTCCCGCCCGATCCGAATCTATCATTTGTCCTCAACGACATCGATCAGTCCGCGAAGATTGCAGCTGATCGCATATGTTCCGGTATTCGCAAACAAAGCGAGATTGCTGTCATAGGCGTTGATCCTGTCACACCAGGAAATACAGGTCTAGTGACCACGTTTGAAAAATCATTATCTCGATGCAAACCAGTTGTGCGAGTTGTTAGCAAGATTGGGGTCCCATTCACATTGGGACAAAGTAAAGAGACGATGATGCGGCTGTTCTCCGAGCATCCTGATCTTGCCGGTATTTACTCGCTCAGCAGCTCTGGAACCCGTGGTGCGGTTGCTGCTCTCGAAGCAGCGCATCACTCCGAAGCGATGCGTATCGTCAGTGCCGATCCGAATCTCGATCTCATCTTGCTTCTCCGTCGTGGCTCCATTGACGCTCTCGTCTTTCCTAATATGCGTGCCATGGGACAAAAATCTGTTGAGAATGTTATAGCCCAGCGACAGCATCTTCCTCTCAATCCAGTAACGATCTTCTCCCCTATGCTTGTCACGCGTGAGAATGTCGATACAGAGCCTATTCAGACACTCCTAAGGATGGACTGGAGGTAAGCACAATGAGCAAACGGCTGCTTCTCAGTTTAAGCATAAGTCTAATTCTCTTTGGCACATGGTATCTGTCGTATCATCGTCCTTTCAATCTGCCGTATTCTGATAGATTCCATGAAAGAAATGCGGCTGGATGGCTTGTAATGGGCGGCAGCTGGCAGTTCGATGGAGACGCCGTCGTAAATCGGTCGGACGAGCATGGAGCCAAACTCGTCACCGGCTCTAACGAATGGGAAGATATCTCTCTGGACGCCGATCTCAAACTTATTGGTCATGCTGGCGATGTCGGAGTTCTTGTCCGTGTCAACAATGCCGAACCCGGCGTGGATGCCTACAACGGCTACTACGTTGGACTTCGCTCAGATGATAGCTCTCTCGTTATTGGACGGGCCAATTATGGATGGATGGAGGGTAAACCCACCGCTATAGCAGGAGGTGTAATCGCGGGTCGCTGGTATCACCTACACGTAGTCGTTGTGGGCTGCATGATTGGAACAGAAGCGACCGATACTGCAACGGGCTCAAAAACCTATGGAATGCTTGAGGAGCAAGGGTGTGTTCTCAAAGGAGCAATTGGTATCCGTTCCATGGCGACTGGAGGTGCCTGGAGGCAGATTGTAGTAAAAAGTGCGACTGCTGCCAGTATGGTCCCAATTCGTCGTCAGGTGAGTTACATCCAGAAACCGCGCTTCGTCTTTCGTGAAGCTGACATAAATCGTGTCCAGTCCGACCTGGTCGTCAATGAACCTGAAGCGGAGATTGATAGCGGAGTGGCTACATCCGCCGCTACTAATATCGAGGCTATCAAAATGCATGGTGCGGACTCTCGAAGCGCCGTTACTATTCGAGGTCTCGTGACTCTCCCGAATCCTCTCTACGTTCAAGACAACACGGGAGGCATAGCAATCAAAGCCTCCAATGGCGCAGTCTTGAATCTAGGTGATGAAGTGGAGATCACGGGAACCGTCAAAAATCAGGATGACAAGGTCGATCTTGTTGCGCAAGCCATTAAGCTGACTGGGGACCGAACCCTGGTTCCACCCTCTTCGGTTACCTCGACACAGGCGGCCGGAATACTCTTCGACGGACGTCTGGCGGAGTTGCGAGCACGCTTGCTCCGTAAGTCACTCGATCCTGAAGGTCGTGTGATTCTGTTGCTCGAAGATGCCGCTCAATTATTTCGCGCTGAAGGGCCGCTCGGTCTTTCTGGTGAGCACTTTGAAGAACTTGTTCCCGGGAGCGAGGTGCGGGTGCGTGGCGTCTGCAAAGTAGGACCATGGCGAGGTAAGGATGGAGGCGCGTTTACCATCATGATGCGTTCGATGGAAGATGCCGAAGTTGTCGCCGGTCCGCCTTGGTGGTCAACTGGTCTTCTCTTGCGCGAAATTGCATTGCTGGTGGCTCTCGTCGGCTTAGGCATTTACATCTATCTCAAGGTTGAACGATCCAAGATGCATGCAATCCTGGACGAACGAGCCCGACTTGCCCACGAAATGCATGACACGCTCGCCCAGAGCTTTGCGGGTGTGGGTTTTCATCTTCAGGGAGTCCGCAATTCAGTCCGTTCGGGTACGCTCACAACCTCCGATGTAGTCGAAAAACTCAGCTTGGCATGTGATTTGATAACTCGCACGCACCGCGATGCTAGCGCCGAGATCGCCGCTCTTCATCCTGGAGTCGATGGCACTGACCTGCTCACGTTGCTCGAGCGCTGCGCGTACACAATGCTTGAGGGGAATCACATCCCTATTCAGTTGGTTCGTGAAGGTACGCCTCGCAGTCTGACGCTCGCCGTTCGCGATGCCCTCTTCCATATCGGTCGTGAGGCTGTCACGAATGTTCTACGTCACGCTTACGCGGAGTCGATCACTATGCGGATCCGATATGAATTCCGAACCGTCACTTTGGAGATTACCGATGACGGATGTGGATTTGACTGTAAGAAGCTCGCAGATGACTTTGGCATTCAAGGAATGCGTTCGAGAAGCACGGCCATTGGAGCCACACTTGATGTTATTTCCAGCAGAGGCTGCGGTACCAGTATCCGAGCGCAGGCACCATATAACCCACGCAGGGCGTTTCATCGAATGCAATTTACGATATCGTCGTTACTCGGAACCAAGTAGCTATTGGTCCTGTTCTATTCGCACCAGTCCGCGTTTTATTGCGACGGACGTCGCTTCTGTGCGATCTCGAGTGCCCAGCTTCTCTAGCAGAGAGATGACATGATTGCGCGCGGTGTACTCGCTGATGCAAAGTTTGTCGGCGATCTCTTTATTCTTCAGACCTCGAGCCACGAGCTGCAATATTTCGCGCTCCCTGGAGCTTAATTCGTTGCGCAAAGCGCGCTGTGCGAGCTGCTGAGCTATATGAGGTGGTATCGATCTTTGCCCGGCATGGACTATGCGGATCGCATCGATCACATGCTCCATTGGAGCTGTTTTCAAAATGTATGCCATTGCACCCGCCTTCATGGCACTAAATATATCTTCGTCGGAGTGGTAGTTCGTAAGTACAGCACAGCGCAAATCTGGGCGCGTCTTACGGAGATTGGCTATCATCACCTCGCCACTCATTCCAGCCATTCGAAGGTCGGTAAGCAAAACATCCACCGCCACGCCGCCGATACGGTCTATTGCTTCCTGGGCGGAGCCGGCGACCCCAACAACGCAGATGTCGGAGGCACTTTCGAGCATAGTCTTGAGGCCCATGCGAACAACTTGATGGTCGTCCACCACAAATACTCGGATTGTGCCAGGGACTACCATTACGCCGAAAAGGTCATCTTAGCGCCTGACACCCCTGTCGGCAATAGTGCGGAAACACTGCTCCATATTGGTGTTCTCTTCCCATTGACCGATGTTTTATGGAGTTACTAGCATTGTCGCGTTTCAATAAAAAGATCAGTCTGATAGCTGTATGGGTGCCGAGGTACCGAGACCGTGTGAGGCCATCATCCATGAACGTACGACATTATGTTCTTGCTATTTTTTTGCTGTTTGAAACATGTTTGTTAGGGTTTGCTCAACAACAGGCAGCTTCACTTACCGGTGTTGTATCAGATACATCCGGAGCGACGGTGTCTGACGCTACTGTGACCGTAAGCGATCCCTTACGGGCCATCAAGCAGTCCACAAATAGCAACGATCGCGGAGAATACATATTCCCCCAGTTACCTCCGAGCGATAATTACATACTTTCAGTCTCAAAGGCCGGTTTTAAGGAAACGATCCAACGTGGCGTTGTTCTTCAGGTAGCGCAATCCGCAAAAATCGATTTGACCCTTAATGTAGGGAACCTAGCCGAAACCGTCACCGTGAGCGCTGATCCCCCAGAGTTGGACACGCAGACCTCGTCGATGGGCCAGGTGATCACGGGGCAAACTGTGGAAAATCTTCCGCTCAACGGTCGCAGCACCTTTCGTCTCATCGCTCTAACGCCCGGCGTCACCTTTTCTCAGTCGGCATATGGACAATTTGGAGATGTTGCGGTCAACACTACCTGGGACACGAATTTCACAATCAACGGCGGACGTGCGCAGTCTAATGAGATTCTCATCGACGGTGTGCCAAGTTCTGCCGGATTTTTTAACCAAATTACCACTTTGCCTACAGTTGACGACACGCAAGAGTTCAAGGTTGAGTCGAATAACCTCTCTGCCGAGTATGGTCGCTACGCTGGTGGTGCTATTAACGTCACTACCAAAAGTGGGAGTAATCAGTATCACGGCGATGCCTATGAGTTTTTGCGCAACTCCTTTTTTGATGCCAATGATTGGTTCAATAAGCGCGCCGGTAATCCTCGCGCAGCGTTCCGTATGAACCAATTCGGTGGGACCTTCGGAGGTCCGCTTACCATCCCACACCTGTACAACGGCAAGGACCGTTCCTTTTTCTTTTTCTCCTATCAGGGTACGCGTCGAACCAAGGGAGCGACATTTATCGGCACCGTGCCCACCGCAGCACAACGGAATGGCGACTTTAGTGGCATCTCAGCGACCATCTTCAATCCGTATACGACGAACACGACGACGAAAGTACGCACAGCGTTTCCCGGCAACATCATCCCTGTTGGGCTGCTCGATCCTGTTGCCGTAAAGATGGCGACGTATTATCCGTTGCCGAATACGGGACCTGCCGCAGCTACCACGAATAATTTCCTGAGCAATGAGCCTGTAAGACTTTCGCAGGATGTTTATAGCCTACGTGTCGATCAGAATGTCACGCAAAAATATCACATTAGCGGACGCTACGCCTATAGCACCACTCCCCTCACTCAGCCGGATTACTTCCACAACGTCGCAACGTCAGGAGCCGGGGCAGTCGGGACGACAACTTTCATAAATCAGTCCTTTTCGCTCAACAATATCTACCAGTTCTCCCCGACGCTGTTGTTGAATGCCAACTATGGATTCGCACGTTGGTTTCAATCGCGTCAGACTCGAAGTTACGGATTTGATAATAGCCAACTTGGATTTCCCTCCTCGCTCGTCAGCGCGATCTCCATCCCGATGTTTCCAGCGGTCAACATTGCTGGGTACACGGGTCTCGCAAATCAGAGTTACCTCATTAATGGCAATGATTCACATGCCGTCCTGATCAATCTCAAGAAGATTCTGGCACGCCACAGTCTTACGATCGGAGTTGATGGGCGCTTGCACCGTATCAACTTCTTCAATGTTGCCAATAGCGCCGGAACGTATAGCTTTGCCAGTGCACAAACGCAGGGACCTATTGCGACCAATGCGACCGGCGGTAACGCCTTTGCAAGCTTTTTGCTTGGCTTTGGAACTTCGGGCAACATACCAATAGGTTCAGGTGTCGCTCTTCAGAACTTCTATGGCGGGGTGTATCTTCAGGACGATTTCCGACTAGCCGCCAATCTTGTTCTTAATCTAGGCATTCGTTATGACGGCGAGTCACCCTATACCGACCGCAATAACGAACTGAATTACTTCGATCCGATCATTGCCAGCCCCGCGACAAATTCGAGCTTTCCGAATCTCAAAGGGGGGCTGGTCTTCGCCGCGACCGGCAACACGCCAAGGGCTGTCTATAGCAGGCAGCATAATAATGTCGCGCCTCGGGTGGGCTTTGCATACAGTCCTGACAGTTTAACGTCTGTTCGCGGCGGATTTGGGCTTTCGTATGCTCCTCTCGAAGTCGCAAACAACGCTGTTGGCTTTTCGCCGAGTCTCGGATTCGCGTCCTCCACATCTTGGAACACGTCGCTCGATGGTGGCTTTACCCCCAACAACCTAGTACGCAATCCCTTTCCGCAGGGGCTTGTGCAACCAACAGGCGCGTCGCTAGGTGCAGGCACACAGTTAGGTCAGACCCTCACCGTCTGGAATCATAATCCTCCGACCCCTTACAGCATTCAGTGGAACTTTGATGTGCAGCGACAGTTTCCACATTCTGTGCTCTTTGATCTCGGTTATGCGGCCTCCCGCGGTGTTCACCTCACCAGCACCTTCGATCTCAACACGCTCGATCCCCGGTATCTTTCTTTGGGCACCGGCCTGACGACTCAGGTTCCTAATCCGTTCCGGCCCTATGTCTCCATCGGAGCATTGGCCAATCCCACAGTGAGCCGTCGTCAACTGCTCCTGCCATTTCCGCAGTTTCTCAGTGTGCAGGAGGTTAACAATCCCTTCGGTTCATCTACCTACCATTCCTTACAGGCCAAACTTGTTAAGCGAATGTCCGGTGGCGTGAGTGTTCTGGCGTCTTACACGTGGAGCAAGCTCATCTCTAACGTCAATGCTCAGAATGCTCCTATTGGTCCGACCGACAACACGAATGTTCAGAACTTCTATGACCTCCGAGCAGAACGCGCAGTTTCCGAGCTTGATCAACCCCACAACCTCGTCGTCAACGGCGTATTCGATCTCCCTTTCGGACGAAGCAAACGCTTCCTGCGCGATGCCGACACTTTCACGAATGCATTCATTGGAGGTTGGCGGCTAACTGGAATCCTTACGCTGCAAAGCGGTTTCCCCTTGACACTTAGCGCCGCAGGCACAGGAGCTGGAAATCGCCCAAATCTTGTGCCGGGCGTAAATCCTAGAATAACAACGAAGCGGACAAATCAGCAGATTGTACAGGCATACTTTAACCCAGCTGCTTTTGTGACCCCGCCCCCATATACGTTTGGGAACGTAGGCAGAACCTTTGCTGATGTACGCGGCCCTGGCATTGCGAATCTTGATGCGTCAGTTCAGAAAGACACATCCTTCGAAGGCCTGCGCACAGAACTCAGGCTCGAAATGTTTAATGTCACGAACACGCCTCATTTCGCGATGCCTGACATGGCTCGACAAAACGCGACTTTTGGCACAATCACCAGCGTTCTGCCTTCTCCACCCCAGCGGCAGATGCAAGTAGCATTAAAGATATTGTTCTAACAATTGAGGGGCTGACTGATGAGTTTGAATCGCCGCGACGTTATCAAAGGTGCACTGTTGTCCGCAGGGGCGATCTCTGCAGGCAGCGCGGTAGCCCAACAAGTGGATCGCCGCGCAAACGATCGTCTGGGAAGGGAAGGAGGCCATCAAAGTTATCCCTCGCCTCCGGCCAAGACGAATCATGAGCGTATGCCTAACATTCTGTGGGTGTGCACTGACCAGCAGCGATTCGACACACTCGCCGGACTCAGTAACTCCATCATCAAGACTCCGAATCTGCAGAAGTTCATGTCAGAGTCGGTAACTTTTACCAATGCATTCTGTCAGACTCCGATCTGCTCGCCATCACGAGCCAGTTTTCTTACTGGACGTTATCCTCACGTCACCGGCCTTCGCGCCAACGGTCAGAGGATCCGCCCCACGGAACGTCTAATCACACGTATGCTTGCCGATTATCAGTACACGTGTGGACTGGTCGGGAAACTCCATCTCTCGCCATGTCTTGGTGGCCGCGTTGAGGACCGAATCGACGATGGTTACGAGGTATTCAAATGGAGCCACGACATCTCGGATTCATGGCCGTTGAAGAATGACTGGTATGTGTGGCTCGATCGTCAAGGGATTAAACTGCCGAAGTTCCCAGCATCTCCTGTGTGGGGCATGCCAATCGATCCGAAGTACACCCAGACCGCATGGTGCGCGGACAGTGCGATACAGTTCATGCGACAGCAGCGTGACTTCAACCCGTGGTTGATGTCGGTGAATATCTTCCAGCCGCATCATCCTTTCTTTCCAACTGAGGAATATCTCAATCACTACGATCCTAAGAAGGTGCCGGCGCCGGCTTATCGCGAAGGAGAACTTGAGAATAAGCCTCTCTTCCAGATGGTGGATCATCGTGGAGCGTATGGTGGAAGCGCAATCTCTTTTGCGAAGACCTCGCCAGAAGTGCATCAGCAGGTCACTGCAGCCTACTACGCAATGATCGAGCAGGTCGACACCGACATGGAGCGCATGATGGAGGCGCTTGAAGAGAGTGGTCAAGCAGACAACACGATCGTTATTTTCATGAGCGATCATGGTGAGATGCTTGGTGATCATGGAATTTATCTTAAAGGGCCTTATTTTTACGATTGCCTTACTCGTGTGCCTCTGATCATTCGTTGGCCTGGCCATTTCAAGCAGGGACTCAAGATCGATTCGCTCGTTGAGCTGACGGATATTGCGCCCACCCTGCTTGAAGCAGCGGGGATTCCGGTCTCGTCAGGTGTGCAGGGAAGATCTCTGATGCCTCTTCTCACAGGGCAGACAACGGCGCATCGTGACTCGGTCTATATGGAATATTTCGACGCTAACGCGACCTACGAGATACCACCCATGTTAACCAGTGTTCGTACGACAAAATGGAAGTTGAACTACTGTGATAAGCCAAGAAGCGGTGAACTCTATGACCTCGAAAAGGATCCTGGAGAGTTCAACAATCTTTGGGGCGATTCCCATTACCGCGACGCGCAACAGATGATGATGCATATCTTAGTCGGACGCATGATCGAAACCACCGATCCTCTGCCTGAACGTCACACCTCGTGGTAAGCAGCACTATTTGGAAGGGACTAGAAAGCTAATGAGAATCAAAGTGGCGGCTTTGGCTGCATCCGTGGCAATGTGTCTCCCGGTGGTCGCGCAGCAACATCGTGCACCGGCAGTTCCTCTGGTCACGAATGATCCTTTTTTCAGCCTTTGGTCAATGTCCGACAAGCTGACAGACACGCCAGTCAAGCACTGGACTGAGGTCGCTCAACCGATCTCCGGGCTAGTCCGTATCGATGGAAAACCCTACCGCTGGATGGGCGTCATCCCTCGCGGTTATTTCGGAATGCCGCCGGTTGATGCGATGGAGCAGACCGCAATCGAAATCACGCCATTGCACTCGCGCTATACGTTCAATGCTGCGGGAATCGAATTGAAAGTTACCTTTTTTTCTCCACTCTTTCCCGACGATCTGGACATAATGTCCCGCCCTGTCACTTACTTAAGTTGGAGTGCACGATCCACAGACGGCAAGCAACATCAGACAGATCTTTTAGTTGATGTCGACCCTCTGATCGCCGTCGATCAGCCTGGCCAGCAAGTGATATGGTCACGCACTCGCGCTTCGGGATTGACGGTTATGAGTGTAGGCAATCTCGACCAGCCTACATTGCATCAGTCCGGCGATCGTGTCCGAATCGACTGGGGCTACTTCCATCTTGCCATTCCTGATTCTGCTTCGCCGACTACGTCGATGTCTTTTGATGCGATCCCAGCATTTGTAAACAAGGGCGATCTGCCTGAGGCAGATGATTCCACAATGCCACTTCCGGCCGCGCGGCGGGGGCGTTCTGCGCATCTCGCTGCCAAACTGCCCTTAGGTTTCGTCGGGTCGTCGCCTGTCGAACGTCATCTCGAGCTTGCATATACCGACGGTTATTCTATTGAATATCTCGGCCGCAAGCTTCGGGGTTATTGGCAGCGCAACGGAATGACCGAAGGTGCGCTCTTGTCTACGGCAGAGAAGGAATACTCATCGCTCGAACAACGCGGAGTGCGTTTTGACGAAGAGACGATGGCCCAGATGGAGAAAGCCGGGGGTGCCGACTATAAATACCTCACCTCTCTGTTGTTCAGACAGACCATCGCAGCGCACAAGCTGGTCGCTGATATAGATGGCACTCCATTGTTCTTCTCCAAAGAGAACGACAGCAACGGCTGTATCGACACTGTCGACGTCACCTACCCATCTTCTCCATTCTTTCTTCTCTTCAATCCCAAACTGCTCGAAGCTCAGCTTGAGCCTCTGATGCGCTACACTGCACTTCCGCGTTGGCATTTCCCATTTGCTCCACACGACCTTGGCACCTATCCGCTTGCGAATGGTCAGGTGTACGGAGGTGGAGAAGTTAACGAAGAGAATCAAATGCCCGTAGAAGAGAGTGGCAATCTCATTATTATGATCGCCGCGCTTGGACGAAGCGAGGGCAACTGGGCCTTTGCGAAGCGTTTCATGCCGCAGCTGACGCAGTGGGCGAAGTATCTTGAAGAGAAAGGCATGGATCCTGAAAACCAGCTCAGTACAGACGACTTTGCCGGTCACCTGGCCCATAACACCAATCTTTCCATCAAGGCGATTGAAGCTCTGGGAGCCTTTGTTCAGATCGCACGTGGCGTGGGAGATACGAAACTCGCCGACCACTACGAGCAGATTGTTCGCAAGCTTCCACCACAGTGGGAGAAGATGGCGCTCGATGGAGATCACTACAAGCTAGCCTTCGATCAATCCGGCAGTTGGAGCCAGAAGTACAATCTTGTCTGGGACGATCTGCTCGGTCTTCATCTCTTTCCCAAAAAGGTGATGGAGACAGAATGGACGTTCTATGGCAAACAGATGCAACGGTACGGTCTTCCTCTCGACAATCGTAAGACAATCTCGAAGCTTGATTGGGAGGTTTGGACCGCAACTCTGGCACCGAAGCCGGATCAGTTTCAAGATCTCATCCATCGCTTGGTTGTATGGACTGATGAAACTCCGTCCAGGGTTCCCACTACCGACTACTACGACACCATCAGCGGGAAACAGATTAGCTTTCAGGCCCGCTCAGTTGTGGGAGGAGTTTTTATCAAGGCGCTGCATGACAAAGGGATTAGTTCTAAATAACTACTGACTGCACTTCTATACAGAGCCAAACTACATGCCGCTGCGGAATGGTTTAACCATTCCTGTGTCAATTTCCAAACGTCGGAAGGAGATGGAATAGTCACAAGGAATGGGCATTCCGCCGGTTGAAGATTGTGGTTGCCGCCAGGTGCTGTAAGACAGCAGACGGACCTGATTCGCCCCGATGAAGTCAATGCACATGGAGGGCGATGATATGCGTGTTACTGACTCCTCCGTGGACAAAGTCGCCACTGAGCAGGGCTTCAAAATTGTGTAGACGCCCAGAGGAGTCAGTGGATGCGGCGATCACCGGTCGCCAAAGCTGCTCGTGTGTGAGGAAATTAACAGCGCCGTAGGTGGTCCCCATCGATGTTCCTTCGATGATGAGTACGCGTCCCTGTCCCTGTGAGTTATCGAGGAGGGCAATGTGGGTGATAGGATTCTGCGGCACTTTCACCCGGCGGTCGTAGGAGTAGAGTTTTTGTTCGCCTGGTCTGGGAGCCTTATTGTCGATGGTGTAAAGATCGGTAGAGAAGCTCCAATGAGCGACGAAATCCATTGTTGGCTGGTATAGAGTCACCCATGGATTGAAGGTCTCTGAGCCAATGAGAATAAGGTTATTGTCGTGAGTGTCTGCGACGGCAACATCGCGGGCATAGCGAATCTCCATGTTTCTTTCAAGCTGCGGGCTACCCATGTGTTCGGGGACACGAACAAGCTCAGAGATCAAACGGAGGTCGGCCATCGGCGTAACGGAGCGTGTGCTGAGCGGGACGTCGAGGCCACTGGGAGGACGGCTCACAGAGGCATTCTGCTGATAAGTCTGATTCGCGTAGTTTTCCAGCGAGACAGGATGTTGCTCCCAGGCGATATAGGCGTCCAGGCTGGCATCTCCGGGAACAATAAGAGTCTTACGTTCTGGAGTGAAGAGTGCGTGCCAGAGCAACTGGGGCCCGTGGCTGGCCGTCGTGGGCAGGCTGGGTCGCGTCCACAGGTAAACGGCGAGGGGTAGCAGAATGGCTGCCGCCGTTAATAAGGATATGGTTATGCGCGCACTGAGCGGCCATCGTTTCGAGGCAGGCTCGGAGGTCGGTTGCGGGAAGGGTTCCGGCGCTGCATGATGAGTGAGTGGATTTGGCTGAGGTTCGATCCACGTGCTAGCTGTCTCGAAGTGGGCGACATACCCTCCCTTGGGAACGCTGATACGCAGCCGCTCTCCCTGGCCTTCGTCGGCGTAGTACTGCTCGAGCCTCTGGCGTAGATGTCGCGCGGTGCCGCGAACGATGGTGTCTTCCCCGGAGTTATAGCCAGGTGAGCGGTTGAAAACCCGGATGCCGATTTGCTGCTCAGTGAGGTTGTCGAAGTTTCCGGCAAGGGAGTTTTCGACGACATACTGCAATAGCGAACAGACGCGGGGAGCCTTGCTGAAGGAGTGGCTAGAGAGGACACGCTGCAGGGCGTCCCGAGACGCTTCGCAGCTGTCAGGGGTTGGGACTTCGAGAGCGGACCTGATTCCCATCGTAATTCCTTACTGATTTCTGCTTTAGCAACAAGAGTAGACAAAAAGAGCGGCTCTGGCTAACCTTTCCTTTAGGAATGCTATCCCTCCTCACATCAGCGAATTTCACCGTGTCACGCACCGTGAAACTCCTCGATTCCCGTTACACCTGTAGACCTTAACCTCTAAATTTCAACTGCTCTCAAAAGTTTGCGCCTAGGAGTGTTAGCTCCCGCGTTGTCGTGTTTTTGTTGTGGTCGCTATTTCGCCCGCGACGATATGAATGCCCATCGGGCAAAGAAAAGAGAAGAAGCATTTGAATCGCCGCTCCTTTATTGGCTTGACCTCTTCGGTTGCCCTCGCCGGTTTACAGAAGGCAGAAGGTATGCAGGCTGCCCAAGTGGCAGCTGATAAGCGCCCAAACTTTCTGTTCATCATCGCTGATGACCTGATGTACCGCACCATCAACTCCATCAATAACCCCGAGGTGCATACACCCAATCTGGACCAACTGGTGAAGAGGGGGTGTCACTTCACACACTGCTTCCACCAGGGTGGCTGGACTGGGGCGATATGCATTCCTAGTCGAACGATGCTTAACACCGGCCTGTCATCGTTTCGCGCTAACCGGCAGGATTCCTCAAATCAGGCAAGTGATAAGCCCATGTGGGGGCAGACGATGCGTGAAGCCGGGTACGACACCTTCATCACAGGGAAGTGGCACCTTGATGCGGTGGGACTTCAACGATCGTTCAAAGAGATGGGGCCGGTCGCGCCAGGGTACTTAGCGTCGACGCAGGATATGTATGACCGCCCCAAGGAGGGTAACAACTGGTCCCCTTCGAACAAGGAACTATTTGGACATTGGCTGAAGAAAGGTCTCTGGCTCAACAGGCGAGGTGACGATGCGATTCAGCACTCCAGCGAGTTGTACGCAGATGCGGCGGTAGAGCACCTGACCAGATCAGTACCGCAGAAGACGAACCCATTCTTTATGTATGTCGGGTTCAATGCGCCACACGATCCGCGACAAGCTCCTCAAGAGTACCTGGACATGTATCCGGTGGAGAAGATAGCGGTTCCGCCTAACTTTCTGCCGGAGCATCCGTTCGACCAGGGCGAACACAAGACGCGCGACGAGTTGCTGGCTCCGTTCCCACGGACCGAGTACGACGTGAAGGTCCATCGCCGGGAATACTATGCCATCATCACGCACATGGACGCCCAGATCGGCCGCATCTTGGATGCTTTGAAGGCATCAGGCAAGGCCGACAATACATACGTAATCGTGACAGCAGATCACGGCCTCGCGGTAGGCGAGCACGGACTGATGGGCAAACAGAACCAGTACGAATGCTCGATGCGTATGCCCCTCATCATGGTCGGACCCGACATCAAGTCGGGCAAGAGCGTAGACGAGATGGTATATCAGCATTCGATGTACGCCACCACATGTGATCTGGCTGGAGTTGAGCTTCCAAAGCATGTGGAGTTTCCGTCCTTGGTGCCGATGCTGCGTAAGGAGAAGCCTGAGCCCATCAACGATGCCATGTTCGGATGGCTTAATGTGTTGCAGCGAAGCATACGGACCAAGAGACACAAGCTGATCTTCTATGCGCCGATCAATCGCTATCAGGTATTCGATCTGGAAAAAGATCCTTGGGAGATGCATGACCTTGTCGATGATCCCGCGTATGCGGATGTGAAGCAGGAACTGATCGCGAAGCTCAAGGAGAAACAGAAGCAGTTGGGAGATCCAATGGACATCGACCATCCGGAGCAGAAGCTTAGATTCCCGAACATGTGACACCTGTCGCGACGCCGGAGTTTGAGAGCGTGCGAATTGGAAAATACAAATTTATGGAGGCACGGCGCTGCCGTTGCATAAAGATGACCTATCTCGTTAAAATATTTGCCCTTGTTCTATTTCTCTTCTCGGCCAGGTCGGTGTTGCTTGCGCAGGCGGCGACGGGCGCATTGAGCATAACAATCACAGACTCATCGGGCGCGGCGGTGAGGGATGCCGAGGTGACGGTAAGCGGAACTGACACAGGCGCAGTAGTGCGCGTGCTGAAGTCGAACGAGCAAGGCATAGCGCAGATTCCACTGCTGCAGCCGGGGCGATACAACTCGCATATCGTGGCCTCAGGTTTTAAGACGGTCGACCGCAATGCGATCACCGTTTCGGTGGGCTCAGTTATTTCATTGGATGTTGCCTTAGATCTGGGCGAATCAACCCAGGTTGTGACGGTTACGGGTGACGCTCCGCTCATCGAAGATAAGTCTGAGACGATTGCGCAGGTAGTCAGCTCGAAACAGGTGACGGACCTGCCGCTTAATGGGCGCAACTATCTGGACGCAGCCAACTACGTGCCCGGAGCAATTCCCACATCATCAGGCCGCGATAACTCTTTCTCTGCCTACGGTAATACAGGTCTGCAGAACGCATTCCTGCTGGATGGCGCTCGAAACGTCAACTACCTGCGCGGCCTCGATAATCAGTCACGTGACATGGTGCGGCCACCCCTGGACGCACTGCGCGAGTTCACGGTGCAGACGAGCAACTTTTCTGCGGAGTATGGAGCTGCTGCAGGCGGCGTCGTGAATGCAATCACAAAGAGCGGCACTAATCGTTTGCATGGTTCGGGATATGATTTTCTGCGGAATGACAACCTTGACGCTCAAAACTACTTTGCGACGACGAAACCTCTCCTGGTGCGCAATCAGTACGGCGGCTCCCTGGGCGGTCCCGTGATTCACGACAAGATGTTCTTCTTTGCTGCATATGAGGGCGTACATCAGAGAGGCGAGACGCCTTCCACTGCGACGGTTCCCACCGCACTTGAGCGCACCGGGAATTTCTCCCAGACGCGAAACGCAGCCGGAGCAATAGTGCCAATTTATGATCCTGCAACCACAATAGGAACAGGTTCGACTGCGACAAGAACTCAGTTTGTGAGCAACATTATCCCGGCGAGCAAGCTGAACGCGATCGGTAACTCACTAGCGCAGTATTATCCTCTGCCGAACGTTCCAACGCTGGGGCCAAATGTCTTTCGTCGTAACGCTCCCGAACGGATCGACAGCAAAAACGGGATTGGACGTGGCGATGCGCAGCTCTCCGCCAAAGACTCGATCTTCGCCCGGTACGCTCAGACATCTTCGTCGACAGCAAACGAGGCGGCTCTTCCCGCGCCGGCATCAAACCCCGGCGTCGCGACCATATCCTCCAAGGGAATTGGTGCGGGTTACACCAGGATCATCACGAACGCACTTATCAATGAGTTCCGCTTTTCGTGGGCGACGATGGGTATTCAGTCGGTGGGTACGCAGGCGCGCAACGAAGTAATTCCAGGTTCGTTGGATCTCGCTGTTACTTCGGGCACACCGAACTTCAATGTCACAAATATCAATGCTTTGGGAGGGCAGGCACCCTGCTGCGGTAATAGTCCGCTGCAAAAGACATCGGGCGTGTTCGATTTTGCCGACAACCTTTCGTGGTCCCGAGGGAAGCATCAGTACAAGGTAGGTGGTGAGTTCCTTTGGATTCGTCCTCGCACCTTCGCGACTTCAAACGGACGTTCCAGCTTCGGCTTTACCGGTGTTTTCACACAAAACCCGCGCGCCCGCGGAGCGTCAGGCAACGCGATCGCCGATCTGCTCTTGGGCAATGCAGACACCCTGACATCAGGAACGGTGGCTCAGAATGAAGAGCGTGGCATAGCGTACGGCATCTATGCCGCTGATCAGTGGCAGGTGACACCCAACCTTACTCTGAACTATGGCCTGCGCTACGAATATGGCTCACCGTTTATAGAGACGCAGAATCGCATGGCAAATCTCGTACTCGATCCGGGGCCTCTGTATGGCCAGTTCATCTTTTCGGGCGATGCGCGGCTGCCACGCGGCTTGATCTATCCGGATCGCAACAACATTGCGCCCCGACTTGGCTTCGCCTACCGTGTGCCCGGGGTTAAAGAGATGACGGTGCGCGGATCCTATGGAATCTTCTATGCTCAGGACGAGGGTACGGGTGTGACAAACCGCCTGACCAGCAACCCGCCGTTCTTCGGTTACGGTGCCGTAACCACGTCGAGTGACCAGTTGAATCCAGCGACCGGTTTCGTGCTATCGTCGTCTGCTTCCATTGCACGGCCTACTCCGATCCCTCCTTCATCGTTTGTGTTGGTTCCGACGGCAACAGCGACGCTCGTGAGCTGGCGCGAACACTTTGAGACAGCGTACGTGCAGCAATGGAGTCTGAGCATCCAGAAGCAGCTGCCATGGGATGTACTCGCAGAGGTTAACTACGTTGGCAATCACGGTTCGCAGCTGCTGGGACTAGGCCAGGGAAATCAGCCTACGGTGCTGAGTTCGACGCCGGTAAACTCCCGGCGTCCACTGGCAGCCTACACAATTGCACCGGTGAAGACGGTAGGCAATTGGAATTCGAGCCAGTATGAGGGCCTGTCGGCGAAGTTCGAGAAGCGCTTCGACAACGGCTTCTCATTTCTAAACTCACTGACCTATGGACATGCCTTCGACTTGCAGAATCCTGCACTGGATCTGTGTGATGGTTGCGGCGTGGGTGACACGCTGCAGGACAACTACAACCGAAGTGTGAACTATGCTTCGAGCGATAACGATGTGCGCTTCCGTTATGTGTTGACGGGCATCATGGAACTGCCCTTCGGTCGAGGCAAGATGTGGTTGAGTCAGAATACGGCTGCTTCGACCGTGCTGGGTGGATGGGCGGTTTCGCCGGTATACCAATATCAAATGGGCTTGCCATTTACGCCTGGCATGAGCTTCGACGCAGCGAATGCGGGTACTTTGACGCGTCCAACGCAGCTGTGCAATGGCAACAACGGCGGTGCAGGAACGCCGCAGCAGTGGTTCAACACTGCCTGCTACGTCAACACTGCTTCCTACACCTTCGGCAACGCGCGAAGAAATATCCTGCGCGCTCCCGGCAAGAACCAGCTCAACCTTAGTCTCCAGCGAAACTTTCCCATCCCGAAGCTGCGTGAGGGCAACTTGAATCTTCGTTTCGAAGGTTTCAACCTTCTAAATCATCCGCAGTTCAACGCCCCAGGAAGTACCATCGACAATCCGCTGTATGGTGTGATCACGGCAGCGGGCGCGCCGAGGCAGATGCAGGTGGCGGCGAGAATCACATTCTGAACTCAAGAGGTCAACAGTTTTGGAAATGGATATCGAGAGTCCAAGTGGTCCACGATTTCTCACGTTTAATCATGGCCGGAGCGAAGTCGCATAATTGTGAAGTTGCTGTGCACGAGCTGAAACTCGCCCACCGGATCGAAATCTAAATCTATGCAGTACCAGGAGGAGTCAGCTTCGAGAGCTCTCCGGTTTCAACTCGACCTAAAGGGGATTCCAATCTTTGATATAATTGAAAGACGAAACTCCGTCGATAGTTTCGTCTTTCGATTCGTTTGGACGGAAGCATCTGTCCGAGGATCTATTGTCCATAATTATTAAGAATTGGTTATATCTTATGGATGAGAGAAACAGGCGACAGAGTCGGAATGTGCAGTCAGTTCGATAGATCAAGATTTATGGAACTGACTGAAAACAATGCAGGCGCGTAGCTCAGTTGGTTAGAGCGCTACCTTGACACGGTAGAGGTCAGGAGTTCGAGTCTCCTCGTGCCTACCATATCTAAGAGTATCTCCTCCCATACTCCTCAGTGGATATGCTGTGCGGCCGGATGATAGCGTCATGAGCCTGCGGATGCATCCATCTGCTTTTCGAATTCATGAATCCCAAGTGCTTCAACTTCGAGAGACGATCACAGGAGTCCGTGCAGCGACATTGACTACTATATCTCTCTCTTGAACCTGAACATCGAGAGCTTTTGAGCCATCCTTTGTTGCGATGAATGCCTTTAGAGCATTACTGTTCCACCTGTCAGGGATTGGATAACGAAGTGTACGGTTTGTCCTGGAATAGAACACGATACGATCCGGTCCCAATGGGCACGACACCCAGCTCTCAGTAGCTACCGGCGTCCCATTCAGAGTTGCGGAATATCTTCCTGTCTCGAGAGATACTTTTATCTCCGCGCCTTCCGTGAGAATGCGGGCTACGTCGCCATCATCGGTGAAGTCGACGATATTTCTGCGATGAAGGAGCATCCACGGCACAGCCTGAAGATAAAATCTCTCTGCTACATCTAGACGATCTTCATCGTGCCGCGTCATAAAGCGCGGTCCGCCGCCGTAGAACATCTGCTGTGCGCCCGGATTCGTCTCTCCACGACGCATGCCATCGCCCCAAACGGCGACCTGCCGGTAGATGGCCGGAAACATCGGAATCGGCCGTCCACCCATGGGGCAAGCGCGGATCCCACAACCTTGCCAGTAGAAACTTACTTTGCCCATAAACGGATATCGAGGCGCCTCGGAGCTTACATCGATACCCTCTTTATGAAAAGCATCAAGAATCTTGTATTTCCCTTCAAGGAGATTGGTGTATCCGCTCGCAGGATGCTGCCGGTCCCAATCGTTGCGGACCGCATAGTAAGTCAAAACGTCGATATGGGTTGTTCCAGGAAGCTTGTACTGTTTACAGGTGTAGGCGACACGGTCAAGTGCCCCATGCCGAACATATTTAGCAAGCCCGAGGATGTAAGACTTTTCTCCGGTCCAGGATCGGCTGTTGTACAACTCACCATCCGGGCGGCGCGCGACGATATCTTCATTCCAGCTCGGACTGCTCCGATAACCATCGTCGTAATTATCAGAGAGAGTCACTCGGGCGTTGTACTTTTTAGCGGCTTCGATTAAATGCATCATGCCTTCGTAGCCGCCGATCCGTGAATCGACCTCGTTGACCGCAGGATAACCGGTATCTTTCCCTTTAAACTGCCACCCCCAAAGATGCACAATTTGGGGAGTATTTCCGATAAGCTCAGCAACCTCGCGAATGATCTCTTCGCATTGAGCAAACGTTGTGGCCGGCTGAGGCCAACTTGGTTCATCAAGGCGGATACCGTACGTATAGACATCGTCGTACATTGTCGTGCGCTTAGAGGGCAGCTGTTCTCGTATATGTTTAGCTCCGACGAGCCAAGCTTGCTTCCATTCTCCGGTCACAGGGAAGAAATCGAGATGGCAAACCGAGGGTTGTTGAACTAATAGATTGGGCGTTCCAGCGTTCCCGCAGTTGAGAGGTTCGCCTTTCCCTAGATTAAGGTCGGCGCATTGAGAACCATCCACGCGATATCTTTGAATCGTGCCCATTGCGCCGCGGCCATCCGAGGAAACGGACATCGCTCCGCCATCCATGTAGGCGGCATTCAGTAGAACGCAGAAGATCTTCGAGTCGCCTGCCATTAGGACTGGAAGTGTACTCAGCGTATCGCCCCAAAACTGATTTGAAGACAGCTGGCTTGGCGTAGCGGCGGCGACCTCGATAAGGGCTCCACCCGTGTCTCCATGAGCCATCCAAGCGTTTTCCTGTGTTTTGCGGACTGTCACTAAAGCCGGAAGCCGAACCTCCAAAAGTTCAAACCCGTTCTTCTCAAGAACCTGCGCAAGCGAAATCGTCAGACGCGATGCCTCGACGGAGTAATTGAGATGAAACTCAATCGCTTCTATGTCGCCTAGAGTGGCATACATAACAAATGTCGCATTGCCGTTCTGTTGATTCGAAGTTCGTACTTTGACTGATAATGCGATCTGGCTCCATGGATTCTTTCGACACACTCGTACCTGAATGGGGGATGCCACATCGTCCCCCATAAGCTCACCCTTGTTTCCAAGGAGCTGATATCGAGAGGGGATTCCAGTGGAGCTATTCAGAGTGACCTTCAAACTAGATGACTGGAGAACGACAGTGGGACCCGGTTCCCGAGGTTCACCAGCGTATGTCTTTTCTGAAACGTCGACTCCTATGCCGGTCGCAGCGGCCAGTTTAACAAAGGATCGGCGGTTCAGATTCAAACTGTCCTGTTCCATCATTGGAACCTCACTCTTCGATCAAGAAAAATTTGCTGATGTCTGATGCAGGCTCTTCAATGGGGCAGGGATCTCACTCTCTCAACCTGACCACGCTCTTCTCTGCACCGTTCTTAAAGGCGAGAGGAGTTGCAGCCCTCGAGATATCACCACCGTCGATCTTGATACGTTGGTTCTGCGAGCCTTCCAACTGTAGAAATACTGCAGCTGGACTCAACATGCGAGGAGCCGTTACAAGAACATCTTGAGCATTGATAAAGCGTAGAGCTGATTCTGCCGTGGCGTTGCTTTCAACATTGAGACTTTGAATAGTGGCATCTTGAACCCCGTCGAAGATGAGCGCAGGGCGTAGATCGGTAGAGCTAACCTGAAATCGGATGTTCTGTAGCGTAAGGCCGCGAACGTTCCGGGCATAGAGTCCGTAGGCGGGCATCGGCCCCATCATGAAGTATTCTCCTGCGATCTCGGGTAGGTCACGCCGGGATGCATCTTCTGCCGTTCCGCCACCGCCAAAGGTCAGATGAATGTTATCCAAAGAGATATTTTCCATCGTTGCGCCACCCACGCAATTCAGAGTGATGCACGAATGTTTCTCGCCCGGATTCGCGTTACTGAAATAGGTCGTGTCGGGCAACTGGGACGGGTTCGTCGTCACGGTACCGTGAATATTGCTGAAGGAAAGATTGCGAAGAATGGCAGGAGTCGTCGTTCCGGGAGGCGCTCCGGTGGAGACGTCGTTCTCCGTTGTGGGGCTTACGGGAGCTCCGGGAGGAGTAGAGCGCGAGGCTCGCGGGCCTACACTAACGTGAATAGGACCAGTCACGTCCTGGAATACGAGGTCTGAAAACGAGATGTTTTCATAACGTGAACCGGGATTGCCTTGAAACTTGATAGGACAACCGAATACTTGATACAAAACACAGTTCGAGACCGCGATGTTCTGCGCAAATCCACCACCAAAGCGGAAAACAGACCAACGTGTGCTGAAGATGCAGTTCGTTACGGTCACATACTGGCAGCTTCCGAAGAGAGCGCATGCATCATCTTGGCAAAGCACAATACAATTCGCGACAGTAGCGTATTGAACGCTGATGAAATGGAAGCCGTCATTGTTGCTGTTTACGCGATTGTGGATGTAGATTCCATCCATGTGGACCCGCTTGCTTTGGATCACGCGAATGCTGTGATAGGCGCAGTCCAGGAGATCGATATTGCGAACCGTTAGGCCTTCGCAACGGTGAAACAGCATGTGGTAAGGGCGTCTATTGCCACCGATTCCGCTGGGAGGCGGAGTGCCGCGAACAGGCGAGTGAAACTGTGCGCCTAGCCCATCGATCGTTCCTGGTCCTTCCACAGTCACATTGCGGGCTCCCACCGCGAAAAGAAGGGCCCAGTTCCCGTCATTAAGTGTGGTGTCCCCACTTAGCGGGATCGCATCTACGGCATGATATTGTTTGCCATCCGCACTGCCCAGCAGTTTTCCTTGAGAAGCAAGATGAAGTGTTACGTTGCTTTTCAGCTCAACCGTACCAATAACAAACGTTCCAGCCGGTACAAGAACGATTCCCCCTCCGTCGCGATTGCACGCATCGATGGCAGCCTGAACAGCTGCTGTATCCAGCGTCTTACTGTCGCCTTTGGCTCCAAAATTTCTCACGTTATAAATGCGTGCGCCGGCATCTTCGCTGGCGCGACCATTCTTCCCAGGAGCAGCCGATGCGCGTTCTTCGGTCAAAGCCGGTATCGCAACTGCTAAGGCAGGTAAGGGAACTCGAGCAAGCCATTGGCGACGAGTCAGTGACATGGAAGGCCTTTCATCTTCGATTAAGTTCGAGTCAGCAGGTCCGAAATGACGATTCCAGAGCGAGCCGTAGTTGATATGGGGTAGGAGTTATACACCGACTCTAGGTTTGTTGTTTCGAACGACCAATACGTCTTGCTTGGGAACACCATCGCATACAATCGCAATGGTTGTGATCGGTGAATCAGGAGCATTCATAGGCAGGCCTGTGATGTGAAGGCGGTACGGGTCCTGGCTAAATTTGAGTTCCTGTCTGGTCTTCTGAAGTCGGGCAGAGGTGGCCTTTACCGTAAGCCCCGAGACTGCGACGTCTCCGCCCGGCCAGAAGTGCACATGCATATAAAGGGTGTTGCCGATACGTGTGAAGCTCGCGTAATTGGAACGCCGAGGCTCACAGATCTCCGACTTATAGATCGCCTCTCCATTGGTATCCATCCATCGACCAACCTCGGTCAGCACCCGCACCGATTCTTCAGGGATAGAACCATCGCCACGAGGCCCAATATTCAATAGATAATTCCCGCCGTCGCGTGCGCACGAGATCAGATTGCGAATGATTGTTTTGGACGACTTCCAGTTATCGTCTGCTCGCTGATAGCCCCAGCTGTCATTTAGAGTCATGCAGCTTTCCCATGCGCGTCCGCTGGTCTCTGCCACAATCTTTTGTTCCGGCGTAGAGAAATCACCAGAAAGCTTATTGCGATTGTTGACAATGATATCCGGCTGCAGTTCAAAGACCATTTGATTCATTCGTTCGGATTCCCAACCTGCTGCATCCAGCGGCCATGACACGTCGTACCAGAGAATGTCGATCTTTCCGTAGTTTGTTAGTAATTCTCGAATGAGGCCGTGCGTATAGGCGACAAAGCGCTTGCGAGCCTCTTCGTCGTGCGCACAGCGTGCGCCGTCCGGATGACGCCAATCCATAAGTGAGTAGTAAAAGCCGACTCGCAGTCCCTCTTCTCGAGCCGCATCGACATACTCGCGAACCAGGTCGCGACCCGGACCCTGTTTCGTAGCGCAATAGTCCGTCAGCTTTGTATCCCAATTGCAAAAACCTTCATGGTGTTTTGTTGTCATCACCATGTACTTCATGCCCGCGCTCTTTGCTAGCCGCGCCCAGGCCTTCGCGAAACCTGGCTTGGGGTGGAACTGCTTGGGAAACTGTTGATACTCGTCAAGCGGAATTGCCTGAGTCTCCATGGCCCATTCGTGCCGTCCATACTGGCTGTAAGAACCGAAGTGAATAAACATGCCGAATTTGGCTGCATGCCACCACGCCATGCGACGAACTTGGTCCGGAGTCGAAGACATGGGAGAAGAGGGCTCTGCAGTTTGAGCCTCGGTCCTTCCTGCTACGGCAAACGTTGCAAAAGACGCGCCCGCGCCAAAGATCGCGTCGCGTCGAGTCAGTTTAGACAGGTTCATGGATATTCCGTTTTGAAATTTGTATACGGAGCATTTTGTACAGAGATGCAACAAGATCTGTCAATGGCAAAAATTTATTTTGAATTGTGAAATTAGTCTGACAATGAAAGGCATTATTTAATCGTTTCACTAATCGAAACGTGTTTTCAAAATTAAGTTGACAAACATTTTTGAACTGCCCTACAGTTTGTCGCGGTATAGGTCGGGCTAACTGCCTGACAATTTCCAACAAATTCAAATCAAAGATTGGCGGAGAATTTGCTGTCTCCATGCCAACAGGGGAAGACTGCGATGCGACGACTTAGGAGGCTGTTTGCACACATATCAATCTGGGGAATGCTGTCTGTTTCTTCCATGGCACAAACGTCCAGTGGTCAGATTTCAGGCAGAGTTGTGGATTCGTCGGGAGCGGCAATAGCAGGCGCCGTGGTAACTCTTACGAATCAGACAACATCGGAGGTCCGTACCGATAAAACGGAAGGATCCGGAGAATTCGTCTTCGTGGCGGTTCAGCCTGGAACATTTACTGTCGCGATTACTGAACCCAATTTCAAAAAGTACGAAAAGCGCAATCTCGTGCTCCACGCCTCGGACCGTCTGGCTACGGGTAGCATTCAGCTCGAGGTCGGGTCCGTCAACGAGAGCGTCGATGTTCAGGCCGACCAGACTCCTATTCAGACAGAGTCCTCCGAGCGTTCCGCCGTGCTCGACTCCAAAGAGATGTCGACCCTGATGACCTCCTCGCGCGATGTTACTCAGCTACTGCGCGTGCTCCCTGGCGTCGTGAAAGATGGCGCTCCTGGCGGACAGTTCGGCGGTTCGCAGACCGCTGGTAACATCAACGGAGTTCGTGGCGACTCTAACTCGCTCTCAGTCGATGGAACAACGGGCAACACTCGCGGTGGCCCCAATCTGGACACGCCTGCCAACTTCGACTCGGTCGGCGAAGTCAAGGTTCTGCTCAACAACTATCAGGCGGAATATGGGCAGGCGGCCGGCTCCATCGTCGAACTCGTCACTAAATCCGGCACCCGCGACTTTCATGGCTCGGCCTACTACTACAACCGCAACGAGGCCTACAACGCCAACGCCTACTTCAACAAGCGGACCAATCCTGTCACGCCGCGACCTGTCTCGCGCTACAACACCATCGGCTATACCATCGGCGGCCCTGTCTTCATCCCACATGTCTTCAACCGATCGAAAGACAAGATGTTCTTCTTTTTCTCGCAGGAGATATGGCCATCCACTACGCCCGGCGCACTCAAGTACTGGCAGATGCCTACGGCGCTCGAGAAGCAGGGCAACTTCTCGGCCAGTGTCGACCGTGCCGGCAAAGCTGTCTTTCTCAAAGACCCCGAGTTGATTGCGCAGGGTAAGGTATGCAACAAAGCCGGTGATCCGGGCTGCTTCCCAAACGCTACCATTCCCGCCAGCCGCATCGATGCGGATACACAGAAGCTTCTAGCAATCCTGCCAACGGGTAATGCTACTCCTCTAGGGGTGCAAAGCGGCGCCAATTATAACTACACGACACAGGCTCCGATGAAGCGTCCTGTGAACACGCAAGTTCTTCGCGTCGACTACAACATCAATCCCAAGTGGCATGCCTACTTCCGCGGCACTCACACTACCACTGAGCAGAACGGTCCCGCTGTTGCGTCCGTTACCGGAGCAATGCAATGGGGATATCCCTTCATCTATTCGACGCCGGGCAAGAACGCAACTCTGAATCTGACCTTTATTCCCAATGCGAATTTGATCAACGAGTTCAACCTCGGATTTGCCCAATGGACGGAGTCCTCGCGGTTCACAAACGACTCCGACCTTGCCAAGTTTCAGAAGGACAAGCTGGGCATCAACCTCGGCCAGTACAATCCTCAGATCAATCCGCTGAACCTGGTCCCTCGTGCCAGCTGGGGTGGCAGCGCCGGTTTCGCTATCGGCAACGCTCCGCAGATCCAGTTCGACAACCGCTTCCCTTTGGCAAATGACGCCCGCTCTTGGCAGGTGCAAGACTCCATCAGCAAGGTGTGGAACCGCCACAACTCGAAGGCTGGCTTCTACTACCAGAATGGCTTGTATCTCCAGCGGCACATCGGCGCGACCTTCGATGGGCAGTTTAGCTTCGATACCAACGCCTCGAACCCCAACGATACCGGTTACGCCTATGCCAACAGCATCCTCGGCACCTACAACTCCTATACCGAGAGCTCCAATTCGGTGAACTACGCTCCTCGTTGGAACGTCCTCGAATGGTTTGTGCAGGATAGCTGGAAGATCATTCCGCGTTTGACACTCGACTACGGTCTCCGCTTCACCTATGACATTCCAACCACACTGCTGCCTGGCCAAGGTGCAGGATGGGTGCAGAGCCGTTACGACAAGAGCAAAGTTCCTCAGCTCTATCAGCCGTATAAAAGCGGAAACACGCGTTATGCCATCATCAATCCCGCGATTGCAGGCGCCCCTGGATCGTCGACCAACCCCTTGCAGCCGCAGGTCTACATCGGGCAGTTTGTTTCTAACTCCGGCGACTACTCCAACGGCGTAGTCGTTAATACCGATCCTAACTATCCGCGTTCACTCCGTAACAGCAATGGCTTGCTCGTAGCTCCACGTCTCGGCTTCTCTTATGACCCGATGGGCAATGGCAGGATGGCGATTCGTGGCGGCGTTGGGCTCTTCTACAACACTCGTGAGGGTGGAGGAACCGTAGGCGATTACTCGCTCATCGCTCCGCTTGTCTACACTCCCGTGCAGAACTACGGTGATGCTCGCCAGTTCGCGAATAACTGCAGTGGTACAGAGTGTTCCAGTGGCGCGACGCTCATCAGCCCGCAGCAGACCCGCATCCTGCAGGTGAACCGGCCCATCGAGACCACCTTCAACACCACTCTGGGCGTCCAGCAAACCATCGGTTTCCAGACCGTCGTGGACGTTGCCTATGTCGGAACCTACGGTCGCCACCTCAGCGAACAGATTGATTTCAACGAGGTGCCGTATCTATCTCAATTCGCCTCGCAGAACTGCGACTCGACACAGGGTACAAATTCGTACCTCAACGGGGCAGTAAAGCAGTGCATTCCTCTGAACGATAACTTCTTCCGTCCCACCCCGGGATTCACCAACCTGTACCTGCGTTCCTACTCCGGAACCTCCAACTATCATTCCCTGCAGGCCCAGATGACACGCCGATTCGCCAAAGGCCTACAGTTCGGCATCGCCTATACCTGGTCGAAGGTGTTGACTGACGCCGATGCCGTCAATGGCACGGTGGCAACCTATCAGTCACGCCGGTGGTGGAACTATGGTCTCGCCAACTACGACCGTACCAACAACTTCGTCGCCCACTGGAGTTGGGACCTGCCCAAGGGCAGTACCCACTTCTCCAACTTTGCCACGCGCTTTCTCTTCGACAACTGGCAGTACTCTGGTATAGCCGAATTCGTCAGCGGTGCGCCGATGCTAAGTCCATGGACGCAAGGTTCATCGAGCACGGTAGGCGCCTCGGGTGGAAATCAGTTGACTACGGGCGGACTGAATATTACCGGCGGCGGTGACGGCGCTCGTCCAGTCCTGATTGGAAATCCGGTGCTCCCCAAAGGGCAGCGTACAGTCGATCATTTCTTCAACGCATCGGCCTTCGCGCTTCCCCCGGTCGGGGTAGTTCCCAGCCTCGCAAACACACCTAACATGGTGCGTTCGACCTTCGGTCGCGGACCGGGAACCAACAACTTCGACATGGCGGTGAACAAGAACTTTCCCGTCAGAGAGGGGATGTCCTTCCAGGTTCGAGTTGAAGCTTACAACGCCTTCAATCACCCATCCTTCAACAAGGTGGATACCAACATGGTCTACAACGCAACCACGGGAGCGCAGACCTCAACCACCTTTGGAATGATCAACGGAACTCGCGGCGAGCGCCAACTCCAGCTCTCCGGAAGGTTCACCTTTTAGCGAAAGAATTCAATCGTAGGCGAATGCACATTGCGCCCCGTATACATAGGGCGCAATGTGCTAACCACAACTAGCTTTTGCAGTGGACGATGTTCATCGTTTCCTTCGTCACCAATGGGCAAATTACGGATGAAAAGATCCAAAGCTTCGCTAGCATCAGTTGTATTCCTGAGTGGCGCTCTTCTCTGTTTGCTATTAGGAGTGCCACTTAGAGCTCGGAACAGATCAGGACCTCCTCTAGTCGCCGGTGTTCCAGCTACAGAGGAATGGCAGCGAGTGGAAGCGCTCTTGGGAAGGATCCACGGCCTCAGCACCTCGGTTCCAGAAAATCTCATTACTCCCAAGTACACATCGGGCGCTCTCATGGGCAACGGTGATATCGGAGTAGTTGCAGGCGATCCACTCATCTCTCAGCAGAGCTTTTGGCTCGGAAAGTCGGACTTCTGGGGCACGCATTGGAATGCACGCCACAATGCCCCTGAAGTCTCCATTCTGTCGCTGGGTCGTTTAACCATCTCGTCTCCAGGTGAGAGTGCTATTGAAAAACGCGTCTCCCAGGTCGATCAGGACATTCTCCATGCGCGCGTAGACACAACGTGGAAGGTCGCAAATACAACCGTTCATCTCCGTTCATGGACTGCCGACAACCAAAACACATTTCTTACAGAGATCGTCTCAGAGCCAAAAGGCAGCTCTATTCCCATTCAAATCGCATTGGAGATGCCTCAGGCTGATCCATCGCTACGCACCGACCTTCCAATCACAGTAGGACATCGTAATGGAGTCCTATGGGCTACGCGCGAGAATAACCTGACAGGAACGACAGATTACAAGGCTAAGGCGGCTATTGCTTCCCATATCTTGGGCGCGAAGGTTGAGGGCTTTAGCTCATCCAGAAATGCAACAGCCCGGTTCCAGCTTGTTTCTGGTACTCCGGTTTGGATCGTGACCACATTCGAAAGTGATGCTCGAATAGGCTTGGAGGGTCCTTCTGCAACTCAGCTTGCGGACCGGGCATCACAGCGTGCATCTGCGATAACGAAGCTGCATATCAAGTCCCTGGAACAAGAGCATCTCGATTGGTGGAAGCGCTTCTGGCTCCGCTCTTACATCGAAGTCCACGATAAAGTTCTCGAAGACTATTACTACGGCTCTCTGTATGTTTTGGGTTCGTCCAGCCGGCCCGGGAAGTTGCCACCTTCGCTTTGGAGCAATTTTCTAACTACGGACAATGCCGCCTGGGGCGGTCGCTATTTCATGAACTACAACGAGGAAGCGCCCTTCTATGGTGTCTTCTCAAGCAACCGGCCAGAATTGGCCGAACCCTACAACAGAATGGTGCTTGCACAGATGCCGTGGCAAAAGAACCGCACAGCGGCAGCCGGCTATAAAGGCGTCTCGTTTCAGAGAACATTCTGGCCCTCTACTGTGATTGCCGATCCGCCTGTCATTCAACCCACTGCTCCGGTAAAAGACTGGAAAAAGCTCCCATCCGATCAGAAGTCGAATGCTACCTTTAGCCTTCTACCCTTGATTCAGTATTACGAGTACACCCAGGACAGAGTCTTTCTCGAAACTGAACTCTACCCTGCAATGCGACAGCTCGATGAGTTCTGGCGTGACTTCGCCGTCCGCAGTCCGGACGGAAAGACCTGGGTATTCGAACACAGCTCGGCCCACGAAGGTGGCGATGACGTTAATCCAAATCTCGACATCGGTTTCGCAATGCGAATCGAAAAGGAGTTGCTGGAGACAAGCCAGATCTTGAATATCGAGGCCAATATGCGCCCCGTCTGGCAAAGCTTTCTCGACCAGTTAAGTCCCTACCCTACAGGCATCGTCAATAGCAAAACCGTTTACTACATCGCGGCTTCCGTAAAGAACGAGATCAAGAATCAGGGGCTCTTTGAGCCCGGGGATCAGCCGATCAATCTGGAGGGAACTGTCTTTCCCGGCGAGAATCTTGCGATCGGTGGCGATCCGGAGCAACTGAAAATTGCTCTCAATTCAATGCTGGAGATGAACTCCTGGGGTGTCACCCGGGGAGGGAATACAAACAACGGCTTCTGCAAAATATTTCCTATCGCTGCACGTATCGGCTGGCCGGCAGAAGATCTGGTCGCGAAATTCAAAGCGGCAATCCTCCATCAGTGGAGACCGAGCAATCTCACAGTCTTCCAGGGTGGGGGCGGCATTGAAACTGCCGGCTCCATCGAGGCGATCAATTCAATGCTGCTGCAGCATGAGGGTAGTGTGCTTCGAGTCTTTCCCGATTGGCCTAAGAAGATGGACGCTTCCTTCACCCGCTTGCGCGCCAAAGGAGCGTTTCTGGTCTCGAGCGAGCAGCGTCAGGGTCGTGTCACAAAGATAGAGATCTCTAGCGAAAAGGGAGGGACGCTGGAGATACAGAGTCCTTGGGGAGATTACCCGATACAAATAGCTGGAATCGCCTCACCGCTGAAGCCCAACTCGCAAGGACGCGTGTCGCTCGTCACCGGCGCAGGCAAGACATATCGGCTACTTCCACTCAAACAGAAGTGACTAGGAAACAAACGGGAGCCCCATGAAAGCCATAAACCGAAGACAGGCCATGTCCATCTTGGCAACCATTCCTTTCCTGCCATACAGCTCCGCGCTGCCGTTATATGGCGAAAATCTCTCCGACCAGAAAACCGCGGGCGATGTCGATTGGTCGAAAGAGTTATGCGACTCCGAGATGCAAAGAATTCCCGATCCTCGAAAGCTCGGTAAATGGGGCTATGCAATCTCCCTCTATCTCTACGGACAGTTTCTCGTCTACAAGCGAACCTCTGAAAAGAAATATCTGGATTACATTCAGGGATGGGTGGACGATCATGTCTCTGAAAGTGGCGTAATCGATCGTGAACTTTCGGCTTTGGATTACATGCTGCCTGGCAATCTGCTGCTTGTTCTCTATGCCGAAACGAAGCAGGAAAAGTATAAAAAAGCTGCAGAGAGCATACGTCTTCGTTTCAACACCTACCCCAGGACGGAAGATGGTGGATTCTGGCACGCGCTCTCCAGGCAACATCAGTTATGGCTTGATGGAATGTTTATGTCGATGCCATTTCTGGTCCGCTACGGTCAGGCATTCGGCGATAGCACGTACGCAAATGATGAAGCCACAAAACAATTACTGGTTTATATCAAACATCTCAACGACCCGGCGAGTGGATTGATGTGGCATGCCTACGACGAATCAGATCAGCAGAGCTGGGCCGATCCATCTAGCCATCACTCCTCTTTCTTCTGGTGCCGCGCAATCGGCTGGTTTGGCATGGCTCTTATCGAGGTTCTTGAGGTGTTGCCGCATAATCATCCTCATCGCCAGGAACTCATCAAGCAGGTTGTCCAACTAACTCATGCGTACGCCAAATACCAGGATGCCTCCACAGGTCTGTGGTACGAGGTCGTGGACAAGGGGGCAACACCAGGGAACTGGCTCGAGACGTCGAGCTCCTCGATGTTCAGCTACACCCTCTATATGGCTGTTCAGCGCAGGTACATTCCTAAAAAGTTCCTCGCCCCAGCGTGCAAAGGCTACCGGGGCGTCCTTTCTCAGGTATCGAAAGATCCCGCGACCGGGCAGGTTCATATCGCCAACATCTGTGGTGGTACAAATGTTGGCGATCTGGCGTTTTATCTCAATCGCCCGCGAAATACCGATGATTTCCACGGTCTCGGGGCCTTTCTGATCATGAATGAACGACTGCGCGAGTCACCTTGCGTTTCCTCGTAAAAGATCCGGATGTTGCCGATCGTTCATCGTCAATGAGAAATTACTTCAGGAAGCAGAAATGGAGCAAGTCTTGAAGAAAATTCTCGTGGGTGCATTCTGTACTCTGGCGATCATCAGCACAATGCAAGCCCCAGCGCAGGTAAAGACGACCAGACAGCAAATTCTGTTCTACACCTCTGATTGGAAGGGAGAGCGCTTTCCCGACGGTCGGCCTAAAATTCCAGATTCCTTGGTACAGCGAGCCGCGGAAGTCACCATGGAAGACCTTTGGGATTTCCTGGAAAATCATGGCTACCACTGTCAATACGACAACGGATGGCAGGCTCTCCATATAGACCATCCCATGGTAGGCCGAGCTCTTACTGCGCAGTACATGCCGGCCCGTCCCGATATGGTCTCTGCGATCAAGGCCGAAGGCAAAGCTGAAGGGCGTACGGGTGGCAATAACATGTGGCCCATTAATGAGCTCCAGATAGGTGACGTCTACGTCGCCGATGGATTCGGCAAGATTATCGAAGGAACTCTGATCGGATCGAACCTCGGTAGCGGTATCGCCGCTCATTCTCACGTAGGGTTTGTCTTCGACGCTGGCATTCGCGACGTCGAAGAAAACAAGCAGATCCAGAATCTTAATGGTTTTTATCGTGCGAGCGATCCCTCCGCCTGGAAAGACATGACGTTATCTGCCATCAATGCTCCAATCCGCATTGGCCGTGCCACCGTGCTCCCTGGTGACCTCGTTGTTGCCAAGCAAGACGGAATCATCTTTATTCCCGCTATCTTGGCTGCCGCCGCTGTCGCATCGGCCGAGTTCACTAAGCTTGAGGACGCTTTCAACTTTGAATTGAATTCTTCCGGGAAAAACGGGGCCGAATTCGAAGGTGGTTGGACGAAGGCAAAGTATCAGGCATTCGCTAAGTGGATCGATCAGCATCCGGAGAAGCTCAAGATGACACATCAGGAGTTCGACGACGAAATGCATCGCCGCGAAGGTGGAAATTAGCTCTGAACTAGATCAATCGCGTCCTGCAAGAGGCAGTCGTAGCTCCGCTCTGCATCCGTTACGTCCATCAGTGCGGTTTCGCAGCTCCACCGCGCCTCGATGAGCCTGTGCGATCTGCTGAGCCAACACTAATCCAATTCCTGTACCCTCGGGCTTCGTAGTGTAGAAAGGAACGAAGAGATTGCTCGCATTTGTCAGTCCTGGACCGTTATCGACAATTCCGATGATCACTTCGTTCCCCGTACACTTCCATTCAATCTCCACACATGCCACGCCACCGTGTGTCGTATCTGGCCCCAGTGCGGCCTCGGCTGCATTGCGGACAAGATTGATCAGAGCCTGTTGAATCTGATCGGCGTCCGCAGGTACGGTAACCTCCTGTCCGCCTTTCACCTTCACGCGGACGCGGGTCTCCAGTTGCGCAACGCGATCAATGAGCGGCGTTAAAGAGGTCAGTTCAAGACGCGGTGCCGGCAGCCCCATCAGTTGCCGATAAGCCTGCAGAAAACGGTTCAGGGATTCGGCGCGGTTTTCAATCACTTCCAGTCCGCGTTCGAAATCCCCTCTCTTATTGCCGGGAATCGCGCCAGCGATGCGGTCGCGCAGGCTCTCTGCGATCGATTTGATCGGTGCCAGCGAGTTGTTAATCTCATGAGCAAGCACTCGAATAAGCCGCGCCCATGCCAATCGTTCTTCTTCTCGCAGCGCTGCACTCACATCCGAAAGAACGATCAGCTTATGGGGAATTCCGCTCAAACGGAAGCTCGCACGCTTGACAATCCATCTCGCCGTCTGCTGCCCCTGTCCCATCGAGAACAGGTCATCATCAGAAGCCTCGAGTAGATATCCCAGCTCAAAGTCATCAGCAGGACGGCCGAGCGCTCTCTGGGCATCAAGTCCAAGCATCTGTTCCGCGGCAGAGTTGATCAGCTTGAGACGGCCCTCTGGATCGAAGGCATACACCGGAGACTGCATCGAGTTGAGTACGCGCTCTACCAGAGCCATCGCCTCTAGCGCTCCCGCCCTCTGTCCCTGCAGCATGTTCGCCAGGGCATTGATCTCGAGAGCAAGATCTCCCATGGCGTCGTTTCTTATGGCGCCACGTGCGCGAAACGAATAGTCATCCTCGCGCAAAGCTGCAATCACATTTGTGAGAGTCTGCAAAGGGCGTGTCACCTGTTCCACTACAAGGGAGATAACAAAGGCCCATATTCCCACAAGGACTAGGAGAATAATCCATTGGACCGATAGCTCCGTCTTCTCTGTCCGCAATAGAATCCAGGTCAGCAGGAGAGTAGGGACTCCCATCAGCAGAAGCCACAAACGCAACCTGCGTTCGAAGCTCAACCTTCGCCGCGTCTTGCCTAAATTGACTCGGTTTCGTGTTTGCGATCGCGGCTGTGGGTCAAAGGCCATATTTTTCAATACGACGATAAAGAGCGCCTCGGCTCAAACCCAATGCATCGGCCGCATGGCTAACATTTCCATGGGCTCGTGCCAGTGCCTTGCGAATCAGAATAGCCTCCACAGTCTCCAGGCTCATCTCATCGAGAGACTGCCCCGATCCTGCACGTTGCTGGCCCTGAAGCCCCAGGTCGGTTGCTTCAATGCGTTCTCCTCGAGCCATCAGCACTGCGCGTTCAATCGTGTGGTCCAGCTCCCGTACGTTTCCAGGCCATCCATACTGCAGCATCTGCTGCATTGCTGCAGCGTCGATTCCCTGTAAAGGTCTGCGATATCGCGTCGCATGACGGGACAGAAAGTGTGCAGCAAGAGCAGGCAAATCCTCCCGGCGATCTCGCAATGGAGGGAGCATAATCTCGACTGTGTTCAGGCGAAAGAGCAGGTCCTCACGAAAACGTCCCGCTGCACACTCCGCGCGAAGATCAGCATTGGTCGCCGAAAGCATCCTTACATTCACTCGTTGCGTCTTCGACGAGCCCACACGTTCCATCTCTCCGGTCTCCAGCACGCGCAGCAATTTAGCTTGCTGACGCACAGGAATGTTCGCAATCTCATCCAGAAAGAGCGTCCCGTTATTCGCCAGCTCAAATCGCCCGATCCGATCGGTCCTGGCGTCTGTAAACGCCCCCTTCACGTGCCCGAACAGCTCACTCTCGAACGTTCCCTCGGGCAACGCCCCCGTGTTCACCGCAACCAGGGTGCGGTCTGCGCGAGCAGAAAGACGATGCAGTGTCTGGGCCACAACCTCTTTGCCGGTACCGTGTTCGCCGGTGATCAAAACATTTGCATCCGACGGGCCGATCCTTGCCATGGTCTCAACGACGGGCCGCATCACGGGAGCCGACGCAATAAAATCAGGGGCCCCCGGAGCTCGCAAAATGCGGTTTTCCGCCTCCAGCCATTGTGCCCTGCGTTGGCTGCGATAGAGCTCCATCTGGGTTCTCAGGATGCTCAGAAGACGAGCATTCTCCCAGGGCTTCTGAATAAAGTCGCCGGCGCCCCGACGCATCGCTTCGACCGCAAGGTCGATATTTCCCCACGCAGTCATCACTACGATGGGGACCTGCGAGTCGATCTCCTTTATGCGCGCGATCAGCTCCAGGCCCTCCTGCCCCGAGGTCGTATCGCGCGTATAGTTTAGGTCGATAAGCACTCCGTCATAGCTCTCCCGCGTCATCGCCTCAAGGGCAAGCGCTGGAGTCCGTACCATCTCCAGCTCGTAATCCTCCGGCCCTAACAGAAGATGGATTGCTTCCAGGATGTGCTGCTGATCGTCGGCGACGAGAAGTTTGAACCGTTCCTCTCGCCTCTTCGATCCGGCATCCTTCGTCGTGATCTCTTCCACCATGGAAGCTTCTCCCTTGCTACTCGCCACCCTGAATAATTCCTGTCCTCGCCGATTCTATCGAAATCTTGTACGCATCCAGCGTCGTTCCCACGGAACGATCCAATTCGATCTTCGCTTTTTGGTATGCCGTCATGGCGGCAACCAGCGTCGACTCAGCTGCGGACAGGTCGCGCCGTGCCGTCAAGGTCTGATAGTTGGAACCTGCACCCAACTCTTGTTCCTTTGCTGTGATATCGAACGTTTTCTGCGCCAGCTCACGAGCCTTCTGTGCCGAATCCACTCGCGCCTTGCTCTGTTCAAGAGCATACTCGGCATTCCGAACCTCAATCCGGATTTGCTTCCTCAGCTGCTGCATTCGCAACTCAGCCTGCCTGGCCTCCAACTCCGATCGGTACTGATCCGACTTTGCCACACGGTTACGAATCGGCACGTTGACCGAAACCCCGACATAGTAGTCCGGAGCCGTATTGTTGAAGGCATCACGTAGCGCACCGGTCCACTCTGTAGGAACGGTCGATGGAGTATTCGCAAGCGGATTGGGGGGGCCTGCAAGCCCGGTACCTCCGTAGTAAGCGTTTAGGGCAACTGTAGGCAGAAGAGCGTTGCGAGCTGCGCTTCGACTGATCCGTCTGTTCTCAAGGTCGATGCCCGATTCGCTCAACTCGATCCTGTCTCGCAAGGCCTCGGCAATACTCTCTTCCGTGGACCCTGAGGTGTCGACGCTCATCGTGGAACTCGAGTCTGTCGGCCGTACAGGCATCGCCTCCAGAATAGGATCGTCCAAATTCTTCGTCAGGGCGTTTTTAATCAGGAGCTCCTGAAACTGCAATGTCGTCTTTGCGATAGTCAGGTCCTGCTCGCGATTCGCCACCTCGGCTTCGTCCTTCATCACATCCATTGCAGGAATTGCCTGCAGTGCAAGCTGTTTGCGTCCACTGTCAAGCGTCTGTTTGGCGAAATCGAGCGCCCTGTTCTTCACTCCTTCGTCTTCGTAGGCGGCTACCAGGTCCCAATACATGTTTGCGATCTGCGTGATCGTCGTGACCACCTGCAACTTGAAGGCCTGATCGGAGATCTTCTGGTTGTTCTTCGCAATGCGCAGATAGCGCAGGTTCGGCCCAAATCCGAACCCGGCCAGAAGTTGTTGTTGCAGAGCAATCTGGTAGTACGTATTTAAAGATGGATTCAGGTAAGTCCGTATGCTGTTCGTTGCGCTGCGATTGTTCTGGAAGGCTGCCGAAAGCGTTGTGCCGGTAGGGAAAGACTGCGCGTAGCCGACATTTCCAACCGTCGTGTTCTGTTGCAGAAGAGGAACCCCATAGGTTTGAAGATTCGAAAGCGGCTGGGTGTAATGCTCGTTGCTGAACGTTCCCGTAAGAGAAGGATCATAAGACTGTACTGCGGTTCCGGCGCCAAGGGTCGATTGCACCAGACCCGCAGCTCCCGAACCCGCGCCACCTGCACCGCCAGACGTTCCACCAGCTCCTGCGCCGCTCGGTGCAGATCCAAAGCCGCCCACGCCTCCGCCCGGTGTGTTCTGCACCACGCCGGTATTGACACCACGGAACGATCCGCCTGCACGCGTGCGCAGAATATCGGCTTGGGCGATGGGAATGTTATACCGTGCAATCGCCAGATCGAGATTATTCTCCAGCGACAATTGAATCGCATCGTTCAGGCTCAGCTCCAGAACGCCATTGTGGATAAGCGTGTCGAGACGAGGCGTATTTGCCAGGTTTGGCTGAGGAACCAGCGTTGCCCGATAGGTATCCAGCGGGTTATGCGAGTGCGGTATGTCCAGCCGCAAGGTCGGAGCTTGTGGCAAAGGGGCCTGCGCATTCTGAGCCCACGTCGGCAGCGTAACCAGCAGAACAGCGCTCACGTAACGGGGAAGGGAACTCCTCAAGGACGCACCTCCTCTGTGGCATTCTTCACCTCTCCCGCCGTATCCGAGTGAACCCATCCATCTCGCAGTTCAATGGTCCGTGTCCCATAGGCTGCATTCGCCTCCGAATGCGTCACCTGCACGATCGTCGTGCCCTCGTCATTCAACTGCCGGAACATCTCCATAATCTCCTTTGCCTGCTTCGACTGCAGATTCCCCGTCGGCTCATCCGCCAGCAACAGCGATGGTTTGTGAATCATCGCCCGGGCAATTCCCACCAGCTGCTGCTGCCCGCCCGAAAGCTGATGCGGATACAAATCTTTCTTCCCCACAATCTGAAATCGATCCAGCGTGTCCGCCACAAGGCTCTGCCGCTCTGATCGCGGAATGTCCTTGTACGACAGTGGGAGGTCGATATTCTCCGCAACTGTCAGGTCATCCAGCAGGTGATAGCTCTGAAAGACCATCCCAATTCGTCGCCGCGCCAGGTCCGCCCTCTGCTTACGATTCATCCGGTGCACAGCCTCACCGTCAAAATCGAACTCACCTCTCCACTGGTCATCCAGCATGGCGAGCACATTCAGCAGCGAAGACTTGCCCGCACCCGATGGACCCATAATGGTGATGAACTCCCACGGGTGAATCGTAAGGTTCACCCTGCGAAGAACCCACGTCTCCATGTGTCCGGTCTTATAGCTGCGCTCTAAATTCCTAAGTTCAATCATCTTCTTTACTCCATCTGCAAAACCGCTACTGATTCAATCGCACAGCCATCCTCGTAAAAGCGAAACAGAGGCCCTGCACGATTCTGGATATCGTGATCGAGTTCATCTCTCTTCGACTTTTCGTTCTCGGTTACTCCGTTCGCAGTGCCTTGACCGGATCTGTCGAGGCTGCTCGTTGCGCCGGTATAAAGCCGGCGATGCAGGCTGCAAAAGCCAGCACTGTGATTGCTGCCGCCAAAACGGTTACGTCATGCCCTCCGACGTTATAAAGCTGCGACTGCACAAGCCTCGCGCACATCCAAGCCACTGGAATCCCAATCGCAAGACCGATTCCAGCCTGCGTCAATGCCTCGCGCATCACCATGGCGACCACGCTGCCACGATTCGCGCCCAGCGCCATGCGCACACCGATCTCTGGTGTCCGTCGTGCCACGGAGTACGCTGTGACGCCATATAAGCCCACCGACGCAAGGATCAACGCCAGAATGCCGAACATCATCGTCAGGCGAGCCAGCAGTCGCTCCTGATCAAACTGCCCGCGGATCTGTTCACTGAAGCTCATCAGTCGCGTTACTGTCAGGTTAGGATTGATGCTCGCCAGCGTGTGACGCACCTGCGACTCGAGCCCATCCACTCTACCCTTCGTCTGAATCATGATCGCGCCCGCATAGAGCGAACGAACATCGTCCTCCGGCTTGGTGTGTGCAACCTGCAGCAGCGGGCGAAAGTACATCGCGCGCACAGGTTTGCGGATATTGTTGTACTTCACGTCTGAGACCACACCCACAATCTCCCAGTCGCCCACGCTCTCCATCCCCGACACGCCGAAGTGCGCGCCGAGGGGGTTTTGCCCATTCGGGAAGAACTTCTTTACAAACGTCTCGTTCACAATCACAACGGGAGCCGACGTCGCTGTGTCGTGAATCGTGATTCCCCTGCCGCGCACAACGCGATGTCCCACAATGTCAAAGTAATCGGGCCCCACGCGAAGCCACGAAGCCCCGACGTTATCTCCGGCATGCGGCTCCGGTCGTCCCTGCAGGAAGACACCCTGGCCCCAGTTATTGCCTTCAAGCGGCGTGTACAAAGACAGCGAAACCTTTTCAACCCCCGGCAGCCTGCGTATCTCCTGATCGATCTGGTCGTAGACGCCCTGTAGCTGCTCCTGCTTCAGTCCCGCGTTCTCCGGGCTGAAGTGGACAACAGTGCGGTTCTCCGTGATCACTCCGAAGTCCTGATTCTCGAGCCGCATCAGGCTCTTTGCCATCAGCCCCGCGCCCACCAGCAGCACAAGCGAGAGCGCCGCCTGCAGAATCACCAGGGAACGCTGCACCCAGCCGGAACGGTCCTGCGTCGTCCGATTCGATCCCCGCAGAGCCTCTGCCGGTTGCGAGTGTGAGGTCACCCAAGCCGGTGCTACACCAAATAGAAGTCCGGTCAGCACCGAGAGCAGAAACGCGAAACCAAGAACAGGCAGCGACGGACTAGCCTCGATCGGAAGATTGGTCGCATGAGGGAACGCCATGGCCAGCAGCACCTTCGTGCCGGCATACGCCACAACAAGGCCTGCGATACCTCCCAGGCACGACAGCAAAACACTCTCCGTCAGCATCTGCCGAATCAACCGCATCCGTTGAGCGCCGAGCGCCATCCGAATCGAAGTCTCTCCACGACGCGCCATGCCCCGTACCAGCACGAGGTTTGCGATGTTGGCGCAGGCGATCAGCAACACCAGTCCCGAGACGGTCATCAGCAGTCTCAGCCCCTTGCCGAACTCCGCCTGCATATTGGCGATTCCCGCGCCGCCCGGTGTCAATATCACGTGCGACTTCGAAAGATTCGGTTTCTGGTCTGCCTTCTTGTAGGTTTCAATCGTCGCCAGATAGTTTCGCAGCGAACCACTCATCTTCGCCTGCAACGGACCAATATCTGTTCCCGGTTTCACCTTGCCCAGAATGTAAAGCCAGTTCGCTCCCCTCTCATGCAGAAGCGTCGTTGGATGCGCCGGCCCGAACTGCGGCTCCAGAACCATCGGAATGTAGAAGTCCGGAGGACTATCCGTCATCCGGTCGCCATAAAAGGCTGGAGGCGTAATGCCGAGAATCGTCACCGGATACGTGTTCAGAACGAAGGTGCTGCCTACGATCGAAGGATCGGCGTTGTAATCGCGTTGCCATGCCTGGTAGCTCATCACCACACCCATCGGTGCGCCGGGCTTGTCGTCAGAGGCCTGTAGAAGACGTCCCGCATATGGCTTCAGTCCAAGAACATCGAAGTAATTGCCCGTCACCATCTCTCCGGCAGCAGGCTTCGGCAGTGCATTACTTCCGCCGGCACGAGCGGTGAGATTCCCCTTCCATACACCGGCCTGCATCGCTGCCAGCTGTTCGAACTCAGGCGTATTGTCGCGCAGATGCTCATACAGCTCCGAAGCGAAGATCGAGTAGTCGTTATCGTCCGGAACTCCTCCATTCACGCAGCAATCGTCGTTGTCTCCCACTCGCACCAGCATCTTCGGGTCTGCGACGGGAAGGTTTTTCAGAAGAACCGCATGAACCAGCGTGAAGATTGCGGCATTCGCTCCGATGCCGAGCGCCAGCGTAAGAATCGCCGTGATGGTGAATCCCGGGGTCTTCCTGAGCTGTCGCAGAGCGAACTTTATATCCTGGATCAGTCGATTCATAACCTCAGTCTCCTCTCGCGCAGTCCCGCGCGACGAAACGTTCTCCCTCAGGCCGCTACGTTCAGATCGCGTGCAAACACGCGAACCACATCCGTTCGCGCGTTCTCAAACAGCGACTGCACGCTTGCAATCGGAACACTCAGCTCCATCTCGTACTGCCGCAGCCCTACAACCACCGTAAATCCGGGTATCTTCATAGCGCACTCCGCTCGGTCGCGCATACGGCTCATCGCATCGATACCCTTGGTTGCTGTGCGGGTCATCGAATCGGCGGCAGTCAGTTTCAGCTGCTCTCCATCCGCTTCGTAGAACACCGCGCAATGCGCTCCTATGCAAAGTGCAACCAGCATCAGAAAAGCCGCTGTAAACGACGGCAGTTCTTCTGCTGTCTGTCTCGCATCTTCTATCGCTTCACGAATCATGGCTACGCCTCCGCCAGCAACTGGCTCAGCTCCCCTTCCGCAACCACCTTGCCGTCGAACAGGTGAATCTGCCGCTCCGCATGCGCCGCAAAACGAGGATCATGGGTCACCATGCAGATCGTCGCTCCCTCGTCATGCAGCTCCTTCAGCAGCTTCATCACTGCCTCGCCGTTCTTCGAATCCAGATTTCCCGTAGGCTCGTCCGCCAGCAGGATCGACGGCGACCCGGCCAGCGCACGCGCCACAGCCACACGCTGCTGCTGACCGCCTGAAAGCTGTGCAGGATAGTGACGCATCCTATGCGCCATATTCACCCGCTCCAACGACTCCTGAACCCTCTTCTTCCGCTCTGCCGCAGGCATGCCCGTGCGATAGGTCAATGGCAGCTCGACATTCTCTGCAACGCTCAGATCGCCAATCAGGTTGAAGCTCTGAAAGATGAAACCGATCTCCTGGTTGCGGATTCGCGAGCGATCGCCAAAATCCAGGTTGGCAACTTCCTTTCCATTCAGCTGGTAGCGTCCGCCAGTCGGCGTGTCCAGCAGCCCGATGATCGACAGCAGCGTCGACTTCCCGCAGCCCGAAGGCCCCGACATCGCTACATACTCTCCCCGCCCGATCTGGATATGCACACCCGACAGAGCATGCGTCTCGATCTCATCGGTGTAGAAAACCTTCGTCAACTGCTCGATCTCAATAATTGACTCCGCCATTCGCTCTCTCCTTTTTCGTTCTGTTGCTGGTTTCCTACTCCAGGCGAATCCTGTCCGTGTTATCCCATCGGCTCATATCCGACAGAATCACCGTATCTCCGCTTTGCAAGCCTTCGATCACCTGAATTGCATTGACTGAAGCCTTGCCTACCTTGACTGGAACCCGTACTGCCGTCTTGCCATCCGGACTTAGCTTGAACAGGCTGATCGTGCTGTTCTCGTTTCCAAAGGCCGGACGGCCTACATAAAGCACGTTCGCCATGCGATCTAGGTCGATCGTCCCGTCCACACTCAGATCGGGCCGAGCTCCCTGGGGCAGCGCGCCTTCCAGTTCTACGTCGACAGTCACGGTTCCGTTCACTACAGCGGGATCAATTCGCATCACCTTGCCCTGGATCACGCCGTTATGGGTATCAACCTCCGACGGCTGGCCAATCTGGATATCCCGTGCCTGCGTCTCCGCTATCTTCAGGCTGGCTTTCAACTGATCCAGTTGGATTACCTTGGCCAGGGTCGTTCCTGGAGCGACATGCTCGCCGACCTGGTGCGGCATGTCCGACAGAACTCCGCTAATACCAGCCTTTACGCTCAAAGCATCCTGTTGCTTCTGCTTCAGTCCCAGCAACGCCCGGGCCTGGGCTACCTTCGTCTCTTGTACCGCGATCTGTGTCTCAATCGCCTTCTCATTGACCGTTAATCGTTGCTTCTCAATCGAGTCGCGTGTCGTCAGCTCATCGGCCTTGCCCTTGGAGGCGTTATACGTCAGTCCGCTGATCACACCCAGGTCATACAGGCTCTTGTCCGTCTGCGACTGCAGCTTCGCCTGGTTATAGTCCGCGCTCACCGTAGCGGCCCCGGCCTTCTGGGTCATCAGGTCGCTGTCCAGCTTCGCCTTTACATTCATCAGGTCCGTCTGCGCCGCCTTCAACTGAAGCTGCGCATCCAGCAACTCTTGCTGCAGCGTCGGATCCACCAGGTCCATCACCACCGTATTCGGTTCCACCTTCGCTCCGGGAAGCACGCGGATGCGTACAACCGTAGCCTCGGTCTCAGCAGGGATCAATCGGATTCGATCCTCGCGGGGAACCAGCGTTCCAGGTCCGCGAACCTGCCGCAGCAAGGGGCCCTGTTTCACGGTGTCTGTCCAAACCGTCGCGCGGTCCACTGTCGGTGCCGCGGGCTTCAGCTTCGAAACAAAAAACGCCGCGGCCGCCAGAACAAGTACGCCAATTCCTCCAACGATCAACTGCCGCCGAAGTTTCTTCCGTTTGATATCGGGTCTCTGAATATCCATCGCACAAACCCTAAACGCAAACAGAGGGCCAACCGTAGCTATAGTATTTTCAATGAGTTAGATCTCGATAAAATAGGAGCCTTGTCCGAAAACAAGATCCCCTGTCCATTTCCGGACACTCAAGCCTTTCACAATCTAGGCCTACCAATAGACATCGGCACCTCATCAGACGCCATTCCGAGCGAAGCCGGGGAATCCCTGTATTCCGCCCGTACCCGTCACAATACCAACATCGAGCGTATCAACCCATAAAAGGCTGTCAATCCTCATTCCCTCTCAACTAACACGAATCAAAGGGAATACACACTGCCGATTAGTTTTCGCAAACCCTCTATACTTGTTGGAAGAAGCGGAAAAGAAAAGCGCCTGGAGTCATCCAGGCGCTTTTTCTATAACTTATTTATTTTCAATACCTTGAATCTTAAGCCATTTGTTTGGAATACTTTGCGAAAATGAATATCGCTTAACTCAAACAAAATCAATATTTTAGTCAGTTAGACGGGGGTACCCCCCGGGGCTCACTTCTTAGCCTTGGAGACCCGTTTCTTCGGAGCAGCTTCTGCAGGCGAAGCTGTCTCTTCGGTCACGGCACCCATCGCCTCTGAGATCTGTCGGCTCGCGGTCTGCAGGACTTCAACGATCTCTGGAACTCCAATACTGTCCTCAATGCGCTTCACGTAAGGAACAGTCAGTCCGGCGATCGCGTCGCCCTGGGAATTGAGGACCGGAAAGCTGATGTTCATCACTCCCGTCACCTCATAGCTCGCTCGTCGCTCATAGCCGCGAGAGCGAATCTTGGTCAGGTGTTCGTCCAGATCCACAGGCTTTTTCTTCTCTGTCTCACGCATCCACTCCTGGATCGCTCGCTCGCAGGAGTCCTTCGTCTGGTGCGCAAGGATCACGTGACCTGTAGCAGCGTGCATCAGGTCCACTTTGGACCCGACCTTAACATAGAAGCCCGTCGACTCCGGCGAATCGACCTGAGCCAGAATCACGACATGCCCTCCATCCAGCACCCCAAGGTGGCAAGACTGCCGCAGCTGATGCGACACCCAGTGCATCACCGGCAACGCCTCGGTCACCATGCGCTTGGTAGGCGGATGCTCCTGCCCCAGACGGAATAAACGAAGCGTCAGGTGATACCGGTCCTTATTCGCAGACTGTGCCAGGTAGCCTCGATGCTCCAGACACAGGAGCATGCGGAAGATTTCCGACATCGTGCGGTTCAGGCGCCGAGCGACCTCGCTCACCGTCATCCCTTCCGGAGTGCCGGCGAACAATTCAAGGATATCCAGTCCCTTTTCCAGGGCTGGTGTCGGATAATATCGTTTGCCTTGTGGCTTACTTGTCGCAGTTCGAGGCGTAGCGGATCGCATCTCAGACAAGGTAACAAAAGGCCTCTAGCCTGTCGAACATTTCCCTGAGGAACCTTTCAAGTACCCGCAGGATGGCTTTACGGTCGAACCGCGACGACTGGCGCCGCGTAGTGCTTCGCCTCTCCGGTTCTGGAGTTCAGCACATCGAAGCTTCCATCCCCGCTACTCGTAAGCTCCAGGAAATTTCCATCCTGCTGCGCATTTAGATTGGCAATATAGCTTTCGCCTGTATTGTGCTCCTGCCCACCTTCTTCGGAGTAGTGAAGCTGCCACATCGTCTCCAGACCGGGAGATTTCGCGACCGTATCGAGAACCGAAGTTGACCCACCCTTCTTCGCTCCGTTATCCATGATGGCAATCCTTGCCCCGAGCGCATGGACCATCGCCGGACTGGAGCTCTGCTCCCATCCATGATGCGAGACAATATATACATCCATCTTGCCAAGCTTATTCGTTGGACAAGCCAGCTCCATCTCCTTGTCCCAGGTCAGATCTCCCAGATCCAGAAGCTTCAGCTTGCCGAACGTGATCTGAACCCCGACGGAGCGTGCATTCTCGGTCGTATCGGCCGGTTTCGTCTGCGCGTCCTTGCAGAACGAATTGGCTGCTCCCGCACCTTCCAGCGGCTTCTGAATCAGGTTGCCGTCCGCACTTACAACCACCGCTTTCATCCCTACAATGGGAAGCACATCTCCCGGCTTTGCCTCAATGCGCTTGATCTTGCCCGTGGAGATCACCTTTTCATAAGCTGCATATCGCTTTTCAGATGCAGGGTCATCCTCTCGGCTCACCCCATGGTCGATGAAGGCGCCCACCGAAACCTTATCGAGCAACTGAGGCACTCCTCCCACATGATCTTCGTGGAAGTGCGTGATCAGGACATAGTCAATCTTCTTAAGCCCAGCGTCCTTTACTGCTGCGGCAATGCGTTCGGCGTCCCTTCCATCGTTGTTGCCCCACCCTGTATCGATCAGCAGCGACTGATTTGCCGGAGTCACAAACAACGTCGCCTGGCCACCCTCCACATCGACAAAATAGACCTTTAACTGTCCGCCAACACCCTTCGTGTTCTGTCCACAGCAGGCCATGCTGAGCCATACCAGCACTCCCATCACGCCCGCCCATCGCCGCCGCCAACTCATCTGCCGCTTCCTTTCAACCCACCGCAGCTCTGACGTGTTTGCCTGTCGCTGCTCCTTCGTTGGACGATGTCTTCATATGGAGAGAAATCCACCTCTCCCTTCAAATGACCTCGTCTCAGCCTTGTGGTCCTCCGATAATTCCATTCCTTTTGCATTTCGTACAGTGCTTTCTTCTGTTCCCGTGGTATTCCAGAGTTTTGTACGTTTTCTAGGTCTATCTTTAGATCTAAAACGATTTTGATTCCCCGTCTCTACCCCCCAATTCACGTATCATGACGCCGTGCGCATTAATCCTGTCTCTCTTGCTCTCGTAGCCCTGATTACGTCGACTCTTTCCGCTCAAACCCCCGCTTCGACTCGTTGGACCGAAGATGCTGCCAACGCATGGTACGCCCGCCAGCCATGGATCGTCGGCGCAAACTACGTCCCTTCCGACGCAATTAATCAGCTCGAGATGTTTCAGGCGGCAACCTTTAATCCCACGCTCAACGACCGTGAGCTTGGTCTGGCCGAATCCATCGGCATGAACACCATGCGGGTCTTTCTGCAGGACCAGCTCTGGAAGCAGGACCCCAAAGGCTTCGTCAGCCGCCTCGATGCCTTCCTCACGATCGCCGCTCGCCATCATATCCGTCCCGTCCTTGTGCTCTTCGACTCCTGCTGGGAGCCCAATCCGCATCTCGGTCCCCAACACCCACCCATTCCCGGCGTTCACAACTCCGGCTGGGTTCAGAGCCCCGGAGCAGCCGAACTTGCGGATCCTTCTTATGAGCCTCAACTTAAAGAATACGTAGTCGGCGTAGTCTCCGCGTTCGCCAAAGATGATCGCGTCCTTGCCTGGGACATCTGGAACGAGCCGGACAATAACAACGGCAACCGCTTCGGCGAGGCGAAGAACAAGGCCGAGCTCGTGGCGGGTCTGTTGCCCAAAGCCTTCGCCTGGGCTCGGTCGGCCCATCCCACGCAACCGCTCACCAGTGGCGTGTGGGCCGGTGACTGGAGCGACCCGGCTAAAGAATCCCCGGTCACGAAGATCCAGCTTGCGGAGAGCGATGTCATCAGCTTCCATAACTATGGCTGGCCGGAGGAGTTTGAGGCTCGCGTACGATCCCTTCAGCCGCTCCACCGTCCCATCATCTGTACGGAATATATGGCGCGCGGCAGCGGCAGCACCTTCGATACCATCCTCCCCCTCGCTAAAAAGCTGAACGTCGCAGCCATTAACTGGGGTCTCGTCGCCGGTAAGACCCAAACGTATCTTCCCTGGGACTCCTGGCAGCATCCTTATGTCCTCGCCCAGCCCACCATCTGGTTTCATGAGGTCTTTCGGCATGATGGAAGCCCTTACCGCCAGCGCGAAGTAAACCTCATTCATGAGCTTACAGGCCGAGGCCAGGGGATCTCGCCGAGAGAATCTCCGGGAGAATAGCTTTACCAATTCCTGAACGCCCGTTTCAGAAAAACGCACCAGTCTACAGCATCCTCGATACCAAATTCGCTAAATCCCGCGGAATTGTGACCAACAACCGGGACTGTTCTGTCGCGCGCGATTTATCCTTTCCACGGTTCAGTCGCTGTAGAGATGCTGGTGACGGAACCTTGCTCATCTCGTCCATGTTGTATTGGGCTTAAATCATCCCTCACCGTCGGCAAAGGAGCTTGCAAGATTGCCTCCTGAGGCCGCAATAGGCCCCGGCGTCTTCGGAGGAACATTTGTCATGCGATATCTGAAACAGCCTATTCTGATCTCTCTTCTACTCTTTGCAGCGGTCGCCTATATGCCGTCC
>Ga0268266_10000280_pt1 | contig 84153 bp, 85 predicted proteins | sample KBSS13metaG_FD_190356 | JGI IMG/M metagenome (GOLD analysis project Ga0268266, IMG submission 190356) | Switchgrass rhizosphere microbial communities from Kellogg Biological Station, Michigan, USA - KBS S1-3 metaG (SPAdes) (version 2) | ecosystem: Host-associated > Plants > Roots > Rhizosphere...
CCGGCTCTTTTCGAGCCCAACACGTGAAGGACGTCAGCGAAGCATGACCTAGTGTTGCTTACGACGAAGGAGAATGCCCATGGTTTTGGAAATGTTCGATCGGACGCTCGGGGTGACCCGCGTCATCGTGAAAGAAAATCAGCGCGCCATCGCGCTCTACAAGGGTCAGTTCCAGGGGATTCTCACCCCGGGCGAGCACCGCCTGAGCAATACGCACAAGCGGCTCGAGGTCGAAATGCACGATCTCGCACGTCCGGAATTCGTCTCGGCATACGACAAGGCGCTGTTCCGCGACCACCGTGAGGTGGCCGACCGGCACCTGACCGAGATCCGGACCGGGTCTGACGAGGTGGCGATCGTCTCGCGCGACGGCCGGCTTCACGCCGTGCTGCAGCCCGAGGCTCGCGCCGTCTACTGGACCGACGCCGGTCCCTGGACGGTTGAGCGGCTGACGATCGCCGACGACCTTGGCGTGCCGCAGCATGTAGCCAGGCGGCTCACCGGCCTGCAGAAGCTGGTCGGTGTGGCGACGGCGGATATCGCCGAGGGTCACGTTGGTCTGCTCTTCGCCGATGGTGCGTTGCTCCGTCAGCTTGAGCCGGGGGCCCACATGTTCTGGGCGGTCCGGCGCAAGCCGGCCGTGAAGGTCATCGATCTCCGTCGCCAGTCGCTTGACGTGACCGGTCAGGAGATCCTGACGCGCGACCGCGTGACGCTCAGGGTGAACCTTGCGGCCGACTACCAGGTGGTCGATGCCGTGAAGGCCGCAACCGCCGTCAAGGATTTTGCCGATGCGCTCCATCGCGCCCTCCAGCTTGCGTTCCGCAAGTCGCTGGGGTCGAAGAGCCTCGACGAAATCCTCGCCGATAAGGTGACGGCCGACGCGGAAGCCGTCGATCGTATCCGGACCGAGATGGCCGCCATCGGCGTCTCGGTTGGCGAGATCGCGGTGAAGGACGTCATCCTGCCCGGCGATATGCGCGACATCCTCAACAAGGTTGTCGTGGCCGAGAAGGAGGCCGAGGCCAACGTCATCCGCCGGCGTGAGGAGACGAACGCGACGCGTTCGCTGCTCAACACGGCGCGGGTGATGTCGGAGAACCCGATAATGCTGCGGCTCAAGGAGCTCGAGGCACTGTCCGAGATCGCCGGCAAGGTCGAGCGCCTGACCATCCACAACGGTACGGGCGGCTTGATGAACGACCTCGTCAAGCTGCGTGACCAGACCTAGTCTGGACTGACTTACGAAAGGGCCGCCGGGGGAAACCTCGGCGGCCCGGTTGTTTGGATTCACGTGAAACGTCCTGCGACAAATGTCCCGCTAGCCGCTACAGGCATTGAGAATGACAGCTCTTGCGCGCCTTCCATTGCGGATCACCGGCGACTGGCAGCCGGTAGCTTATGTCGGCCATCTGGAATGGCTTGGTGTCGCATCGGCAGAAGAGCCTATTGCGGCCCTCGCTTTGGTGCGAAATCGGAACGGCACGAATTGGGCGCGCGTCGGCCGTTCGCACGGCAATGCGCTTTCGATCACTTTGCGTATTCGTCCTGATGAGGCGAACGAGAGCCGCTACGCCGTATGCATCTCGTTGTCTATGCAGGCAGCGGATAGCCGTCACGGGCAGGGACGGGCGGCCGTAGAGACGCATCTCCGTTTAACAAGCACTGCGCCCTTCATCGTCACGACCGAGCATCTTCAGACCGGAGAACCGGCTTGGTTTGCCCAAGCCTGGGCTGCGGAAGAAACGCGTTTCGGCGCGCTCTTCCTAGCAGAGTCGGATACGCGTTCCGCCCGAAACCATCTTTGGCATCTGCGGACTGGGATTGATGCCCCTGATGAACTGGCCGACGCTCTAGTCTACGGTCGCGCCGGCTCGCTGAGTTCATAGGCTTGGAGACGGCACTTTGCGTCGTCTCCAAGTGTTCCTACGTCGTCAGCTACAGCACGAACTTCGACAAATCTGCGTTCCCCGCCAGCGCGGCGACTTTGCCGTCGACATAGGCCTTGTCGATGACGATCGTCGTGCCCTGCTTGTCGGGGGCGTCGAACGATAGCTCCTCGACCAGCCGTTCCATCACAGTGGAAAGCCGGCGGGCGCCGATGTTCTCGACCGTGTCGTTGACCTTCACCGCCGCGTCGGCGATCGCCTCGATGCCGTCCGGGGTGAATTCCAGCTTCACGCCTTCGGTGCCGATCAGCGCCGTATACTGCTTGATGAAGCTGACTTCCGTATCGTTGAGGATGCGGATCAGGTCGTCCTTGTTGAGCGCCTTAAGTTCGACGCGGATCGGCAGGCGCCCCTGCAGCTCCGGCAGGAGGTCCGAGGGCTTCGACACCGCGAACGCGCCCGAGGCGATGAAGAGGATGTGGTCGGTCTTCACCGGCCCGTACTTAGTCGAAACGGTCGTCCCTTCGATCAGCGGCAGGAGGTCGCGCTGCACGCCTTCGCGGGAAACGTCGGCGCCGCCGCGCATGCCCGAATTGGTGATCTTGTCGATCTCATCAAGGAAGACGATGCCGTGGTTTTCGACCAGCTCCACCGCGTCGGTGCGGAGCGCATCCTGATCCAGCAGCTTGTCGGTTTCGTCCGCAAGCAGCGGCTCATAGGCCTCGGAAACCTTGACCTTGCGCTTCACGCCGCGCCCGCCCATGGCCTTGCCGAGCATTTCGCCGAGGTTGATCACGCCCATATTGCCACCGGGCACGCCCGGGATGTCGAACAGCGGCTGGCCGCTGCCGGCCGCCGGGTTCACCTCGATTTCGATCTCGCGGTCGTCGAGCTCCGAATTGTGGAGCTTCTGCCGGAAACTTTCGCGCGTCGAAGGAGAGGCCGACGAGCCGACGAGGGCATCGAGCACCCGCTCCTCCGCGTTCTGCTTGGCCTTGGCCTCGACCTCGGCCCGCTGCTTATCCTTCAGCACGCCGATGCCGACCTCGACCAGATCGCGAACGATCTGCTCCACATCGCGGCCGACATAGCCGACCTCGGTGAATTTGGTCGCCTCGACCTTGAGGAATGGCGCCTGTGCCAGCCGCGCCAGCCGGCGCGAAATCTCTGTCTTGCCGACGCCGGTCGGCCCGATCATCAAAATGTTCTTCGGGGTCACCTCGCGGCGCAGCTCATCCGGGAGCTGCTGCCGGCGCCAGCGATTGCGCAGCGCCACGGCGACGGCGCGTTTCGCGTCGGCCTGACCCACGATGTAGCGGTCGAGCTCGGCGACGATCTCGCGCGGAGAAAAATTGGTGGTGTCACTCATCTGTCTGTCACTTTCCTGCTGCCCTTCAATCGAGGCGCAGCACCATGAGATACTCGTCATAGTAGCGGCCTTCGACGCGAAGGCTGCGCGGTTCGGTTCCGTAGCTTTGAAACCCGAGCCTTTCGTAGAAGCGGACGGCACGGCTGTTCTGTGTCGTCACCGAGAGGTGAAGCTGCTCCACCTGCTGCCGCGCCGCCGCGATCAGCGTTTCGAGCAGCAAACGGCTGGCGCCCGTGCCGCGAGCTGCCGGCCTCACGTAAACGGCGACGACCGTGCCGCGATGGCGGGTCTTCTCGCGGGCTTCGATGAAATAGGTGGCGATGCCTAACAGGCCATCGTCGCCGAAAACCCCAAAGCTGTTGTTCCGCTCGAGCTGGGCCGCCCACTCTTCGGGGGCCTTGCCGGTTTCGAGCGACGGATCGCTGGCAAAGGCTAACGGCTCACTCCGCAGCGCTTCGAGCCGGATGTCGCGATAGGCCGCGGCATCGGCCGCCTCAAGGCGCCGGACGGTGAAGGTCACAACTCGATGGCCTCGAGCGTCACATTCTCGTTGGTGTAAATGCAGATCTCAGCCGCGATCTTCATCGCCTTGCGGGCGATCGATTCCGCGTCGAGGTCGGTGTTTTCGCGCAAAGCCAGCGCTGCCGACTGCGCATAATTGCCGCCCGAGCCGATGGCGATGACGTCGTGATCCGGTGTCAGCACGTCGCCCGTGCCGGTCAACACGAGGGTGACATCCTTGTCCGCGACGATCATCAGCGCCTCAAGCCGGCGGAGATAACGGTCGGTCCGCCAGTCCTTGGCGAGCTCGATGGCGGCGCGCATCAGCTGGTCCGGATACTGTTCAAGCTTCGATTCAAGCCGCTCGAACAGCGTGAACGCGTCGGCCGTGGCGCCGGCAAAGCCGCCGATCACCTTGCCGCCGGAAAGCCGCCGGACCTTCTTGGCATTATGCTTCATCACCGTGTTGCCGACCGAAACCTGGCCGTCGCCGGCGATGACCACTTTGTTGCCCTTCCGGACGGCGACGATGGTCGTGCCGTGCCAGCCGGGGAACTCATTGTCCTTTGACATTCAACACTCCAAAAGGATTTTCTCGTATTTAAGGCGCTGTCACTCAAATGCAATGGCTGCTAAAGCGCGGCCTAGCCATTGGAGCAGTGCATGGCCTTATCAACAAGACGACCGGCCCTTCCCGTACAGAAAACGCCGGGACGAACGGCCAAAATTGCAAGGAAAACCAACGAGACCGACATTGTCGTGACGCTCGACCTGGACGGTTCGGGCAAGCACGACATGGCGACCGGCATCGGCTTTCTCGACCACATGCTGGATCAGCTTTCCCGGCATTCGCTGATCGACATGACGGTGAAAGCCAAGGGCGACCTCCATATCGATTTCCACCACGCGGCCGAAGATGTGGGTATCGCGCTGGGGCAGGCGGTCAAGCAGGCGCTCGGCGACAAAAAGGGCATTCGCCGCTACGCCTCGTCCGACCTGCCGATGGATGGCACGCTGACCCGCGCCGCGATCGATGTTTCCGGCCGGCCGTTCCTGGTGTGGAAAGTCGCCTTCACGGCCGACAAGGTGGGCGAAATGGATACCGAACTCTTCCGTGAGTGGTTCCAGGCTTTCGCCATGAACGCCGGGATCACGCTCCACGTCGAGAATTTCTACGGCGACAACAACCACCACATCGCCGAAAGCGCCTTCAAGGCGCTGGCCCGGGCGCTACGCGAAGCCGTCGAGATCGACCCGCGCCAAAAGGATGCGATTCCTTCGACGAAGGGCACGCTGTAGAAGCCGATACGCTCGGTCTTCCTTCTCCCCTTGCGGGAGAAGGTGCCCGAAGGGCGGATGAGGGGTAGGCCGCAAGCGCTGAGTTCGTAGCTCACCCCTCATCCGTCTCGGCCTAAAGGCCGAGCCACCTTCTCCCACAAGGGGAGAAGGGAAGAGCGGGCTTGCCGATCAGCCCCCTTTACGCGTGAAAACTCAGCCCGGCGATGATCGTGACGATGCCGAACAGGCACGCCAGCACCGCCAGCACCAGCGCCAGGCGTCCCACGAACCCCGGCTGGCTGTTGGTTTCGTCCATGGCCTCGGCGTGGCCGCCATCGGGTGTTCTGACTTCGCTCATAAGAATATCTCCTCATTCCCCTCGGGCCCTGGCGCTCAAGCGCGCCTGAGACCATTCCCTAACGGCGACGTTGCGCCGGTGTTCCGCTCGCCGCTTCCCTGCGGCGGCGTTTTGTTCTATGGCGCTGAGGGTCGTACCGCCCGTTTGCTTGCGCTGGCGAAATCGCCAGATGCGAAGCATTAGCCGGCGATTCGACGCCAAGAGGCCGTGACATGACAACCTACGCTGTCTTCGACAAAGATGCCAATGCGGCGCCGGCCGTCGTGCCGGATCGTTTTTCGTGGTTTGCCGCCCTCCTGCCGCCGGTTTTCGCGCTGGTGCACGGCCTCTGGCTCGAACTCGCGGGCTACGTGATCGCCGTTGTGCTGCTGAGCTTGGCCAGCGACACCATCGGCGACGATGCCTCGTTCTGGATTTATGTGGTCTTCGCCGTATGGGTTGGCTTTGAAGCGTCGGCAATGCGCCGGTCGGCCTTAAAACGCCGCGGCTGGCGCTATCGCACCGATGTCATTGCCGCCAAAGAAGACCTGGCTCAGGTCGAAGGAATAAAAGGCCGCGCCGCGCCATGACCGAAACCGTCGCCATCATCGATTATGGGTCGGGCAATCTGCGCTCGGCGGCTAAAGCCTTCGAGCGCGAAGCCGCCGAAGTCGATACTTCGCCCACGATCGTCGTCACCTCCGACCCGGACGCTGTGCGCCGCGCCGATCGCGTCGTGCTGCCGGGCGTCGGTGCCTTCGCCGATTGCCGCGCCGGCCTTTTGGCGGTTGCGGGCATGCGCGAGGCGCTGGAGGAGCGGGTGGTGCGCGATGCCGCGCCGTTCCTCGGCATCTGCGTCGGCATGCAGCTCATGGCCGAACGCGGGCTCGAAAAGGGTGTGCACGAAGGGTTGGGCTGGATCGCCGGCGACGTAAAGCTGCTGGAACCCACCGACCCGGCGCTCAAAGTACCGCATATGGGCTGGAATACGCTGACCTTCCGCCAGCCGCACGCCCTGCTCGATGGGCTGGTTGATGGCGAGGACGGGCTGCATGCCTATTTCGTCCACTCCTACCACCTCGCCGCCGCCAACGACGATACGCTGATGGCGACCGCCAACTACGGTGGCCAGGTCACCGCCGCCGTCGGCCGCGACAACATGTTCGGCACGCAGTTTCACCCCGAAAAGAGCCAGACGCTGGGGTTGGGATTGATCCGGAACTTTTTGCGGTGGAAGCCTTGAACACCAGCCTGCGGATCGATCCTTCTGAAACCCAATTGGTGGGTAAGTGGCTCACCAATGAGGAACGAGTTCTTGCAGACGAAACCTGCAATCGGATCGCCCAACTGACCGCCAACTATCTCGTTAGACTGGCACAGGATCAAGGCGGGTGGGACACGCTCTTCCGTGATCCGTCCGACGGTCGCTATTGGGTGTTGAGCTACCCGCAGTCGCACCTCCAAGGCGGCGGACCTCAGTCGTTGCTCGCGGTCGGCGAAAATGAAGCCAAACAGCGATTTCTGATGTCCGAGCCAACATGATCCTCTTCCCCGCCATCGACCTCAAAGACGGCCAGTGCGTGCGCCTGAAACTCGGCGACATGGATCAGGCCACCGTCTTTAATGAGTCTCCGTCGGCCCAAGCAAAATCCTTCGATGATCAGGGTTTTGACTATCTGCACGTTGTCGATCTCAACGGCGCCTTTGCCGGCGAGAGCGTCAACGGCGCGGCGGTCGAGGCGATCCTCAAAACCGTGAAATTCCCCGTGCAGCTCGGCGGCGGCATTCGCACGATTGCCCATGTCGAGAGCTGGCTCGGCAAAGGTCTCGCCCGCGTCATCCTCGGCACGGTCGCGGTGCGCGATCCGGCGCTGGTGAAAGAAGCGGCGAAGAAATTTCCCGGCAAGGTCGCCGTCGGCATTGATGCGCGGGGCGGTAAGGTCGCCGTCGAAGGCTGGGCCGAAACCTCTGAACTCGACGTCGTTGACCTCGCGAAGCGCTTCGAGGGGGCCGGCGTTGCGGCGATCATCTATACCGACATCGATCGCGACGGCATTCTGGCCGGCATCAACTGGGACTCGACCCTGAAACTGGCGCGGGCGGTCAAAATCCCGGTCATCGCCTCGGGCGGCCTCGCCTCGATGGCCGATATCCGCCGCATGACCGAGCCCGATGCGCAGGTGCTCGAAGGCGCGATCTCGGGCCGCGCCCTCTATGACGGCCGCATTGATTCACGTGAAGCACTGGCACTGCTCAGGGGCATTCCGGCGTGAGCGACGTGGCGCCATCGGTGGCGCCGCCCCGCCGCTTCGGCATGCTCTGGTACTGGGTCACGTTGACCCTGATCGCCCTGTTGGTTCTTGTGCCGCTCGCGGTGTTCATCGTCAGCGTCGTCATCACCGAAACCAATGGCTGCGTGATCAACGAGGCGGCGGTCAATCCCTGCATGATCGGGGGCAGCGACTGGGCGGGCGCGCTCGAAGGCACGACAATCGTTGGCCTCGTCGGCATGGCCCTCGGTGCCGCAGCCGCCATGATGCTTTTCGCCCTCTGGGTCATCGTCCTCGTCATTCACCGCATGCTTTGGCGCCGCAAAAGCGCAAGCCACGCCTGACCCCGCCGCACTTGTTATCGGCGCCTCTCCCGGTCTATGGGGAGCCGGTGAACTCGAAAGATCGCGCCCGGTGACCTTAAAAACTCGCCTCATTCCATGCCTCGACGTGAAAGACGGGCGCGTCGTCAAGGGCGTGCAGTTCGTCGACCTGCGCGACGCCGGGGATCCGGTCGAAGCGGCGATCGCCTATGACGCCGCCGGGGCGGATGAGCTCTGCTTCCTCGACATCACGGCGAGCAGTGAAGGCCGAGATACCATTTTCGACGTCGTCGCCCGCACAGCCGAGCGCTGCTTCATGCCGGTGACGGTCGGCGGCGGCATCCGCACGGTGGAGGATATCCGCAAGCTCTTGCTCTCCGGCGCCGACAAGGTGTCGATCAATACCGCGGCGGTGAACGATCCGGATTTCGTGGCGCGGGCTGCCGACAAGTTCGGCGATCAGTGCATCGTCGTCTCGGTTGATGCCCGGCGCCGCCAGACGCGCGCGGTGGGTGGCGCCAATGTGTCCGCCTGGGAGATTTTCACCCACGGCGGCCGGACCCCGACTGGCATCGACGCGGTGGAATTCGCGGTGCGTTCGGTCGAACGGGGGGCGGGGGAATTGCTCGTTACTTCGATGGATCGGGACGGCACGAAGTCGGGTTTCGACCTCGAACTCACCCGCACCATCGCCGACAGCGTCCACGTGCCGGTGATTGCCTCGGGTGGCGTCGGCAATCTCGATGATCTGGTGAACGGCGTTAAACAGGGCCACGCGTCAGCGGTGCTCGCCGCCTCGATCTTCCACTTCGGCACCTATACGATCCCTGAGGCCAAGGCCTATCTCGAGGCGCACGGCATCCCGATGCGTAACGATTCCAGGTTGGAGGTGGCGTGATGGCCTTTACTTTGGAAGACCTCAATGTCCGCGTAGCATCTCGCGCGGCTGCGTCGCCGGATGAAAGCTACACGGCAAAGCTGCTGTCGCGTGGCGTCGAAAAGTGCGCGCAAAAACTTGGCGAGGAGGCGGTTGAAGCCGCCATTGCCGCGGTCACCCGCAACAAGGCGGAACTCGCCAAGGAAGCCGGCGACGTGCTGTTCCATCTGCTCGTCCTGCTTAAAGCCTCGGATGTCAGCCTTGCCGAAGTGATGGCCGAGCTTGAGAGCCGCACCGCCCAATCCGGCCTCGCCGAAAAAGCCTCCCGTCCGAAGGACTAGTCATTGGCCAGCTTAACGCCTCTCGATCCCTATCACCGCTTCACCAAGGCCGAGTGGTCGCGCTTCCGCGACGGCGAGCCGATGACCCTCACCGCCGAGGACATCAAAAAGCTCCGAGCCCTGACCGACCCGATCTCGCTCGACGAGGCGGAAGAGGTTTACCTGCCGCTTGCGCGATTAATGTCGTTCTACGTCGAGGCGACCCAGGCCGTGCATCGAGTCTCGACCCGCTTCCTAGGCGCCGATGACCGCAAGGTGCCCTATATCATCGGCGTCGCCGGCTCGGTGGCGTCGGGCAAGTCGACCACCTCGCGTATCCTGCGCGCCCTGCTGCAGCGCTGGCGCACCTCGCCAAAAGTCGATCTCGTCACCACCGACGGTTTTTTGTTTTCTAACTCAGAGCTCGACAAGCGCGGCATCGCCGAGCGCAAAGGCTTTCCGGAGAGCTACGACCGCGCCGCCTTCATCGCCTTCCTCGCCGACATCAAATCCGGCAAAGCCAACGTAGCGGTACCGGTCTACTCGCACCTCTTCTACGACGTGATCCCCGGCGAGCAGGTGATCATCGACCGGCCGGATATCCTGATCGTCGAAGGCCTCAACATCCTCCAGCCGGGCGAGCTGCCGAAAACCGGCAAGCCGATCCTCTTCGCCTCCGATTTCCTCGATTTCTCCATCTATATCGATGCCGACGAAAACGACCTGCGCGACTGGTTCATGGCGCGCTTCCGGGCATTGCGGCAGACGGCCTTCACCGATCCGAATTCGTTCTTCCACCGCTTTGCCGAAATGAGCACCGAGGAGGCCGAAAAGTTCGGCCTCTGGGCCTGGGAGGCGATCAATCTTGTCAATCTCAGGGACAACATCGTTCCCACCAAGAGCCGCGCCGACCTGATCCTGCGCAAGGGCCCGAGCCACGCCATCGAGCTGGTGGAGCTGCGGAAGGTCTGAGAGTGCCGCGTTCCCCCTCTCCCTTGCGGGAGACGGTGCCCGAAGGGCGGGTGAGGGGTGAGCCTCGGACTCACAGCTCGCTGCGTACCCCTCATCCGGCGCTTTGCGCCACCTTCTCCCGCAAGGGGAGACGGGAAGAGTTCCAGTCCTAAGCCACGGCCTCGCCGGTAAGCCCATGCTCCCGGGCTAGCTCCTTGAGGCTCTGCACGGGCCTTGCGCCAATGTGCGAAATCACCTCCGAGGCCGAAAGGCAGCCGAGCTTTAGGGCCGACTCGAACGTCTGGCCGCGCGCGATTGCCAGCAGAAACCCTGAGGCAAAGAGATCACCGGCACCCGTCGCATCAACCACGCGGTCAATAGCATAGGCCGGGACCGTGGTGATTTCGCCATTGTGGACGACCATCGCGCCATCGGCGCCCATGGTGATCGCGGCCAGTTCCGCGTCCTTGGCGATGGCCTGCACGGCGGTGCCGAGGTCGTCGGTTTCGTAGAGCGATTTCAGCTCTTCGATATTGCCCAGCACATAGTCGATGGTCTTGGACCGGATGAGGTCTAAAAATTCGTCGCGAAAGCGGCCGACGCAGAACGGGTCGGAGAGCGTGAACGAGGTCGCCCGTTCATGCTTGTGGGCGTAGTGCGCCGCCATTACGAAAGCCTTCTTGGCCTCCGCCGGGTCCCACAAAAACCCTTCCATATAGGTGAGGATGGCGCCGCCGATCTCGTCTTCCTTGATGTCGGCGGTGGTGAGCTGGTGGCAGGCGCCCAGATACGTGTTCATCGTCCGCTCGCCGTCGGGCGAGATCAAAATCATCGAGCGGGCGGTCGCCGGGCCATCGCTCAGGCGGCTGACGCCATAATGCACGCCGATCCGGTTGAGATCGGTCGCGAATACATCGCCGAGATCATCGTCGGCGACCTTGCCGATGAACGCCGCCCGGCCGCCCAGCGAAGCGACGCCGGCGGCGGTATTGCCGGCGCTGCCGCCCGAAATCTGCCGCTTCTCGGCCGGCATCAGGTCGTAGAGATAGGCCGAACGATCGGCATCGATGAGGTGCATGATGCCCTCGGTCATGCCTTCGCGCTCGAGAAAGCCTGCTTCGATCGGGGCGATGACGTCGACAATGGCATTGCCGATGGTCAGAACGTCAAAGCGGGCGTCGGCCAATGATCATCTCCGGAACGGGCGAAAGCGCTGAACCCGGCCGAAATAGCGGATCGGCGGCGTTGAAGCAACGTTGCGTCGCCGATAACCGCTAAACCCTCGGTGGCGGAATGGCCCGGCCGGCAGCCTTGGGTTTTGGCGCCGGCGTCTTCGGCTCGAACCGGCACCATTCGGCGATGATGCAGTTATAGCACTCGGGCGCGCGGGCCTTGCACACATAGCGGCCATGGAGGATCAGCCAGTGGTGCGCGTGCAGCAGGTATTTTTCCGTCACGATCTTCAGAAGCTGCTCTTCCACCTCGAGCGGTGTTTTGCCGGGCGCGAGCCCGGTTCGGTTGCCGACGCGGAAGAGATGGGTATCGACGGCGATCGTCGGCTGGCGGAAAGCGATGTTGAGCACAACGTTGGCCGTCTTCCGGCCGACGCCTGGCAGCGTTTCGAGCGCCTCGCGATTGTCCGGCACCTGCGAGCCGAATTCGTCGACGAGTTTCTGGCTGAGCGCGAAGACGTTCTTCGCCTTGCTGCGGAAGAGGCCGATGGTCTTGACCATGTCCTCGATGCGCTCGACACCCAGCGCAACCATCTTCTCCGGCGTGTCGGCGGCAGCGAAAAGTTTTGGGGTCGCCTTGTTGACGCCGGCATCGGTCGCCTGCGCCGACAGCACCACGGCCACTAACAACGTGAAAGAATTGATATAATCGAGTTCGCCTTTTGGCTCTGGATTTGCTGCCGCAAACGCGCCAAAAATCGCGTCCACATCTGCAGAACTGAGGCGCTTGGGTTTTTTGGCTGCGGCCATGTTGGGCTTTCCGATTCTGCCTCGTTGTTGGGCGTAAGATGAACACTGAAACTGAAGCGCGTCCACTGTTTGCCGCCCGGCTGACGCCGCATCGATCGATGAGCCGGAAGGGCATCAAGATCGTCTGCGGGCTGCTGGCTTGTCTCGCGCTGGTGCCGGGTCTGCTGTTCTATTTGCTGGGCGCCTGGCCAGTGGTCGGCTTCATGGGCCTTGATGTGCTGGCCCTCTATTGGGCGCTGACCTATTCGCTCCGCGACGGCAAGCGTTTCGAGGAAGTGACGCTGTGGGCCGATCGCCTGGCCGTCCGGCAGGTGTCGCCCCAGGGCGAGGAGCACAAGGACGAGTTCAATCCCTTCTACGTCCGCCTCGTCGTCGATCGCGATTTCGACGAACACACCACCGCCATCCGGCTGCGCGCCAGCGATCGGGAACTGCTGGTGGGTGCGTTCCTTAACCCCGATGACAAGGCGAGTTTCGCCCAGGCTTTTGGGACGGCGCTGAAGAAGGCGCGAGGCTGATTAGGCCGCGATCACGCCGGATTCCCAGCCCAAAATCGCCCGCTTGCGCGGCACGCCCCAGTGATAGCCGGTGAGTGCGCCGTTCGAGCCGACGACGCGGTGGCAGGGCACCACGAACGAGATCGGGTTCTTGCCCACTGCCGCGCCGACGGCCCGTGACGCTGATGGCCTGCCGATCCGGTTGGCAACATCGCCATAGGTCGTGGCCCTGCCGCATGGGATTTTGAGCAGCGTTTCCCACACTTTCACCTCAAAATCAGTGCCGATCAGCACGACGCGCACCGGCTGGTCGGCCGACCAGCGGTCGGGGGTGAAGATGCGCGCGGCGAGCGGGATGATCGCCGCGTCGTCACGAACGAATTTTGCGTTCGGCCAGCGGTTGGCGAGATCCCCGAAAGCCTGCTCGACCGACATGTTTTCGTCGGCAAAGCCGAGGCCCGAAACGCCGTAATCGGTGGTGGTGATGACCGCAGTACCGAACGGTGAGGGCGCGGCGCCCCATTTCATTGTGAGCCCGTCGCCTTTGGCCCGGAACGCACCCGGCGGCATCGCTTCATACGCGACAAACAGGTCATGCAGCCGCGAGGTCGAGGAGAGGCCGACCTCATAGGTGGTATCGAGCACACTCTGCCGGTCGGCCAGCAGCATCTTGGCATGGTCGAGCGCCACCGCCTGAGCGAACGATTTTGGTGATAGCCCGCACCAGCGGCGGAAAAGATCGGTCAGCTGCCGCTCCGTCAGGCCCAAAGCACGGGCGAAGCGGGCAAGGTCGAGCTCTTCCGGGCCGGTCTCGCTGAGATAAGCGATCGCGGCGCGGACGGTTTCGTAGTCGGTAGCGGGCGAAAGTGTCTGGTGCTGTGTCATGATGGCCATGAGATAAGCCCCGAAACCCCGCAATACGACCCGGTTTTGACGCGTTGACGGCGGTTTATGCCGCCAGCGTCGTCTCCAGCGCGCCGTTTGCACCCAGGCGGTAGATCACCGGCTCGCCGGTGGCGAGTTCGCGCTTCAAAATCTGCTCGGGGGTCAGCTTTTCGATCGCCATCACCATCGATCGCAGCGAATTGCCGTGCGCCGCGACCAGCACCGTCTTGCCGGAGGTGACCATCGGCAAAATCGTCGACTCGTAGTAGGGCAGGGTCCGCGCCGCCGTGTCCTTGAGGCTTTCGCCGCCCGGCGGGGGCACGTCGTAGGAGCGGCGCCAGATCAGCACCTGCTCCTCGCCCCATTTCTTCCGCGCATCGTCCTTGTTGAGCCCCGAGAGGTCGCCGTAATCGCGCTCGTTGAGCGCAAGATTACGGGAAATCGTCATGTTGACGATGCTCATCTCCTCGAGGATCAAATCGAGCGTGTGCTGCGCGCGCTTCAGCGCCGAGGTGAAGCAATAATCCGGCACGAGACCGGCGGCCTTGAGCCGCTGCCCTGCCGATTTGGCCTCGCCGACCCCCTTCTCGGTGAGGTCCGGGTTCTTCCACCCGGTGAAGAGGTTCTTGAGGTTCCACTCGCTTTCGCCGTGGCGAACGAGGATCAGGGTACGGGACAAGCGGAAGCTCCTTAGTCGGAAAAACCTAAAACGTCGGCCATGTCGTAGAGGCCGGCGGGTTGCGTGGCGGCCCAGAGCGCGGCACGGACGGCGCCGTTGGCGAAAATCGTGCGATTGTCCGCCCGGTGCGTCAGCTCGATCCGCTCGGCATCGCCCGCGAAAATGACGGCGTGCTCGCCGATGACGGTGCCCCCGCGCAGTGCTGCAAAGCCGATATCGCCCTTTTTGCGCGCGCCGGTCAGCCCATCGCGGCCGCGTGCCGAATGCGTGTCGAGATCGACGCCACGGCCCTTCGCCGCCGCCTGCCCGAGCATCAGCGCGGTGCCCGAGGGAGCATCCACTTTCTTGTTGTGGTGCATCTCCAGAATTTCGATATCGAAATCGTCGCCGAGCACAGCGGCTGCCTTTTTCACCAGCCCCTGCAACAGATTGACACCGAGCGAGAAATTGCCGGCCTTGACGATACGGGCGCCTGCACCCGCCGCGGCGGCAATCGCTTTGTCATCCTCGGCGGAGCAGCCGGTCGTGCCGACGATATGCACGAGCCCCCCCTTCGCCGCGCGCTGTGCCAGGGCCACCGAGGCGGCCGGGGCGGTAAAATCGATGATCGCGTCGGCACCCCTGAGCGCCGCCTCGATGTCGTCGGTGATGATCACGCCGAGCGGCTCGATCCCCGCATAGGTGCCGGCATCCTTGCCGATGGCGTCGGTCCCGGGACGGTCGAAGGCGGAGTGGATCGCAATGCCGCTGATGGCCGAATGTAGTTTCGTGCCGGACGCGGCGACCACGGCGCGGATATTGGCGGCGCCCATGCGGCCGCCAGCGCCTGCTATTGCGACTTTGAGTTCGGTCATCTGCCGTTTTCCAGTGCGTTGAAGCTACTAGACCACGATGTCGGTGCTGCGAAAGCGGAAAAACGCGTCATACGAACCGCGGGCGACATGCAGCCGGAACCTCAGGCGAGCTGCGTTTCCCCCGCCATGTCGGCGAGAACCAGCCGAGCGGCGGCGGCTGGATCGCCGGCGGCAATGATCGGCCGCGCCACGACCAGATGCGTTGCACCGGCTTCGAGCGCTGTCCTGGGGGTCGTCACCCGCTTCTGGTCGCCCATCTCGCCGCCGGTAAGCCGGATGCCCGGCGTGACGATAGCCATTTTAGGGCCGACGATGGCGCGAACGGTTGCGGCTTCGCGCGGTGAGCAGACGAGGCCACCAATCCCGGCGGCCTTTGCCTGTCCGGCTCGCAGCGATACGAGGCCGGCGGTATCGCGGGCAAAACCCGCCTCGGCGACATCGGCGTCGTCCATCGAGGTCAGCACCGAGACGCCGAGCACGATCAGATCGGACCCAGCGGCGCCCTTGACCGCCGCACGCATGCATTGCGGATAGGCATGGACGGTGAGCATCGAGGCGCCGGTCCGGGCGATCGCTGCCGCGCCCTTTTCGACGGTATTGTCGATGTCGAGCAGTTTCAGGTCGAAGAATACGCGCTTGCCTTTGGCGATCAGCGACTTGCCGAAGGCGAGGCCGTCGCCGCCATAAATGAGCTGGTAGCCGATTTTGTAGAAATCGACGGTATCGCCGAGCCGCTCGACGATCATCTCGGCTTCCGCGCGGGTGTCGACATCGAGTCCGACGATCAGGGTTCCGGTCATGGCGGGCGACTCCTGTTTCTTCTTCCCTCTCACAGGATGGTCCCGAGAGCAACTGGCGAGCCGATACGCCTGCGACAGCGAAGAAAACTCTGCCCTGCGTTTCGGTCGGAGAAGGTTGGCCGGATGGCGGTCAAATCGCTGAACCGCGTCTGAACGGCGCTTCAGCCAGGGTTCAAACTACACAAGTCATATTACCACTTATCGTGATGATGTGAGACGGACCCACACAAATGCGCAAGCTGATTGCCTTTTCCCTGATCCTTTTGCCGCTGGCTTTCAGCGGCAACGTCTATGCCGGCAAGTTCACCGGCAGCGGCGTCAATCACAACCAGCCGACCCATGCCAGCGCCGGCAGCAGCCAGTGCAACGGCCCGCAGTATCATTACCTGAACAACCCCTGTGCCCCATCCGGATCGACAACCCGTACCCAGCCCCACGGCGGTTGCGGTTATTACGGGCCGAACGGCGTCCTCATCCGCTGCGAATAAGCGCCAGCGCTATCACCCACGGGAGACGAGAATGTTTAAATTGATCGCCCCACCACTGATCGTCGTGCTGCTTGCTCTGAGCGGGCCGGCCGAGGCCTATAAGCTCCACAACGGCAATGGCCTCACGACCAGCCCGCCGACAACGGTCAAAGGGACGTCGAGTCAGACGCCGCCCTTTGGGTTTTCATTTCCGGGGTACTGCGACGTCCAGCATCACCACCGCCATCCCAGCGATCCGGCGCTAAATCAGAATCTTCCGCGCTGCGCTGCCTTCTGACGCCTACTCGGCCGCCTTTGCCTCTTCCTCGGGTTTTGTCTCGGCGGGCGGTTCGGGCGTCTTCGCGGCAGGCTTTGCCTTGCCCTTCACCGGCGCCCTTGGCACCGGCTGTTTCACCCGCTTGATCTTGAGTTTTTGGATCTGCCGCCCGTCCGAGGCCAAAATCTCGAACTCGAAACCGGGCAGGCCTTTGATCACCTCACCGGCGGCCGGCACGCGCCCCGCCAGGTCGAACACCAGCCCGCCGATGGTGTCGACTTCGTCGGCGAGCTCACCCGGATCGAACTGAGCCCCCACCACCTCGCGCACCTCGGACAGTTCCGCCCTTGCGCTCGCGATATAGTTCGATGAATTGAGTTTGCGGATCAGTGGCGCGTCCGGGCTGTCGTGCTCGTCCTCGATATCGCCGACCACCGCTTCGAGCAGGTCCTCGATCGTGACGACGCCGTCGGTGCCGCCATACTCGTCGATGACGATCGCCATGTGGACGCGCTTGAGCTGCATCTGCTGCAACAGATCGCCGACCGGCATCGAGGGCGGCACGAACAGCACTTCGCGCACGATATCGAGCTTGCCGATACCGGTGCGGAGCCGCGTGCCGACGACCTTTACCGCCGACTCTTTGCCCGATTCGTCGAGCGGCGGCACTTCGACGATGCGCCGCAGCGCATCCTTGACGTGGATGAAGCCGGTGATGTTGTCGAGATCGTCGTCGTAGACGGGAATGCGCGAATGCCCCGCCTCGAGGAACCGCGCCAAAAGCGGCCCGAGCGGCTCGCTCACCTCGATGGCGACGATATCGGCGCGTGGCACCATCACGTCGTCGACCGTCAGATCCTCGAGTTTGAGGACGTTCTGCAGGATCTTGCGCTCGGCCTCGGAAAAATCCGAGTCCTCGCCGCCGGTTTCGCTTTCGAGCAGCACTTCAAGGTCGTCGCGGACCGAATTGGTCCTTAGCGCCAGCAGCGCCTTGAGCTTCTGCCAAAGCGGATGCCCCCGCTCCCGCGCGGGGGCGGGACTAGGGGAAGGCTCGGGATTTGGGGTCGTCTGATCGCTATCGGTCATATGCATCGGGCCACAAAGGTTTGCGGCTCATCCTTCAAAATAAGGGTCGGGGATGCCCAGAGTTTTGAGAATCTGGGTCTCGAGGCCTTCCATTTGAAGGGCCTCGTCCTCGTCAATGTGATCATAGCCGAGGATGTGCAGAAAGCCATGCACCACGAGGTGGCTAAAATGTTCCTCGAAGGGCTTTTGCAGCTCCGCCGCCTCGCGCTCCAGCGTTTCGCGGGCCAAAACGATGTCGCCCAGAATGCCCACTACCGGCCCAAAAGGCTCGATTTGCGGGAAACTCAGCACGTTGGTCGGCTTGTCGATGCCGCGCCATTCCTTGTTGAGCTCTTGCTGTTCGGCGTCGTCGGTCAAGACGATCGACAGCTCGGCAACGCCCGTTACCTTGGCTTTCGACTGCTTCAGCGCCTCGAACACCGCGGTATCGGCGCGCGCGTCGAGGCCCCCCGGCCAGCCTTCGCTGTTCTCGGCAAACAGAATTGTCAGCGGTGGACGGGACGTTGTCAGCGCGAACGGCCTTCGAGTTCGCGGGCACGGTCGGCTTCGAGGCGTTTTGCGGTATCGGCCTCGTAGGCACGGACGATCCGGCCGACCAGCGCGTGGCGCACCACGTCCTTGTCGTTGAAGCGCGAAATATGCACGCCCTCGACGCCGTCGAGCAGTCCCACGGCCTCGACCAGCCCGGATTTCTCGCCCCGCGGCAGGTCGACCTGGGTCGGATCGCCGGTGACGATCATTTTCGAGTTTTCGCCGAGACGGGTCAGAAACATCTTCATCTGCATCGATGTGGTGTTTTGCGCCTCATCGAGGATCACCACGGCGTTCGCCAGCGTACGACCGCGCATAAAAGCCAGCGGCGCGACTTCGATGATGCCTGAGGTGATGCAGCGCTCGACGTGTTCGGGGCGCATCATATCGTAAAGGGCGTCGTAGAGCGGGCGGAGATAGGGGTCGACCTTTTCCTTCATGTCACCAGGAAGGAAGCCCAGCCGCTCGCCGGCTTCGACCGCCGGGCGCGAGAGGATGATGCGGTTGATGTCACCGCGCTCGAGCAGCGTCGCCGCATGGGCGACGGCAAGATAGGTCTTGCCGGTACCGGCCGGGCCGATGCCGAAGACAAGCTCGGCGCGCTCCATGGCCCGCATATAGGCATCCTGCGCCGGCGTGCGTGCCACGATCGTAGCCTTGCGCGTCGCAATCTGCGCCATGCGCACCTTCCCCTTCTTTTCGAGGGTGGGCAGCGTGAGTTGGGAATCTTCGCTTTCGATCATGCGGATGATCGAATCGACATTGGACACATCGATCGGCCGGCCTTCCTCGAGCAGCGCATAGAGCGATTCGAGCACCCGCCGCGCCTGATCGACGGCGGAAGCCGCGCCTTTGAGCAGCACGTGATTGCCGCGCGGGGTCGCTGTGACGCTGAGCCGCTGCTCGATGAGCGCGAGATTCTGGTCGAAATCGCCATAGAGCTGGGAAGCGAGGCGGTTGTCGTCAAAGGCAAGTTCGAGCTGGGAGGTGAGCGCGTTATAGAGCGGGTGATCTTGGGTCGGGGTCAAATGCCTGCTCAAACGTTCGCGCTCCCAGGTTGCTGGTGACGCGATTTAACCGCAAAACCGGTAGCCACCGTGCTGATCGCGCTCCAGATGGCCGAAGCAAGCACCGCCGATCGATGCCTAGCCGACCAATGACTCAACAAGGCTAACAGATTTACGTTCCGAGTCTGTGACAATCTTGCCGGTAATTGAATTGTTTCCCGCCGAAGTGATTTTTACCTGCTGGATGGTGCCGAGCAGGGTTTGCGGGGCTTCGACATGTACCGCCTGGAGATATGGGGAGCGGCCGCCCAGTTGGCCTGGGAGGCGCCCGGGCTTTTCCAGCAGAACATCGAGCGTTTTGCCGACGCAGGCGCGCCCAAAAGCCCGCATCTGCTCGGTGGTGAGAGTCAGCAGCCGCTCCAGCCGCTCCGATTTCACCGCTTCCGGCACCTGATCGCCAAAATTGGCGCCGGGGGTGCCGGGCCGCGACGAATACTTGAACGTATAGGCCGAAGCGTAGCCGACCTCGCGTACGATCGAGAGCGTCTCCTCGAAATCGGCATCGGTCTCGCCCGGAAAACCGACGATGAAATCGCCCGAAAGCGCGAGATCCGGCTGCACCCGCTTGATCCGCTCGATCAGCCGCAAATAGTCGTCGCGATTGTGACGGCGGTTCATCGCCTTGAGGATTTTGTCGCTGCCCGACTGCACGGGAAGATGCAGGTAGGGCATCAGCTTGTCGAGGTCGCGGTGCGCCTCGATTAGTTCGTCATCCATGTCGCGCGGGTGGCTGGTCGTGTAGCGCAGGCGCTTTAGGCCCGGCAGGTCTGCCAGCAGGCGCAGCAGTTCGCCGAGGCCGACGATGCGGCCCGTCGCGTCCGTGCCGTGATACGCGTTGACGTTCTGGCCAAGCAGCGTCAGCTCCATCACGCCGGCATCGACCAAAGCTTCTGCCTCGCGCAGCACCTGCTCGACCGGCCGGGAAACCTCTGACCCACGCGTATAGGGCACCACGCAGAACGAACAGAACTTGTCGCAGCCTTCCTGCACGGTGAGGAAAGCCGTGAGCCCCCGCTTCATCGTCGCCTCGCGGCGGGGCAACGGCAGGCGTTCGAATTTTTCCGCAATGGCAAATTCTGTCGCGACCCGGCCATCCCGTGAGGCGTTCGCCGCCGCCTCACGGACGCTGTAGGCCGGCGCTTTATGCGCGGCCTTCGCGACCAGCTCGGGCAGGTGGTGATAGGCCTGCGGCCCGACGACGAGATCGACGCCCGGCACGCGGCGGATGATTTCCTCGCCCTCCGCCTGCGCCACGCAGCCAGCAACGCCAATCAGCATTTCACCGCCACCGTTCGCCTGCCGCTCGGCGCGCAGCGCATTCAGCCGGCCAAGCTCGGAAAACACCTTCTCCGAGGCCTTTTCGCGGATGTGACAGGTGTTGAGCAGAACGAGGTCGGCCTCTTCGGCCGAATTGGCCGCCACATAGCCCTCCGCCGCCAGCGAATCGCTCATGCGATCGCTGTCGTAGACGTTCATCTGGCACCCATAGGTCTTGATGAACAGCTTTTTGGGCCGGATTTCGCTAGCATCGGTCATGGGCGGGTCAATACACCCCCGAGCCGCGGAGGAACAGATGGCCAGACTCAAGGAGATCGTGATCGATGCCGATCACCCGGCAAAGCTGGCGCGATTCTGGGCGCAGGTGGCCGAGGGCTATGAAGTGCGCGCCTATGACGAGGCGGAAATCGCGCGTCTCGCGAGCCTCGGGCTGACACCGGAGACGGATACCTCTGTAATGGTGGATGGCCCGGGGCCGACGCTATGCTTTCACACGCGGCGCGGGCCGCGGCCGTTTCGCAACCGCATCCATCTCGATCTCAGTGCGCCAGACCGGGCAAAGGAGGTCGATCGGGTGATGAAACTCGGCGCGACCTTCTGGCGGTCCGAAGGCACATACACGACGCTGCGCGATCCGGAAGGAAATCCGTTCTGCATTATCGATCAGTGAGCGAGCGGCAGCACGGCAGCCTCAAAGCAGCGCCGTCAGGTGCTTATTCAATTCCTCGGCCAGCTTCCGGGCTTGCGGTTGCCGTGACTGCCAATCGTCGATCTGCGTCCCCAGATAGCCGTCTCGCGCAAGGCCCAGCAATGTCCCCGAGGCAGCGGGCAAACGAGGTATCGCCCAATCGGCGGCAACGTCCTTGGGGACGAACGCGCCGGTGGCCAGCGTGTGCCACATGCGGGCGAGCGTCAGCAGGACGTTGCGTTCGTCGCCCTCGATATCGCCAAGCAAAGCGGGAAGTGCCCCGCCGATGGCGCGGCGGATATCGGCGCTTGGAATAGCCGGCAGCAACTCGGCTGGCGGCGGCCCGATCACGGCTTTTGCCGTGAGGCGCGCCTGCGCCAGTACCAGCGTCGAATCGGCGTTGGCCGCAGGCTCAGGCACCACGCCGGTTTCGAACGCCTCACGCAGCCACTCGCCGTAGAGGAATTCGCGTCGTGCGGGAAAAGCTGGCGGCGAAAGGTCGGCCTGCTGAAAAACGATCACCTCCAGCGGACGCGGATCGCCTGGCTTGGGCGGATAGCGTCCCGAAATCCGCAGCAGCTCCGTCGCGAGGAGCTGTCGACTTTCCGCCGTCATAGGCCGATCGACGATGGCCATCAGGTCGATGTCGCTCATCGGACGGAGGCCGCCGTCGACCGCCGAGCCATAAAGGTAGGCGGCAAGCAGCGAGTCACCGAGGCAGCGATGCAAGACTGGCAGCGCCCGGATCGCCTCGTCGGGTATTGCCGTCATCGAATGCCCAAGAACTTCACTTTTGGCGCATCCTGTACACAAATTTCGCTTCAGGCGGCTGCCGGCTCCGGTAGCCGCATACCGCGGTTGAGCGCGACGAGCGTCCGCCGCACTTCATCCTCGGCGATTTTTGTCACCACCTTGCGGTCGGCATTTTCGCTGAGCGGCATCGGCGTGCCGAAGGCGATGGTCACGTCCTTGACGCCGCTGGTCAGCATGTCGCGCACCATTTCCTTGAACGATTTCTTGGTGATACCGGAAATGCCGCTGCGTTCGGTCCGGCTCACCGGCAGGCCTTGCAGCTTGGTGTAGGCGATGGTCACGGGCTGGATCGCCACGTCCTTGGCGCCGCCCTCGCGCATGGCCGCCTGCGCCGCCCCGACCAGCGCCGATCGGAACGGCTGCACATGGTCGCCCAAGTCACGATGTCCCTCGGCAAACAGCAGAACCGCGGCGTTGCTCGCCAGCCTTTCGGCCATTTCCTTATAGGTCCGCTGCGTGTCGCGGCGGCGGTTGTAATCGACGTAGAGGGTCCGCTGCAGCGAGGCCATGAAGCCGACAAAGGGGGTATCCCGAACGCCGGTCTTGGCGACAAAACTCACATCGGCCTGGGAGCCGATGGCGATGATATCGGTCCACGAAATGTGGTTGGAGAGCAGCAGCGTCGGCCGCCCATGCGCCGGCGCGCCGATGGTTTTGACCCGAAGCCCGAGGAAGACGCAGCCCGTCTTATGGAAGAGACGCGCCATATAGTTCCAGTCAAGACCGAGCCTGGTCGCAAAGAACTGCGTCGGAATGCCGATCAGCATCATCGGGATGTAGACGAAGACGAAAAACAGCGAGCGGCTGATCATTTTGGTCCTTTCACCGCCGGAGAGCGCGGGTCATCCAAGGTTCCGTGACATGACGAGCGCCGTCGCCGGCTTGCCGTCAAGGCGCGGATAGTAGCCGTCGCGGCGGCCGATTTCGGCAAAGCCGTGCTTGCGGTAAAGGGCGAGCGCCGAGGCATTGTCGGCCGCGACTTCGAGGAACATTTTCGTCGCCGGCGTCATCAGCAGATCCTCGAACGCCGCGCGGAGCAGCGCCGCGCCGACCCCCTTTTTGCGCCATTTGGGGTCGACCGCGATGGTGACGAGTTCGGCTTCATCCGCCGCCAGCCGCAGCATGGCAAAGCCCGCGACGCGCCGGTGTTTGTCGCAGGCGACATAGGCCGGCGTGCGGCCGGGATCGGCCAGGAATGCGGCAAATTCTTCGCGCGGCCAGCCGCGGTAAAACCCCTTTGCATGCAGTTTGGTCACCGCATCGGCGTCTGCCGTCGTTGCCGGCTCGACGTGGAGGCCGCCTGGCGCCATCCAGAGCTTCATGTGACGGCTCCGAGGCGGGCGATGCGGGCCTTGTCCTGCGGCTTGGCGTCGGCCGAGCGCACGTAGGTTGCCTCGGGCGGGAAATTTGCAAAATCCGCCTCGGCGGCGAAGCGGGCGAGCAGACCGACGTCGGGAAATGGGCTTTCGATCAGCGTCGCCCCGTCGGGCACCAGCGCGCGGGCGGCAATCATCGGCAGCAGGCTGGGCTCGCCAACGGCGGCGCCGGGCGCGGCGAACGACTGAAAATAGGCCTCGTCACGGCGCGCATCGAGCACTACCGCAACGGGCTTGCCGGCGGGCGCCACAAGCGAAATCGCGAGAAGACTCGGAATGCCGAGCACCGGAATATCGAGCGCCAGACCAAGGCCCCGGGCGGCCGAGAGACCGATCCTGAGGCCGGTGAAGGAGCCCGGTCCAGTGGTGACCGCGACGCGGTCGAGATCGGCATAGCTCGTGCCGTTGCGGGCGAGCAGCGCATCGAGCCGCGGAAAAAGCAGTTCGGCATGGCCCTGCGCGATATCATCGATCGCGGCATCAACGGTGCCATCCGCCCTCAGCAGCGCAAGCTGCAGGCGCGGCGCGACCGTATCGATGGCAAGGACGATGCTCATACGGGTGAGATAATCTCGTCACCCGTTCGGAGCAAGCCGCCCGGCGCCTCAGATCTGCTGCACGCCCTCGACGCCGGGGACGAAATGGCGGAGCAGGTTTTCGATGCCGCTCTTGAGCGTGGCCGTCGACGACGGGCAGCCCGAGCAGGCGCCGCGCATGTTCAGATAGACCTGGCCGTCCTTAAAACCCTTGAACGTGATGTCGCCGCCATCCATGGCCACAGCCGGCCGAACACGGGTCGCGATCAGTTCCTTGATCACTTCGACGGTCTCGCTGTCGCCGTCGTCGAAGAATTCGTCACCGGTCTCGGACGCAGCCTCCCCAGTGTCGATCACCGGCTTGCCCGAGAGAAAATGCTCCATGATCACGCCGAGGATCGACGGCTTGATGTGAGCCCAGTCGGCGGAGTCCTTGGTTACCGAGACGAAATCCGAACCCAGAAACACGCCGGTCACGCCCGGCACGCCGAACAGCGCTGTCGCGAGCGGCGAAATCGCCCCCTCGTCCGCGTTGCGGAACTCGCGCGGCTCGCCGATGACGACATCGCGGCCGGGCAAAAACTTGAGGGTTGCCGGATTCGGGGTCGATTCGGTCTGGATGAACATCTTCGAAAACCTTGTTGGAACCGTTCTAAAATAGAACTTTGGCCGGCCAGTGCAAGCCCAAAGCTGAGGGCGTGGGTAGACTAATCCGTCAGCTCGCCGCTTCGATCTCGGCGTCCGTCATCGTGCCGGGGATAATGGTCACCGGGATATGGAGGGCGTTGGCGCCGCCCCGCATGGCGAGGGCCGTCACCAGTTCGCCAGGCCCGTCGTTGGAGCTGCTGCCGGCGAGCACCAGGATGGCGATGTCCTTGTCCTCGGCGATGAGGTGTTCCACGGCTTCCGCCGCCCGGCCTTCGCGGATGACGGTCTCGACCCGGATGTCATCCGAAATCTTCTTTACGCGGGCGATGCGGGTGTCGATCAGCCGCTCCGCCTCTTCCATCGCCTCGGCCCGCATGACGTCCTCGACGCCCAGCCATTGCTGGAAATCGGCCGTGTCGATGACCGCGAGGAAGACGATGGCGCCGCCGGTGCGCCGCACCCGATAAGCCGCGAAGGCGACCGCACGGTTACAATCCTCGGTGTCATCGATGACCACGAGGAATTTTCGCTTGTAGTCTTCAACCTGCCGCAAACAGCCACCCGCATAGCCGACTAAAGGAGTCGGATTATCCCATGTGGTGAAGAGGGGAGCAACCATGGGGCTTTGGCCCCGTGGTTCGAGGTCTCTTCGCTCACGCCTCACCATGAGGTTGGGCGCCCGCGAGCCAAGACCTCATCCTGAGGCGCGAGGCATAGCCGAGCCTCGAAGAACCATCCGCTAACGCACGAACCCTACGATGCTGCGCACCTCCTTCATCGTCGCTTCGGCGATCACCGACGCCCGCTCGGCGCCGTCGGCCATGAAGGCGTCGATGGTGGCGGGGTCGGCGAGCAGCCGGCGGGTCTCGCCGGCCATCGGCGCGAGTACGGAAACGGCCAAGTCGGCAAGCGCCGGCTTGAACACGCCCCAGCCCTGGCCGCCGAATTCGCGCAGCACGTCGGCCTCGGAGCGGTCGCTGAGGGCGGCATAGACGCTCACGAGGTTTGCAGCCTCGGGCCGCCCCTCGAGGCCCTTGGCCTCGCTCGGCAGAGGCTCAGGGTCGGTCGTCGCCCGTTTGATCTTCTTCGAAATCGTGTCCGCGTCGTCGAGCAGCGTGATACGCGACTGGTCGGACGGGTCCGACTTCGACATCTTCTTTGTCCCGTCGCGCAGGCTCATGACGCGCATCGCCGGCCCCGAGATCACCGGCTCGGTGATCGGGAAGAACGGGTTCTCAAACCCCTGTTCGGCGAGCGACGGCCCAAAATCGTTGTTGAACTTCGTCGCGATGTCGCGCGTCAGCTCGAGGTGCTGCCGCTGGTCCTCGCCCACCGGCACATGGGTTGCCTTGTAGAGCAGGATGTCGGCGGCCATCAGCGACGGATAGGCGAGGAGGCCGAGCGAAACATTCTCGGAGTTCTTGCCGGCCTTATCCTTGAACTGCGTCATCCGGTACATCCAGCCGACGCGCGCCACGCAGTTGAATATCCAGGCGAGTTCGGCGTGCTGGTAGACGCGCGACTGGTTGTAGATGATCGATTTTTTCGGATCGATGCCGGCCGCAACATAGGCAGCGGCCAGTTCCCGCGTTTTGCGCCTGAGGTCGTCCGGGTCCTGCCACACCGTGATCGCGTGCATGTCGACGACGCAGTAGATCGTCTCGTGCGTCTGCTGCAGCGGGACGAAGCGCCGGATGGCGCCGAGATAATTGCCAAGATGCAGATCGCCGGAGGGCTGGATGCCGGAAAAGATACGCGGAGTGAAGGGCATAGTGATGCCTTTGGATTGCGGTGGTGTGCCTCTAGCGCCTTAGGCGCCGCGCCGCAACCGCTTGAGCAGCATGCCGAGCGGCTGGGCGCCGGTGACGTGGACCAGCACGAAATAGACCACGGCGCCGATGGCGCAGAGCGCACCAAGCGCGATGAGCTGGAGGACGAGGTGGGCGTGGGCGGTAAAGAACGGCGCGAGCGGGATTGACAGGCCCCAGAGCACCAGCGCCATCACCACCGAGCAGACGATGATGAGGCCGTGCTTGATCCAGTCGGCGCGGGGCAGCGAAAAATGGCCGCGCCGGTGCAGCCAGACGGCGAGCAGCACGGCGTTCGCCCAGGCCGCAACCGAAGTCGCGATGGCAATGCCCACATGCTGGAGGGTTGGGAACAGCAGCAGCGAGCAGACGATGTTGATGGCCGCCGAGACGCCGGCGAAATAGGTCGGCGTCAGCGTGTCTTCGCGGGCGAAAAAGCCCGGCTGCAGCACGCGGATCAGGACATAAGCCGGCAGCCCCGCCGAGAACCAGATCAGCGTGTTCGAGGTTTCAACCGTCGCCACGGCATCGAACGCGCCATGCTGGAACAGCACGCGGACGATCGGGAACGCGAGCGCGATCAGCGCCGTTGCCGCCGGCATCGAGAGCAGCATGGAGATCAGCAGCGACTGGTTCTGCGCGGCGTCGGCTTCCTTGTCGCGGCCGCCCTTGAGGTGCCGCGCCAGCTCGGGCAGCAGCACCGTGCCGATGGCGATGCCGATGATGCCGAGCGGTAATTGGTAGAGCCTGTCGGCATAATAGAGGTAGGCGATGGCCGAGGGAGCGCCGGAAGCTATGATGGTGCCGACGAAAATGTTGATCTGCGTGATGCCGCCGGTGAGCACCGCAGGGATCGCCAGAATCCAGAAACGGCGCACTTCGGAGTCGAATTTCGGCCAATGCAGTTTTGGCACGAATTTCGCCCGACGGATGGCCGCATAGACCATCCAGAGCTGCGCGATACCGCCAGCGATAGTGCCGACCGCGATCCAGATCGCGGTTTGCACATCGGTGTTCGGGTAGAGCACCAGGGGCAGCATGAAGGCGATCATCACGATGTTGAGCAGGATCGGCGCAAAGGACGACGCGGTGAACCGGCCAAGCCCGTTGAGGATCGCCGCATAGGCGGCCATCAGCGACATGCACATCAAATAGGGGAAGCAGATGCGCGTCAGCAGCACGGTGAGTTCGAACTTGTCGTGGTCGCTGACAAAGCCGGGGACGAAGATCGGCAGGATCCACGGCATCAAGATTTCGACAATGATGGTGACGCTGGTCACCGCAACCACCAGCCAGCTCATGATGCGCGCCGCCCAGATGCGGGCGGGTTCAAGCCCCTCCTGCTCCAGCTCCTTGGCGAAGAGCGGGATGAAGGCGGTGTTGAACGCTCCCTCGGCAAAGAGGCGCCTGAACAGATTAGGGAAGCGGAACGCGGCGAGATAGGCGTCGGCTGCCGGGCCAGTGCCGAGCACAGCGGCGACCAGCGCATCCCGGATGAAGCCGAGAATCCGGCTGCCGGTCGTCATCGCGCCGACATTGATGAAATTGCGGTAGAGGCTCATGCGGCCTTTCTTCCCTCTCCCCTTGCGGGAGAGGGTGCCCGAAGGGCGGGTGAGGGGTGAGCCACAGACAATGTGCTTGCGGCGTACCCCTCATCCGGCGCTTTGCGCCACCTTCTCCCGCAAGGGGAGAAGGGAGATCGAGAGAAATGGACGTCCATCAACCCGTCGCCACCTTCAACGCGCCTTCGGCGTGGTGAGCGTGCTGGTCGAACACAGCGAGCAGGGCTTCGCGGATTTTGCGCTGGCGGAGCTTGCTCTCGATTTTGTGGCCCGTCAGATCGGTGACGTAAAAGACGTCGACCGCCTTTTCGCCATAGGTGCCGATATGGGCCGAGCCGATCGTCAGGTTGAGGTCGGAAATGGCGCGGGTGAGCTGGTGCAGGAGGCCGTTGCGGTCGAGGCCCGAGACCTCAATGACCGTGAATTTTTCCGAGATCGAATTGGTGACCTGCACCTCGGCCGGGAGGGTGAACGGTTTGAGGCGCCGGTTGTGGCGGCTTTCCTTGCCGAGATCGATCAGCATCTGCCGTTTGCCCTGCAGCAGCTGCTTGGTGGTCTCGATGATGCGGGTGGCGCGGACTTTTTCGTCCTCGTCCGAGGTGAAGGCGCGGCGGAGCCTGAACGTATCGAGCGCGGGTCCGTCGCGCATCGAAAACACCTGCGCGCCGATGATCGAGGCATCGCTCATCGTGCAGGCGCCGGCGATGACCGACAACAGCCGCGGATGATCGGGCGTATAGAACGAAATCTCGGTGATCGACTCGAACGCCTGGACCCGGATGGCGCCGGCGAATGACCTTCCCGCCTGGTCGGCGGCGCGGATCATCCTTGCATGCTCGAGCTGTAGTTCGGGCTCGGCCCTCAGCCAATAATGATCGTAGTGGCGCTCGAGATAGGCTTCCACATCCGGCGCCGGCCACGCCGAAAGCTGCTGGCGCAGCGCGTTCTTGGCTTCCTCGACGCGGTTGCGTTGCGAAAGCTGCGAGTGCCCGCCGGAAAGCAGCGGCTCGGTGGCGAAATAGAGCGAACGAAGCAGCGAGCCTTTCCAGCCCGTCCATACCCCTGGGCCCACCGCGCGGATATCGCAGGCGGTCAGGATCATCAGCAGCGCCAGCCGCTGCGGCGATTGCACGATATCGGCAAAGGCGCGGGCAGTTTCCGGGTCCTGGATATCGCGGGCCTGGGCGATCTCGCTCATCGTCAGGTGATATTCGATGAGCCAGGAAACGGTGTCGGTTTCGGCGGGGGAAAGCCCGAAGCGCGGGCAGAGCTTTTTGGCGATGCGGGCGCCGGCGATCGAATGATCTTCAGGCCGACCCTTGGCGATGTCGTGGAGAAAGAGCGCGACGTAGAGCAGGCGGGTATCGTTGAGCTGCGGCAGCAATTCGTGGGTGAGCGGCAGTTCCTGTTTGAGGCCACCATTGGCGATGTCGGCCATCACCCCCACGGCGCGGATCAGGTGCTCGTCCACCGTATAGTGGTGGTACATGTTGAACTGCATCAGGGCGACGATCTTGCCGAACTCGGGCACGAATTTGCCGAGCACGCCGGATTCGTTCATCTGCCGGAGGATTCGTTCGACCGAGAGCGGATCCGTGAGCACCTGCAGGAAATAGGCATTGGCCTGCGCATCGTTCCTGAGATCGTGGTCGATGAGACGGAGCGACCGGCGTATTTCCTTGATCGCGTCGGGATGGAACAACAGGTCCCGCTGCCCGGCGACGAGGAAGCATTTTATCAGGTTGATCGGGTTCTTCTGGAACACGTCGGGGGCGGCGATGTTGAGCCGGCCGCTGTCGACGACGAAATCCGTTTCACCCTTGATCTTGACCTTGCCGCGCCGGAACGGCCCGAGGAACAACCCGACGATATCGGGGAATTCCGGCGTCTTGCCGTGGTTGAATTCGAGGCTTGTGCAGAAGATGCGGGTCAGGTCGCCGACATCCTTGGCGACCAGGAAATAGCGCTTCATCAGCCGCTCGACGCCGAGCATGCCGGCGCGGTCGGCAAAGCCGAGCCGAGCGGCCAGTTCCGGCTGCACGTCGAATGTCAGCTTTTCGTCCGCCCTTCCGGTAAGGAAGTGGAGGTTACAGCGGATGGCCCAGAGGAAATCCTCGGCGCGGGTGAACAGCCGATACTCGTCGTGGCTCAAAACGCCCTTGTCGACCAGTTCGGCGCCGGTCTTCACGCGGTAAAAATATTTGCCGATCCAGAACAGCGTGTTGAGGTCGCGAAGCCCGCCCTTGCCGTCCTTGATATTGGGCTCGACCAGATAGCGCGTATTGCCCATCTGCTTGTGCCGCTCTTCACGCTCGGCCATTTTGGCAGCGATGAACTCGGGGCCGGTTTTGGGCACGATCTCGGCGTCGAAGCGCGATACCAGCGTGTTGAACAGCTTCTCATCGCCGGTGAGGTAGCGGGCCTCGAGGGTTGCGGTGCGCACCGTCATGTCGGTCTTGGCCATGCGGAGGCACTCGTCGACCGAACGCACCGCATGGCCGACCTTCTGGCCGAGGTCCCAGAGCATATAGAGAATGTACTCGGTGACCTGCTCGCCCCAGGGCGTCTGCCGGTAGGGCAGGATGAACAACAGGTCGATATCGGAGCCTGGCGCCAGCGTGCCGCGGCCATAGCCGCCGACGGCGGCCAGTGCGATGGCCTCGGCGCCCGACGGGTTATCGACCGGATAGACTTCGCGGACCGCGAAGAGGTGGATGGCGCGGATGATCTCGTCTTCGGCGTTGGCGAGATTTTGGGCACAGCGCGTGCCTTTGCCGGTGGCCTTGAGCTCGGCTTCGGCGCCAACACGTGCCTCGGCCAGGGTTTTGCGCAGGTGCGCCAGGACGATGGCGCGGGCAGCTGGGGTTTTGGGGGAGTCGTCGGCCAGCAGAATTTTCAGCTCGGCCAGGAGGTCGGCGGCAGTTTTCAGCGCGAACAGCGGTTTTCGAGAGCGACTATCGGCTTCGACGAGCAGCATCGCGGGCCTTCTTCAACTCATAGACCAGTTCGATGGCCTCTCTGGGCGTAAGTTCGTCGGGACGAACGGCGTCGATCATTTCATGGAGCGGGTTAACGCTCGCCTGCTTTGGCGGCGGCTGATGCGCAAAAAGCGGGAGATCGTCTAGCACACCCCCCAATCTACCGGAAGAGCCCTGGCCTGCGGCGGAACGTTGCTCAAGGATCGTCAGAACCTGCCGCGCCCGGGCCAAAACCGGCTCCGGCAACCCCGCCAAACGGGCCACCTGAATGCCATAACTGCGGTCGGCCGTACCGGTTGCGACTTCATGCAGGAAAACCACCTCGTGCTGCCATTCCCGCACCTTCATCGTGTGATTTGAGAGGCGGGGCAGGGTCTTGCTGAGGCTCGTCAGCTCGTGGAAGTGGGTCGCAAAGAGGGCGCGGCAGCGCGTGTCGTTATGCAGGGCCTCGACCGTCGCCCAAGCAATCGAAAGGCCGTCAAAGGTCGCGGTGCCGCGGCCGATCTCATCGAGAATAACCAGTGAACGCTGTGTTGCCCGATTGAGGATAGCCGCCGTCTCGACCATTTCGACCATAAAAGTCGAGCGTCCGCCGCCGATATCGTCCGAGGCGCCGACGCGCGAAAATACCCGGTCGACGACGCCGATATGAGCGGTGGATGCAGGGACGAAACTGCCCATTTGTGCCAAAATCGCCATCAGCGCGTTCTGGCGCAGAAACGTCGATTTACCGCCCATGTTCGGCCCGGTGACGAGCCAGATGCGGCCGCCATTCTCGTCGCCCGACAGATCGGCGTCGTTGACGACAAAGCTTTCGCGGTTCGCCTCGACCATGCTTTCGACGACCGGGTGGCGGCCGCCTTCGATGATGAAAGCCAGCGAACGATCGACCTTCGGCCGGCAGAAATTCCGCGAGGCGGCGAGATGGGCAAGGCTGGACGCGACATCGAGCGCGGCAAGCGCATCGGCCGTGTTGCGCAGTGCTTCCGTGCGGGCAACCACCGCATCGACGAGCCGCCCGAAAATCTCTGCCTCAATTTCGAGCGCGGCTTCATGGGCGCGTGCGATGCGGCCCTCGAGATCGGCCAACTCGCTCGTCGTGAAGCGCATGACATTGGCGAGCGTCTGGCGATGGATGAAGGTCTGCTTCAGCGGCTCTTCGAGGAGCTTTGCCCCTTGTGCTGCCGGCACCTCGACGAAATAGCCCAAGATGCCGTTGTGCCGGATTTTTAGGGATTTGACGTCGGCCTCGCCGATCAGCCGGGCCTGCAGTGCCGCAACCACCGCGCGAGTCTCGGAGGCCAGCTGTTGCTCGGCATCGAGTTTGGGGTCAAAACCCTGCCGGACGAAGCCGCCGTCGCTGGCGGAGAGCGGGGGTTCTTCGTCGATCGCGGCGTCGAGCCCTTCGGCAAGATAGCGCGGCGCAGCGCGGAGGATTTCGCCAAGCGCCGCAAGGCCATCGGGCGCGTAGGTGAGGTTGCCGAGCAGCACGCCGAGTTCGCGCGCACCCAGAATGGCGGCAGCGATGGCGCGGAGGTCGCGCGGGCCGCCGCGATCGAGGCTGAGGCGGGTTAGCGCGCGCGTCAGGTCCGGCACCGCCTTGAGCGCACCGCGCAGCTTTATGCCGAGCACGGAATCGCCGGCCAGCGCTTCCACGTCGTCGAGACGCCGATTGATCTCGACCGGATCGCAGAGCGGCGCGGCGAGCCGCTGGGCCAACAGACGGGCGCCGGGCGGGGTCACCGTCAGATCGATTTCGTTGAGCAGCGAGCCCTTGAGGGTGCCGCGCTGCGTGGTGAGCAGTTCCAGCGAGCCGCGCGTCGAGGCATCGATCGCCATATAGGTGGCGATGTCGTCCGCCGCCGGCGGCCGTAGCGCCAGCGGGCGGCCCTTCTGGCTTTCGAGCACATAACTCAGCAAAGCGCCGAGGGCCGAGCGCGCGCCGCGCGAAAACGCCGTCGGATCGACAGTATCGGCACCAAAGGCCGCGCTTATCCGAGCCGCCGCTCGTCCGGAATCGAAGGCATCGTTGTCAAGGGTTACCAGCGCAATGTCGGGTAGCCGAATGCCGGCATCGGCCAGCGCCTCACGTGCCGCCTCGGTCAGCAGCAGTTCCGCCGGATCGATACGCGCCAATTCATCGGCAATCGCCTCGGCGGCGAGGTCAATGACAGCGGTCTCACCCGTCGAAATATCGGCCCACGCCAGGGCGTAAGCGGCCTCGCCGTGCCGGACCAGCGCCAGCGCGGCCAGATAATTGCTGCCGCGCGCTGGGAGGAGATCGTCCTCGGTGATGGTGCCGGCGGTGACGAGCCGCACCACATCGCGCTTCACCGGCGATTTCGAGCCGCGCTTCTTCGCCTCGGCGGGATTTTCCACCTGCTCGCAGATCGCGACGCGATGGCCCTGCGCGATCAGCTTCTTGAGGTAGTCCTGAGCCGCATGGATCGGCACGCCGCACATCGGAATGTCGGCGCCGAGATGTTTCCCCCGCTTGGTGAGGACGATGCCGAGCGCCTGGCTGGCGATCTCGGCGTCCTCGAAGAACATCTCGTAGAAATCGCCCATCCGGTAGAAGAGGAGGTAGCCCGGATTGACCGACTTGATCTCGAGATATTGCCCCATCATCGGCGTCACCGCGACGGGCGCAAGTTCGGCGGCGGACGGCTCGGTATCGTAGGGCGCTTGGTCGGTCATCGGGCCGGCAAATTAGGGGGTTTGCCGAGGGATGCCAACCGGCGTTTTAGGCAAAAGAGGCAGCCAACTGCGACTACTTCAGCACATCCCGCCAGGAGTGTTTTGGCTGATAACCGATCAACCGCCTAGCCTTCTCGTTTGAGACCAGTGTGTCGTACGGCCCGGTGCCGGCCTGGAGTGCCGTGCCCGGATAGAATTGGCGGACGAGTTCCTCGTTCGGCTTGTTCCAGGTCGTGTCGGCGGCAAAGATGCCCATGGCCTCGGCACCGGTGAAATCTGCCTTAAGCGCGGCGACAACGGCGCCCGCCACGTCGCGCGCGTCGACATAGCCAAAAAGGTTCGTGCGCAAATCGGTCGGGTCGCTCCAGCCGCGCCGCACGGCCTCGTAGTTGTGCGGGTGGTCGGGCACGTCATGGTGCACCCGGCTCAGCCTGAGGCCGATGAACGAGGTGCCGTGCATCCGGTGCATGTGTCGCGCCAGTTCCTCGGTCACCGCTTTGCTGATTCCATAGGAGCCCGTCGGGATCGCCGGCTCATCATCACCGACCGGCAGTGTCTTGGGGTCGACCTTATCGAACGGATAGCCGTAGACCGTTTCCGACGAGGCCCAGACGACCGTTTTCACTCCCATGGCGCAGGCCGCCTGAAACACGTTGTAGGCGGCCAGCGTGTTGACGTGAAACCGCTCGGCGCCCGTGACGTGGTTGGTGTCGGGGCCAGCATTGGCGGCAAGATGCACCACGAGGTCGGCGCCGTGCAGCGCGGCAAACGTCGTGCCATAATCGGTGAGATCGGTGGGCCGGAAATCCGGATCGAACTCGGTCGGGTGCAAAATGTCGATCGGAATGACGCCGTAACCGGCCGCCTTGAGTGCCGCGACGACCACGGGCCCAAGCCCGCGGCCCTTGCTGCCGGTCGAGCCGGTGATGGCGACTGTGGTCATGGTCAATCCCTGTCCTCGGGACCGCCCGCCAGAGGCAGGCGGTATTGGATGAAGCCGGAACGCGCCGCGACCCGATTGTAGAGCCGCTGCGCCGTCACGTTACTCTCGTGCGTATGCCAGTACAGCCGGGCGCAGTTCCTGCGCCGCGCCTCGGCCGCAACATGCTCGATCAGCGCCCGGCCATGACCTTGACCTCGGCCGACGGGCGAAACAAACAGGTCCTGCAGATAGCAGGAATCCTCGATCGCCCACGCGGTGCGGTGGAAGAGAAAATGAACGAGGCCTACCGGCCGTCCAGCTTCAACTGCCAGCGCGCCCCAGACCGGCTCCGCCGGATCGAGCAGGCGGGACCACGTAGAGGCATAAATCTCCTCAGGCAGAACCGTCTCGTAGAACGCCAGATATTGAGACCAGAGATCGCCCCAGGCGGCGCGATCGCTGGCCTCGATGGGCCGGATCATCGGATCAGACGAACCGGTTGATCAGGTTTTCGAGATATTCCTGCTGGCCGGATTTCGGCTGCGGGTTGACGTTGTCCTTCACCACCCGGTCGGCAATGCTGGCGAGCGTCGCCTTGCCGCCGAGCATGTCCTTGGCGCCGGCCGTGTTCCAGCCGGCATAGCGGTCCTCGAGGAACTTGTCGTAGGTGCCATCCTCGATCAGCGCTGCCGCGCCTTTGAGGCCGCGTGCCAAAACATCGAGGCCGCCGATGTGGCCGTGCAACAGGTCAGCCGGATCGAGCGACTGACGGCGCACCTTGGCGTCGAAATTGAAGCCGCCGCTGTGGAGCCCGCCATTCTTGAGGATCTGGTAGAAGGCCAGCGCCATCTCGCCCGGATTGTTGGGGAACTGGTCGGTGTCCCAGCCGGACTGCAGGTCGTTGCGGTTGGCGTCGACCGAGCCCAGAATGCCGAACGAGCGGGCGAGCGCCAGTTCGTGCTCGAAGGAATGGCCGGCGAGGAAGGCGTGGCCAACCTCGATATTGACCTTCACGTCCTTCTCAAAGCCATAGGCCTTCAGGAAGCCGTAGACCGTGGCGACGTCGTAGTCATACTGGTGCTTGGTCGGCTCCTGCGGCTTCGGCTCGATCAGAATCTGTCCCTTGAAGCCGATTTTTTTGGCATGCTCGATGACGAGATGCAGGAACCGCGCCGCCTGGTCGCGCTCCTGCTTCACGTCGGTATTGAGCAGCGTCTCGTAACCTTCGCGGCCACCCCAGAGCACGTAGTTGGCGCCCCCGAGTTCGTGGGTTATTTCGAGCATCTCGCGGACCTGGCCGGCGGCGTAGGCGAATACGTCCGGATCGGGGTTGGTCGCGGCGCCTGACATGAAGCGGCGATTGGAGAAAAGGTTCGCCGTGCCCCAGAGCAGCTTTGTCCGCTGGCTCTGCATCTTCTTGGCAAAAATGTCGGTGATGGTGCGGAGGTTCTTGTTGCTCTCGGCGAGTGTCGAACCCTCCGGGGCTACGTCCGCGTCATGGAAGCAGAAGAACGGGATATCGAGCAGCGCAAAGAGCTCGAAGGCGACGTCCGCCTTGAGCTTGGCGCCCTCCAACCCCTTGCCAAACCACGGCCGGTCAAAAGTGCGGCCGCCGAACGGGTCGCCGCCTTCCCAAGCGAAGCTGTGCCAGTAAGCGACGGCGGGGCGGATATGCTCCTCCATCGTCTTGCCGAGGATTTTTTCGTCCTTGTTGTAGTGATGGTAGGCGAGCGCGTTCTTGCTCGACGGCCCTTCGAACTTTACGGGCGAAATGCCCTTGAAGAAATCAGTCACTGGCGTGCCTCCTCGATAGCTGAATAGAGCGCGCGATATCGCGCATATTGTTTGGCATAGGCATCGGCGAGGGCGGGATCGGGTTTGATCACCGTCTTGATGCCGGGCATGGTCATCACCTCTTGCGGCGAGCGGCCGGTGGCGGCGCAGAGGCCGAGGCGGGCGGCACCCAGTGCGCCGCCAAAATCGCCGTCTTCGGGCAGCGACACATCCATGTTGAGGTTCGTCGCGATCATCTTGAGCCACAGCGCCGAGCGCGACCCGCCGCCGACGGCGAGGAGCGTGTCGATTTTCGTGCCGGCATCGCTGAGCACGCGCTGGCAATCGCGGAAGGCGAAGGCGACGCCCTCCATCACCGCCTGCGCGAGGCGCGCCGGATCGGAGAGATGCGACAGGCCGACGAAGGAACCGCGGGCATTGGCATTGTTGTGAGGCGTGCGCTCGCCGGAGAGGTAGGGCAGGAAGATTTCCTCGCCCGGGCCTTTGAAAGTGGCTTCGGCCTTTTGGCTGAGCTCGGCCTGCTTCTGGCCAGTGACGGACGACAGCCAGTTGAGGCTGTCTGTCGCTGAGAGGATGACGCCCATCTGGTGCCACGTATTCGGAATGGCGTGGCAGAAGGCATGCACCGCGCCGGCTGTGTTGGGCCGGAAGCGGTCGTTGGAAACGAACAGCACGCCCGACGTGCCGATGGAGACAAAACCCTCGCCCGGCCGGATCGCGCCGATACCGCAGGCTGAGGCGGCGTTGTCGCCCCCGCCACCTGCCACAACGACGCGGCCGGTCATGCCCCAGCGGGCCTTGAGGTCGGATTTGAGCTCGGCCGAAACCGCCGAACCCTCGACCAGCTGCGGCATATGCGAGCGGGTTAGGCCCGTGACGGCGAGCAGCACATCCGACCAGTCGCGTTTGCCCACGTCGAGCCAGAGCGTGCCCGAGGCATCGCTCATTTCCTCGATGTGTTCGCCGGTCATCAGCAGCCGCACATAGGCCTTGGGCAGCAGCACTTTTGCGATTTTCGCGTAAATCTCGGGCTCGTGCTTTCGCACCCAGGCGATCTTTGGTGCGGTGAAGCCGGGCATTGCGATATTGCCGGCGATTTCGCGGAGACGCGGTTCGGCCGCTTCCATCTCCTTGCATTCGACGGACGATCGTCCGTCGTTCCAGAGGATGCAGGGCCGCAAAACTTCGTCGTTCTTGCCGAGCAGCGTCGCACCGTGCATGTGGCCGGAAAGGCCGATGCCGGTGACGGCCGCAAGCTGCGCCGCGTTCGACTGCTTGAGCTTGTCGACGGCGGCGAGCACGGCGCTCCACCAGTCGGCGGGGTCCTGCTCCGACCAGCCGGGCTTCGGGCGCACTGGCTCTTTGGCGGGCGCGGTCGCCTCGCCGAGCGCTTTGCCGTTCTCGTCGATCAGAATCGCTTTGACGCCGGAGGTGCCAACGTCGATGCCGAGGAAGGTGCTCATGATGCACGTACCTCAAAGCCGGGCGCTTGCATGGTCATTTTTCCTCCCGCGGCGCGCTGCTGCCGTCTTCCCTTGGGGAGGCGTTCTAGCGCAGATTGTCCCGAAGGAAAATCCCGATTTCGATGCGCTCGCCGTCGATCGCGTTGTGACCGGGCTGCGCCAGCGCCCGCGCGGCGGCGATGGCAGCGCGGATTTCCGCATCGGGGTTTTGATCCAGCACCACATCGATCTCGCGCGTCAGCAGACCGCGCCGGGTCGGTTCGGTGAGCTCGTGAGCAATGACGCGAAGTCTCCCGGCGCGGCCCGAGGATTCGAGCGCCGCCAAAAGGCCTCCATTACCCGCACCGAGATTGTAGAGGCCCGCGAGGTCGGTGTGGCCGGCCAGCAGGGTCCTGGTCAGCGCTTCGGTTTCCTCGGCCTCGTCGTGTCCTTCGAAAGGGCCGACAATCGAGAGATCGGGAAAATCGGCCGCCATCACGGCCAAAAAGCCCTCGAGCCGTTCGAGGTGATCCCGGAGGCCGAGCGAGCCGGCAATGACCGCGACCTTGCCACCCGCCGGGCAGAAGCGGCCCATCAGCGAAGCCGCAGTGCGCCCCGCCGCGGTATTGTCGATGCCGATGAAGTGGCGGCGGCTCGAGCCCGGCAGGTCGGAAACGAGCGTCATCACGTCGATGCCGCGGCGCGTTGCGGCGTCGGCGGCAAGCACCACGGCGGGATCGTCGGTCGCGACGATCACCGCGCAATCGCAGGCCTTTTTATTGAGGGCATCGAGCCGCGCGGCGAGTCCCGTGGCATCAAGCGCACGGACGCGCGTCAGTTCGATCCTGAGGCGCTCGGCCTTGGCGCCGCGCACCCGGCGGCGGATGGCCGCCGCGAGGTTATCCATGAATTCGTTGGCGCCGTCGGGGATGAAGAAATGCAGGTTGAGATCGCGCGAGCGGGCGAGCAGCGAGGCCGACAGGTCGCGGCGGAAATCGAGCGCAGCGATAGCGGCTTCGACTTTTTCGGCTGTGCTGGGCCTGACCCCTGGCCGGCCGTTGAGCACGCGATCTACCGTGGCGAGCGAAACGCCGGCCTTGCGCGCCACATCGTGCACCGTCGCGCGGCGGTGATCGTCGTCTTCCGCCAAAATCGTCCTCGCCCATCGCCGGCATCCCCGCACCGGCCAGCAAGACTTGGCGCCTCGCCCGGCGTCGCGTCAACAGTTTCTACCTTTTGCTGATCGCCCCGACGCGCTATCACGCGGGCCGAACAGGGGACGGCTCATGAGTATTGCGGTCAGGAAATTTGGCGAGTTCGGCGGCAAGCGCGTCGATGCCTTTACACTCACCTCGGACACCGGCGTCGAAGTCGACATTATCGGCTACGGCGTGGTTGTCCGCGACTGGAAGGTGCCGGTAAAAGGCGGCGCGCCGCGCACCGTGGTGCTCGGCTTTGAGGAGTTCGACGCCTATCCGGCCCACAGCCCGCATTTCGGCTCGCTCGCCGGCCGCGTCGCCAACCGCATCTCGACCGGTAGTTTCGAGCTCGACGGCAAGACATACAAACTCGACACCAACGAAGGCGGCAATACGCTGCATGGCGGTCCGAACGGCCTTGGGCGGCAGGTCTGGGACGGCCAAATCGACAACGCCGCCAATGCCGTGCGCTTCAGCTTCTCCAGCCCAGGCGGCGCCGGCGGCTTCCCCGGCAATGTGCAGTTCACCGCGAACTACCGGCTGCATGGCAACCGCCTGAAGCTCGAACTCACCGCAAAGCCCGACCGGCGGACGCCGATCGCCGTTGTGCAGCACCAGTATTTTAATCTGGGCACCGGCGACGACGTGCTCGACCACCATCTTACGATCAACGCCAGTGCGCGCTCGGAAGTCGGTGCGGACCTGATCCCGACCGGCGCCATCCTGCCGGTCAAAGGCGGCGACCATGATTTCCGGCAGGGCCACACCATGCGGCGCGCCGATGGCAGCCCGATTGATTGCGACCTCAACCTCGTCACGGCTACCGGCCGCAACCACGCCGAGCCGATTGCGACTGTACGCGGCCCCGATGGCGCGCTGACCTTGAAACTCTGGAGCGACCAGCCGGCCGTACAGCTCTACAACGGCCTTTGGACCGACGTGCCGGTGCCCGGCCTCAACGGCAAGCGCTATGGCAAGTATGCCGGCCTCTGCCTCGAGGATCAGATGTACCCCGATGCGCTGCATCAGGCGCATTTCCCGTCGATCATCGTGTCGCCGGACCAGCCCTATTCGCATTGGTGCGAGTTCGAGATCGCCTGACGCTCGCTTGGCCGCAGCCGCGCCCTTTGCTACCAAGGCGGCAGCAGGAGGCGCGTTTGGCTGAGGATTATATGACGGGCCGGCTGGTGACGCTGACCGACGGCGTGCTGTCGATCGCCATGACGCTGCTGGTGCTCGACATCCGGTTGCCAGGTCCGGCCGACAAGCTCTCGAACGCCGACCTCTGGGCGCAGATCGTCGCCATCCAGCCGCAGTTGTCGTCCTACGCGCTCAGCTTTCTCGTCGTGGCGATCTTCTGGATCAGCCACGTGCAGAAATTCCGCCACCTGGCGCGCGTCACCAACCTCATGGTTTGGCTCAATATTTTCTTCCTCTTGGGAATCGGCGTCGTGCCGTTCACCACCGCCGTGCTCGCCGAGAACGGCAACGCCGTGTCGACGGCGGTCTACGCGGTCGGTATGGCCTTCACCTCGATCATGCTGGCGACCATGTCGATCCATGTACGGGTGAGCGGGCTCGTCGAGGACGGGACGCTGCCGCGGCAGATGCACACCATCCTGATTTCGCAGTTCGGCACGGCGGCGATCTTCCTCGTCTCCGCCGGCGTGGCCTTCATCAATTCCGAATGGGCCAAATACCTTTGGCTGCTGCTCATTCCGATAGGCTTCGTCCGTGACCGGCGCGACGGTACCGCCCAGTCAAAGAATGGATAAGACCGAGCGCCTGTTCTCGATCATGGATGCGCTTCGGCGCCACCGCCATCCCGTGACGGCGCAGGCGCTCGCCGAGGAGCAGGGCGTCTCGGTTCGGACGCTTTATCGCGATGTGCAGACACTGATCGGGCTTGGCGCGCCGATCGATGGGGAAGCCGGCGTGGGCTATCTCCTGCGGCCCGGCTTTTTCCTGCCACCGCTGATGTTTTCGCCTGACGAACTCGAAGCGCTGGTGCTCGGCGCGCGCTGGGTTGAGGCGCGGCCCGATGCGGCGCTCGCCAAAGCGGCCAAGGGCGCGCTCGGCAAGATCGCGACCGCCTCGCCGGACGATCTTCGCGACCGCATCGGCGATTCTGGCCTCTGGCCGGTCAGGACGCATTGGACGCCCGACGATAGCGGGCCGCTGCTGGCCGTTATGCGTGAGGCGATGCGCGCCGAAAAGGCGGTCGAGATCAGCTATTCGGCCGAAGACGGCAAAACCAGCGAGCGCGCCATCTGGCCGATCGCGCTGGCCTACTACGAGGAAAAGCAGATCGTCGCGGCCTGGTGCACGGTTCGGCAGGATTTCCGCAATTTCCGCACCGACCGGATCGTTTCGGCCGTACCGCTCGAAGCGAGATTCGGCAAACGCCGTGTCCAGCTCGCCAAGGAATGGGAAGCCATCTGGCAGGCCCGGCAGAAGCAGCGGCATCCTGAGGGGTAGGCGGCGTCAGCCCACCTCGATGTCCGTCAGGACGAAGTTGCTGCCCTTGAACAGCAGCGGCAGGTCACGACTTTTGGCGCAGGCATAGGCAAAGCAATCGGCCATATTCAGATTGGCGGCGTGGCGGCCCTTGCCATAGCGGCCGAACGCGTCGATCGCCTCCCGTCCGATGGCCGCCGTGATCTCCATCATCTCGGCCCCGGTCTCCTCGACGAAGGCATCGACAAGGGCTGTGGCTTCCTTGATCGGACAGGCCCGCTTCCGGGCCAGGCCCGATGCCGCTTCGTAGATCGTCATGGGCGAGACAAATACTTTCCCCGCCTGGGCGAGCCGCGCGGCCATATTCAGCGCGTCTTCGTCGCCGCCAATAATCGCGATGATCGCCGACGCGTCGATGAACATCAGGCGTCGTCCGCCTCGTGCCCGGTCAAAGGAAAGCGTCCATACCGGTCGGCGAGTTTCTGCAGCCGCTGCGGCAAGGGAATCTCGGCGCGGGCGCGCTGATACTCATTGTCCACGGCTTCCTTGATCGTCTGGGTCAGCGATTTGTGCCGGAGCCGCGCGAGCCGGCGGACCGCATTCTCCGTCGCGCCGTCCTTGATCGACAGAGCCAAAACTCAACCTCCAAAATTCTATACGTATGGCGGTAGAAATCTATACCGGCAACGACGAGATGTGCAATGGCTGCATCCTGACACGCCCTGTCAGGATGGGTGAAGCAACGTCTTTTCAGCGGCGAGGTTGACTCGCCAAAGCTGAAAGGACCGCCAAATGACCGATATCATTCCCTTCACCATTGCCATTCCGGACGCGCAGGTCGCCGACCTCAAGGAGCGGCTGGCGATGACGCGCTGGCCGGCGGAGACGACAACAGATTGGAGCCACGGCCAGCCGGTTGGCTTCATCAAGGAATTGGCCGAGCAATGGCTCAACCATTTCGACTGGCGGGTGCACGAGGCCGAACTCAACCGCTACCCGCAGTTCTTGACGACGATCGATGGCCAGACCATCCACTTCCTCCACATCAAGTCGAAGGAAAAGAATACCTTCCCGCTGATCCTGACGCATGGCTGGCCGTCGACCTTCTACGAGTTTTTCGATGTCATCGGACCGCTGAGTGACCCGCGCGCGCATGGGCTCGATCCGGCGTTGGCTTTCGATCTCGTGATCCCCTCGATACCTGGCTACGGCTTCTCCTCGCCCCTCGCCCAGCCCGGCTGGGATTCGTCGCGGACCGCGAAAGCCTGGGACACGCTGATGAAACGGCTGGGCTACGCCCGTTACGGCGCCCAGGGCGGCGATGTAGGCGCGCTGATTTCGAAGGAACTCGGCACGCTCGCGCCCGAGGGGCTGGTGGGCGTCCATCTGCAGCAGATTTTCGCCTTTCCGAAAGGTACGCCCGGCGAGATGGATAAACTCACCCCGTTCGAGAAGGAGGGCTTTGCCAATCTCGACGGCTTTCTCAAATACAACGGCTATCAGGCGATCCAGCAGAAGCGGCCGGGCACGCTCGGCTTCGGTCTTGTCGATTCACCTGCGGCGCTGCTGGCCTGGAACGCGGAACTGTTCTTCGGCTTCCTCGGCGAAGGCCAAAAGTTCGTCGATCGCGACAAGTATCTGACGCACGCCTCTATCTACTGGTTCACCGGCACGGGTGGGTCGGCCGCCAACATCTATTTCGAGGATGCCCAAAGCGGCGCCGGCTATCGCGAGGCGGAGAACGATACGCCAACCGGCGTCGCGGTGTTCCCATGGGATTTCCGTTCGGTACGGAGTTTTGCCAAACGCTCGAACAACATCGTCCATTGGACCGAGATGCCGCGCGGCGGCCATTTCGCCGCCGTCGACGCGCCTGACCTCCTCGCCGAAGACATCCGGAAATTCTTCGGAACGCTGCGCTGAGCCAGGGCCGCGGCCGCCACGGAGCTGAAGGACGGACCGTCCGTCGCACAGCCGATCGGAATAACCCGCTTGTCCGAGTGTTGATGAGCCTGAGACCGCCCGCCGAGCCGGGAGGCCCATTCATCAGAAGGGAAATTCCATGAGCAATTCACGTTCGAGAGCCGGACGGCTCGCCATTGTGGCGGCCGCCGGCCTGATCTCGCTGGCGCTGAGCCTGCCGGCGTTGGCGGTCGACACCGGCGGTGGTGGAGGTGGTGGCTCGTCCTCAGGCGGTGGTGGCGGCTCGTCGTCGGGCGGCGGTGGCGGCTCGTCGTCGAACTCCGGCGGCAGCAGCAGCGGCGGCATGGCGCCGGCCATGAGTGCGCCAATGGCCCAGGCGTCAAAAGTGCATTTCATCGATCTTGACGATGCCCGCAAGCTGATCGCCAAAAGCAATTGGAGGGGCGCTATCAAGCTGCTCCGCCAGATCGTCGTGCAGCAGCCGCGCAATGCCGACGCGCTGAACCTTCTCGGCTACAGCCTGCGCCAGTCCGGGCAGATGGCGGAAGCTGAGAGCTGGTATCTCAAGGCCCTAAAACTCAAGCCAAACCATCTCGGCGCCAACGAATATCTTGGCGAGCTCTATGTGATGACCGGACATGTCGATAAGGCCAAGATTCGGCTCGCGGCCATCGCCAAGATCTGCGGCAATACGAGTTGCGAGGAATATAAGGATCTTGCCGGGGCAATCGCCGCCAAGGGCTGAGGTCCGCACGAGCCTCCTTGCAAACGGCGGTCCTTGGGCCGCCGTTTGTCGTTCATTTCATGTCCTGCGACGCATCTGAGTCGACGACTATTCGACGTGCGACAACCTGTCGCACGGGCGTTATTACAGTTTTATTGGGCTTCGATAGTGGAATGGTTTTCTCGTCATTCGTACTTCTGCAGTAATAAGGATCGCGAACGGGCCAGTTGCACAAAACTGTCATCTTTGTACGAGTGGGAATTATGACAAATCCGTGACGTAGATTGTGCGCAACACTCTTCTGTCATGTTCTAAAACCCCACCGAAAAGTATTCGCCTGCCCACGCGGCGCATGGCAATGAGAGTCAGCCATCGCAAGTGATGGCCATCTTTTTCGGGGTTTGGTCGCTCTCCCGGCACCAGGCTTCCGGGGGCAAGGACCAGACACAATGAACAAATTCACCGTTTCCTTTTTTGCTGCTGCGCTGATGCTCGGCGCGGCGCCGGCCCTCGCGGCCGACCTGCCGACTGGCGTCGTCGCCGCGCCGCCGCCGCCGGCATCGACCAGCAACACCATCGGCTTCGAATTCGATCCCGAGTTTGCGGCGATCGCCAGCGGCTCGACGGCGCAGGGTTCCCTCGCCGACTGGTACGCCAAGGGCACGTTCTCGCACAGCTTCGGCAACGGCTTCAGCGCTGCCCTCGCTGCCCAGGACACGTTCAAGACCAATGGCCTCAGCCAGTATTACTTCGAAGGCAGCGCGGCCTATAAGGCCAGCCTGACGAAGGAATTCTCGGTCACGATCACTGGCCTGCTCGGTTACACGACTGGCAACACCGGCTACGTCGGCGGCCTCGCGAGCTCGAGCACCGACAACAATGACAGCTACCTCTACTACGCCATCTCTGGCGCGGCGGATTGGAAGCTCGACTCGCACTGGACGTGGAACATCATCAACGCCCGTTACCGCAACGCTTTCGATCGCACTTGGCTGACGCCGAAGGTGACCACCGGCGTCACCTACAACATCGACGCGACGAATGCCGTTTACGCGACCATCGGCTATAGCTGGAAAGACAACGGCAACGGCAAGGGCCTGCTGGGCGACAAGATCGTCTTCGGCGCGGGCTACAAGTACTCGTTCTGATCCCAAACGGATCGGCGCATTTCAGACGGCGGTCCTTCGGGGCCGCCGTTTTCGTTTGGGGCAGCGGCGGCGCTCCGCCTAGGTCAGCTGAAAATTGAGCCGGTAGCTCAGCGCTTCGGCAAGGTGAGGACGGCCAACGCGGTCGGCGCCGGCAAGATCGGCAAGCGTCAGCGCCACCCTCAGCACGCGATGATAGGCACGCGCCGACAGCGAAAACCGCTCGGCCGCATCGAGCAGCAGTTTTTGGCCGTCTTTGTCCGGGGCGACGATCCGCTCGATCAACGTCGGGCCAGCCGCCGCGTTGGTGTGAATGGCAGGCTCGGCCGCATCGAGATAGCGCTCGCGCTGCCGGTGCCGCGCCTTTGCGACGCGGGCCGCCACCACACTTGAAGCCTCGGCGGCGCTCGTCCCGACCATGTCGGTGGCCGAGACGGCCGGTACGTCGATCCTGAGGTCGATGCGGTCGAGGAACGGGCCCGAGATCCGGCCCTGATAATCGGCGACGCACCGGTCGCCGCGCTTGCAGGTATGGCCGGGCGTTCCGGCCATCCCGCATCTGCAGGGGTTCATCGCGGCGACGAGTTGGAACCGCGCCGGGTAGGAGACGCGGGCATTGGCGCGGGCGATCACCGCCTCACCCGCTTCGAGCGGCTGGCGCAAACTGTCGAGCACGGCGGGCGAAAACTCCGGCAGCTCGTCGAGGAACAATACGCCATTGTGCGCAAGGCTCGCCTCTCCCGGCCGCACCCTGAGGCCGCCGCCGACCAGCGCGGCCATCGAGGCCGAATGATGCGGGGAGCGGAACGGCCGCCGGTCGGAGAGTGCGCCGCCCGCCAGTTCCCCGGCGATCGACTGGATCATCGAGACGTCAAGCAGTTCGCGTGGATTGAGTGGCGGCAGGATCGAGGGCAGACGTGCAGCCAGCATCGATTTGCCGGCACCAGGAGGCCCGATCATCAAGAGGTTGTGGCCGCCGGCCGCCGCCACTTCGAGGGCCCGTCGCGCAACCTCCTGCCCGCGAACCTCGGCGAGGTCCGGCAGGGTGCCGAGATTGGTGCGGCGCCGCGCAACCGGGCGCGGCGAAAGCTGGTGCCCCGCCAGATGATTGACCAGTGCGAGCAGGCTCGGCGTCGCAATGATGTCGATATCCTCGCCGGCCCAGGCGGCTTCCGGTCCCGCGGCTTCGGGGCAGATGATGCCGAGCCCGTTGGCCTGAGCGGCAATCGCCGACGGCAGCGTCCCCGAAACCGGCGCCAGCCGGCCATCGAGCCCCAGCTCGCCGAGCGCGAGGTGGCCGATAAAGGCGTCGGCCGGGACCGCGCCAATGGCGCCCATCAGGCCGAGGGCGATCGGCAGGTCGTAGTGACTGCCTTCCTTGGGCAGATCGGCCGGGGCGAGATTGATGGTGATGCGCTTGGGCGGCAGGCTCAGCCCCGAGGCGACGAGCGCAGCGCGTACCCGTTCGCCCGCCTCGCGCACGGCCTTGTCGGGCAGCCCGACGATGAGGAAGGCCGGCATGCCGGGCGCAATTTGCACCTGCACATCGACCAACACCGCCTCGATGCCCTGAAACGCCACCGTCTTGATCGTGGTGACCACGCCCGGCTCCCCAATGCCTCACCCCACGCTAGCAGGTCCGCATTACCCCTAGCAAGAACAATGCATGAACAGCAGTCAGACGCGCCTCTCCGCCGTTAACCACGCGGCCACCCCATCGTGGTTAATGCAAGCCTTTGTTAAGCCACCGCATCTGAATCAGGGAGCACGCTTTTGGTTTTGAGTAGTGCCCTGAATGGTTGTCGTCCGCCTTCCCGATAGCATTGCGTCTCCCTGGAGGCTGCTGGGTGCGGTGCTGCTCGCCCTGCTGCTGGCAAGCTGCGCCGAAATGCCGTCGCGACCCATTCATGGCGATAACCGGCCGCATCCGGGCGTCAACCGGGCGCGCAATCTGCCGATCCAGGGCATCGATATCTCGCGCTATCAGGGCACAGTCGATTTCGACCGGGCACGGGCGGCCGGCACACACTTCGTCTTCATCAAGGCGACTGAGGGGGCCGACTATGTCGACCCCAATTTTGCGTCGAACTGGGCCAAGGCGCGCGCCGCCGGCATGGCCCGTGGCGCCTATCATTTCATGTTCTGGTGCAGCACCGCCGCCGAGCAGGCCAAATGGTTCGAGGCCAACGTGCCCAACGATACCGATGCACTGCCCCCGGTGCTCGACGTCGAGTGGAACAACCATTCGCGCCTCTGCAACAAGCGGCTGACCCCGGACGAGGCCTACGCTAAGGTGTCGGTGATGCTGCAGGCGATGGAGCAGTACACCGGCAAACTGCCGATCATTTATACCGACATCGGCTTCCATCGCGACGTGTTGGAGGGTCATCATCTGCCGAACACGTTCTGGCTGCGCTCGGTCGCGGCCGAGCCCGACGATCGCTACGACGATCGCGATTTCACCTTCTGGCAGTGGACGCAGACCGGCACGATGCCCGGCATCAAGGGCGAGGTCGATCGCAACGCTTTTTACGGCAGCCCCGACGACTGGACGGTGTTTCTGCTGACCGGCTGCGATCCGCGAGCGCTCGACGCGCTCGGGTCGGGCGGCCGTTGCAACAGCCAGAAGTAGCGAAGGGCGATGGCTTCACCGCGTCATTGTTCGCAGTGAGCAGACGCTTCACACCCCTTGTCACTCCCGCAATGAGGTTTTAGCCTTTTGCGGTGATTGGCGGACGAGCCTCATCCGAGGCGGAGCAAAAGGAGAAGAGGATGGCCAAAGGTCAAATGAAGAGCAACAAAGAGGCCAAGAAGCCGAAGAAGGAAAAGCCGAAAGTGCTGGCCACCGCCGGCATGACGCCGACAACGGCGCCGGCAAAGAAGAAATAGGCTTTTGGGCTTTTAGCGCCGCAGGCGCTGATCGTTTTCGAAGGGCCGGCAGCCGATGCCGGCCCTTTTCGTTTCAGCCGCCGAAGAGGCCGCTCGCCTTGATGCCGTCGACTATGAACTGCACCGAAAGTGCTGCCAGCAGCAGGCCGACAATGCGCGAGACCACCGCAAGGCCGGTCAGTCCCAGCAGCCGCTGGATCGGGATGGCGGCGAGGAGCGCGAGATAGGTCAGCGCCAGCATAGCGAGCAGGGCCGCGACCACCGCGCCGACCTTGAACTCGTCGCCCTGGGCGCTGGTGACGAGGAGGATGGTTGCGCTGATGGCGCCGGGGCCGGCGATCAGCGGCATGGCCAGCGGAAACACCGAAATGTCGGCGCGGGTCTTCGCCTCGGCGTCTTCTTCGCTGGTCGTGCCGACGCCGCCCGAGTGGCGGGCGAACACCATGTCGGTCGAGATCAGGAACAGCAGCACGCCGCCGGCGATTTTGAGCGCCGGCAGGGTGATGCCGAAGAGGCCCAGCAGCGCATTGCCGAACACCGCGAAGAACAACAGGATCGCGGCGGCGACCAAAATGCCCCGCAGCGCAAACAGCCGCCGCTCGGCGGTCGTATTGCGGCTTGTCAGGCCGGCAAACACCAGCGCCAGGTCGGCCGGGCCGATGGTCGCAAAGAACGTGGTGAGCGCGATGAGGAATGTTTCGGTCGGCATCAGGGCGCGGTCCCATCCGGTGCGACCGCAGCCAGCCGCTCAAAAACGGCGTCGGTAACGGCGACGATGCGGTCGGGCGAGCTGTGGGCGGCAAATCCCGCAACGCTCAGGCCAAGCGCTGGCGAACGGACGGCCTTCGCGAAAGCTCCTTGCCACCCGCCACCATGGATGAACATCGCCTGCCCCTCGAACGTGCGAATACCCACGCCCCACCCGTAGGCGATGGCGGTGCCGTCCGCAAGTTTACCCGGTTGTTCGACCAGCTGCGCGATTTTGAGGACATCGTGATTTTGCCGGTCGAGCCAGGTCGCAAAGGCTGAAGCAGTCGTCCAAAGACCGCCATCGCCCGTCGAAAGCGGCAGCGCGGGCCCCATCAGCCCAACCTGCGGATAGGCTGGCATTTCACCGTCCAGCAGAACGTGCATTCCCTCGATCGCCAGCGGCGCAACGAGCTTTGCCACGACAAAGTCGGCGAACGACATCCCGCTGACGTGCTCGACGACCCGGGCGAGACAAAAGTAGCCGGCATTGGAGTAGCTGAAGTTTTCTCCGGCCGCGGCAAGCGACAGGTCCGGCGCCTTTAGTGCGGTCATCACGTAGTTATTGGTCCAGTGTCGGGACCCCAATCCGCTTTCCATCACTCCGGCAGGCGGCAGTCCGCTGGCATGATGGAGCAGGTCGCGAACTGTGACACGCTCGGCCCATGCCGGCAGGTCGGCGAGGAAGTGGCGAAGCGGTTTGTCGACATCGATCCGCCCGTCACGTGCCAAGAGGGCTATCGCCGCGCCAGTAAGCTGCTTGGTCAGACTTCCCGCATAGAATATGTCGTCCGGTGCTACCCGGCGGCCATCCGGCCAAACGCCGGAAACGAACTGGGCGATCTCACCGCCGTCGCGAAAAGCAGCGATGGAAATCGGCACATCGGACGGCAACCCCGCCGCGCGGGCGATGGCGTCGACGTCGATCACGGCCCGGCTGCCCGCCAGAACATCTGGGGCGACCTCCAACCGGCAAGGGGCAGCGCTTCGGTATGCATCTCCAGATCATGCAGGTTTTGCGCCGCGCTGACGAGAGGAAGCCCCTCGCGAGAACGATGCTATGGCGCCATAGCAACGGATGACGCGCACTTTGGCGAAATAATCAGAAGGCGGTGCCGCGACTATCTTCTCCCTGCAGCGATAGAGGGCGAGGCAGGTGCTGAGCACCACCACTCATCGACCCGCTCCCGCCAGACCCACGGCGATACTATGCCGCCATAAGATCCGCCTGGCATGTCGCACGGCCTTCCCGTCGTTAACACCCCGTTTAGACAATCGATAAGATTGAGTTTTCTCCCGCGGCCTCCGGGGCCATCTAGACGGAGCGTGATCCAGCATCGGCGATTGTCAGGCGCCGGTTGCACGCCTCGTCCAAAAACTGTTCCGGAGTATTTTTATGCGCAAGCTCGCTGTCCTCGCCCTTCTCGCCGCGCTGCCGACGCCCGCCTTTGCGCAGATGGCCATGCCGACTTTTTCCGGCTTCTATATTCAGGCCTATGGCGGCCTCAGGGTGCCGGACAATTTGCAGTACAACGGCACAGCGCAGGACCTCGGCATCGGCACGACGCTCGGCGCCAGTGTCGGCGTCGATACCTCGATTCCGGGCGTTTCGGCCGAGCTCGACTACATGCACACCTCGGCGAACTATTCGGCGCTCGGCACCTCGCTCGACAGCCAGAGCTTTATGGTCAACGGCATCTACAACCTTGACCTCAATATGGGGGGCATAAAGCCCTATCTCGGCGCGGGCCTCGGCGCGGTCAACGTCACCTATAAATCGTCAGACAGCGGTACTGGCCTTGGCTTCCAGGTAAAGGCCGGCGTTTCCGGGCCGATCAACGATCAGTTGAGCTGGTTTGGCGAGTATCGCTACCAGCAGGCCTTCGGCAATCTCAATATCGGCTCGCCCGCCTACCCGGTGGAATATGCGAGCCACAGCATTTTGGGCGGCATCAAGATCTCGTTCGGCGGCGGCGCGGCGCCGAGCGGGGCCAGCTACACCGGCTACTGAGCCGACGGACTTGGGACCAAAATCCCAAATAGGCCGCAAACCGTTGTAACAGAGACAGCGAGAGTGGGGAGTCCACGGTCGGGGCCGGACCGACGCGATGTCGATGTATTTTACAGAACCGCGGGCGATCCGGCGCGAACCTTGGGGCGCGCTCGCCTCGGCGTTCGTCCATCTGTCGCTGCTGACGCTGCTGGTGCTGTTTTCGCCGGTGCGGCCGCTGGACAAGGCGGTGCAGGAGCCGCAGAGCATTGCGGTGCAGTTTTTCAGCCTGCCACGCGCGACGCCTGAAGCCGCCCCGATAGCAGTAGCGCCGCAGCCGCTGACGGCGCCGCTTGCGCCCACTGAGGCCGTTCCAAGCTCAGTGACACCGTCTGTCCAAACGGCCGTCCCACCAAAAACCGCCCAGCCGCCGGCGATGACCAAGGCGACCCGCCTCTTCGCCACGGCGATGCTGAAAGACCCGAGCAACCGCAAAATCGTCAAAACACTGTCGACCTTCGCCGACAGCGAAAAGGTCGTTCAGCTCTGCAATATGGAAGGGCTCGAGCAGATCCGGCGGGCCGTGCCACACTCGAACCCGGACGTGCTGGTGTCCTATGCGATGGCCGATTTCACCGTCGCCGGCTTTACCCTTTCGGCAGACGGGGGCGCTTTCCATGACCGCAAGGCCTGGTACGCCATCCGCCTCCGCTGCACCATTACGCCGGATTATGCCGGGGTCGCCGATTTCCAGTTTGCGCTGGGCCCGCCGATCCCGAAAAGCGAGTGGGCCAGCCACAATCTGCCGGTCGAGTACGACGATCAGGAATAAGGCGGAACCTGGTCGTACCTGCCTTGCTTCAGCTTCAATTCATTTTCGTCCTGCTCTAAGGTGCGCGCCTCAGCGGTTGGGGCTCCGCAACGGGAGATATTTATGACATTGCAGATCGTGAGCCGGCTCGCCGGCGTGCTGGCGCTGACCATTGGCCTCGCCGGCTGCATCGACGTGACCATGGACGTGAAGGTGAAGAACGAGGCCGAAGCGGTCGGCACCATGTCGACGACGATCGGCGCGCAGTTCTATCCAATGATCAAGGCGTCCAAAACCGCCAACGCGGGCGATACCGACAAGGGCGGCGATTTCTGCGATGCCAAGGATAATGGCAAACTGACCGAAAACGCCGATGGCAGCGCGACCTGCACCGTGACCAAGGAAGGCAAGTTCGCCGATCTCAATTTCGATGACGGCAAGGAAAACATCAAATTCACCTCCGCCGGTCCGGGCCTCGTACGCGTGTCCTTCCCGACTGACGAATTCCAGAAGGGCCTCAATGCCGCAGCGGCTGGCGGTCCGGGCGCCGATGCTTCAAGCGACGCCTCCTCCGACGATGCCCAGACCAAGGCGGCAGCCGAACAGATGAAGGCCGCGATGGGCGCCTATTTCGCCGGTCACTTCCTCACCATCCGGATCGACGGTGGTGAGATCACCGATACCAACATGACCATCGCCGCCGACAAGCAGTCCGCCGAGGACAAGATCGCCTTCACCGACATCCTCAACGGCACGGCAAAACTTCCCGCCGAGCTTTATGCGGTCGTGAAGGTACAGTAGGCAGGGTCGTGCATTCGGCTAACCCCTCATCCGTCTCGGCCTCCGGCCGATCTTCCTTCTCCCACAAGGGAGAAGGAAGAGGGGGCGCTGCTTTGCCAAAGCCAACCTTCTCCCCTTGCGGGAGAAGGTCCGGCAGGGAATGAGGGGTAAGCCACAACAGCATGCCTGATCGATTGGCCATCTCTTACCTCCGCCTGCCGCATGGCGAGGGCCTGCCTTTGCCGTCGCAACAAACGGAGTACGCAGCGGGCGCCGATCTCCTCGCCGCCATCGGCGCTAACGATGAGCTCGAAATCGCCCCCGGCGCCCGGGAGCTCGTGCCCTGCGGCTTCGCCATGGCGTTGCCGCCTGGGTTCGAGGCACAGGTCAGGCCCCGCTCGGGGCTAGCGGCGCGCTACGGGGTGACGGTGCTCAATTCACCCGGCACCATCGATGCCGACTATCGCGGCGAGCTAAAGGTCATCCTCATCAACCACGGCGACGAAGCTTTCGTCATCCGCCGCGGCGACCGCATCGCTCAGCTCGTCGTCGCTCCGGTCACCGCGTTTGCCTTCAACGAGGTGCAAAACCTCGACGAGACCGCGCGCGGCACTGGCGGCTTCGGCTCGACCGGCAAAGCATGATTGACCGGTCCCGCCGGTTGGGTCGATAACGCCAAAATGCTCTCCCCCGACGAGACCCGACGTTATGCCCGCCACCTGGTGCTCAAGGGCATCGGGGGGCAGGGTCAGCAAAAGCTCAAGGCGGCGAAGGTTTTGGCAATCGGCGCCGGTGGCCTCGGCAGTCCGGTGATCGCCTATCTGGCCGCGGCGGGTGTCGGCACGCTCGGCGTCGTCGATGACGACACGGTGTCGCTCTCCAACCTGCAGCGACAGATGGTCCATCGCACCGAGGATATCGGCCGGCTGAAAACCGACAGCGCCAACACTTTCGTCGAGGCGATCAACTCAAATGTGCGCTTTGTGGCGCATCCGGTTCACATTACCGGCGCAAATGCTGCCGAAATCGTCGCAAATTACGACCTGGTACTCGACGGCAGCGACAACTTTGAGACGCGCCTGACGGTCGCCGAAGCCGCTGAAAAGGCAACCATTCCGCTGGTCTCCGGCGCGGTCTCGATGTTTGACGGCCAGGTGACCGTCTTCGCCCCTGACCGCTCGCGCCCGGACGGCAAAGCCAGCCCGCGCTTTCGCGATCTCTACCCTAACACCCCTGATTCTGCTGATCTTCCGAGCTGCGAGGCCGTCGGTGTCCTCGGCGCCGTCACCGGCGTCGTCGGCACCCTGATGGCGATGGAGGCGATAAAACTCATCACCGGCCTCGGCGATCCGCTCATTGGCCGCCTGCTGCTTTACGACGGCCGCGCTGCCCGCTTCACAGAGCTGAACTACTAGCGAAGGCGACGCCGCGCCGGCTACCGGATTTCCAGATGACGGTGCAATCGACCGGCGGCTTCGACATGATCTGCAGCCGGAATGTCTCGGGAATACCCGCCGCATCCGGAAAATCCAGACGGCACCCGAGGTCCGTCATGTTACGGACGGTGCAGTTCAGTGTCGACGATGAGCCGTTGAACACGGCTTTGGCGCTAAGCAGGGTGCGCTGGCGTACCGCGCGCCGTTTTTCCGTTGATTGATCGAGGTCCGGCATAACCAATACCGGCGCACTGCGCGCCGCCTTTAATTCATGCTCCGGATATTACGCCGATTGGCCGATCAGGGGAGCAAAGTCGCGCGATATCGTAAACGCCATGGAAGACGGCCTCTGCGACGGCTGCGTCAGATCAAATCCGGATGCCGGAACACCAGCGTCGCGTTGGTGCCGCCAAAGCCGAACGAGTTCGACAGCGCCACCCCTACGGGCACATTGTCCCGCCGGCTGCGGAGGATCGGCATATCCGCGAACGCCGGATCGAGCTCGTCGATATTGGCGCTCTCGCAGAGGAAAGAATGCTGCATCATCAGCATGCAGTAGATCGATTCCTGCACGCCCGTTGCCCCCAGCGAATGTCCGGTCAGCGACTTGGTCGCCGAAATCGGCGGGCACTTCTCGCCGATGCCGAACACGCGGCGAATGGCCTCAATCTCGCGAAGATCGCCGACCGGCGTAGAGGTTGCGTGCGGATTGATGTAGTCGATTTTCTCCCGCACGGTTTCGAGCGCCAGCCGCATGCAGCGCTCGGCGCCCTCGCCGGAAGGGGCGACCATGTCGTAGCCGTCCGAGGTCGCGCCGTAGCCGATGATTTCGCCGAAAATCTTGGCCCCGCGGGCGCGGGCGTGCTCGAGCTCCTCGAGCACCAGGACGCCCGCCCCACCGGCGATAACGAAACCGTCGCGCTTTGCGTCATAGGCACGTGACGCCTTTTCGGGCGTCGCGTTGAAGTCCGTCGACATTGCGCCCATGGCATCGAACAGGTCGCTCAGCGTCCAGTCGAGATCCTCATGACCGCCGGCAAATACGATGTCCTGCTTGCCTAGCTGGATCTGCTCATAACCGTTGCCGATGCAGTGCTTGCTCGTCGCGCAGGCCGAGGAGATGGAATAGTTGATGCCCATGATGCCGAAGGGCGTCGCCAGCGTTGCCGAGGCGGTGGAACTCATCGCCTTGGGCACCGCGAGCGGACCGATGCGTTTGGGGCCGCCCTTCTGCCGCGTCGTGTCGGCCGCTTCGACCACCGTCCGGGTCGACGGCCCCCCGGAGCCCATCACGATCCCGGTACGCGGGTTCTTGATGTCTTTTTCCTCGAGCCCGGAATCGGCGATCGCCTGCTGCATGGCGATGTAGTTCCAGGCGGCGCCCTTGCCCATGAAACGGGTGGTGCGACGATCGAGCACTTCGAACGGATCGAGGTTCGGGGCGCCGTGTACCTGGCAGCGGAAACCGAGTTCGGCATATTCAGGGGCGAACGAGATGCCTGGCCGCGCCAGCTTCAGGCTCTCCAGGACCTCGGCAATGTTATTGCCGATGGAGGAGACGATACCCATCCCGGTGACGACGACCCGTCTCATCTCTTGCCGCAACTCCTTGACGCCACTCGGCCTTTGACGGCTCTAAACGGCGGGAAAAAGGCCGACGCGAAGATCCTTGGCTTCGTAGATCAATTTGCCGTCAGCTTTGACCCAGCCATCGGCGATCCCGAGCGCCACCTTGGAGCGTACCACGCGCCTGATGTCGATGCCGTATTCGAGCAGTTTGACGTCGTTGGTCACCTGCCCGCTGAACTTCACCTCACCGCAGCCGAGTGCGCGCCCATGACCCGGCGAGCCGCCCCAGCCGAGGAAAAAACCTGTCATCTGCCAGAGGGCGTCGAGGCCCAGACAGCCCGGCATGACGGGGTCACCCTCGAAATGGCAGGCAAAGAACCAGAGGTCCGGATTGACGTCGAGCGCCGCCAGAACTTCGCCCCGATGGTGCGAGCCGCCCTCGGCTGTAATCGACGTGATGCGGTCGAACATCAGCATTGGCGGCAACGGCAACTGTGCGTTGCCGGGGCCGAAAAGCTCGCCGCGGCCGCAGGCCAGCAGCTCGTCATAACCATATGAGTTTGGGCGATCCGTCATCAGGCTACCTTCGTCCGGCCGCTACGGCCCGGTGCCTCTCTAGAGGCGCGGACCCGGCAGGGTCAATAGCCGGCGGGCCATGAAGCGCCGCGGTGTGCCCACAAAGACGTGTTAAGGCTGAACCCCGGCGTTGCTTGTGCCGCGCCCGGCGCGCCGCTATAAGCCTTGCCGATCAACCCCTTCACCCGCCCGGGAAACCATGGATCGTTCCGCCCTGCCGAGCCAGCACCCCTCGCATAAGCCATGCGTGACAGCGGTACTGCGTATGGCGGGGTTGCGGCCGACCCGGCAACGCATCGCGCTCGCCGAGCTGCTGTTCGCTGGCGACCACCGGCACGTCAGCGCCGAGGAACTGCACGACGAAGCCGCGGCGGCGCGAGTCAATGTTTCCCTCGCCACCATTTACAATACGCTGCACCAGTTCCAGGAAGTCGGGCTGTTGCGCGAAGTAGCAATCGATGCCTCGCGGTCCTATTTCGACACCGACACATCGGACCATCATCACTTCTATCTCGAGGATGAGCAGCGGGTGGTCGATATCCCCTCGACTTCGATCGTCATCAATGGCCTGCCGGAAGCCCCCAGCGGCATGATGGTGACGCATGTCGATGTGATCGTCCGCGTCCGCAAGGCGGCGGCGGAATAGGTCTCGCCGGCAGGGCGCTTAGAACGTCTCGCCCTGGTAGACGCCCCAGATATCTGTTTGCTGCAGGTAGCCCGAATAGGTGGGGCCCTTCGTCGTGCCGTTCTGCACGGTGGCATCGACCTGGCACCATGACCCGTCGCAGCGGCGGACATCGACCTTGAAGCCGGAGGGCAGGTAGGCCCGCACGCCCGCATCCGCCGAGGCTCCGGCGAGCAGCGGAAATGTGCCGTCCTTCTTCCACGGCGCCACAAGCCCGGCGCGGCTGCCCGACAGCAGGTTCTGCTGCACCCAGCCTTCGCTGCCGTCGAAATCGCGGATCTTTCGCCAGATATCGAATTCGGCGGTAATTTCGACGGGCATCCCCGATTTGTTGTAGGTCCAGGCAAGGTCGTATTTCTGGCCCGGCCCGACGCGGACATTGATCGGCGCCGAGCGGGTCGAGGCAAAACGCGGCAACGGCAGCCCGTCGACATCGACCGCCGCCGCCAGCGCGTGCGCGGCAGGCAGCGACACCGCGACCACGGAAAGCAGGAGGCCAAAAGCGGCGGGGCGGCGGAAACGGCGGATCATGGGGCGTGGGGAGGCAGGCTGGGCAAACATCGCTTTTCAGACACCGGCTTTTTCCGTATCAATTAGGCTAATTTTCTTAATGGGCGTTGAAGGCTCGCCATGATGGACGATCGCGTCTCCTGCCCGCTTTTCGGCGCCTTTCCCGTATGACCAACGGCATAAAACCGCGGGTAGCCGTCACGCGCCGCCTGCCGGCCGCGGTCGAAGCGCGCATGGCGACGCTTTTCGATGTCCAGTTCAACGCCTCCGATGCCGCAATGTCGCCCGCTGAGATCGTAGCTGCGCTCGAGGGCAAGGACGTGCTGGTCTCCTCGATCACCGACCGGATCGACGCGGAATTTATCGCTACCCTTCCCGAAAGCGTGCGGCTCGTGGCCCAGTTCGGCAACGGCGTCGACAACATCGATATCGAGGCCGCCTATGCCGCGGGACTGATGGTGACCAATACGCCGAGCGTATTGACCGAAGACACGGCCGATATGGCGGTGATGCTGATGCTGGCTCTGCCGCGGCGGCTGGTGGAAGGCACCGAAGTGCTGCTGCGCGATGGGCAATGGCCGGGCTGGTCGCCCAACTGGATGCTCGGCAAACGGCTCAGGGGCAAGGCTCTCGGCATCGTCGGCATGGGCCGCATCGGCACTGCGGTCGCGACCCGTGCCCGGGCATTCGGCCTCCACATCCACTACTATTCCCGCAACCGCCGTCCGCCGGCGCTCGAGGAGCGGCTTGAGGCGCACTACTGGGAATCGCTCGATGCGATGCTCGAAGCGGTCGACATCGTGTCGCTCCATACCCCCTATACCCGCGCCACCCAGCACATCCTCGATGCCGGCCGGATCGCCCGGCTCAGGCAGGATGCCTTTGTCGTCAATGTCTCCCGCTCGGAGCTGCTCGACGAGGCGGCGCTGATCGAGGGGCTGGAGGCTGGACGCCTGTCGGGCGCCGCGCTCGATGTCTTCGAGAGCGGTCATGGCATCGATCCCCGATTGCTGGCGCTGGCGCGCGACCAGAAAATCATCCTCACCCCGCACATGGCCTCAGCGACGCTAGAAGCGCGGCTCGAAATGGGCGAAACGGTCATCGTCAACATCCGCGCCTTCTTCGACAGCGGCCAGCCCCCGCACCGGGTGCTGCCGGAGGGTCGGGCGCGGGCGCGAGGTTAACCCGCAACCACGCGCTTCTCTGACGCCTACCCCATCCCCAGAGTCATCAGGCTCGCATTGCCGCCGGCTGCCGCCGTGTTGATGCTGGCCGAGACCTCCGTCACCAGCAGGTCGAGATTCCACGCCTCGCGGTCCTCGGCGAGGCCCTCGGGTGATGCTCCCTGCACACTGACAATCGGGCCGTCGCGGCCGGCTGCGGCCAGCGCGGCGACGGTGATGGCCGCCTGGTCCCCTTCGACGAGCACGCCGGCGATGTCGTGAACCTCGCTCCATTGGCGGACGCGGGTCACGTTCTTGGCAATTGCCGGAGGCAAACCATCGAGCGCTGCCTTCAACCGGGGGAAATCCATCACCACGGCGGCGTTGCCGGTTGAGAGGATCGCAGCAAGCTGGCTGAAGAGACCGCCAGCAGTTGCCGCGATGGCAAGGATTTTTCCACGTGCCATGAGGCGATATGTATTGGTCTCGCCGACCGGCCCCGCGAACGTTTCCGTGTAGCCGAGCGGCGAGGCGGCCACGATGTTGCGCGCCTGCTTCGCGGCGGCATCGAACCCGCTCGATGCCGACCAATCCGCAAAATGTGCCGCCGGCAGCGCCGGATCGCGTTCGCCCTCGTCGGCGAAGGCCGCGAGCGGGCGGGTGCGCACCAGACGCCTGAGATAAAGCGGGCCGCCCGCCTTGGGGCCGGTGCCCGAAAGTCCGTGTCCGCCGAACGGCTGCACACCGACCACCGCCCCGATGATGTTGCGATTGACGTAGATATTGCCGACGTTGATCCGCTCGGTCACGCGCTCGATGGTCTCATCGAGCCTTGTGTGCAGGCCAAACGTCAGCCCGTAGCCGAGGCGGTTGATGTCATCGACCAGCGCATCGAGATTTTCGCGGGCATAGCGGACGACATGCAGCACCGGCCCGAACACCTCGTGCTGCAACTCGTCGAGGCGCGACAGCTCGACAATGGTGGGCGGCACGAAAGTACCGGCGACGGCTTCCGGCGTCAGCGCGGCCTGAGTCACCGTGTGGCCCTTTGCCCGCATCGCCTCGATGTGCGCGACAATCTTTTCGCGTGCCTCAACTGAAATGACCGGCCCGACATCGGTCGCCAGCCGGTCCGGATTGCCCACCCGCAGGTCGGCCATCGCGCCGTTGAGCATCGTCAGGGTCTTCGCGGCCACGTCTTCTTGCAGGCAGAGCAGCCGCAGCGCGGAACAGCGCTGCCCGGCGCTGTCGAAAGCGGATGAGAGCACATCGCCCACCGCCTGCTCGCTCAGCGCGGAAGAATCGACGATCATCGCGTTCTGCCCGGCCGTCTCCGCGATGAGCGGAATTGGCTGGCCTTGAGGCGACAGCCGCCTCGCCAGTTCCTGCTGGATCAGCCGGGCCACTTCCGTCGAGCCGGTGAACACCACACCCTGCGTGACCGGATTGGCCACCAGCAGCGCGCCGACATCGCCGGCCCCGGGCAGAAAGTGCAGCGCGCCGCGCGGCACACCGGCCTCGTGGAGAATGGCGATCCCCGCGGCCGCGATCAGCGGCGTCTCTTCGGCCGGTTTGGCGATTACCGCATTGCCGGCGGCAAGCGCCGCCGAAGCCTGGCCGAGAAAGATCGACAGCGGGAAATTCCACGGGCTGATGCAGACCACGACGCCCAGCGGCGCGTGTGTGGCGTTGTCGAACTTTGCCGCTACCTCGCCGGCATAGTAGCGCAGGAAATCGACCGCCTCGCGCACCTCGCCGACGGCATTGGCCGCAGATTTCCCGGCCTCGCGAATAATGAGGCCGATGAGCGACTCCATCCGCGCTTCGAGCAGGTCCGCGGCGCGATTGAGGATTTTCGCACGTTCGGCAGGCGGTGTCGCGCTCCAGCCCGGCGCCGCGGCATTGGCGGAGGCCAATGCGTACTGCACGGTCACTGCGTCGGCAAAGATAGCCTCGCCGACAACATCGGCGGCATCGGCTGGATTGACCAGCATGACCGCAGTACCGGTTCCCTCGCCATCGGCCAGCAGCGGCACGGCGCGCCATTTCTGCTCCACGCTATCGGCCAGCGTTTGCTGCAAAGCCGCGAGCACGCCATCGTCGCTCAGGTCGATGCCGCGAGAGTTTTTCCGCGCCGGTCCAAAAATATTGCGCGGCAGTTTGATCCCGGGATGCGGCGCGCCGAGCGGCGTGATTTTTCGCGCCAGCGCAGCCGGATCGGCCACGAGGTCATCGACCGGCACTGTCTCGTCGGCGATGCGGTTGACGAAGGAAGAGTTCGCGCCGTTTTCGAGCAGCCGCCGCACCAGATAGGCGAGCAGCGTCTCGTGCGAGCCAACCGGCGCATAGATGCGGCAGGGCCGGTTGAGCTTTTGCGGCCCGACGACCTCCTCGTAGAGCGCCTCGCCCATGCCGTGGAGGCATTGGAACTCGTAGTCACTGACGGCAAATTCCGGCCCGGCCAGTTCGAGAATTGTCGCCAGCGTTTGCGCATTGTGCGTGGCGAATTGCGGAAAGATCACGCTCCGCGCGTCCAGCAGTTTTTTGGCGCAGGCGATATAGGCGACGTCGGTATGGATTTTCCGCGTGTAGACGGGAAAATCCGAAAGGCCGTCGAGCTGCGCCTGCTTGATTTCGGCATCCCAATAGGCGCCCTTGACCAGCCGCACCATCAGCCGGCGTTTAGCGCGCGTCGCGAGATCGATCAGATAATCGATAACGACCGGGCAGCGCTTGCCATAGCCCTGCACCACAAAGCCGAGCCCGTTCCAGCCGGCAAGATCGCCGTCGAAAGCCAGCGCGTCGAGCAGATCAAGCGACAGCTCCAGCCGATCGGCTTCCTCCGCATCGATATTGAGGCCGATGTCGTAGCTCTTGGCCAGCAGCGCCAGCCGTTTGAGCCGTGGCAAAAGTTCGGCGAGCACGCGATCGATCTGCGCGCGTTCATAGCGCGGATGCAGCGCGGAGAGCTTTATCGAGATGCCGGGGCCGCGATAGGGCCCGGCCCCGCGCGCCGCCTTGCCGATCGCGTGGATCGCCGTCTCGTAGCTCGCGAGATAGCGCGCGGCGTCGGTCGCTGTCGTCGCCGCTTCGCCAAGCATGTCGTAGGAGTGGCTAAAGCCCTTGGCGATGAGCCGGCGGCTGTTGACCAGCGCAGCCTCGATGGTCTCGCCGGTGACGAACTGCTCGCCCATCAACCGCACCGCGAGGTCCACGGCCCGGCGGATCAGCGGCTCGCCACCCCGCGCCAAAAGCTTGGTCAGAGCGCCCGAAAGACCGCGCTGGTCGATCGGGTCGATCAGCTTGCCGGTGACGGCCAGCCCCCAGGTCGCGGCGTTGACGAACAGCGAATTGTCGGCGCTGACGTGTTTCAGCCAGTCGCCGGTCGCCACCTTGTCGCGTATCAACGCGTCGCGCGTGGCGTTGTCGGGAATGCGCAGCAGCGCCTCGGCGAGGCACATCAGCGACACGCCTTCCTCGCTCGACAGCGAATATTCGTGGATCAGCCCCTCGACGCCCTGGCCTTTGGGCTTTGCCCGAAGCGTGGTGACGAGTTTCGTCGCCGTCGCCTTGACCCGCGCCGTGGCGTCGGCCGGCAGGGTCGCCGCCTCGATCAGCGGCGGAACGCACGTCGTTTCCGGCACCAGCTTGGCGGCGGTGATGGTGCGCCGCAAAGGGCTTTGCTCGCCGAGATGGCTGTCGAAAACGAAAAACGGTCGCGAAGGCGTGCGGGTCTCGACGTTGTTCGGCATGGCATCTCCGGGCTGCACCAGCAGTAAACAAATTTTACTGCCACTCCAAGCGGCGTTCCATTCGGGGCTGCCGCGTGGCATGGCTTAGCCAAGGGGGGAAACCATGCCGTTCAGCGAAAATGACGTTCTGGCACTCGATGCCGTCGATCCCCTGGCGCGTTTTCGCGACGCGTTCGACCTGCCTGAGGGTGTCATCTATCTCGACGGCAATTCGCTCGGACCGCTGACCAAAGCCGCCAAACGCCGCGTTACCGAAACGCTGGAAGCAGAATGGGGCAGGGGTCTTATCCGGAGCTGGAACACCGCCGGCTGGATCGATCTTCCGGCAAAGGTCGGCGCCAAAATTGCCCCGCTGATCGGCGCGGCGCCGGGAACCGTAACGGCCGTCGATTCCACCTCGATCAACCTATTCAAGGTTTTGGCTGTGGCACTGGCGAAGCAGCCGGAGCGGCGGGTGATCCTGACGGAGGCGGGCAATTTCCCGACGGACGTTTACATCGCCGGCGGGCTGGCCGATCTGCTCGACCGTGGCCACGAAGTCCGGCAGGTGCCTGCAGCACGGTTGGCCGAGGCGATGGACGACAGTGTAGCCGTCGTGATGCTTACCGAGGTCAATTATCGGATCGGCGCCAGATTGGACATGCGCACCCTCACCGCGAAGGCCCACGCCGCCGGAGCGCTGGTGATCTGGGACCTGGCCCACAGCGCCGGGGCGTTTCCGGTCGACCTCGCCGGCGCGTGCGCCGATTTCGCGGTCGGTTGCGGCTACAAATATCTCAATGGCGGCCCGGGTGCGCCGGCCTTCGTTTATGTCGCGCCAAAACATCCGCCAGGCCTGAAGCAGCCGCTCCACGGCTGGCTCGGCCATCAGGCGCCGTTCGACTTTGCGGCCGGTTATCAGCCCGCGGACTCTATCGAGGCGATGCGCACGGGCACGCCGCCGATCTTGTCGATGGCGGCACTCGATGCGGCGCTCGAGGTTTTTGCCGATGTCGACCTCGCGGCCGTCAAGGCAAAGGCTGACCGGCTCTTCGACATTTTCACGAGCATCCTGGCCACCCGCTGCCCGAAGCTGGAGCTGCTGACGCCGACCGAGCAAAATGCCCGCGGCACGCAGGTATCGCTGCGCTTTCCCGATGCCTATCCGGTGATGCAGGCTCTCATTGCCCGCGGTGTCATCGGCGATTTCCGCCAGCCCGACATTCTGCGGTTTGGTCTGACACCGCTTTACGTCCGACATATAGATGTCTGGCGAGCGGCCGATATCCTCGCTAGGATCATGGAATCTCGCGCCTGGGATCGGCCGGAATTCAAGGTTCGCGCCAAGGTCGTCTGACATCCTTGTCGCACCAGATAGGCACACCCTTGTCACCAGCCTCGGGCCTCTCTACTTAAGCCGCCGGACTCCAATTCGGGCGGTAGCCGCGTGGACCAAAAAGCCGAAAACAAGCGCCCCGCGCCAAAGCGGCCGCCCTCGCCGAGCCTTTTGGCGTTGCTGCGCCCTTATACCGGTTGGGTCGCGACGCTGGTGACGCTCACGATTCTCGCCAACGGCCTCAATCTCACGGTGCCAAAGCTGATCGCCGGCGCCATAGACAGCTACGACGCTGGCCACTTTGCGCCGATCACGATTGCGATCGAGCTTTTCCTCGTGGCCGCCGGCGTGTTTGCGCTCACCTATCTCCAGTCGGTTGTGCAGACTTTCGCGTCCGAAAAGGTCGCCCGCGACCTTCGGACCAGGCTGATCGCGAAAATCTCGCTGCACGACTATGCCTTCATCCAGGAGGTGTCGCCGGCCAAGCTGTTGACCAACCTGACCTCCGACATCGATGCGGTCAAAAACTTCGTGTCGCAGGCGATCGCCTCGATCATCTCGTCGCTGTTCATCATCATCGGCGCCAGCGTGCTGCTGCTGATGACCGACTGGCAGCTCGCGTGCATCGTCCTGCTCGTGATCCCGATCATCGGTGGCACGTTTTATTTCGTGCTGACGCGGGTGCGAAAACTGTTCCGCAAGGTGCAGGAGGCACTCGACTGGCTCAATAAGGTGATCAACGAGTCGATTGTCGGCGCGGCGCTGATCCGTCTGCTCAATTCGCAGAATTTCGAGTTCGAAAAGTTCGTCGCCGCTAATACAGAGGCGCGCAATATAGGCTACGGCATTTTGCGGCTGTTCTCCGGCCTGATCCCGGTCATCACCTTCTCGGCAAGCCTCGCCACGCTGGCGATCCTCGTGCTCGGCGGCCACTTCGTCATCACCGGGCAGATGAGCCTTGGCGATTTCACCGCCTTCAATTCCTACCTCGCGATCCTGATCTTTCCGATCATCATCATCGGCTTCATGAGCAACGTCATCGCACAGGCGCAGGCTAGCTATGGCCGCGTGGCGCAGGTGCTGGACGCGCCGGTCAGGAAGGCCATCGGCAAGATCAAGGCGCCGATCCTCGGTGATGTCGTCGTCGACAATCTGACAGTGAAGTACGGCGAGAAGGCAGCGCTGTCCGGCGTGTCATTCGTCACCCGCGCCGGTTCGCGCACCGCCATCATCGGCCCGACCGCCGCCGGCAAGACACAGCTACTCTACGCCATGACCGGCCTGATCCGGCCGACGGTGGGCGGCGTCACCTATGACGGCCAGCCGATCGATGCCTATGACAAAGAATCGCTCTATCGGCAGCTCGGCATCGTTTTCCAGGATTCGGTGCTGTTCAACCTTAGCCTCAGGGAGAACATCGCCTTCTCCGATACCGTCGACGACCGCAGCCTCGATAAGGCGATCGAAACGGCCGAACTGGCCGATTTCATCAGGACGCTGCCGGATGGCCTCGGCACCATCGTTTCCGAGCGCGGCACCTCGCTCTCCGGCGGCCAGAAGCAGCGCATCATGCTGGCCCGGGCGCTGGCGAACAATCCGCGGGTGCTGCTGCTCGACGATTTTACCGCCCGCGTCGATACCCGCACCGAGCGGCAGATCCTCGCCAATGTGCGGCGCAATTACCCCGAGCTGACGCTGGTATCCGTGACGCAGAAGATCGCTCCCGTCGAAGACTACGACCAGATCGTGCTGCTGATGGAAGGTCTCGTCCTCGCCATCGGCACGCATCAGGAGCTGATGCAGACCTCGCCCGAATACGTCCAGATCTATCGCTCGCAGCAGAGTACCGAGGACTATGAGCTACAAGCTTAGCACCAAGGACGATGCGCAGAAGCGCGAGTCGCTGGGCACGGCGCTGCGCCGGCTGGCCCCGCTCATGCTGCAGGAACGCGGCCGTATCGCGCTGGCCTTCGGGGCGATCCTCATCACCTCGGCGGCGTCGCTGTCATCGCCCTATATCATTGGCCAGACGGTCGACCACTACATCGCCCACGGCGACTATTCTGGCGTCATCCGCAATGCGCTGATCCTCCTCGCCATCTATCTCGTGGCGCTGGTGACGAGCTATGTGCAGACCCGAACCATGGGTGGCGTCGGCCGCCGCATCCTGTTCAATCTGCGCAATGCGCTCTTCACCAAGCTGCAGGAACTGCCGGTCGCGTTCTTTAACCAGAACCGCGCCGGCGACCTGATTTCGCGCATCAACAACGACACCGACAAGCTGAACCAGTTTTTTGCTCAGGCGCTGATGCAGTTTTTGGCAAACGGCTTTCTGATCGTCGGCTCGGGTATTCTGCTGCTGGCGCTCAATATCCGCCTAGGCGGCGCGGCGCTGCTGCCGGCTGTTGCTGTGCTGATCATTACCCAGATGGTTTCCGGCTGGGTGAAGCGCTCGAACTTCAAGAGCCTGCAGACGCTTGGCAGCCTGTCGGGCGAAATCCAGGAAAGCCTTGCCAATTTCAAGGTGGTCGTCGCCTTCAACCGGCTCGACTATTTTCGTAAAAAGTTCAACGACGCCAATGCGATAAACTATGCCGCCTCGATCAAGGCCGGCATCGCCAACAACGTTTTCGTGCCGCTCTATGGCCTCGCCTACAACATCGCGCAGTTGATCGTCCTGACCTTCGGCATCTGGATGATCACCCAGGGCGACATGACGACCGGCCTGCTGATCGGCTTCCTGCTCTACGTCAACAACTTCTATAACCCGCTGCGCCAGCTCGCCGCGGCCTGGTCCTCGCTGCAACTGGCGCTGGCGGCGCTCGATCGCATCTCCGAGGTTCTGGCGCTGACCTCCGATCTCGACATTCTGCCGGCCGAGCCAGCCACCTCCGCCTCGCTGCTCGAATTCGACGGCGTGTCTTTCGCCTATCCGGACAGCGGCGATGTGCTGTCGGACGTGTCGCTAAAACTCGAGCGCGGCAAGACCTACGCGCTGGTCGGGCCGACCGGTGGCGGCAAGACCACGACCGCCTCGCTGATGGCGCGCCTTTTCGACCCGACTGCCGGCACTGTGCTTTTCGAGGGCCGAGATATCCGCACGTTCGCGCCGGCTGAGCGGGCGCAAAAAATCGGCTTCATCCTGCAGGAGCCGTTCCTGTTCACCGGCACGGTCCGCGACAACATCGTCTACGGCAACGATGCGCTCAAGGAGGCGAGTGACGCCGAGCTGACGCAGCTTCTGGAACGAGCCGGTCTCTCCGGCCTGCTCACGCGCTTCGATCAGGGGCTGGAGACCGCGGTCAAATCCTCCGGCGATTCGATCAGCCTCGGCCAGAAGCAGCTCATCGCCTTCATTCGCGCCGTGCTGCGCGATCCGGCCCTGCTTATCCTCGACGAGGCAACCGCCAATATCGACACGGTGACCGAGCAACTGCTCGAAGAAATCCTCGACAAGCTACCGAAATCGACCACCAAGGTCATCATCGCCCATCGCCTCAACACCATCTCCAGCGCCGACGAAATTTTCTTCGTCAACGCTCGCACTGTGACCGAAGCCGGCTCCATGGAACACGCAGTGGATCTGCTGCTGCACGGGGCCATGGCGAGCTGAGGCGACGCGCGACGATTGACATACCCCCGCTCCTCGATTTAATGTTATAAAGTTACATCAACGGTGGACGCTCCGGTCTGCCATCTTTTATCCCGTCGCAGGAGCTGATCATGCATCTGAGAACCGTTGGCGTGGCCTTATTGGCCGCGCTCGCTTTTGCCGTCCCGAATTCCGTCCAGGCGGCCGGGCCGATCGGCGTCGTCGCCACCGAGAATTTTTATGGCGAGCTGGCAGGCGATATCGGCGGCAGCCATGTGAAGGTCACGGCGATCCTCAGCAATCCCGACGACGATCCGCACCTGTTTGAATCGAGCCCCTCGACGGCACGCGCCATCGCCGATGCTGAGATCGTGATCTCGAACGGGGCGGATTACGATCCCTGGATGGCCAAGCTGCTCTCCGCCTCGCCCAAGCCGGATCGCGCCTCGATCGTTGCCGCCGATCTCACCGGCCATAAGAGCGGCGACAATCCGCATCTCTGGTACGATCCCGCGACCTTTCCGGCTGTCGCCACCGCGCTCGAAGCCGAGCTCGAAAAGCGCGATCCGGCCAACGCTTCGACATTCAAGGATAACCTCGCCAAATTCATCGCCTCGCTCGCGCCCATCACCGCGAAGGTCGCTGAGATCAAGGCCGCTCACGCCGGCACCGAAGTCACGGCAACCGAGCCGGTATTCGGCTACATGGCCGAGGCGCTGGGCTTCAAAATGCTGAACTACGATTTCCAGGTCGCGACGATGAATGATACCGAGCCGTCGCCATCCCAGGTCGCCGATTTCGAGCAGAGCCTTAAATCGGGGGAGGCCAAAATCCTCTTCTACAATTCGCAGGTCACCGACGACACCACGACCCGTCTGCTGAAGCTGGCCAAGGACAGCCATGTCAAAGTTATCGGCGTCACCGAGACGGAGCCGAAGGGCAAGACCATCGTGACGTGGTTCCTCGGCCAGCTCAGTGAAATCGAGGCAGCGCTGAAATCGTGACGGCTCTTTCATTCCAGGATGTAAGCCTCAGCTATGGGGGACGCGCCGTACTCGAGCGCGTCTCCTTTGCCGTTGAGGAAGGCAGTTTTGTCGGCGTTTTGGGGCCGAACGGGGCCGGGAAAACCACGCTGCTGCGCGCCGTGCTGGGACTGATCGCACCGTCAGCCGGTGCGATCAAAGTGCTGGGCGAAACGCCACGGCGCGGCAACGCCGCCATCGGCTACATGCCGCAGGCGCGGCGTTTGCCGCCGACGCTCGGCCTCACCGGCTACGACCTTGTCGTCGGCGCGGCGGGCGGGCATCGCTGGGGCTGGCCCTTTGCCTCCGCCGCCGAAAAGGCGATGGCCACGGAGGCGCTGGAGCGGGTCGGCGCCAATGATCTGGCGAAGCGGCCGTTCAGCGAACTGTCGGGCGGCGAGCGCCAGCGCATCCTCATTGCCGAAGCGCTGCTCGGCAACCCAAAACTGCTGCTCCTCGATGAGCCTCTGATCTCGCTCGATGCCGCGCATCAGCGCAGTGTCGTGGAGCTGGTGCGGAAGATCGGCAGCGAGCTTGGCATCGCCGTGCTGTTCTGCTCGCACGAGATCAACCCGCTGCTGCATGCCGTGGACGAGGTGCTCTATCTCGGTGGCGGCAAGGCGGCGATTGGCGGTGTCGACGAGGTGATCAACGGCGACGTCCTGTCGAAGCTTTACGGCACGCCGATCACCGTGCTGCGGGCAAATGGGCGGATTTTTGTCCTCGCCGACGATGTGAGTATCGAGGGAGCGGAGCATGGTCATGACCACGATCACGAGCATCTTTGACTACGACTTCATGCGCAACGCCTTCATCGCGACGACCATCGTCGGCATCGTCGCGGGCGCCGTCGGCTATTTCCTCGTGCTGCGCGGCGAAACCTTTGCCGGCCATGCCCTCGCCCATGTCGGTTTTCCCGGCGCAACGGGCGCAGTGCTGATCGGCCTTTCGCCGATCGCCGGGCTGACGATCTTCACCATCATCGCCGGCATCGGCATCGGCATCCTAGGCAACAAGGCGCACCGCGACGTCGCCATCGGCATCGTGCTGACCCTGTCGCTCGGCCTCGGCCTGCTGTTCCTCCATTTTTACACCGCCTATGCGGCGCAGGCGACCAACGTCCTCTTCGGCAACGTGCTCGGCATCAGCGTCGATACGATTTGGGCGCTCGCCGGGCTTGCAGTGGTGAGCCTCGTCGGTCTGCTGCTCATTGCTCGTCCGCTACTGTTCGCGAGCCTCCAGCCTGAATTCGCCGAAGCGCGCGGCGTGCGGCTCACACTCGTCTCGACGCTGTTCCTCGTCATCGTCGCGCTCTCGACGGTCGAGGCGATGCAGATCGTCGGGGTGCTGCTGGTCTTTGCGCTGATGGTCGCGCCTGCCGCTATTGCGCTCCGGCTGACACGGCGCATCGGGACGGGCATTGCCGTGTCCATCATCCTCGCCGTCGCCATCGCCTGGCTGAGCCTCGTCTTGGCCTATCTCACCGATTGGCCGACGAGTTTTTGGATCACGGCGCTCGGCGGCATCGGTTATTTCCTGAGCGCGGCTCGATTCGATCGCCGCCGGACCGCCTGACAATCGTAAGCGGCGCGACAAAGTAACGCAGCGGCACAAGGCCCGGCGCTGTTGTGCATTTCCTGCTTTGCGATCTCGCAGGAATCAAACAAAGCTCTTTTGTGCTCGCCATTTAACATTGGCAGGCAGGCAGTCATCTTCCGTTCACGCCGGTTTTGTTAGCGTCGGCTGAAAATCCGGGCCATAAACCCGCCACAAAAACCTAGCCCAAGGTCATCTCCCGAACGGCCTTGGAGTCGGAGAATCCCATGAAGCGTCGTGATTTCCTCGCAGCATCCGCAACGGTGGCCGCCGCGGCCATGGCGCCCCGTATGGCAATGGCCGATGTCCCGGTGGCTTTCGATCCCACGATGAGCCCGCCGATGGACGACAGGCAGAAGTTCATCGACTGGATGGTGAAGAACCGTGGCGAGGATCCGAAATTCCTCGGCCTGCGTTTCGATCGCTTCCGCCACATGGTCGCCAACAAGGATATCTTGGACGACCGCAACAAGAAGGCGTTCCTGTTCACGCCGCGCGAAGAGTTCGTGCTGAAGCAGAACCTCGACCGCGTCTATGACTCGGCCTTCCTCGACATCAACTACGGCGTGACCATTTCCGGCCCGCACCTCGTCGGCCGCATGACCACCGCGATCAATGTGCAGCCGGGCGAAAAGGTGCTCGAGATCGGCACCGGTTCAGGCTACCAGTCGGCTTACCTCTCGCACCTGACCGACAAGGTCTGGACCATCGAGATCATCAAGCCGCTCGCCGAGCGCACGCGCGGTGAATACGACAACCTCATCACCAAGGGCTATACCGAGTTCAAGTCGATCACTTCGCAGAACGCCGACGGTTATTACGGCTGGAAGGAAAACGGCCCGTTCGACAAGATCATCGTGACCTGCGGCATCGACCACATTCCGCCCGACCTGCTGCAGCAGCTCCAGCCGAATGGCATCATGGTCATTCCGGTTGGCCCGCCGGGCGCCCAGCACGTGCTCAAGGTGGTGAAGACCCAGCAGCCCGATGGCACGTTCAACGTGGCGCGGTCCGATATTTATAACGGCAAGATCGTGCCGTTCGTGCCGTTCACCAAGCTCGAAGGCGACTCGATCGTCGGTACGCATAACGGCTGAGTGTGACCCTCCGGTGCTATTGCGCCGCGGCAAATCGCTTTAGAATCAAAGCCTCTCCGGCCGTGCCGGGGAGGCTTCGCGCATCAGGGCGCATAAGGACGGATTGATGGAAGAGCCTCTTTCGACGACGAACAGTGCGGTCGCCGCCGATCCCAATCCGCCGTTTTATCTGTCGGTCGGCCTGATCGCCGGCGCCATCATCGCGCTGCAGATCGCCATCATGCGGGTCTTCGCGGTCGGGAGCTGGGCGCATTTCGGCTCGCTCGTCGTGTCGCTGGCGCTGCTCGGCTTCTCGCTGTCGAGCGTCGTGATCTTCATCGGCAAGAACTTTTTCGACCGCCATTGGCGCGGGGCGGCGTCTACGGCGCTGGTGCTGTTCGGGCCGCTGACCGTCGCCGCGAACCTCGTCGCGCAGACCGTGCCGTTCAATGCCATCTTCATCATCTCGGACCCGGCGCAGAAGTGGCGGCTTTTCGCCAACTTCGTGCTCTACCTGCTGCCGTTCCTGTCGGGCGCTTTCTTCCTCGGCATCGTGTTTTTGAAGAGCCGTACCGGTTTCGGTCGCGTCTATTTCGCCGACCTCACGGGTTCGGGCATTGCCGGCCTCGTCATCCTCGGGGCGATGTATCTCTTCGCGCCGGAACAGATTATCGCCGTGCCGCTGATCCTCTGGGCGCTCGGGGGCCTGCTCTGGTTCGGCGCGCGCAAAGGCTGGGCGCTCGGCGTCGGCATGCTGGTGCTCGGCGCGATTTCTATCGCCGCCTACATGATGCTGCCGGGTCTGCTGGGCATCCCCGACATCGCAACCTCCCAGTATAAGGGCGTCTCCTACGCCCGCAATTTCCCGGACCAGACGCGACTCTACCGCAATATCTCGCCGTTCGGTGACCTGCAGATCTATTCGAGCTCCTACATGCATTTCGCGCCGGGGCTCTCGGACAACGCCGCGTTCAACCTGCCCGACCTGCCGCCCAAAACCTATGTCGGCATGTACATCGACGGTGAAGGGCCGGAAGGCATCATGCGGACGCTGCCGCCGGAAGATGCCAACTATTTCAAATATCTGCCGATGTACTTCCCTTATGTGCTGAAGCAGCAGCCGAACACCTTCGTCGTGCAGTTCGGCGGCGGGATTTCGACGCAGACCGCGCTCCATGCCGGCTCGAAATCGGTGACGGTAGCCGAAAACAATCCTGCCGTGCTGCAGGCGTTCCGCGATCCCTCACTGAAAGATGTCACCGGCAATGTGCTGGCGGACCCAAAGCTCAACGTCATCGACTATGACGGCCGGCTCTATCTGTCGCACACCGACAATCGCTACGACGTGGTCGACCTGAGCCTCGCGGACTCCGTGGGTCTGTCGAACCCCGGCGGCTTCGCCATCACCGAAAAGTACGCCTACACCAAAGAGGCGATGCTCGATTATATGCACGCCCTGGCCGATGGCGGCATTCTGTCGATCACGGCGTGGAACAAGGAAGAGCCGCCGAAGTCGATCCTGAAACTCTACGCAACCGTGGCGGACGCGGCCAAGCAATTCGATCCCACGAACGCCGCGAACTCGGTCTACGCGGCGTCGAGCTATCTCTCGACGTCGACCATCCTCTACAAGCGCGGCGGCTTCACGCCCGACGAGCTGAAGAAGCTTGAAGCCTATACGAAATCGATGTCGTGGGACGAGCTCTACGGTCCCGGCTACCCGTTCGACACCACGCAGACGTCTTCAATCCTGTCGCAGTATCACGACTCGATTTTTGGCGATGCCAATGCCGGCGATGACGGCAGCTCGGCGACCCCGAGCGGTGCCAACGGCACCGCGGCAGGTGCGGCCGATCCGACCGGCAGCGATGCCGCGACAGCCGACAGCGGTGGTGCGCCTGCCGCCGGCGCCAGCGATCCAACCGGCGATTCCGCGGATGCGGCCAACGCCGATGCCGGCAGCAGTGCCGCGGCCGCCGATACGCCGCCCGACAACACCGCCGTCCCGGCGACCACCATGGGCCGCCTCGCCTGGCACTATATGATGACCGGCGGCTGGGATGACGTGGCCAACCAGTACGTCTTCGACACCCGTCCGCTGACCAACGACGCGCCTTATTTCGCTGCCTACGAAAAATTCCAGGACCTGCCCAAGACGCTCGACCGGCTCGACCTGTTTCAGGACGACTGGGGCTACCTCGTGCTTTGGGCGACGCTCGGCGTCGCGGCCTGCTGCGCGGCGGTGCTGATCCTCCTGCCGGTGCTGTTCGGCTGGCGCGCCGTGTTCTCGAAGTCGCCGGGGAAGGGCGGCACCATCCTCTATTTCGCCGGTCTCGGCCTCGGCTACATCATGGTCGAAGTCGGACTGATCTCGCGCTTCACGCTGGCCCTCACCAACCCCACGATCTCGGCGTCGGTGATGATCGCCGGCATGCTGGTGTTTTCCGGCCTCGGCGCGTTCCTCAGTGAAAAGCTGTTCGACCGGGCACGGGTGACACTGCCGGTGATCCTCCTCGCCGTCGGCGCGCTGCTGATCGGCTACGGCGTGTTCCTCGCGCCAGTGCTCGACTGGATCGGGGATTATCCATACGCCTTGCGACTCATCTTCTGCTTTGCTCTGATCGCCCCGCCGGCCTTCCTCATGGGCTTCCCGATGGCGACCGCCATGACGTGGCTCACCCGACTGAAGAAAGACCATATGTTCGTCTGGGCCTGGGGTATCAATGGCTGTTTCTCGGTGATCGGCGCGGCGCTGGTGCCAATCATCGCTACCAATTTCGGCTTGGCTGCCGTCCTCGGCGTGGCGGGCGTCGCTTACTTCGTGGCGATCCCGGCGTTCTTCTCGGTGCTGAAACCGCCGCGCATTGCCGGAGCTACCGGCTAGATGGGCGAAGCGAGGCTGTCCCGCCGATCGTTCGGGCGCCTCGCCGCAAATCTTTCCGCCTTGTCGCTGCTGGGCTCGGCGCTGCCGGCTTTCGGCGCCGGACTGCCGGCGATGAAGGCAGCGATGTTCCCCTTCGCCACCGCCCCGTTCCCGTATCATGGCACGCAGCCGGATGACGGCAGCGAGTTCATGGACGTAAATGCCAATGACGGCCGGCTTGGCCACACCGCCCCGCGCGGCGGCGTCTACTACGAAGACCAGACCTATTCCGACAATCGCGTGCTGGTGGCCATGCCGGCCGGCTTCGACCTCAGGAAAAAGGCGGCGATCGTGGTGTTCTTCCACGGCAACAACGCCACCCTCAACCGCGACGTGATCCAGCGCCAGCATGTGCTCGATCAGTTGCAGGCCTCGGGCCTCAACGCGGCGTTCATCGCGCCGCAATTTGCGGTCAACGCGCTCGATTCAAGCTCAGGCCGGTTCTGGGTGCCCGGTGCCTTTGCCCAGTTCATGGCCGAGGCGGCAGGCGCGCTTGCCAAGCTTTATGGCGCGCGCAACGCGCGCTCCGCTTTCGCCGCGATGCCGATCATCCTCGTCGGCTATAGCGGCGGCTACAACCCGGCGGCCTATGCCTCGACCGTCGGCGGCGTGGCGCGGCGCATCCGCGGCATGATCCTGCTCGATGCCATCGTCGGCGAGGACGACCGCTTCGTGGCCTGGATCGAGGCAAGCCGGCGCTACGCGTTCTTCTTCTCGGCCTATTCGGACTCGGCCGAGGCGGGAAACGCCGACGTGATGCAAAAGATTGCCGCCAAGGGCATCAGCTATTCCACCAACCTGCCGCGAGCCTTTGTGCCGGGTGGCGTCAACTTCGTTGCCGCCGATGGCGACCACGACGACTACGTCACCACCGCCTGGGTCAACAACCCGCTGACCTGGTGTTTTAATCGCGTCGTGGGTTATCCGAGGTAGGCCGAGACGAAGGTGCACCGTCCCCTCGCCCCTCAGGGGAGAGGGTAGCGCAGCTTGAGCCGAAGGCTTGTAGCGGAGCTGGGGTGAGGGGTGCAGCCGTGAGGCAGCATCTCGGGCGAGGTTGCACCCCTCACCCGGCCTCCGCTGCGCTCGGCCGACCTCTCCCCTGAGGGGAGAGGGGATCGCAAGCTCCGTCACACACCGCGGTCTGATCGTCGCATTGCTACCGCGCCGCCCAGTTCAGCCCGCGCCTCAATATCGTTCCCGCCTGGGGGAAGGTGTCCCACTCCGACGGCAGGTGGCCGAGCGAGGAATAAAACACCCGCCCTTTGCCGAACTGGCGCTTGTAGGCCACCGGCATTTTGATCCCTGCTGCGGCCTCGTCGCGCTCACCGGTGAACAGTGTCGTCGCCAGCACATCGATCGAGGGATCGACGTGGAGGTAGTACTGTTCGGATTTGTAGGCGAAATCGGCAATGCCCTCCATCACCGGATCGAACGGCTTTTCGACATGGATACGATATTCGACGGTCGCATCGCCGGGATGCTGCACCCACTGCGCGCCCATCATGTAGTGATAGTTCACCGCCCACGGGAAGGCGACGGCCGAGCCGTGGAATGTGCCAAAACCGACACCTGACCGAACCGCCGCGACAAGGTTGTTTATCGCGTCATCGCTGACCGCCGTTTCGGCGATCGGGTGCCAGGTCACATCCGGCACAATGAGGCTGAACTCTTTCAGGTCCGCGCGGGCGAACGTCTCATAGTCCGTCGAGAGCTCAACCGCAAAACCATCCTCGGTCAGCATCTTCTCGACGGCGCGGGCGCCTTCCTCGGGGTGATGGCCGGGCCAGCCGCCCCAGACGATCAAAGCTTTGCGCATCAAATTCACTCCTATGCTTGCCGGTCGATGGTCGCCGGATCGATCCTGTGGTGCAGCGGCTCGCCGCGGATGAAGCGGCCGATCTCCTCGACCACCAGCCGTCCGAAACGATGGCGCTCATTGCCCATGGCCCCGGCAATATGGGGCGTCAGCAGCACGTTGGGGAGGTCGTAAAGCGGGGAATCCGTCGGCGGCACATCGGGATCGGTGACGTCGAGCACGGCCGAGAGGCGACCGGATTCGAGTTCCCGAAGCAGCGCCGGCTCGTCGATCAGCGCGCCGCGCGCCGTGTTGATGAGGATCGTGCCATCGCGCATCAGGCCAAGCCGCCGCGCGTCGAGCATATGCCGCGTCGAGGGCAGCGACGGCGCGTGGATAGACACCAGATCGCTCACAGCGAGCAAGGCGTCGAACTCCATTTTTGTCGCGCCGAGCGCGGCGGCCTCTTCACCTGACACGAAGGGATCGTAGAGCAGCACGGTGTAGTCGAACGACTTCAGGCGCTCGATGACGAGGCGCCCGATGCGCGACGCGCCGACGATGCCAATGGTCTTGCCAAAATTGCCGATCCCCGGATCGGCCTTGAGATAAAGGTCGAGGCCGCGCCGCTCGCGTCGGTAAAAAGCGGAAAAATCGAAGACGCGCTTATTGGCAAAGAGGATCGCCGCGAGGGTGAACTCGGCGACGGGAAGTGCATTGGCATCTGCGGCGCCGACCACCTCAATGCCGCGTGCGAAGACGTCTGGCGTCACCCAGCCTTTAATCGAGCCGGCTGCATGCGCGATGAGCTTTAGTTCTGGCGCGCGAACCAGCACCGCCGCATCGATTTTCGGACAGCCCCATCCGGTGACGAGAATGTTTGCCCCCGCAAGCGCTGCCTCCGCCCGCGGGTCATCGAAACGCTGGAGGGAAACGGGATCAACAATGGTGCAGAGTTCCGCCAACCGCGCCGCATCATCCGCGGCGAAAAGGTCAGCTATGGTGAGCCCGCCGAAGGCGAAGGCAACGCCCGGCCGACCGCCGTCGTCCTCAATCGCTGCCATGCTGCTTTCCCCTCCAGCCGCAGCGGGCATGCCATGCGTTCAAGGCTCGTGCAAGCAAGTTTGCGTCAGGCTCCAACTTGCGCAAATTGCGCAATTGTTCCGCCGGCGCGGCTGCTAACGCCGCATTCGACCTGTATCGGGTTGGCATCGGGTTCGGCGAGCCGCCGCAGCAGCAGGGCGATTGCCTGCCGGCCGAGCATGCCGCAATCGACCGCCATGGTGGAGAGCGGCGGGTTCATCATCGAGGCATAGGGCAGGTCATCGAAGCCGATGACCGAGACATCGGCCGGCACGCGAAACCCCTTGGCCTCGAGAGCGCCCATGACGCGGATCGCTGTCATGTCGTTGACGGCGAAGATTGCCGTCCAGTCGGCCTCGCCAGCTTGCCGGCGGGCAATTTCCTCTGCCAGCGCGGCTTCGCGATTGCCAGTGATGGCGAGAATTCGCCCCCGGACCTCGGATGCGCTTTCAAGTGCGGCCAAAAATCCGCGCCGCCGCTGGATTGTGGTCCAGCGGATATGGTCCTCGATATAGAGCAGCGACTTGTGCCCGGCATCGATCAGCCGCTGCGTCGCCAGCGCGCCGCCATAGAAATTGTTCGCAGCCACACCGTCGTAGCGCATTTGCGGATCGTAGCCGTTGACGAGGATCAGCGGTCCCGCTTCGGCCTTGAAATAGCTGGCGATTTCGGCCGAGGGATCGATGCCGACAAGGAGCGTGGCGATCGGTGTTTCGACCGCCTTGTCGCGCAGCACGCGGGCGAGGTCGAGGACCGTTTCATCGACCAGCCGCAGCGCGATGCCAAGGCCGGCCTCGCGCGCAGCCTCGACCAGCCCCTTGACCACGGCGTCATAGAATGGGGCGAGCCCGCCGGTGGCGATGGTGGCGGTGACGTAGGTCAGCAACGTGCGGGTCACCCCGATCGCCGGGCCGCGGCCGTGATAGCCGGCTTCGCGGGCCAGTCTCTGGATCTGCGAGCGCCGCTCGGCGCTGATGCCCGGCGCATTGGAGAGCGCCCGCGATACCGTCGATACCGAAACGCCGGCCGCTCGGGCGATGGCGATCTGGTTGGCGATGCGGCGCGGCGCTGTGCGCAAACCCGAGGCTCCAGGCGAACGTGAAAGGCGGGCAGCGGCACGTGAAAAACCGTCGTTGCACGCAAACTGCACGTTATTTGAGCATAGAACGAACGGACTTGCGAGAGCTTGCGTTCTGCGCATGTCGTGCAATTGACAGCACAATTTTCGTATGTTGCATTGCCGCCCAAGTCTGCGGGCGGCATTTGACATAGTTCAAAAGCTGGGCAGACTGGTGTCCGGTCCTATCAGGGGCCACGGGAGGGAAAACACAAAATGTCCAAGGACAAATCCAATCTATTGGGGCGTGGGCTTGACCGCCGGCGCTTCCTGCAGGCGGCGGGTGCTACGCTCGCGGCGCCGGCGCTGGCCAGCATCCCCGCGTCTGTGGCCAAGGCCGACGACGTCGTCAACCTGACGCTCTGGGCGTGGACGCCCGGCACGCAGGATGTGGTCAACATGTTTCAGGCCAAATATCCGAACATCAAGGTCAATCTGCAGAACGTCGGCCAGGGCGGCCCGCACTACGTCAAGCTGCGTGACGCGATCAAGGCCGGCACCGGCCTGCCGGATGTGGGGCAGATGGAATTCAACTCCATCCCCTCGTTCAAGGCGCTTAACGCACTTGCCGATATGGGTAGCGCCGGCGCCAACGACATCAAGGACAAGTTCGTTGACTGGACCTGGAAGGCCGCCTCGGACGGCGACAAGGTCTATGGCATTCCGTGGGATTCGGGTCCGATGGGCCTGCTCTACCGCCAGGACGTGTTCGATGCCAGCAAGCTGACCGTCCCCGCGACATGGGACGATTTCGCCGAGCAGGGTCTGAAGCTCGCCAAGGATAAGCCGGGCACCTTCATCACCAATCTCGGCGTCTCGGACGCGGGCTGGGTTGCGGCCGTGCTTTGGCAGAAGGGCTGGCGCCCGTTCCATGTGGATGGCACCAATATCCACATCGCGCTCAACGACCAGATCGCCAAGGATTGGGCGAACTACTGGCAGAAACTCGTCGATGCCAAGGCCGTCAGCACCAAGCCGCTCTGGACCACCGACTGGTTTGCCGATTTCGACAACGGCACCTGCGCGTCCTGGATCACGGCAGCCTGGGGCCCCACCCTGATGGCGAGCTCGATGAAGAACAGCGCCGGCAAGTGGCGCGCTGCCGACATGCCGCAGTGGACGGCCGGTGGAAAAGTCGACTCCAACTGGGGCGGCTCGACTCTGGCCAGCTTCACCACGACGCAGCACCTCAAGGAAGCAACGCTGCTTGCGACCTTCGTTTGCGGCGATACCGACGCGGCCAAGTACTGGAACCAGAAACAGTACCTGTTCCCGACGCAGAAGGCGCTGATCGCCGATCCGGCGCTGATGGACACCAAGTATGACTTCTACGGCGGCCAGGCGGTGAACCAGGTCTTTGCAAAGGCCGAAAGCCAGGTCGACGTCGGCTTCGAGTTCGCGCCGTTCCAGGACTATGTGAACGCCCAGCTCCAGGACGAACTGGCAGCGGCGCTCGGCGGCAAGGGTTCGCTCGCCGACGCCTTCGATCGCACCCAGACCACGATCGCCGCCTATGCGGCCGATCAGGGCTTCACGGTCGTCTAAAGAAAACAGCGGGCGCCGCCTCACCATGTGTTGAGCGGCGCCCGTCTTTCCTTCACAGTATGACACATCGATAGTGGCGCCGGAGCGTTAGCCCGGCGGAGGAGCTTGATGGCCGATATTGCGACAGGTTCGATCGCCACTGCGGCCAGGCGCCCACGCCGGCGAGTGATCATCAACAAGCGCATCGCGCCCTATTTCTTCCTGCTGCCGTTCATCGTCTTCTTCGTCGCCTTCCTGATCATCCCGCTGATCTACGCGTTCGATCTCAGCGTCTACAAGTCGGCGCTGGTCGGGGGCACCCGCTTCGTCTGGTTCGACAATTACAAGCGGGCGTTCACCGATCCAAATTTCTGGGATGGCGTGCTGCTGCTGTTCCGCTTCGGCGCCATGCAGATGCCGGTGATGCTGATCCTGGCGCTGTTCTTCGCGCTGGTGCTCGATAGCGGCGTGACCTATGCGAAAAGCTTCTTTCGCGTCAGCTTCTTCATTCCCTATGCGGTGCCGGCGGTTATCGCGACGCTGCTCTGGGGCTATATGTATAGCCCGTCCTATGGGCCGTTCGCGCAGATCGCTGCGGGCGTAGGGCTGCCCAAACCCGATTTCTTCAACCCCAGTACCATCCTCCCCTCGATCGCCAACATCGCGGTGTGGGAGTTCATGGGCTACAACATGATCATCTACTTCGCGGCGCTGCAGGCGATCCCGACCGATCTCGAAGAAGCTTCATTGATGGATGGCGCCAGCGCCTTCATCTACGCCCTCAGGATCAAGCTGCCGATGATCGTGCCGACCATTATCGTCACCATCATCTTTTCGATCATCGGCACGCTGCAGCTCTTTTCCGAGCCGTATCTGATGATCAATCTGGCGCGGAACGTCATCAACAGCCACTTCACGCCGAACCTTTACGCCTACACGCTCGCCTTCACCGGCCAGCAGTACAATTATTCGGCGGCGATCTCGTTCGTGTTGGGTGGCGTCGTCGCTGTCGTGTCCTATGTCTTCATGCTCGCCGCCAATCGCGGCGTGGACCGGTAGGGGAGACCTGGGTGGCTATCGTCGGCAAATCCTCGCAGTCTCCCGGATTTCAGCGCAACCGGCTGCTGATGACGGCGGTGCTGGTGGTCTATTTCATCTACACCTTCATCCCGATCCTTTACGTCATCACCGCCGCCTCGAAGACCAATCCCGACCTGTTCTCGACGTTCGGCCTCTGGTTTTCGAACGACTTCAAGCTCTGGGACAACCTCCACGAACTGTTCACGATCCAGAACGGCATCTTTCTCCAGTGGCTATGGAACACCTTCTATTACGCCGTGATCTCGGCCGTCGGGGCGGCGATCTTTTCGACGCTCGCGGGCTATGCGTTCGCCAAGTACGAGTTTGTCGGCAAGAAGTTCGTCTTCGCCCTGGTGCTGGGCGCGGTGATGATCCCGCAGACGGCGCTGGTGATCCCGATCTTCCTCTTGCTGTCGAAGGTCGGGCTGTTGAATACGCCGTTCGCCGTCATCCTGCCGTCGCTGGTGTTTCCGCCCGGTGTCTTCCTGATGCGCGCTTACATCGATGAAGCGATCTCGAACGAAATCATCGATGCCGGCCGCGTCGATGGCGCAGGCGAGTTCCACATCTTTTCGAGCCTCGCCTTCCGGATGTTGATGCCGGGGTTCACGACGGTGCTGATCTTGGCGTTCGTTGCGAGCTGGAACAATTACTTCCTGCCGCTCGTGGTGCTCAATTCGACGGAGCATTTCCCGGTGACGGTGGGCCTTGCCAATTGGTACGCCTCGGCGACCGCCGGCAGCGGCGGCAATCTGCTCTACACCACGGTCATGGCCGGCGCGCTCGTGTCGATCCTGCCGGTGATCATCGCCTTCCTCATCATGCAGCGCTTCTGGCAGGGCGGCCTTCAGGCAGGCGGGGTCAAGGCGTGACTTTTCAACGTGCGCGCGGCGCTTTCGGCAAGGGGATCTGATGGCTGTCATCGCGCTCAAAGGCGTCAAGAAATCGTTCGGCAACGTATCGATCATCGGCGACGTCAATCTCGAAATCGCCGACGGCGAATTCGTGATCTTCGTTGGCCCGTCAGGCAGCGGCAAATCCACCCTGTTGCGCCTTGTCGCCGGGCTTGAGGATTGCACCGGCGGGCAGATCTTCATCGACGGCAACGACGTCACCAATCTCGGGCCGGCCGAGCGCGAGCTCTCGATGGTCTTTCAATCCTATGCGCTTTATCCGACCAAGACCGTGCGCGGGAATATGAGCTTTGGGCTCGAGGTCGCGAAACTCCCCAAGGCCGAGATCAACCGCCGCGTCGATGCGGCGGCCGCCGTGCTGAAACTCGAGCCCTATATGGAGCGGAAGCCCAAGGCGCTCTCCGGCGGCCAGCGCCAGCGCGTCGCCATCGGGCGGGCGATCGTGCGCGAGCCCGTGGCATTCCTTTTCGACGAGCCGCTCTCCAACCTCGATGCAGCGCTGCGTGTCGAGATGCGCATCGAGATCGCGAAACTCCATCAGCGGCTCGACGCGACGATGATCTACGTCACGCACGACCAGGTCGAGGCGATGACGCTCGCCGACAAGATCGTGGTGCTCGATCGCGGCGATATCCAGCAGGTCGGTTCGCCCATGGAGCTTTACGACCATCCGGCCAACCTCTTCGTCGCCCAGTTCATCGGCTCGCCGAAAATGAATGTGATGGCGGCGAAGCCCTCCTCCGGCGGATTGGCGGTTGCCGATACGGGTGGCACCATTCCGCTGCCTGCCGCAGCGCCCGCCGGCGTCGTCAATGTCGGTGCCCGGCCCGAGGAAATAAGCATCGTGCCAGAGGGCGAAGGCCACATCCGCGGCACCGTCGACGTGGTCGAGCGGCTCGGTTCGGATACGTTCGCCTACGTCTCGGTCGGCGGAATCGAGAACCTGACGGTCCGCATCGTCGGCAACGCCGCTTCAATCGCGGTAGGCCAAAAGATCGGTCTCAAGTTCACGCCAGAGCGGCTGCACCTCTTCGGTGCGGATGGGAAGACGATCAGGTAACCGACTGGCTCAGCGCGCCCGCCGCCGGATTGATCGAGGATATCGCTGGTGGGATGGGAAGCGCTCGGGCAGTGGGGTGACGGCGTCGTTCGCATTGAGCGGCTCGCCGGCGGCGTTGCCAACGACGTGTGGAGCGTGCGCATTCGCGGCAAAGTTGCGGTTGGCCGTCTCGGCAAGAGGAGCGACGCCGATCTCGCGTGGGAGGCCAATCTTCTCCAGCACCTCGACCGTGAAGGCCTGACCGTACCAGTGCCGATTCCGACCACGGATGGCCGGCTGTTCGCGGACGGCCTGACGGTGATGACATATGTGGAGGGCGGACCGCCCGAGACGGAGGCCGACTGGCGTCGCGTGGCCGACACGCTCCGCGAGTTGCACCGCCTGACACAGGGCTGGCCGCAGCGGCCGGGATGGCGATCCTCGACCGACCTCCTCGTCGCGGCGACCGGGACGAAGATCGACCTCACCGCAATGCCGCCCGAGGGCGTTGCCCGATGCCGAGCCGCATGGGCGCGGCTCGCGGGACGTCAAACTTGCGTCGTCCACGGCGACCCCAATCCGCGCAACGTCCGCATGACCGGGAAGCGGGTTGCGATGATCGACTGGGACGAGTCGCACGCCGACGTTCCCGATCTTGACCTGGCGCTACCCCATAACGCCGCCGGTCTCGATGCTGGCACGTACGACATCGCCGCGCAGGCCTCGGCCGCATGGGAGGCCGCTGTCTGCTGGGACGACGAGTACTCGATCAGGCGGCTTGCCGAAGTTCGGGTGGTCTGAGCGACCCTTAGTGCATCATCGGCTTGCCCGCCGCGTCGAAGCGGTGGACCACATCGCCCATCGGGGCGAGGCTGAGCTTGTCGCCGAGCTGCTTGTTGCTCGTGCCGTTCTGCCGCACGATCAGCGGCATGTCCGAGCCCACATCGACATAGATGTAGCTGTCGGAACCGAGGTTTTCCGAGTGCACAACCTCGCCCGACCAGATGCCGCCGCCGGACTCCTTGATCTCGATATGCTCGGAGCGGATGCCGATGGTGTTCGCCTTGAACGCGTCGGCGAACTGGCCGTTGAGGAAGTTCATCTGCGGCGAGCCGATGAAGCCGGCAACGAACAGAGATTGCGGCTTCTCGTAAAGTTCCAAAGGCGTGCCGACCTGCTCGATGAGGCCGTCGCGCAGCACGCAGATACGGTCGGCGAGCGTCATCGCCTCGACCTGATCGTGCGTCACGTAGATCATCGTGACGTTATTCATCGAGTGATGCAGCTTGGCGATCTCGAGCCGGGTCGCGACGCGCAGCGCCGCATCGAGGTTCGATAGCGGCTCGTCAAACAGAAACACTTTCGGGTCGCGGACGATGGCCCGGCCGATGGCCACGCGCTGGCGTTGCCCGCCTGAAAGCTGCTTGGGGAGCCGCTCGAGATACTGGCTGATCTGGAGGAGCTTTGCCGCTTCCTCGACACGCTTCTTGATTTCGTCCTTGCCGCCGCCCTGGAGCTGCATGCCGAAGGCCATGTTGTCGAAAACCGTCATGTGCGGATAGAGCGCGTAGCTCTGGAACACCATGGCAATGCCGCGCCGCGCCGGGGCGAGGCCGTTGACCACGGTGCCGTCGAATTCGAGCGTGCCGGAGGTGATGTCCTCGAGCCCGGCGATAAGGCGGAGCAGGGTGGATTTGCCGCAGCCCGAGGGGCCGACGAACACCATGAACTCGCCCGACTTGATCTCGAGGTCGACCCCCTTGATCACATCGACCGCACCGAACGACTTCTTGACCTTGTTGAGCTGCAGTCCAGCCATTTTGCTATCCCTTGACGCCGCCGGCGGTGAGGCCGGAAATGATTTTGCGCTGGAAGATCAGCACCAGCACGACGAGAGGCACGGTCACGATCACCGAGGCCGCCATGATCGTGCCCCAGG
>Ga0268266_10000283_pt1 | contig 83686 bp, 67 predicted proteins | sample KBSS13metaG_FD_190356 | JGI IMG/M metagenome (GOLD analysis project Ga0268266, IMG submission 190356) | Switchgrass rhizosphere microbial communities from Kellogg Biological Station, Michigan, USA - KBS S1-3 metaG (SPAdes) (version 2) | ecosystem: Host-associated > Plants > Roots > Rhizosphere...
TTGGTCGGCTGCCGGCGTTCCTGTACGGATGGTGTTTGTTTCTGGTGATTTCGAGCGCGACGATTGCGGCGCTGGCGCGGGCTTTTGCGCGCTATCTCGGAGAGGTGATTCCTCTCAACACGTGGCAAGCGAACGCAGCCGCGCTTTTGATGATTGTGGTCGTGACAGTTGTGAACGTGCGCGGGACGCGGCAGAGCTCGGATTTGCAGAACTGGACGACGCTGATTAAGGGTGGTTTGGTGGTTGTGCTGAGCCTCGTGCTGTTGTCGCTCGGCAAGCACGGAGGCGAGCTTCCTGCGGCGGGCGGAACCTCGCTGCGCGGTGTGGAGCTGTTTTCGAGCTTCAGCCTGGCGATGATTGCGGTGCTGTGGGCGTATGAAGGCTGGCAGTTCGGAACGTATAGCGCGGGCGAAGTTGTGGAGCCACAGAAGGTTTTCCCGCGGGCGTTTTTGCTGGGCTCGCTGATCTTGATTGGCTTGTACCTTTTCGCGGTCATAGGTTATCTGGTCGCGCTCGGCCCTGTACGAGCGGCTGAAAGTGAAGCGATTGCGGCGACGGCGGTGGATGCTGTGCTGGGTCCGTGGGCCGGGAAAGTCGTAGGGCTCACGATTCTGATTTCAGTTTTCAGCGCGACGAACAGCGTGGTGCTGACGGCACCGCGGGTGTTTTACGCGATGGCCAAGGACAATTTGTTTTTCAAGACGCTGGCGGAGGTTCATCCGCGGTTTCACACACCGGCGGCAGCGATTGTGGTGTTGTGCGCGTGGTCAGCCGTGCTGACGTTCGCGGGAAAGTTTTCTGAACTGATCGATGGCGTCGTCTTCGTAGGATGGATTTTTTATGGGTTGTCTGGAGCGGCTATTTTTCCGCTGCGGGCGAAATTGCAGCGCGATGGGCGCGTGAAAGAATTTCCGTACCGAGTGCCTGGATACCCATGGACGCCGATTGTGTTTCTGATAGCAGCGGCAGCAGTCGTGGGCAACGCGATCTTCCTGGCGACCGGGGACCCAAAGCAATTCAGGCACGTGCTGGCGGCATTGATTCTCATGGCGTTGGGCTTGCCGGCCTATTTTTTCTGGCGCTGGTGGAATGCGCGAACCGCTCCACCTGGCGTTTAGCTAATTCTTCTCAAACTCGACTCTGCGTCTCGTCTGGATCACCGAGATAGTAGTAGAGTGTCACGTCCGACCATCCTTGCGAAGTCACGAGCGCAGAGGCGAAGGAAAGATCATTCTGATTCCAATTCTCAATGAAGCTAAAAGTCGACCGCATTTCACCGTCATCACCAAGCTTCCAAGTGCCGCTCCCCGTTTCCAAGCGGCGGGTCGAAGCCCTGGGGAATAGAACAGGGCTGGCATATTGGAAACGCTAAAAGACCCATCAGAATTCAAGGTCACGTTCGGGGAAAGTTTATTGAGTTCTCGCTGGAGGTCAGTCGGCAGAACTTCGCGCGACGATTCCTTCATTCTCCAAGTTCCTTCCAGATCGGCCGGCCGCAGATTCTTACAACCGCCAATCGTAGAAAGTAGGAAAACAGCGATCAGGCTCGGCCTTGAAAGGGTTAAGACTCGGATCCTCACACTGCTTGAGAAAAATCTCATATGTCGAATGACGAAGTTGCCAGTGAATCGTAGCAGTTGCTAGAGAAGTTGAAGCGGGTCCATGTCGACGAGGAGCCCGGTATCGGGGATTTGTTTGGAGCCGGCGTAAGCAAGGGCGGCGGAGAGGAGTTTGGCTAAGGCGGCTTTTCGGCGGGATTTGAGGAGGAACTGGAAGCGGTATTCGGATCTTAGGCGAGCGAGCGGAGCGCTGGCGGGTCCGAGGACACGAATTTCGTCGCGGGCGTGCTTTGCGAAGAATTGCGAGAGTTGGTTGGACCATTGGATGGCCTTATCGAGGCTGCGATCACGGATGATCACATTGGCGAGCGAAGTGAACGGCGGATAAGCCATGACGCGGCGGAAGTGAAGTTCGCGTTCGAAGAAAGCGGCGTAATCCTGTTTGACGGCGTCGTGAATAGCGTAGTGTTCGGGATAAAACGTCTGGATGAGGACGCGGCCGGGGAGATCGCCGCGGCCGGCGCGGCCAGCGACCTGCGTGAGGAGCTGGAAAGTACGCTCGGCGGCGCGGAAGTCCGGCATGTTGAGCGAGCTATCGGCGCCGACGACACCGACCAGCGTGACGCGATGAAAATCGTGGCCCTTGGCAAGCATTTGCGTGCCGACGAGAATATCCAGCGCGCCCGCGGCGAATGCGCCTAAGGTTTCCTGATACTGGCGCTTGCTGCGAGCCGTATCCCGATCGAGGCGGGCGATACGGGCCTTGGGGAATTCCTTGCGCAGGCGCTCTTCGAGTTGTTCTGAACCTTCGCCGAAAAAATAAACGTATTGCGAATCGCACTTGGGACATTTTTTCGGAATGGATTGCGTGTAGCCGCAGTAGTGGCATTCGAGGCGGTTGCGGTATTTGTGGTGCGTGAGGCTGATGCTGCAGTTGGCGCACTGGACTGAGGCGCCACAACTGCGGCAGATGACGGACCACGAGTATCCGCGGCGGTTGATAAGGATGAGTGCCTGGGTGTTGAAGGCGAGGCATTCTTCGATGCCTTTGTGCAGCGCGGATGAGATCGGACTGGTTTGATGGGTTTGCTTGAACTCTTCGCGCAGATCGACGATTTTAACTGACGGCAGCGCGCGATCCGCAACACGTTGGGCCATGGTGAGGAGTTCGTATTTGCCTTCGCGCGCGTGGTGGTAGGTCTCCATCGAGGGCGTGGCGGAACCGAGAAGAGCGAGCGCGCTTTCCATTTTCGCGCGGACAATGGCCACGTCGCGGCCGTGGTAGCGCGGCGTTTCCTCCTGCTTGTAGCTGGATTCCTGCTCTTCATCGACGATGATGAGGCCGAGATTTTCGACCGGCGCAAAAATCGCGGAACGGGTGCCGACGACGACGCGAGCCTCGCCATTGCGAACGCGCCACCATTCGCGGGCGCGCTCGACATCGCTGAGCGCGGAGTGAAGAACGGCTACGCCTTCGAAGTGCGCGCCGAACCAGGCACGGCACTGCCGGCCGATCCAAAGCGTGAGCGCGATTTCAGGAACGAGGATGATGGCAGTTTTTCCACGCGCAAGCGTGTCCTGTACCGCGCGAAGGTAAACCTCGGTTTTGCCGCTGCCGGTGACGCCGTGGAGAAGCTGGACGCCGAATTCGCCAAGTTCGAAACGCGCGCGGATTGCGGCAAAGGCACGGTCCTGTTCGGCGTTTAGTGAGTGAGCGGGCGGAGTGTAGCCGGTGTCGAAGGGATCTGCAGCGGGATCGAGCGACTCTTCCCAGCTTTCGAGTTTGCCCTGGCGAAGAAGGCGTTCGACGACCGTACGGGAAAGGCCGGAGAGCTTCAAAAGCTGCGGAAGCGGGAGCGGGCCGCGTTCGACCGACAGGAGATTCTTTAGGCGTTCTTCCTTTTCGGAAAGGGGCTTTGATGTTTCTTGCTTAGGAGCTTGGCTGGACGCCACGTCGTTCCAGGCGATGATGCGCTGCATCCGGCGTTTGCGGTCTTGCACTTCCTGTCGGATTTCGATTACGCCACGGCGCTGGAGCTTGAGGAGCTCGGGAAGCTGTATGCCTATCCGGATTGCTGTTTGAAGAGGAAGACCGGATTTTGTTGATTTGAGCTTTTTGAGAAACTCCGCGAGCGGATCCGAATTGGCGAGTGAATCGGGAAGCTTGCGGCCTGTATCGGTGAGCACGACACGCTGCCGGGCGTGCAGTTCGGTCAGAGACGGCAACATGGACCGGTAGATTTCGCCGATGGGCGCGATGTAGTAGTTGGCGATCCACTGGCCGAGTTCGAGGAGTTTCGGCGTGAGTGCCGGAACGATGTCGAGCGATTTTTGAACGTCGCGGAGTTTGGTATTGGGCGGCGCGGTTGCAACGAACTCCGTGACAACGCCAACCGTGGATTTTTTTCGGAATGGAACGAGGACGCGGCTACCGATGTGAACCTCAGCTGTGAGACTGGCGGGGATCTTGTAGGTGAACGTGGTGCGGAGCGGAACGGCGACGGCCACGTTGCAGAGTTTGTCAGTCATGCGAACGAGTAGTTTAGCAGGAGCGGAGAAATGACCCGCGCAATGGTCAGGCGTTCATGAGAATGATGCCGAGGAAGATGGCGGCGATGCCCGACCATTGGACTAGGGCGATCCGTTCGCGGAGAAAGGCGGCGGCGAGTGCGACGGTGACGGCTCCGTAGAGCGAGCCGAGGACGCTGACGACGGCAACTTGCTCGATGCGCATGCCGAGATTGCTGAATGCGAAGGCGGCGGTGTCAAAGAAACCCATGGAATAGAGCTGGGCTCGCGTGCGTTTGTTGGGGATCCGAAGCGGGACACCGGTTGCGAGGGCTATGCAGAACGTAAGCGCTGTGCCGGTGAGGCGAATGAGCCAAACGGTGGGGATCGCGCCGGTACGAGCAATGATGTGCGCGCCGAGGAGCCAGAAGAGAAAACCGAAGCCGATGGCGGCGACGACGGCCCAGAGAATTCCACGGACAGGCGCGCCAGTACCATGCGCGCTCACTTGTGGCCTAAGGGAACATGGATCGAATTCGCTTGGAACAGAAAGACTGTTTGACGTTTTTTCGCCGGTAGCGACGAGGATTACTCCCGCAAAAGCGGCGATGATGCCAAGGCCGCGATAGAGCGAGAGCTTTTCTCCAGAAAGCAGGGAGAGAATGACAGTGAGCGCCGGATAGCTGGCGGAGATGGGAGCGACGACGGCCATTTTGCCGAGTTCGAACGAGCGATAGAGAGCGAACATCGCGCCGGTGTTGATGGCACCGGCGAGGACGCCCCAGGCCCACGGTTGCCAGCCGGAGCCATCGAAGAGGTGCCCCCAATTGCGTGAGAAAACGAGAAGAATGGTGACAAAGAGGGCGCCCCAGCTTTGCATGCCGAGGAGAGCGCGAGTGGTGCCGGTAGTGCGGGTGGCAAAACGAGCGAGAAAATCGGAGCTGCCCCAGGATACTGCGGTGGCGATGCCAAGCAGCACACCGCCGGGCATTTATTTGGCTTTCTTTTTGACTTCGAGGCCCAGCTCGGCCATGACCTTCTGCAAGTCCTTCCAGACGTCGGCTTTCGCGGCAGGATTGCGAAGAAGATACGCGGGGTGATATGTGGGCAGCATTTTGTAACCGCGATAATCGAGCCACTGGCCGCGGTAGTGGGAGATGCTGCGATTGGTTTGCAGTAAAGTTTGAAAAGCTGTTGCGCCGAGGCAGACGATCACTTTCGGCTGGATGGAGTCGAGTTGCCGAAACAGGAATGGAGAGCAGGCGGCGACTTCGTCAGGTTCGGGCTGGCGATTGCCGGGCGGGCGGCACTTGACTACGTTGCAGATGTAAACGTCGCGGCGCTGCAGGCCCATGGCTTCGATCATTTGCGTAAGGAGCTTTCCGGCGCGGCCCACGAAGGGCAGGCCTTGCGCGTCTTCATCGGCGCCGGGGCCTTCGCCCACAAAAATGAGCTGGGCTTTCGGACTACCATCGCCGAAGACAATCTTGGTGCGTGTGCTGTGCAGCTTGCAGCGTGTGCATTCGCCGAGATCGTCGCGGATTTGCAGCAGCGTTTCGCTTGCGAGCTTGCTCGTGGCATCGAAGAGCGATGGGCCCGAGGATGGCAGGGGCACGAATGATTTTGGTGGAGCTGTAACCTGTACCGGAGCTGCGGGTCTTGAGGCGGATTTGGGCAAGGGTGATTCCTCGATAGAGTGCGCTGAAGAAACAGTTGCGTTTAGCACCGGCTGCGATTGCGTGGAGTGTGATGATGATGCGGCCCGGCCGCGATAGAACGGAGCGAGGCCGAGGTCTTCGTAAAACTGGAGGCGCCGCTTGAGTTTTTCATTGCGGGCGATGTTGGCTGCGGATTCAGGCATGAGCAGAGTTAGTCGGCAGTTTGGTGTTTGACGCTCGCGGAGAGACGGACAACTTCATCGAGGATGCGATGGGCGACTTCGCGCTTTGTGAGCTTGGGCAGCGGGAGATCGCGGCTGTCGCGGGAAAAAATCGTAACGACGTTGGTGTCCACGTCGAAGCCGGCGCCTTCGGCCGTGACGTCATTGGCCACGATGAGATCGGCGTTTTTTTCCTTGAGCTTCTTGCGGGCGTTTTCAGCGACGCGGTCGGTTTCGGCGGCGAAGCCGACGATGAGGCGCGAGCCTTTTTTGTGAGCGATGGTAGCGAGGATATCGATGTTGGGAACGAGTTGCAAATTCAAACTCGCGTCGAAAGATCGCTTGATTTTAGCTTGCGCCTGAATCGCGGGGCGGTAATCGGCTACAGCGGCGGCAAAGATCGCTATCGTCGAGTCAGGAAAGTTTTGCTCGACGGCGGAAAACATTTCGGCTGCGGTGCGAACATCGACCCTCGTTACGCCCGCTGGCGTTTCCAGCGAAGTCGGCCCGCTGACCAGAATCACTTCCGCTCCGCGCTGCGCAGCCGCTTCAGCGACGGCGTAGCCCATGCGCCCGGAAGAGCGGTTGGTGAGAAAGCGGACGGGGTCGATGGCTTCTTGCGTCGGGCCGGCTGTAAGCAAAACCGTTTGACCTACAAGGTCGCGGCGAATGTGCAGGACTTCGCGGACGGCCGCAGCGATCGCTTCCTGTCCAGCCAGCCGGCCAGCGCCGGTCATGCCGCAGGCGAGATAGCCTTCGTCGGGATTGACGACGTGAACACCGCGACGGCGGAGAAGGTCGAGATTCTCCTGCGTGGCCGAATGATTCCACATGTTGACGTTCATCGCAGGAGCGACGACTACAGGCGCGGCGGTCGCGAGATATAACGTACTGAGAAAATCGTCGCTAATGCCGCGAGCGAATTTCGCGAGAATGTCGGCCGTAGCGGGAGCAACTAGGAGCAAGTCTGTGCGCTGCGCGACGGCGATGTGCTCTATTGCGCTTTCGAGGTTAGCCTCACCGCCGGTTTCCACGAACAGATCGGTGATAACTTTCTTTCCAGAAAGCGCGGCAAAAGTGAGCGGGCGGACGAATTCGCACGCGGCGCGAGTCATGACCACTTCTACTGTAAAGCTTTCCTGCTGGAGGCGGCGCACCAGTTCGGCCGCTTTGTAGGCCGCCACTCCGCCGGTGACGCCGAGGGTGATCTGCATGGAATTCGCACCGCGTTACTTACGCCGCTTGACTCCGTCTTTGTCTTCATCCACGGCCTTGCCGGGCTCGAACTCATATTCGATCAGACCATGGTTGACCTCTTCGCAGGCCACGCGCGTTGCTTTAAGAGTCCGTGGGTTGTCGAGCAGCGGCGGCGCTCCCGCCATGATTTGACGCGCGCGCCGTGCTGCGAGCACCACATAGGCAAACTGGCTCTCTGGAGCTTTGGTTTGCACCGTCATTTCGATCTTTCCCCCAGTCGGCCGGTTCGCGGCCGCCCTGAATCAGAATCAGCCGGTGGTCCGGCGAACGTCTGATTCAAATGATGCCAGAAGTCTTTCGACACGACCACGTTGCCGGGCGCTGCTGCAACGGATCGCAGTAAAAATGGCTTCAACTTCGCGTCCGGCGCGTTCCACATCGTCGTTCACAACGCAATAATCGTAGAACTTACCGAACGCTTCGATTTCCGACTGCGCGCGAGCCAAGCGGCGATTGATTTCTTCGTCCGAATCCTGACCGCGGCTGCGAAGGCGGCGCTCCAATTCTTCACGCGACGGCGGCAAAATGAAGATGGCTACCGACTCCGGCAGCTTCTCTTTTACCTGCGCTGCACCCTGTACGTCAATTTCCAGGACCAGATCCAATCCAGTGGCACGCGATTCGTCCAACCACTTATTCGGCGTGCCGTAGGAATGTTTGCCGAAGACTCGCGCGTATTCCAGGAATTCGCTGCGGGACACCATCGCTTCAAATTCCTGTTCGGTAACGAAATCATAACATTTGCCGCTGGCCTCCGTCGCGCGACGCGGCCGCGTGGTGCATGAACGTGAAGCCATGGTGCCCGGCATATGCAGCAACCGCTGCACCAGCGTGGACTTCCCCGAGCCTGAAGGACCGGACACGATCAATACCAGCGGCGGCAGCGCTTGCTCTGCACTCATTCGATGTTCTGGACCTGTTCGCGCAATTTTTCGATCTCCGCTTTGATCTCGAGGCCGATGCCGGTAATGGTGAGCGCCTCGCTTTCAACGCCGGGCGTCTTGGAAAGCATGGTGTTGGCTTCGCGGTGCATTTCTTGCAGCAGGAAATCGAGTTTCTTACCGAGTTCTCCGGCACCGTCAAGCAGCTTGTTGAATTGCTGCAGGTGGCTGCGCAAGCGATCGAGTTCTTCGCTGATATCGCTGCGTTCGGCCAACATTGCAGCTTCTTGCGCGATGCGGGCCGGGTCAATCGTGGTCCCGCTCAGCAAGTCCTTGAGCCGCGTCTCCAGCCGGCGGGCAAACGCGGGGCGCAATTGTACGACAAGGCCGCGCACAATTTCGGTTTGCTCCGAGATATGAGTCAAGCGGCGGCGCAAGTCTTCCACGAGGTGGCGGCCTTCGGCCCGCCGCATTTCGTCGAGTTTACCGAGCGCTTCCCGAAGGCAAGTTTCCAGCGCTTTGCCGAGGCGCTCCTGCTCTTCTTCACTTTCGGGTACGGCAGGTGCAAGGCCGCCGATCACGCCAGGAAGCCGCAATAGCGCGACGACATCCAACGCTGCGGAAACGGAGGTTTGCAGGCGCAGTTCATCGGCCGCGCGCAGATAGTTGGTCACCAGGTCGCGGTTCACCTGAATCGGCGTGGCCGCGCCCGGCTCTACGCTCACGTGGACCTCCACGTGGCCGCGGTGAATACGCTCGCGAACGAGCTGGCGCAAACGCAATTCATACAGGTCAAAACCATCCGGCATTCGCAGCTTTAAGTCGAGAAAGCGGTGATTGACGCTTTTGACGCTGACACGCGCGTCCCAGCCAAGTACGGAACTCTTGGCCTGCGCGTATCCCGTCATCGACAGGCATTCGGCTTTCTTGGTTTGCACTGCGCTCTTGTCGCTCATGTGGCGTTCCTTACTGAGGGCAGTGGGGGTAAAACCGTTTGCGCCGGAGCGGCCATATCGTCGTCGGCAAATTGCAAATCGTGCAGTCGTGCGTAGGTGCCGCCCTGAGCGAGCAGTTCGGCGTGCGTGCCGCTTTCGCGAATTTGTCCATCTTCGAGAACAAGAATCTTGTCGGCGCGGCGAATGGTGGCAAGGCGGTGCGCGATGACGAATGTAGTTCGTCCGACCATCAGGTTTGCCAGCGCCTTTTGCACGAACATTTCGGATTCCGCGTCGAGCTCCGAGGTCGCCTCGTCCAGAATCAGGATGGGCGAATCCTTCAGGATGGCTCGAGCAATGGCGATGCGCTGGCGCTGGCCGCCACTGAGCCGCGTGCCGCGCTCGCCGATTACGGTATCGTAACCCAGAGGCAGTTCCTGAATGAAATCGTGGGCCAGGGCCGCTTGCGCAGCCTCAACGACCTTCCCTTTTGCCACATTGGGCAAACCGTAGCAAATGTTGTTCCAGACGGTGTCATGAAAAAGGATATTTTCCTGTGTGACGATAGCGATTTGCCCGCGCAAGGACCGCAAGGTTGCACTGCTACTGTCTGTGCCATCGATCCTGATTACACCGCCCGTTGGTTCATAGAAACGCGGAATTAGGTTCACCAGCGTAGTTTTGCCAGCCCCGCTGGAACCGACAAACGCAACCACCTCGCCCTTCTTCGCTGCGAAACTGATTCCACGCAGAACCAGGGCGGCATCGTAAGAAAAACTCACGTCGTCGAAAACAATATCGCGAGAAAACGGCGGCAGTTCCTTAGCTCCCGTGGCATCCCGTTCTTCCTCTGCAAGGTCGAGATACGCGAAAACCTGCGTGGTCGCGCCCTGCGCTTGCTGAAATTGCTGATAAACCGCGCCCATCCTCTTTACAGGCTCATAGGATTTGAACAGCGTGTAGACGAACGCGAGAAACAGTCCGACGGTCATCTCGTGTTGGGAAATTTTGTCACGAGCGTAGACCAAAAGCACCGAGATGACGATCGGCTGCAATAAATCCATTAAGGGAGAGGTTACAACCTGTGCGCGCACCCAACGCATCGTCTCGCGCAGCAGCCGGGAAGCAGAAGCGCGAAACTTGCGAATCTCGAAGTCTTCCATTCCGAAGGCTTTGACGATGCGATTGCCGCCGATCGTCTCTTGAAGGATCTGGTTGAGCTCGCCGAGTTTGGTTTGACTGCTCTCCACTGAGCGACGAATGCGCCGGCCCAATTTGCCCACTGGCCAGACCACCATAGGCAACAGCACTACAGCACCCAGCGTCATTTTCCAGTCGATTTGCAGCAGTACGCAAAGAAACACCAGCAAACTGAAGGCCTGGCGAAACAGATCAGCGAGATACTCTGAAAGCGCCAGGCGCGCCCGTTCGACATCATTGATCACCGCGGAGATCAGCCGGCCGGCCGGTTCGTGCTGAAAAAATCCGATGGGCTGCCGAATGATCTTCGCATAAACGCGGTTACGCAGATCCGTGATCGCGCGGTGGCCAACCGACTGAATCACGACGCCGCCCAAGAATTCCGCCAGTGATTTCGCGAGAAACACAACTAGCAGCGAAATGATGACGATGTTCTTTACATTATGAATGCTCGGCGGGAACAGGTAATTCAGATAGAATGTCGGACCGCCAAACGGAACACGGAGCAGCGGAACGTTGGAGTCGGTAGTGCCGGGATTTAGTACACGGTCAAAAATCGGAGCGATGAGGAGAGCAATGGCACCTTCCGCCAGGGCCACCACCATCAGAACCAGAACACCCAGGCCGAGAAGCCACCGATAAGGCCACACGTAGTCCAACAGCCGCTTCATTTGTGGCGAAAGTAACGCCAAGCTGTTTCGCTCCTCTGTAAAATTCCTTTGGTACGCTATGCGCCCGCCGATGGGCGTGTCAAGTTTGGCCGGGCACAAACTGCTGAGGACCGCCCTCTACTTTTCGATGTCGCGGTGAAACACTTTCGTCGCGTACTTCTTTTTTTCCAACCCCTTCTTGATCTCTTCCGCCAGCATTACCGAACGATGTTTGCCGCCAGTACAGCCAAACGCGATGGTCAGGTAACTCTTCCCCTCTTCGATGTAGTGCGGCATCAGATACGCCAACAAACTTTCCATTCGCTTTAGAAATTGCCCGGTCTGCGGAAACGAACGAATAAACTTTCGCACCTTCGCATGTTTCCCGGTGAAACGCCGCAAGCGCGGCACAAAGTGTGGGTTGGGCAGAAAGCGCACGTCAAACACCAGGTCCGCATCGTTCGGCACGCCGTACTTGTACCCGAAGCTCACCACGGAAATCAGCATCGGATGCCGGTCGGGATTCTTGAAGCGCCGCGTGATGAAGCTGCGCAGTTCGTGTACGTTGAACTGCGAAGAATCCACCACTACATCGGCCAGTGACCGAATCGGATCCATCAACTTGCGTTCGTGCTTCAGACTTTCGCGAACCGAATAGTCTTTGCCCATGGGATGCGGCCGCCGCGTCTCGCTGTACCGCCTCAACAATGCATCATCATTTGCTTCGATAAAAACCAGTGAGACCGCATGTTCGCGGCGCAGATGCTTCAGAAGGCCCGGCAGCTTCTGAATCTGCTGCCCTTCGCGGGCGTCCACCAGCAGTGCAGCGCGACTGAACTCCGCTTCACCGGCAGCATGCAGCTCAGCAAAAATCGGAATGAGTTCTACCGGTAAGTTGTCCACGCAGTAAAAGCCCATGTCCTCAAACGCTTTCAACACGGTGCTTTTTCCGGAGCCGGAAAGTCCGGTCAGTATGACAAGCTGGCTGGATTCTCTTTTCTTGGCGGCTTTCACGTGGGAGCGCGCGTTCACGCTCAGGCTTTCACCCGGCGCTGGTGGGTGCTGGGAATGCGCATGTCCTCGCGATACTTGGCCACGGTGCGGCGTGTAACGTGAATTCCAGAATCTTCCAGCTTCGCCGCAATGTGCTCGTCGGTCAGCGGCTTCGTCGCATCCTCTTCCTCAATCATTTTCTTCACGAGGCGCTTCAATGTCAGCAGCGACATGCCGCCGCCCTCGGGTCCGTTTACCGACTCGCTGAAGAACGATCGCAGCTCCAGCACGCCCTGCGGCGTATGCGCGTATTTGCTGGCCACTGCGCGACTCACTGTGGATGGATGCACTCCAACTTCCTCCGCCACTTCCTTGATCATCATCGGTTTCAACGCATCGGGACCGTGATCGAGGAATTCGCCCTGGCGCGCGATGATGGACTGGCATACGCGCAGAATCGTGTGCTTTCTCTGCTCGATGTTTTTCAGCAGCTGAATGGCCGCCGTAAATCTTTCCTTTACGTAGTTGCGCACATCTTTATCCGCAGCGTCGCGAGCCAGCAATCGGCGATAGGTGGGACTGAGCCGCAGCTGCGGCATGTCATCTTCATTCAGAAAGACCTGCCAAGCGCCTTCCGCCTTGCGGAAGTACACATCCGGCTCGACCAGCCGCGGTTCTGTCTTGTTGTAGCGAAGCCCTGGGCGCGGATCGAGCTTCTTGATCGTATCGAGCGTCCGCTTCACCACTTCAATCGGGCGGTTCACCGCGCGCGCAATTTCCTTCAGCTGATTGGACTGCACCTGCTTCAAATGTTCGGAAACAATCTGTTGTGCCAACGTATTCTGCGGATCGAATGCCTTCAACTGCAACAGAAGGCATTCGCGCAAATCGTGGGCGCCGACGCCTATCGGATCAAAGTCCTGCACGACGGCGAGTGCATCGTCCAGATCGTCCTGTTTGTATTTTCCTTCTTGCAGCAACTCTTCCTGTGACGCGGTCAGATAACCGTTTTCGTCGAGATTGCCGATGATGTTTTCCACAATCTCCCGGACTTCATCGGAGCAAATCGTGACGCTCAATTGCCAGGTGAGGTGCTCGGTAAGCCCGGCGGCAGAAGACAGAAACTTCTCGAACGACGGCCGCTCTGAAATTTCGCGTTCCTGCGATTGCCCGCCGTCACCGCCGGTATCCAGATACTGATTAAAAAAAGTCCCGACATCGAACTCATCAAACGGATTGGACTCCGGCTTTTCGGGAACTTTTTCCGTTTCGTTCTTCAGGAAATTTTCGTCGCTGTAGTTATCGCTGGTGGTGGGCTCTTCACTTAGTTCTTCCAAGACCGGGTTCGCCACCACTTCGGCGTTAATCATCTCGCGCAGTTCCAGGCGGTTCAGCGCCAGCACGCTGACCATCTGCACCAGGCCGGGCGTCAGAATCTGCTTCTGCGCCACCTTCAGGTTGAGTTTGAGTCCCTGCCAGGCCATGGTTTCGCTAGTTGACCTTCTTCGATGCCTTCCTGAGATCTTTGCGACTCTTCTAATTCAGCCGGAAATGATCGCCCAGATACACGCGCCGGACTTCCGGATCGTTGCTCAACTCCTCCGGCGGTCCCTTGCGAAAAATCTTGCCGCTTTTCAGAATGTACGCTCGATCCGTCACCGTCAAGGTCTCTCGTACATTGTGATCCGTGATCAGCACGCCGATGCCACTTTTGGCAAGCTCGCGAATAATTTCCTGCAAATCCTTCACGGTCAACGGATCGATTCCCGAAAAAGGCTCATCCAACAGAATAAAAGACGGCTCCAGCGTAAGCGATCGCGCAATCTCCAGCCGTCGCCGCTCTCCGCCCGAAAGTGTGTACGCTTTGCTTGTCCGCACCGTTTCCAATCCCATTTGAACCAGCAACTCCTCCAGCCGATCGCGCTGTTGTTCCGGAGTGAGCGGGAGGGTTTCCAGAACCGCCAGGAGATTTTCTTCGCTGGTCAGCTGACGGAAGACCGAGGGTTCTTGTGGAAGGTAACTGATGCCGCTGCGGGCCCTGAGGTACATGGGGAGATCGGTGATCTCCTCGCCGTTCAGCAAAACGCGGCCGGAATCGGGCCGGGCCAGCCCCACCAGAATATAAAAAGTGGTCGTTTTGCCCGCGCCGTTGGGACCCAAGAGCCCAACGACTTCACCCTGTCCTATCTCCAGTTCAACGTCGTCAACGACTTTGCGACCGCGATACGACTTGTGCAGTTCGACGGCCTGGAGCTTCAGCATTCCTCGTCACGCGTGACCGCCAGAGGCCACTTTTTCTGCGAATCCAAGTGGAATTCGCACTCTTATTTTTCGACTCGGTGCTTCGTCAGTGTGCGCGATCCGTTTTCGGAATCCACGATGATCGTAGCATCCGCTAAAAAGAAGGTCAATTGACGGCCTGTCGTAGTGCCTTCGCTGGCGTCAAAAATTGTCGGAGTTCCACCGCTCATCACGAATTTTCCGTCCGATGCGGTGTACTCTCCGCGCTCCGCCGTTGCTTTGCGGTCGCCTTGCACTACGGTTACGCCGCCTGTTCCCACCGCGCGGCTGATCTGCTGTGCGCCTTGCAGCTGCTGCGAGTCGTTGCTTGGAGCTGTTCCCTTCGCACGCGTGAAGTACAAATCCAGTTCCTGCCCGCTCATCTTCTGATCGGGCGCTTGCACCACCACATTTTGCGAAAGTCGCGCGCGGGTTTCCGCATCCCAATACGTCAGTTTTGCTGACTGTGCGTGCCACAGTACCGGAGTTTTCGTCGGCGTTGTCGTTTTGTCAGGAGTCGCGTTGACGTTCCCGCTCGGCGCTTGCGGAAACACCGCCCGCACATTGCCCGACGCGTTCATCACGCGCTCACTTTTTAGCAACTCGATCGTTTGTGCTTCCATTACCGAATCGCCTTGCCACAGCCGAGCGTGCCCGCTATACACCGCTCGCCCGGTTTTGGAATTGCCCGTCAGATTGTCCGCGCTGATGTTCGAAGCAGCTGGAGCCAGGTGCACGGTCGTGTTTCGCGCCGACAAGTCAGACGAACGCACACTGCCTTCGCCGCGCACATCGCCCGTCGCTTGCCAGAACGTCAGCTTCTGCGCCGACGTCTGGCTCGTCGCGTCCCGTGCGATTGCATGGCCGGTCAGCGTCGCGGTTTGTTCTGCCCGATCGAACACTGCATGATCCGCACGCGCGGAGCGTTCCAGCTCGCTCAATTTTACGTTCTCGCTCAATTCCATCCGCGACCAGCCGCCGTTCGCAGACATTTCTACAAATCCGTTGTTCGCCGCCGCCGTTTGCTTGTTTCCACCGGAGACCGTTCGCTCTGTTTGCACATTGCCTTTTGCGTCCAAACGCGAAGCCGCGCCGGTGGCATCAAACTTCGCGCTTAATTGATTCGCCTGCAGCACCGTCTGCGTATCCTTGGTTGTCGCAGTGGCGGCATCGTTCAACTCCAGCCGACCCGGACCGACTGTTTCCGCATTTTGCAGCCGGGTTCGTTTCGCAGCGCTCTTGTCCGCAAACGCTATGCGAAGTTCTTCCGTCGTCAGCCCGCGCGTATCTCCGCTAGCAGTCTTGCCAGCACCTCCCTTCGTCCGTGCGTCAACATTGCCTTTCAGCACCAGCAGTTTCGGCGCGTTCAAACCCGCCACCATTTCCATTTCGGCGTTCTGCGCCGTAACAGTCTGCGTTTCAGCGCCCTTCAGCGCTTCACCGGCTACACGCCCTTTCGCCTCCGCACGCGTGATCCATCCTTGCGGAGCAAGATTTGCCACAATTTCTTCGGCTGCCAATCTCTGCCTGCCGGTGCCCTTTTCCGACGTGAACTCCGGCAGCACATCTTTCCCATTGCCCTGGGCAACCAAGCGCTTCGCATGGAAGTTGTCGTCCAGATTCACCAGAAATCCCGTCGCTGTCAGGCGGTCGCTCTTCGTCTTCGCTTCGGCAGGCCCTTTCAGGTACATCGTTCCCGCGTCGCGCTGAAACTCCATCCGCGAGCCCGTCACTTCCACCGGTTCTTTCATCACACTTGGCTTCGCGCTGGTCGATATGGATTTGCCTTTTGTCGCAATCGGCTGATCCAATTTCAGCTTCACATCCTTCAGCAGGGTCAGCGTTCCTTCCTCGGAGTGATACGTCGCGCCCACGGCTTGCCCGCTTCCGCTGGCGAACGTGAACCGCACCTCCTGTTCCGTTTTCGCTTCGCCGCTCGCCCGGTTGAAGACCATGCCGCGCGTTTCCACTTTCATAGCCGCCCCGTCCGGCTTGCCGCCCGCGGCTTCCCACTCCTCTTTGCTCATCAAAGTGATCTCCACGTCGCCCGAGCAATCTATATCGCCGCTATCCTTGCTGTAGCGGCATACGTGGGTTTCCAGCATGTCGTGCCGCGCGCCCTCTTTTCCAAAGATCGTGACCTTCACGCCTTCCAAATCGCTCGCGTTCAGGCCTTTGAAGTCCGTCGACTTCATCGCCTCCACCGTAAACACCGTGCGCGTTCCTTCACCCTTTGAAAACGTCAGCTTCGTGGACTGCCGCTCCACATCCACCGCCGGCGCCGGCGGCGCGTTTTTCCGCTCGACATAGCGCGTCCATCCGCGCTTCAAATACACGCCGACCGTCAGCGTCGCGCACACCAGCGCTGCCGCCGCACTCCACCGCGCATATTTGGCCGCTTGGCTTCTCCTCATCAGCTGATCCCCATCGGCCGTACAATCATCGAGAGCGTCACACTCTGCTTGTCCTCTTTTTCCGTTCTTTTGTCAGTTAATCAGAATTGGCCGCCACTGTACACCACGCGGCTTTCCCCTGATTTGGCCTTACCTTTATGAACAAATGCGCGCGCCGAGAGCTTTCCTTTGCCAACCACCGTGACTACCATGCAGTCGCAGCGGCGCTTCCCACCCTGCTGCGCAAAACGCAAAAGCTCACATCCAAAGGACGGATCCATGTCTTTCCACTCTGGCTCGTTCGGCATGCACGCTCGTCAAGCTCGGAATCACCCCGTTCTAGTGCTCGTCGCTGGATTACTCGCTCTCGGTGCGGCCGCCTTTTACCACGGCTTCACTCCGCAAGCTTCGGCGGCCATCCCGATAGCCATAGCGGCCCAAGGCGATCCACAGCCCATAAAGTTTGATGGATGTACGGTCTTCACATCCGCCGACGCCGCTCAGGTCCTCGGCGTTCCCGTCCGGACCAGTCCTTTAGGTACCGTCGGCTGCGCCTATGAAGCCGCAAAGGAAACATCGCCCAACGGGTGGCATCGCAACACGGCAGTTAACATTTTCAAGTATAAGTCCGCGTCCGACGAAGCTTCCGCCTGGGATGACCAGAAGATTCTCAAGGGTCTCCGGCCGGGCAGAAAAAATCTCACGGTTCTCAGCGGCGTTGGCTCTGAAGCCTACATGCAAATTTTGCCATCCCTCGGAGCTTTCGAGGGCGAGGTTTGGGTCCACAAAAGTCTCTCCCACTTCCGTCTAGTCGAGGTGAGTGAGCAGGCGCCTTCTCCCGATGCCCTGAAGGCCGCCGCGCAAAAAATCGCCGCCAAGCTGCCATGACGTTCGGGTGCACGCTCAATCGTTAATAGCTGGGCTCTTGTCATTCTAGTTCGTCTCGGCTAAGCTTTGGCGTCCCTAAAACTCAAGGACGCTCACCGTGCGCCTGCCCAGCCTTTGCTTTTCTTCGTTCGTTGTCTCTCTGTGTGCCTGTCTAATCTGCGGTTGCGGAGGTGGCGGTAGCTCATCCATTACTCCACCTCCTCCGGCTCCCACTTTCACAAGCGTCCCGCCGGCAGCTGCGGACGAGGGCGCCGACTACACCTATCAGCCTACCGCTACGTCTCCAGACGGCAGCGCCATCACTTTTTCTCTAAGATCTTCTCCCACCGGCGCAACGCTGTCGGCCGGAGCGCTATCGTGGACGCCGGCCCATAATCAGTCCCGCGTCCCCAATCAATTCTCAGTCACAGCTACAACCGCGAAAGGCGGCTCCGCCACCCAATCCTGGTCCATCACTCCTTCCGGCGTCGTCGCCGTCTCCGACGTCGTAACCTACTGGACTCCCTCGGGTCCACAAAACCACACTGCTGTTTTCGGATCGAACGCACCTTATCCCTCCGCGCTCGTTTCTCAATCCGATGGAACCCTCGCTCAACTTCGCGGCACTGCAAATGCAGACGGCACCTATAGCATTCCCCACGTCCCTGCCGGCTACTATTGGTTGGCGTTTTCACCGATTGTGGCTTACTGGACTTCGTCCAGCACTTTTGACGCGGGTTCTGACATCGCAGGCAGCCCGGTGACCGCCAATACCGGGGGGACCTCAACCTCAACTACTTTCAACATCACGCTCACGGGCGCCCAATCGCTACCGGTCCAGAGTATTTTTTCCGTTTACAGCAACGCGGCCAATCTTCCATTTCTCGTTCTGCTTTCGGGCTTTCCAGGGAGCTCTACGGCAACTATCACCTACTCGGAAAGTACTATCGCTGACCTTTCTGTGATCAATACGCTTTTCTTCAACCAATATGTTCCGATCCCTTCCGCCGCTTTCAACGGGCTGGCGCTAGCCGAGGCAGCCACTGAGTCCGGGGTCACTATCACCGATGGCACAACGAATACTCTTTCCGCCGTGCTGCAGCCAAGCCCCACCAAAAGCGTCGAACTTAATATTCAAGGTTCGGCATGGGCCAGTAATTTCGAGAACATCGCTCCGTCGGCACCGACCGCTTTCTTAACGGATTTTTCTCTCTCCGTTCAGCCTTTTGTTCAGAGCGCCGCTACCAACCCCTTTTTTACTCCGATCGGAACCAACCTCACGCTGTTTGCGCCCATCAATTCGCTGGCCGCCAGGGGAACGGGCCCCGGCTTCGCCAATCCGATTAGCGCGTGCGCCCTTTCCAGCGGACCTACTTTGTTCCCGGGATTCGGTTCAACTTCAATCTTGACCGACCAGGATCTCGGCCTTATTTCCTACGGAGACCCGTATCCCGATTCATGGTTGCGGGAATTTCAGTTATGCCAGTTCGCTACCGTCGAAATTCCACGCCCTGACTCCAGCGGCTCCGACGTATTTTTGGTTGGATCGGGCCAAATCACAGCCCCGCCTTCTGGTCCGGTCGCCCCCCTCGTAGGACCGGTTCAATCCCCGACTTTGAATGGGGCAAGTCTTTTCCAATCGGCGTCTCTCAATACGACCACTCTCAATTTCTCGTGGACCGCGCCCACGAACGCCGCTCCCACTGGCTACTACCTCGCGATCTACCGGCTGCAAATAGGGCCGTCCGGCCAAGCTCTGTACCTTCCCATCGGCCGTGTAGCCACTAGCAAGACCTCAACAACTCTCCCTTTCATCGCCGCCGGCAACACTTACGTCTTCGTGATCACATCCGTGATCAACGCCGGCGCGAATATCGAATCGGCTCCGAACCGAGCCAAACTACCCCTCGCCTTCGCCTCAGTCGTTTCAGCAGCATTCACAGTCAATGCGGGCGCCACCGCCACCGTCGCCCCGTCACACAACTAGCCTGACTACCGAACTAGAAATCAAGCAGTCGGGTGCCTGGCTCGGTTCGTTCCACTATAAAGATAGAGTACCGGTATTTATAAAGGTACTAAGATATGCTAAAATTCCCAGATGAAAGTCGCTTTTCTTGACCGCGCGGCCTCTTTTCACCACCCGCCAGCCTTTCTTCTTTGTTTTGATACTCTTACAAGTTTTGCGTCGGCAAATTCTTTGCTTTGTTACTGTTCACTTTTTCATATTTAGCGGCCTTTTATTTCATGGGCTTAGGGAGAGCACCGGGGGAGGTACTTAGATTGCGTGCGCGACTTTTGTGGCAAACGGCCTGTCTCTATGAAAGAAAAAAGGAAAGGGTGACGTTCGCGGCGTTCAGCCAGCCGTTTCGGCGGTCGCCGCGGGCAGGTGCGGCAGAATCCCGATGTTCGCCACAGCCACGCTGTCGCGGTTCGTATTCTTCACCAGGTACATCGCTTCGTCGGCCAAGTGCAGCAATCCCTCTTTGGTTCGGGAGTCCACGGGGTAGGAAGCCACGCCCATGCTGGCCGTCAGCTTGATATTCAGCCCATCGTTTTGCAGCCAGGTCGTTTCGCGGATCAGCTTGTGCAGCCTCTTCGCGACGTTCATCGCATTTTCTTTGGAAGTCTGCGGTAGGAGCAGTACAAACTCGTCGCCGCCATAGCGGAACGCAAAGTCAATCAGCCGGCAATGCCCTTTCAGCGAATTGCCAATCTCCGCCAGCAGCCGCGAACCGACCAGATGCCCTTGCGTGTCGTTCACCTGTTTGAAATGGTCGAGGTCAATAAAGATCAGCGAAAATTCATAGTTGTACCGCTGTGACCGATAAATCTCGGTCTCGAGAATAAAGCTCATGTGCCGCGCGTTGTAGAGCGTCGTGCAATCGTCGGTGATCGTCAGCTCGTGAATGCGCTTCACGTGCCGCGCGTTTTCCAGCGCAATCGCGGCAAAATCCGAAAGCGCTTCCAGCAGCTTCAAGTCGCGCGGATCAAAACCTTCCGGGCCGATACAATTGATGAGTTCAATGACTCCCAGACAGGTATCGCGGAACCTCACCGGTACCGCGACAATCGACCGTGTCTCCGTCTTGGTCTTCTCGTCTACCCTGCCGAAAAAGCGCGTGTCCTTCGAAGTGTCCGGCACAACGACGGTTTCACCGTGCGCCGCAACCCAACCCGCAATGCCCTGCCCCATTTTTACGCGGACGTCTTTCAGCGCCTGCGACGCCGTCCCTACGGCCAGCTCGAAATACAATTCCTGCTTCGCTTCATCCAGCAGGAGCAAAGACCAGTTGTCCGGGCGGAGAAACTCGTCGATCTTTTCCATGATCGTGCGCAGCACCTGATCGAGCTGCAGCGACGACGTCAGCGCTTTGCCAAGTTCCTGGAAGACCGCGATTTCGCCTGCTTCGCGTCGCACTTCCAGGCCGCTCGCACTGCGGCGCCGTTCCACGGCCGGAAACTGTTTGGGCTCCTCCACGCTGGGCATGTCCTGTCCTCTGCGCACGCGGCTCATTTCTGCTGCAAAAAACACTACGCCGTTGGCAGCCTGGTTGAGTCAGCTCTTCCCCGCCAGTATAGGCGCCGCGCAAAATCAGGTGCAACCAGTCCGTGGTACAGGCGTAGCCATTTCGCCATACCGTCGTACCCGGCACTCGCCAAGTATCTTCACCAAGGCCGATCTATCAAGTCTCGTTCTGTGCTTTCGGTTTTCGTTAGGGGTGACCGGAACCCGCTGGGGCGATCCATCGCAGGATTTGTGCAATCGCGTCCGGAAACTGCACGCCGACCAGGCCGAGCACCGGCACAACGATCAGGAAGACGATGCGCCCGATGAAACCGGCGTCCCAATGGATTTCGCCGGGTTCTGTTCCGTTCAGGCAGCTCAACACCGCGTCGCGGTTCAGTTGCACCGCCATGATTAACGCCACGGCGAGAAACGCGAAGATGATGAACCAGCAGAAATAGGCAAAAGGATTTTTCGGCTGCAACGGATACGAACTGATGGCCATCAGCGTCAGGAACAGACACAACATCGAATAGGTACCCAGATTCGTCAGCTGTGGAAACATGTGCGACAGGAAGTGCACCGTGCGGCTGACCAGGAACTCCTCAGCCTGCGCCTCCAGCTCCTTGCGGGCTTTTTCCGCGCGTTCATGGCGGGCGCCGTCCGCCATCGAGGTGTTCCAGGAGAGCACCAGTACGTCCTCCACACCGCGCGTGAACTGATTGAGGCAGCGCTGCGCGTCCCACTGCTTGACGATGGATCCCGCCCGATCACCAGCGGCCGCATCCAGAAGCGCCTCCTGATGGCTGGTCTTCGCGCGGGTGATCAGGTCCTTTCCATGCTGGAATACGCGATCGACATCGTCATTCTTGCCTAACACGCGGCGCGATTTCTGGCCCGCGGAGTAGAGGTCGCAAGCAGCGGTGATGGACACACCCAGCGCGGTTAGCGGCGCAGGGGCCGCAGCCAGCGTCATGCGCGGCAGCGTGCGATTGTGCTCACGAAACCGGGAAAAAGCATCGCGCATCGGCAACTGGCCGAGGCGGCGCAGGATGGAGAGAATTGCGTTCCACGCCAGATACAAGCGCAAAACATTGCTCAAGATGCCGGCCACAATCAGGAGGAAGGAGACACCGAGCAGGTAATAAAAAGCACGAACCTCAAAGGCAAACACCAGCCGATAGAAAAACAGATAGGTGCCCCAGCAGAGCGCCAGGAACAAGATCAAGGCCATCGCGAACCGCGAGTCCCGCGAGGAAAGCAGTGTTGGGCAGCCCAACATGCCGCGCAGCTTTTTTTCCAACGTGAGCAATCCGCTGAAAGAGACTGAATCGGAGAAGAAGAACGGAGAAGCGCACGACTCTTCCGTTGGTTTGATCGGCGTGGCCGGAAGTGCGGGATCATCCGGCATGGCTTCTCTCAAAAAGCACAGCCGGCGCAGCGAGCAGAACACCCACAGGATCGCAGCCAAGCCGAGACAAAAAAGTGGAACGAGCGGCGAAACGCCGTTCGTCAAATTCACGGCGCGGAAACCGGTGATTACGCCCTCGCCCGGATACTTGCCGGCCAGGTAGACCCAACGCGCGATCAGCCAAGCTGTACAAACCCAACAAAGCGCAACTCCGCTAAGAATCGGAACGGCAAATCCCCGATAGTTAAATCGCTCGATGAAAGTTGCCGCGCTAACTGGCGTTCTACGCGACATGTCCAGCAGGATTTCGCCCGTGAGCAACGCGCACGCAGCGATACCCAGAAGCGCTGTCACGGACATGAGAAAAAGGAATAGCCAGCGGAGAGGATTTGCGGTTTCGATCGCGGAAATCGAATAGGCGGTAATCGCGACCGCATAGACGGACAACGAAGCCGTGCCGCCAACCAGGTAAAAGCATTTGGTGTCCGGACCCGGGATATTGAGGAAGCGGGACAAGTGAAGCGTTTCAGAAAGCCAGCGCCCAAAAGCGGAATATCGCGATAAAAAAAGCACGGCAGGAGCAAAACACAAGAATCCCCAGAGGATCAGCATGGCATGAGCAGACTGCGGGACGATTCCGCGGTTGCTGCGGTGCGGAGGCGCCGGCGGATCGGCCTGACGATCCGCCGCAATGGCAAGCGGCGTCGCTTTCAGCGTGTAGTTGGACCACGAATCGTCGTCCAATGATTGCAGCGAACGAACGGCGACCGGCCAGAATCCATCGCGGCCGACAGTAACGATCCAAAGCGGAGGGACCGAGCGGTCCGCTACCGATTCCTCGCTCTGCTCTTGTGCAGAATATTTTCTGTGGTAGTGAAGCGTGAACGGAGAGGCGTATTCAAGCAAGGGCTCGTCGTTTTTCAGCAAATAGACGGCCGCGTTGTAGATGCCCTCCGAATTCTGATCAGGAAATTGAATGCGCTGACCGCCCGCTTCCGGCGTAACAGGATTCATCCATCCCTGATTTAGCGCAAAGAGCGGGTAGGGAGTGGCGACGAGCATGCCCCTGGTATCCGGATACGCTTCTGGATGCGTGTAAATCAGGTCGGCATTCAACGCGAAGATTACGGTCGAGGGCGAATGCTCGCGAATTTCGCGTGCCAGAAAGATGACATCGCGCACATCGGTGGCGGCAATGCCGACGTATTGAAATTGCTCGCGCGAGATGGCGGAAAGCAGATCGGAAAGCATCAGCTCCGACGCAGAGATATCGAGTTGGGAGACCGACGGGACTGAGTCTTTCGCTTCACCGCTGTCGTCCTCGGTGGGCAGCGGCAAGGAGTAGGTGGAACTGAGATTCTGCGGATTCTGTTCGGCCGCCTGGCGCTGTTTTCGCGCGCGTTCGGATTCACTGCGCAAGCGCGAAATGTGGAGTGGGAAAGGCAAGTCGACGGGAGTGACGACCGGCGCTTGAGGCTGTTTGCAGGAATTTCCGGAGCCCAGCTCATCGGTTGTTTTCGCGGTGCCAGGCATGCGGCTTTTCCGCAGCGTCTCGCGAAGAGAAGAGCCGTAAGCAGTATTACCCTCGGTCAGGAGAGCCACGCGAAGCGGTTCTGTGATATCGCGGCGTGATTCCTTCAGAAAATTCAGCATGAAATTCAAAGCAGTCTGATCGCGCACGACCGTTGCGGAAAAATACGGCGGGTCATCCTTGGTTTTGGGGTCGTTCCAGTCTTTAGGTTTGACCGGCTGCTTGGAAAAACGAAACAGGTCGCCACACACCGGTACGGCCGTAGCCGAGCCGGAGACGATCTGAATCCTCGGAAGCTTCGTAGCGTCGGCCAGCGAAGCCGCCCATGTGTGCAGCGCGAAATCGAGCGATTGCGCCGAACCGGAAAACGAGGGGCCCAATATTTTGACCGAGTTGCAATCGCTGGGCTTGGGAACGCGCTGGTCGGAATCGGTCGTTTTTGGGGCGAGCTGGTGGTGCGCAAGCTGGTAGCTACAGAGCTCGGAAATTTCGCCGAGCGCGGTGAGCATCGCTTTCTTGTGAATACCAGTGGTGGGCGTTTCGCCTACCAGAAAGACCAGGAGCGCCGTGGGCTGGCGCGAAGGATTCTCCTGTTTTGGCCGCGTAAACAGAAGAAATCCAGGCTGGGACATGTATTCGTGATGATGATCGTGGTTGTTGCCGACGTTGCTGGAGGATTCCGAATCGTGAGCCGCAGCGCGGGCGCGAATTTCGTCTAGCCACGGCAGGTCGAAGCGGTCGAGGACAAACGCTTCCGATTCTGCGGCGCGCTGAAGGGCGGTGAGGTCGCGATCAAACAGGTATGGAAGGTGGGAATCGACCGGATCAGGAACCGTAAATATGAGCAAGTCGAGCTGGTAGTTGCGGCGGATGTAGGAATCGGAAGACTCATTGGACTGTCCGCTTTCGTTGCCGAAAAATTCCGCGAGGATAGCCTTGGCCGTGTGTTCGTCTTTGTTTTCTCCGCCTTTAGCGGCACCGTGATCTCCAACAGGCTCTCCGGAGTGCCCGGCGGCCGGACCACCGGGCGTGGAAGCCTGTTGGCGGCTGAGGGCAAACGGATAAATCAGCGCCAGCAGGGCCATCAATGGCACGAGCAACGTGGAGTTATTCCAACGGGGCATGGCTGGGACCTACCTGAGCCGCCTTGGAGTTCGCAGTATCCGGCAAGAGCCGGGAAGCGAACCCCCAAGCCAAAGCCGAAGCGACGCCGCGCACGACTGGCCTGCTCAAAACAGGGGAATGCTCTAGTCGAATAGTGCGAATGAGGCGAAAATCGTTACAGAGCGAAAACGGATTTTCTGGATTATGAGGGCCGAGAAGCGGTCATGCTGGTTTGACACCGCGTCTGCCGCGCCAATATAGTCATGCGGAGATTTCTTGCCAGCCGCTGCCGGCGCGATGCGCTTCGTGCGGAATTCGAGTTTCAGGGCAAGCACCCGCAACCCAACGAGCCCTGGGATGATGATGGCATGCCAGCACCAGGGATCGGTTCGACGCAATGGCCAAAGGCACGTTCGGAGAGCGGTTAAAGCGAGAGCGCGAACTGCGCGAAGTGTCTTTGGAGGAAGTAGCCAAGGGCACGCGAATCGCCGAGCGATTTCTGCAAGCGCTGGAAAATGAACAATGGGACAAGCTGCCCGGTGGTGTGTTTGGCCGCGGATTTGTGCGCAGCATTGCGCGCTACCTTGGATTGAGCGAAGAGAATTTTCTTTCGGAATACGATCTGGCCCGTGGGGAGAGCGCAAATCCACCGCCGCAAAAACCAGAAGCACGAATCCCTTCGCCTCCAAAATGGATACCGGCTGTGGCAGCGCTTGTGATTATCGCTTTGGTGGTCGGGCTGATTGTTGGTGGGCGATATGCGTGGAGGGCGTATCAAGCGCACCGCGCGCAAAAGAAATCTTCGGCCATTGTAAGTTTGCCGGCGGGGGCGCAGACACAATCGCTGCCTGCTTCAACTTCAACGTCGCTTAAACCTGCGGGGTCAGATTCTGCAGAAACGCTCGATCTGCAAATTGCGGCAACGAAAGAAACGCACCTGCGGGTGGTTGCGGATGGCAATGTGGAATTCGACGGCAATCTTCAGTCAGGCGAAAATCGGCATTTCGGCGGAACGGACCGGCTGGAAATCACGTCGGCGGACTCGTCCGCGGTGTTGCTGAACTTGAACGGGCAACGCGTTACGCCCGCCGGCACGGCAAGCTCCTCCGGTACAATCGTGTTGACCAAGAACGATTTGAGGCAGGCCACCGGTGGAGACACTCAGCGCTGAAGTGCTTGAGGAGTTGCGGCAAGGACGGGCGAGCCGCGAACATAAACTCGCCGTGTGCACCGGTGGCGCGCAGATTCCCCAAGCGGATTTGGCGGAAATCCTCTCCGTGATGGCGCTTGATTCCGACGAACTTGTAGCGAGCCGGGCGCGCGAATCCATTCTCGGGCTTCCCATTCAGAGTTTCGTGGATGCGCTGAACCGGGAGACGGCGCTGGAGCCGTTGTTTCAATACGCCGCGACCAATCTGGCCGGCAAGCCGCCCGTCCTGAACGCGATGATCAAAAACAAAAGCTGCGGGGCGGAGCATCTGCTTCCGATTGTGCCGCACCTTTCCACCCTCGATATTCAGGCGCTCATGGAGGAGCTCGAGCGTGTGGTGGATTCGCGCGACCTGGTTTCCGCGCTGGAGAAATCCAGTTCGGTAACGCTGGAACAAAAGGCGCAGCTCAACGAGCTCTTAAGCGATGAAACGCCGGACGAAGCGGCGCTGGCGCTGGCCGTCCAAGATTTGGAAATGGACGAAGACAAACGCAAGACATTATTGCAACAGATCTCGGCGATGACCGTGGCGCAGCGCGTGAAATTTGCGATGAAGGGCGGAGCGGATGCCCGGCGCGTGCTGATTCGCGATACGAACAAGGTGGTTCAGCGTGCGGTGCTGCAATCGCCGCGCTTGACCGATCAAGAAGTGGAAGCATTCGCTTCAATGTCGAACCTGACGGATGAGATTCTGCGTCTGATTGGCAAGAATCGAAACTTCCGCAAGAACTACTCGGTCGTGCGGAATCTCCTGAACAACGGCAAGGCGCCACTGGACGTTACGCTGAACTTGCTTCCGATGCTGAACCCGATGGATTTGAAAAAGCTGACGATGAGCAAGAACGTGCCGGAGACGCTGCGCACCACCGCGATTAAACTTCAGCGGCAGCGCGCCGAATCGAAAAAGTAGAAAGGTAAGCCTCCCTTCCCATGCCTGTGCAGAAAGCGCCGCTGCTATTGAGTCTGCTAGTTGCCACATCTGCGTTTTTCGTTGCGACTTCGTTGCGCGCCAATCGCGACGATCCCTGGACGGTCAAACAGACCGTGCAGCCGGCTGATTTCGCGAAGGAACTGCAGCAGGAGAAGGATCCGTACCCGACCGTGATCTACGTCGGTGTGAAAACGCTGTATGAAGGGGCGCACATTCCTGGCGCGGTGTTCTATGGGCCGGGCTCGACGGAACAGGGACTTGCTGCGCTGAAAAAATTTGCTGCCACGTTGCCGAAGAACTCGGATGTTGTTTTATATTGCGGATGTTGTCCGCTGGAAAAGTGTCCAAATCTGCGGCCGGCGTTTATGGCGCTAAAAGGCAATGGATTCGCGCGGCTGCGCGTGCTGATCCTGCCGACTAGCTTCAACACCGATTGGGTGGAGAAGGGTTTTCCGGTTCACCAAGGCGAAAAGCCGTAGCAGAGAGCAACCGCCTTTCGAGCCGTCGCCGTGGGAACTCGCTTACTCTGAGGCAAAGCGGCAGCTGGGCTGCCGCACTCCAAACACCATTCCTGTTGTACGATTTAGCCGCTTCTAAGCCCGGAGGCGTCCATGAGCAAGGCACTTCGTTTTATCGCAGCTTTGACATTCCTAACGATCATCATGGCAACGGCAAATGGAACTGCCGCGCAATCGGCTCTGCCTAAACCAGACAAAGACACGGTCCTAAGGGCGGCGGACATTAAGGGGAAACTTTTTCCCGAAGCGGTCTTCTTTCGCGGGCAATCCGCACCGGTGCAGATGCGCAACACCGGCGGTGTGCATTTTTCGGATGACTTTTACGTGCTGGCGGGAATGGTGGACAACTCCGGCTATTCCACGGGGATTCGGGAAAAGTATCAGGCGTATTTGCTGAGCGAGGTGACGTTGCAGATTGGCGGTCAGACGCTAAAGCCAGGCGCATACGGGATTGGTTTCATCGAAGGCGGAAAATTGCTGGTGATGGACCTGGCGGCAAACGATATTTTTCGTACGGGATCGCAGCGCGACGCCGAGATGAAGCGGCCCGTGCCGTTGCAGATAGTCGCGACGGAAGGCGCGAAGTACCGGCTGTATATGGGCCGCGATTTTGTGGAGTTCAGCCGTACCAAATAGACAAGATTTTTCGTCCCATCAGGAAGCAGTTCAGATCAAACGAAACGTTTGCTCACCGAGAGAAGCGATGACAAAGACGACGAAAGCTCGCCGCGCGGCTGCGGTCTACCTGTTGCTTATCACAACGACAGCGGCCGCTGCGCAAAAGCCCGCGAAGTTGCTGTTTGACGGGAAAACCTGGTGGGATCACGTGAAGGTAATCGCCGATGACAGCATGGAAGGGCGAGAGACAGGCAGCCTCGGGCTGCGCAAAGCTGAAGCCTATGCGGCGGAGCAGCTGAAACGAGCGGGATTGGAGCCGGCGGGTACGGATGGGTTTTACCAGAACATTCAATTTGTGCAGCGTCAGATTGACGAGAAAAATTCCTACGCGTTTTTGACGATAGATGGCCAGTCGAACCCGGTGGCGCTGGGAGATGACGCTTACTTTTCGACGCGCGTGGAGGGTTCAGATAAGGAAATCAATGCACCGCTGGTGTTTGCCGGGAATGGATTGCAGGTTCCCGAAAGCCGGCTGGATGAACTGGCGGGACTCGACCTGAAGGGGAAAGTGGTGGTGTATCTTTCGGGATCGCCCGCGACAGTTCCCGGTTCGCTGGCCGCGCACTATGGCGGGCTGGCGCAGCGTTGGAAAGCGTACGCTTCCGCGGGTGCGGTTGGAATCATCGTGATTCCAAATCCGGCTTCGATGGACATTCCATGGTCGCGCATGTCGCTGAATCGCGCGCATCCTTCGGTCGATCTGGCCGATCCAGAGTTCAACGAAATAGCCGGGCTGAAGGTGGCGATGATCTTCAATCCGGCCGCGGCGGACGCGCTGTTTGACGGCTCTGGGCACAACTTTGCGGAAGTGGCGGCGCTGGCTCGCGATCGGAAGGAACTGCCACATTTTGCGTTGGCGGTTGCGCTGAAGGCTCAGGCGGCGATTGAGAAAGCTCAGATAGAATCGGCGAACGTGGTGGCCAAGCTCAGGGGCAATGATCCCAAGCTCAAGAACGAATACGTGGTGCTATCGGCGCACATTGACCACATCGGGATCGGCGAGCCGGTGAACGGCGATCGGATCTACAACGGAGCGATGGACAATGGAAGCGGGACGGCTGCCGTGCTGGACATTGCCGCATCGCTGAAACAGCATCCGGAAAAATTGAAACGCTCCGTGATCTTTTTGCTCGTGACAGGGGAAGAGAAAGGGCTGTTGGGTTCGAAGTATTTCGCGGCGAAGCCAACTGTGGACGCAAAAGCGATGGTAGCGGACATCAACATTGATATGTTTTTGCCGATCGTGCCGCTCAAAGTACTGCGGGTGCAAGGAATCAACGATTCGACATTGGGCGATGAAGCGACGGCGATTGCAAAATCATTCGGCGTGAAGACGGTACCTGATCCGGAGCCACTGCGAAATTTGTTCGTGCGCAGCGACCAATACAACTTCATCCGGCACGGCATTCCTTCGGTGATCATGGACGTGTTCTATGAACCGAATTCGCCGGAAGCGCAGACTTTCAAAGACTGGCTGACGCAGCGCTATCATGCTCCGAGCGACGATACGGACCAGCCGGTGGATGTGCGTTCGGTGGCGCTCTACGAGCAGATTGTTCGGCGCTTGCTGGTGGAAACGGCGAATGATTCGCAGCGCCCGCAATGGAAAGCGGATTCTTTCTTCAAGCGCTACGCCGACGGGTCCGGAAATTGAACGCGGACTGGCACGTATTGTAGAAGCGAGTCGACACCATGGACGTCGAATGGCTGCGCAAAGTTTGCCTTTCACTGCCCAACACCACCGAGCAGATTCAATGGGGCAACGACCTGCTGTTCAAAGTCCACGGGAAAATGTTCGCCGTAACGCCGCTTGAGCCAGCGCCTGTTTGTCTGTCGTTCAAATGCACGGATGAGGCTTTTGCCGAGCTGACGGAACGCCCGAACATTATTCCAGCGCCGTATCTGGCGCGCGCCAAGTGGGTTGCTCTGGAAAAGCATGACGCGCTCGACCGCGCCGAACTTGCAGAATTGCTGAGAACGTCCTACGAGCTAGTGCTGGCCAGACTGCCTAAGAAATTGCGGGAGTCCGCGAAAGCGGTGGAACGAATAACCGCGGAGAAAACTGCTTCCAAAAGAAAGCGGGCCAAAAGGAGGAGTCGAAAGTAAATCCAGCCAAAAGCTGCGGCGTTTCGGCTATCCGCAGAAAACTACGCGGTAACCTTGTTTTGGGCAACCTTCGGCAAGGCGCGGCGAAGCGGCTTCGCGCCCGGCAGGGGAAATGTCATGTTCCAGAAGTTGATATCGGTGGAGAGAAACTCCACGCCGATGTAAGTCTTGCCATCGCGCTTGCGCTGAATGGAAACCACGCGGGCTTCGACTTTGCGCGCACTGTTTTCGTTAATCAGCAGGAGAACCTGGCCGACGACCAGCGGATGTTCGGTCTCGATCTGCGCTCCGTGCTGGCTCACCGCGTTGGTCTTGGCGCGAATGGAAAACTTTTCGGAATTCTCAGCTTGTCCGTTGATGACCAACGGCACTGTGAGGGAAACGCGCTGGGTGCGCCGGCGTTCTTTGCAGCGAAAGTGAAGTAGGGACATACGCTTAACCGCTCCGCCTGATTTCGATCTTGGGGACGCTTCAGTGAGACGGGCAGAGCCTTCGAAAGTCGCCCGCCGCCTGTGCCGAGTTCTTGCTACCAGCTACTGACGGGACTCACGCGTCCTTACTTGCAGCTATATTCGCAGGTCCGCGGGACAGAGACAATAGCGAAGCAGTACCACCGTACCGTAGGCGGCAGGTAGTACGCCTACAGTAGTACCTCGCGACCATGTCGGCAACCGGCGGATTCGCAATTTACCGGGATTTTCTGGGAAACGTACCAGAAAATCCGAACAACACAGCGAGCGGATGGGCATCCATGATGCCAAGAGCAGTCGTTCCCCAGTCTTTAGCCTGCCCCGGCGCTCTGCTGCACAGCTAACTACACCCCTTCAGGAGACTCTCGATGAAGCGCCTTGCCTTGCTGCCACTACTGTGTGGAATGGTCTGAGACTGCAGCAAATGGGGCAGGGTGGTGCTCGATTTGCTCTTTGTATAGGCGTCCGGCCGAAAGTCACACTTGAGGTGCACGATGAAATTTTTCCGTTCGAGTCCATGGACCTATGCGCTGCTGGCAGGCGCTCTCTCGCTCGCAATTCCCATGTTCGCAACATCGCAAGAGCCGGCCCAAACACCGCACGATCAAGGACAATCGCAACAGCGCGATAACGGGCAGGCCACAGAAAATTCCTTCGCGGGACGCATCACCAAGGGCAACAAAGGCAAACTGATGCTCGTGGATCCTTCTAAAAGCACTTCGTTCCAGCTGGACAATCAGGCCTTAGCCAAGAAGTACGAAGGAAAGAATGTGGTCGTGACGGGCACGCTGGACGAAGCCAACAACATTCTGCACGTTAAGAAGATTGATTTAGCCGCTTAGCACGCAAAGAAAACAAATGCGAGTATCCGACTGTAGAAGGAGTCCGCTTTTCAGCGGGCCCCTTCCTGTCGAGGCTATAAAACAGCCTCAAAACTCCAGTCGCAAAGCGACTTGCATGACGCGCTTATCGGTAAGCGTGCTACCCGCGTAGCCGAATGACCCCTCATTGTCCATGTTTACGCTGACGGAATGCGGATCGAAGCGCACGCTGTTCGTTACGTTGAAAACTTCCCAGCGGAACTGAAGTTTGGCGCGCTCCGTGAGCGCGAAAGATTTATCCAATCCGCTGTCCCAGCTGTAATAGCCGTCGCCGCGCAATGGATTGCGCAGCCCCGACTCGCCGGGCAAGGCGATGCGGAAGCTCTTGAAGACCGCGTCGGCATCGGCAAACATTTGTGGACCTGAACCGCGCTTGGCCGCTCCCGCAGGAATCGGATGATCCAGCATCGCGAATCCTTCGATGTCCCAATTGGTTGGCCAGCGCGAGCCGTTGTCTACCGCGTAAGGTAGCCCGCTGGTCCAGCGAACGATTCCCGTCAATTGCCAACCGCCGATGAGCGCATCCACAAAGCGGTTGCTCCTGGAAGCAAAATGCCGGCCGCGTCCGACCGGAATCTGCCAGAGATAGTTGGCGTTGACCTGGTGCGTCATGTCGAAATCCGAAACGCCTTTCAACTGATTGGGAACCCAGCTGTTGATGATTTGCGCGTTGTTGTTGCCACCGGAGTTGCCGAGCCGCTCCGCCTGAGAAGTCCAGTCAATCGACTTTGAGTAGGTGTAGTTGAAGTCCGCCTGCAAGCCCTGGCGAAACTTGTGGCGCAGGACCACTTCCATTGCGTTGTAGTAAGACTTTCCGATCGAGCGCCAGGCATACAGAGCGGAATACTGGCTGTGGTAGAAGCGATAGGCCGGATAAGTGTGGCTGCCAGTGTTGATTCCTGCTCCGGATTGCGAGTCAGGCAAATCCAACTGGAAGAGCGCATATGTTTCGTTGCCAATGTTATTTGTAAAGACTTCATACACGTTTTGTGTCGCGGAAAGCGTTCCAAATCCGATGTCAACGTTGTCGAGTGCGCTGAAGAGCGTCTGCCAATAAGGCTGATTCGCCACCTGGTTAACCGGCGTGCCCGCATTGGCCAGTTTCGAAAGGTCCGCCGCAGCCGTGAAATAGTCTGTTCCCGCAGCTTTCAGGTCGAGCGGCATTGCAACGTCTTGCTGCACGAGCAGACGGTGCGCCAGCCGCCCCACGTAGGAAACTTCGATTGAAGTGGACGGGCTGATTTCACGAGTGACGGAGAAATCGAGCAAGTGTGAGTAAGGCGTTTTGACTTTATTGTCGATGCCCCAGCTGATGCTGAACAAACTCGTATCCGGCGTGGCCGGATAACCGCCCGCCGGAGCGGGCGGCAGTAAGCCAGCCGGGATGGTGGAAATTCCCGTAAAGCGCGGCGAAGTCGTGGTGGTGAGCGTTCCGGCTGTGTTGGAAATGTTGCTGGCGAGTCCGAACGATCCCGTCGTATCGAAGGTATTGACGATGGCGGCTCCGAAATGGTCGTACATCAGCCCATAGCCTGCACGGATTGAGCTTTTCCCAGATCCGCCAAAGATCGCCTTGAGCAAACCACCATCGAACGATGGCGACCAGGCTAACGAAACGCGCGGCGAAAAGTCTTTCTTATCTGGAGTCCAGAAATCGGGCTCCCCGTTCGAACGGCCGTTCAGGCCGAAGGAAACCGTGGGTACGTTGCTCGCGGAGCCACCGTTTACGCCTTGCTCTGCGCTGGCGTTGTAGAAATCGGTCAAGGCGTAAGGCGAGCAAGTTGAACCACTGATGAGGCAAGGGCCGACTTGCAGCCCATGGATTTCCGTGGGCACTTGCAGATAGGAATATTTCAGACCGAGCGTGACCGTCAGGCTCTTGCGAAGACGCCAGGTATCCTGCCCGTAGAAGTCCCACTCGTTCCAGTGGTATTCCCGCTGCACTGGTGAACCGAGCGCAAGCGCCGATCCATCCTTGTTGTAATTGTAGATAGCGTCGCCTTCGTCGACCACGCCGACCAAGTCCATGATGGCGCTGTCGTAGTTATAACCGAAACTGTCGGCGACATCCGGATAGCCGGAAGCCCCTGGGTCCAGCGGTTGGCCCGTGTTGTTGACTCTCGAAGAGGGTCCCAGCCATCCCGTGTTGATTGCGCCGTCGGGGAAAGAATTCGCGGTGCTGACACGGGCGTCGTGGATTACGCGAAGATTCGTGCCGAAAGAAAAGCTGTGGTTGCCGTGAGTCCATGACAAGTCTTCCGCGAAGTTATTGACCGGAATGCGAAAGCTGCTGGTGCGCGAAAACGACACAGGCGAGTCTACTCCTTGCAGATTCACTGCCGGATCTGTCGATGCTCCGGCGTTCGAACCTCCCTGTCGGGTGAAGCCCCAACGAAAATTGTTGACGAGGTTGGGTCGCAAAATCGCCGTGTAGCCCGCCGCGAACCCTTTATTATTCGTCAGCAAATTGCCCGAGGCTGGTTGTCCGGGGAATTGCGGATCGCCCGGTTCCCGGTCATTCATCAAATTCCCGCGCCAAAAAAGAACATTGTTTTTGCTGAGGTTGTAGTCAATTCGCGCGATGTAGGTGTTATAGCTGCGGTGGAGCGTGTTAACGAAGAGATACTCGAAGGTGTTGACCCCGTCGCCAAAACCAGGGAATACGTTGGGCAGCGGATAGGAATTGAAGACATCGAGCATCGCCTGGTTCAATCCAACGCCTTGCGGGTCCATGTTCTTGATTTCGTTCGGGCCCACTGCAAATTGGCCTGAATCGATGTTGTAGGTTTGTCCGCTTTTCCCTTGGATACTCCCACCAGGACATTTAGATGGCGATGCGCAGTCGTAGAAAATCACGCCGTCACGCAGGCTGGCACTGGGCACAACACGCTCCACCACGCTTCCTTCCGCGTCGCGCCGTCCCTCGTAGTTCAAAAAGAAAAACAGCTTGTCCTTGTGAATGGGTCCGCCTAATGAAGCACCAAATACATTTCGAACCAGCGGCTCTTGCTTGTTTGGTTCGCCATTCTGCAACTGGGCTTGTTTGTTGAAGTAGTCATTCGCCGTGAAGGCCGCGTTGCGGTTGTACTCGTAAACGCTGCCGTGGTACGAGTTCGTGCCGCCCTTGGTGACCAGAGTTACCTGCGCACCCGAGCCGCGCCCCCCATCAGCGTTGGGATTACTGGTGGTGACGCGGAATTCCTCGACGGAATCCTGGGTCATACGCAAAACAGTGTTGAACGCCAATCCCTTGTTCTGGTCGTTGACGTCGACGCCGTCGAGCGTGACGTTGGATTGATCGCTGCGCGCGCCGTTTACAGCGCCGCTGCGCGAATCATCGTCGCTATTTCCCGCATTCTTGCCCAGAAAAGTCACGCCGGGTTGAAGACTGAGCAGTTCCACAACGTTGCGGCCTTCGATCGGCAGCGAGGACACCTGCTGTTCGTTGAAAGCGTTGCCCAGTGTGGCGTCTGATGTGTTCACGGTTATCGCGGATTCGGCACTGACGGTGACTTCCTGCTTGACCGAAAGAACGTTCAAGACAATGTCGACGGAGGTTGACGTCGCCACGAGCAGGTCCAAGCGCTCGCGCTTGGCAGGCTGAAAGCCTTCGGCGGAGGCTTCCAGCGTGTAGCGGCCGGGCTGGAGTTGAGGAACCTCGTAGGCGCCACTTGCGTCAGTTGTGACTTCCCGCTGAGCGCCAGTAGATGCAAGGGTGATCTTGATTTTGGCGCCAGAGATGACCGCGCCGCTTGAATCCGTTACCGTGCCACGAAGCGTTGCAACAGACTGCGCAAAAACAGCGAACCCGAAAAGAAACACGCATGCCAAGGCCAACCAGCGTTTCATAGTAAATCCTTTTAGTTGTGGGTGCCCAGGACGGACCAATAGAGCAGGCCAGGCCAGAGTCGCTCCGTTAGAGAGTGACAATTCGTTTACTGAAAAAGTGCAAGTCTGTCAAGAATTCTCGCAGCGCCAAACCGCAGGCGAGACGTGCCTAGCTATGGATTAACGGTGGAAGTGGGTGCGTTACTTTGAACAATTTCGTCTTTTTCGAAGGATAAATGAGCGCCGCCGGGCCAGGTCCAAACCATGCGATGAACCGCGCCTTCAGCTCCGCGTTCGAAATGAACTTGCGCGTATTCGGCGCGCAAGAAAAAGGTGTCGCCGTCGGTCATCACCATTTCGCGCCAGAAAGGATCCCGGCCCCAATGCATAGCCAGTTGTCCATCGCGAATCGCCAGAGTTTGCGGAAACGAAATTTCTTTCGAATGATAGCTGCCTACATATTGGCGCATGGACCGTTCGCCCAGGGTAATGGGCGTAACAACCGGAGGCTTTGAGACCTCGCCTCCAAATAAAACTGCTTCCAGATCACGCGGGATGCGTTGCGAAAACCCTGATTGCACGTTGCCCAGCACGATTGCGTAGATGTGTTCTTTGGGATAAACAACGACGTGCGAGATAAATCCCTCCAGCTGGCCGGATTGTTCGATCAGGTCGCGAGAGGAATAATTTCGCTTGCCCCAGCCATAGGGGTATTTGAGTTTCCCCACCGCAAAAGAAGAACCGGTGTCCACGGCGCGGAGCCAGATGAGAAGGTTTTCGGCGTTCGAATAAACCGAACCCGCGCCATCGAGAGCCGCTTCATTGTAAGGAAGAGGTCGAATTCGGACTTCCGAAGCCGTGGCCACGCTGCCGAATGCATTGCGGCCCTCCGGAAGGTCACGGCAGGCTACTCCGGAATTTTCCATTCGCAGCGGCGCAAAGATATTTTGCCGCACGAATTCAGAATAAGAAGTGCCACTCAGGCGCTCGACGATAGAGGCGAGCAGAAAATATCCTTCATTGCTGTAGGCCGACTCCGCGCCTGGGGCAAACAGCGGCTTCGCTGACTTCAGGCGGGCGAGCACATCATCAGGGGCGATGCAGTCGCGGTAAATGTCTTCGGAATCGAGGACTCCGACACCGGATTCATGCGTCAGCAACTGTTCGACGGTGATGGCGTCGCCGTTCGGCACTCCGGAAATGAATCGGCTCAAAGTATCCGAGTATTTCAGCTTGCCCTGCGCGACCAGCAGCTCGATCGCGGCGGCGGTAAATGTCTTGCTGAGCGACGCTACGCGAAAACGCGTTTCCGGGCGATTTGGCGATCGGATCTGTGGGTCCGCGTACCCGTAGGCTTTTTCGAACATAATTTTGTCGCCTTGGGCGAGCAACACGACGCCGTTAAAATCGCCCGCGGATTCGTAGGCGCTCAGCCAGCGATCGGCTTTCAACGCAACAGATGCGTCCGGCGAAGCGGATTGCTGAGCGGCCGACGCAAACGGAGTTTCGCAGTCAATCGCCAGGGTTGCACCAACCACGACGGCTAACAACGTCAGCTTTCCCAGGATGCGTATAGCCAACGGCAAAGGAAACTCCCAACTTGAACAACGTCGAACTGGTCTTTCCATCGAGTAAGATTTCGGCCCTTTTTTGACAGGCGCGCCACCATTGTAACCGGATTGCTATTTGCAGTTTGACTACGACTGCCCTCTCAGTCCCGTTGGCGCGCAAAGCCGTGTGCTACATTGCGAAATTGGCGCTACTTCCGCGCACACGTGTGAACAGCCAACTCCAAAACGACCCGCGACGCCTCCAGAACCCCGAAAAAGTGAAACGGGTGGAGGTGTATTGGCACGCCGTCACGTATAAGACGCTGATTTTGTACGGATTGATCCTGGCAGCCGCCATTTTTGCCGCCGTGTATTTTGTCACTCCGGGGTTTTATGCAGCTGTGCTCAAAAAGGTCGGTAACGCCGTTGCAGGCGGAGACACCGAAGTCGCACCTCTCGCCAACACACAAGCCAAATTTGTGAACCTCGACGGGCGCGTGCAGATCAAGAAGGTCAATTCGGTGCAGTGGGTTGACGCCGATTATCGCTCGACCCTGGATAAAGGCGATTTGATCCAGACCGGATCGGATGGCGCCGCGCGCATCACATTCGCCGATACGACGTCCTACACGATCAAGGCGGACACGCTGGTTACCGTCGAAGAAAATAACGTGACGCGAGACCAGGCCACTACGGCGGTCCGCATCAACACCGGTGCGGTGGACCTTTCCACGGCGAGCTCTCCGAATTCGCATACAGCAGTCAGCGTCGAGGATACCGTCGCCCAGATTCGGCCGAACAGCCGCGCGACGGTGAAGTCCGATCCCCAGTCGAAGGAAGCAGAATTTACGATCGCTAGCGGTAGCGCGCAGGTCCAGCGCGGCGGCGAAAAGGTCGAGCTAGGCCAATGGCAGCGCGCGAATGTTCGCGCCGGCAGCCCCATCTCCACCTCCGATGTCCTCGCTCCTCCTGATCTGACGGAACCCTTGAATCTGGCGCCGATCATTACGCAAGTACCCAAATCGACGGCGATCCATTTCGAATGGAGACCGGTAAAGGATGCCGTCAATTACAACCTGCGCGTCAGCACGACGGCGATGTTCACAAAACTTGTTAAAGACTTGAAGGTATCAGGCACGTCCGCCGACGTGAGCGGCCTGGACGCAGGCGACTACTTCTGGAATGTAACGGCCGTGGACAGCAAAAAACAAACGAGCGAGATCAGCGAAACTTTCAAATTCACGATTGTGGTGCAGGGAAAATCGCAGGAGATGATGTTGGAGATCGGCGGCACGCAACTGCACGGCCGGGTCGCTGAAGTGTTCGGAAAAACCGAACCGGGCGCCGCCTTGATAATCAATGGTCAGCCCGTGCCGAATATCGGCTCGGACGGTAACTTCCGTTATTTCACGGAACCGTTGGATCCCGGCGAACATACCATCGTGATTGTTGGGCAGAACCGCCGCGGTGGCACGGCAAAGCAACAGGTGACTATCGTGGTGCCCAAATAGTTTTTTCGGCGCGATGCGGCGCTTTTGCGTCCGTCGCCCACTTCGGGGAGAATGAAGAGTTACCCGTTGCTCGGAAATTTAGGCAGCGCTCCGCAGGGCGCGCCAGTTGCGTAAGCAGATTGCAGCAGAAGTGAGAGGACTGAGGGATGAACAAGAACGGTTACAACATGAGGTCGGTGTTCAGTTTGTTTTCGTCCGACCTCGCCATTGATTTGGGGACGGCCAACACCCTCGTCTTTTCGCACGGCAAAGGCATCGTAGTCAACGAGCCCTCCATCGTTGCCATCAACAAAGTTAGCGGCGAAGTTGTCGCCGTCGGCCGGGAGGCGAAAGAAATGCTGGGCCGCACTCCGGGCAACGTCGTGGCCATCAAGCCCATGAAGGACGGCGTGATCGCCGATTTCAAAGTTACGGAAAAGATGCTGACGTATTTCATTCAGAAGGCGCACAATCGTCGCGTTTTGGTGCATCCGCGCATTGTGATCGGCGTGCCCAGCGAAATCACACCGGTGGAAAAGCGCGCCGTACAAGACTCTGCTTATCGCGCGCGCGCCAGCGAAGTCTATCTCGTGGAACAAGCCATGGCGGCGGCCATCGGCGCAGGCCTGCCCATCGAAGAACCCAGCGGCAACATGGTTGTCGACATCGGCGGCGGCACCACGGACATCGCGGTCATCTCCATGAGCGGCATCGTTTACTCCCGTTCCGTTCGCGTCGCCGGCAACGAAATGGACGAAGCAGTCATGCAGTACTTGAAGCGCAAATACAACTTGTTGGTTGGCGAGCGCACCGCCGAACAGATCAAGATGGAAATTGGCTCGGCCTATCCTCTGGAAAAGCCGCTCACCATGGAAGTGAAGGGCCGCAACCTGATTGAAGGCGTGCCGCGCACCGTGACGATTGACGACAGCGAAATCCGCGAATCGCTCGCCGAATGCGTGGCCACCATTGTGAACGCAGTGCGCGTAGCCCTGGAGCGCACTCCGCCAGAACTTTCCGCCGACATCAGCGACCGCGGTATTGTGCTGACGGGTGGCGGCGCGCTGCTCAAGAATCTCGACAAGCGCATTCGCGAAGAGACTGGATTGCCGGTTTCCATCGCCGACGATCCGCTAGCTTCGGTTGTGCTTGGCACAGGCAAAATGCTCAGCGATTTCAAACTGCTGCGCCAGGTTTGCATCGACTAGAAGTAAGTGTTTCACGAGGTTAGGTTTAGGTTGCGAGTCGCTAGCCACGAGTCACCAGTCGCTCCGCTAGTTACTCCCAGCAGTTTTCGATTTTCCAAATTCGCGTTTCGGGTTCTGAATGGCCGGTTTGCCCTCTCGTCACCGCTCGCTGTTCCTCCTCATTGGAGTTGTCCTTCTCCAGGTGTTGCTGCTCGCCGTGCAAATCAAGCGCGATTCGCAGGGCCGCCTGATCCGTGTCTGGACCGTCTCCGCGGTTTCTCCGGTGGAACGCAGCGGCGCCTGGGGCGTCGGCAAGATTCGTGATGCGTGGCGGCACTACTTCGCATTAAGCGATACGGCCCGCCAGAATGAGCAGCTCAAGCGCGAAAACGGAGAATTGAAACTCGAAGTTATGCAACTGCAAGGCAAGTCGGCCGAAGCCGATCGCCTGGCCGCCCTTCTCAACTTCAAGCAGAAACAAAACAAGGTTCCCATGGTTGTTGCCCGTGTGATCGGTTCCAGCGCCGATCCTAACAGCAACGTCATCTACATCGATCAGGGTGTGCGCGACGGCATCCGCAAGAACATGGGCGTCATCACCCCGGAGGGCGTGGTCGGCAAGGTGATGGAATCGTTTCGTGACGCTTCGCAGGTCTTGCTCGTTACCGACCACGACTCGGGCGTTGGCGCAATGATCGCTGATTCGCGCATCCAAAGTCCCGTCGGCGGCATGGGCGAACCTTTGCTGAGCATGAAGTACGTCGGCAACGACGACGAAGTCGCGGTCGGCTCGCGCGTGGTCACCAGCGGCATGGACCGGATTTTCCCGAAGGATCTACCCGTGGGCACCATTACGCAGGTCAAACCGGGCAGCCAGTACAAACAGATTCGCGTCAAACCTTCCGCCAATCTGGAAAAGCTGGAAGAGGTCATCGTGCTGCTGACGACGGATCCCGTTGTGCTGAAACCAGAACCTGTTCCGCAAAGCGACAGCAGCTCGGCTGCACCTTCAAAAGCTCCTGGTAAAGCCGCGCCTCAGTCGACTTCAACAGCTAATGCTGCTAAACCTTCGGACAAGCGCCCATGAACGAAACTTACGATCTCCGCATCGGCGAATCGCACATTGAAGTCCACAAGTTTCACACTGGCACGATTCTGGTCAGTCTGTTGATCGCTGTAGTCTTGCAGTCGTTCCTTCCCGTTTACATTTCCAAAGCGGGCATTCTCGATCTGCCGCTGCTTATTACGATCTATTTCGGACTGAGCCGCCGCAACCCGTCCACCGGTCTTCTCCTCGGCACCGTAACCGGCCTGTTGCAGGACAGCCTCAGTAAAACCGCGCTCGGTCTTTACGGGATATCCAAAACAATTATCGGCTATCTGGCATCCTCCATCGGCGCGCGCCTCGATACCGAACATCCCGCCGCCCGCTTCGCTCTTACTGCCGCCTTCTTCGTTCTGCACCAAGGCATAGTTCTCTTGATTCGAAAATTGCTGCTCGCTGAGCCGCAGGCCTGGTTCACCAAGGGCCTTCTCGTCGCCTGCCTTGTCAACGCCACCCTCGGCGTCTTCCTCTACTACCTCCTCGACCGCTTCCGCAAATCTTAGCCGCCGATTCGTCATTCCCAGCGGATGCCGCGCAGCGAGGATCTCTCGCGATGTTCTTTTTTAATGGGCAAGAAGAAACAGCTTGAAATCCTCGTATTTGCTGGTCATAGGCACCGACAGCTTGGGGCGCTTGAGATAATTCGCCAGACGGTCGGGCAGCGGTGGCGCAATCCCAATTGCCTTCTCGACAATTTCCGCGAACTTCGCAGCGTGAGCCGTGGCCAGCACCAAACCCTGCGCCGGCTCGGCGTGTTCTTTTTTGTAAGCTTCCCAGCCCAGAATCCCGACGGCGGTGTGCGGATCGGAAATGTATCGATACTTCTCCCACACTGCTTTCATTTCGGCCAGCGTCTCCGCATCACTCGCGCCGTGGCCCCAAATCTCCCGCCGCACGTACTCCAGCCTCCCGCGGCACAAGTCCAGCAGCCGCGGGAAATTGTTCGGATTCCCCACATCCATCGCGTTCGAATAAGTCGCCGTTGCCGGCCGCGGCTCATACTTGCCGCTTATCAAATACTGCGGCACTACGTCGTTCGCATTTGTAGCGGCGACAAACTTCGCCACCGGCAACCCAATCCGCTTCGCAAACAGTCCCGCTGTTAAATTGCCAAAATTTCCGCTCGGCACGGACACAACCAACGGTGTCGAAGCCACCGGCAACTGCCGATAGGCCGCCACGTGATAAAACATCTGCGGCAGCAGCCGCCCGATATTGATCGAATTTGCTGAAGTCAGAAACGCCTTCTTGTTCAGCGCTTCGTCCACAAACGCCTGCTTCACCAGCCGCTGACAATCATCAAAGGTCCCGCTCACTTCCAGCGCCGTAATGTTTTCGCCCAACGTGGTGAATTGCTTTTCCTGCGCCTCGCTGATGCGCTTCGAGGGGTACAAAATCACCACGCGAATTCCCGGCACGCCCAAGAACCCGTGCGCCACCGCGCTGCCCGTATCGCCCGAAGTCGCCACCAATACTGTCAGCTGGCGATCTTCGCCGCGCACAAAATAGCCCATCAGTCGCGCCATGAAGCGCGCGCCAAAATCTTTGAACGCCAGCGTAGGCCCGTGAAACAGCTCCAGGATGTGCAAGCCCGGCGAAAGCGAGACTAACTGCACCGGAAAATTCATTGCCTCGCTGACGATCTGCCACAACAGGTCTTCCGGCACGTCCGGCGTCGCAAACGGCTTCACCACGCGAAAGCAAACTTCCGTGAAGGGCAGCGCACGAAACTCTTCCAGTTCTTCCGGCAAACGCCGAGCAATTTCCACCGGCATGTACAAGCCGCCGTCAGGAGCGAGGCCGCGCAAGACAGCGCCGCGCAACGAGGTCAGTGCCGCCTTCCCGCCTGTGCTCCGGTATCTCATCGCAAGCTCATCGCGAACCGCCTGGCGCCGTATTCACTTTGGCCAGAAACGCGTCCGCGCTATGCGGCAACTCGCGCAGCTCCGCCACTTGCAACGTCGAATGTGCCAGCGTTGCATAACTCTGCCGCCGCGCCGCAATCAAGTTCGGATAGCATCGCGCCACGGTCTCAGGCGGAGTCTCTCCACTCTTCGCGACGAACGCTCCGCGCCACAACACCGGCTTCGGATCGCCCAAATATCGTTCAATCAACAACTGTTGCTCCGCTTCACTTGCTGCTAGGTACACCACTTTCATCAATCTCCGCAGCCGCATCAACAAATGATTCCCCGCATAAATCACGCTGCCTGTGGTATCCAGTACCAGCGATTTCTGCGGATCTTTCTCAAGTTCACTCAAGACCTCGTCGAGCGTCGCAATCTCTTCTGCCAAGTATTGCGCTTCCCGCTCTGCGTACGTCGGCGAATCCGGCCAGCCCATCCACGCCGCTACCCCGTTGATTCCCGCATAGCCGCCCGCTTTCAATCGCGGCGCCAGCTTTTCTTCGATCACGTCGTCGCAAGAAATCGCCCGTACTCCCGTCTCCGCAATTCGTCGCGTCCAGAAAGTCTTTCCTGCTCCGGACATGCCGACCAGCGCCAGCCGCAGCGGACGAGCATCGCGCTGGGCCTCAAGTTTCTTTTGTGAATTGCTCATGAACCGTGGGCAGCCCTCAAAACTGCGCATAATTATAGACGTTGGCTTTGTCGCTCAATCATTAGAAAAACTGATGGCTTGCGTTGTTTCTGCACCCCGCACTTGGAAAAGTCCACCACTCACGTGTACTGTGTTAGTCCGCGTAACCCCAATTCATCTGAACTCATTCAAGTCGAGGAGCAAAGTATGTCCGCAGAAAAACTCAACGGCGCCGATTTCAAGAAGCAACTCCGCGCAGGCCAGCCCAAAATGGGCCTTTTTCTGAACTCCCACAGCCCGACGATCGCCGAACAGCTCGCACATTCCGGCTACGACTGGCTGCTGGTCGACACCCAGCACGGCCCGATGGGCTTCGAAAAGCTTTCTGCAATGCTCTCAGGAATTTCCAGCGGCGGCGCAAAATCACTCGTTCGCGTCGAGGGCTATCACGACCGCGGCGGCATTCAGCAAGCGCTGGACCTAGGGGCCGACGGCGTGCTTATTCCCTACATCAACACCGCCGCCGAAGCACGCCAGGCCGTCAGTTGCGCAAAATACCCCACCGCCGGCACGCGCTCTGTCTATTTTCCGCAGCGCAGCATGAACAAAGACGGCTTGCTCGGCTACGCCGGCAACTGGAATAACAACGGGATTGTCGCGCTTCAGGTCGAGACAGCCGATTGCATCAAGAACATCGCCGAAATCGCCGCCGTCCCCGGTGTGGACATTCTCTTCCTCGGCCAAAACGATCTCTGCATGTCCATGGGTCTCTACGAAAAATACGAATTCCCGCACATGTACACTTCGCCGGAGCTGAACGCCGCGACGCAAAGCCTCGTCGAAAACGCCCGCAAGAACAACGTGATCCTCGGCCTTTTCCTCTTCGGCACGGCCCGCGTTGGCGAATTCCTCGACAAAGGATTCACCTTCATTAGCATCGGCAACGATTTACACCACGTGCTCACGCAAGCCGGAGCGCACGTCGCGGACCTGGAAAAAATCGCCAAAGAAAAATCCAAAACCTGGGCTCGTCGCCCCACCGCGCTTTTGTAATCGCGGTTCTTTTGGCACGCCACTGCGTTGACCACCCCGCAACCTGTACCACAGGACGGGTTGCGGCGCCTTCACCCGAATGCTACGTTGATAAAGTCCCTGCCGAGTGGGCGCTCGCGCAGGTCTGCGCACAACATTTTCACTTTCGCGCACTGACAAGGTCTGCGTGTCGTACTGGTTCCGCAATGACAATCGGTTGCCGCAAACGCGGCTCGCTATCGTTTCCTACATCATCGTAGGCATGATCGGCGTATTGCTGCTTGGCTTTTGGAAACTCCAGGTCATCGACAGCGACAAATACGGCCAGATGGCCGAACAAAACCGCGTCCGCTCGATTCCCATCATCGCGCCGCGCGGCCGCATGCTCGATCGCGATGGCCGCGTCCTCGTAGACAATCGCCCTTCCTTCTCCGTCCTGCTCCTCCGCGACGATCCCAAACTCGTCGAGCAATATCTTCCCGCCATCTCCGACGGCCTCGGCATTTCTGTTGAAGATCTCCGCGACCAACTGCAAAGTGCCCGTAACTTGCCGAAGTTTCAACCAATTGTCATCAAGCCCGAGGCTTCCAGCGCTGACCTCGATTTCATCGAATCACATCGCTCCGACATCCCAGTCCTCGAAATGCTCTCTGTTTCCCGCCGCCGTTATCTGCCGAATGGATTCCTGGCGCACGCCACGGGCTACGTGGGTGAAGCCAGCGAAGCGCAAATCGAAAACAGCAACGGCAAACTCCGCCCCGGCGACGTCGTTGGCAAATTCGGCTTGGAACGCCAGTACAACGACATTCTGATGGGTACCGACGGCATGCGCCGGGTCATCGTGAACAGCATCGGCAAAGAAATGAAGGACATGCGCCTGGACCAGCAGGATCCCATCCCGGGCAAACAAATACAGCTCAGCATTGATATGGATTTGCAACAGGTTGCCGAACAGTCTCTGGGCGACCGCCCAGGCGCGGTTGTCGCTCTCGATCCGCGTACCGGCGAAATCCTTGCCATGGTAAGCCGCCCCACCCCTGATCCCAACGACTTCGCCGTTCGCATCTCCGCAAGAGAGTGGAAACAGCTCAACGAAGATCCGCTCAAGCCTCTTCTGAACCGCGCCATCCAGGCGCAGCTCGCCCCCGGCTCGGTCTTCAAAATCGTGACGGCCACCGCGATGCTCGAAGATCACAACATTCCAGAAAGCTTCACCACTTACTGTCCCGGCTATGCCACCTTTTTTGGTCGCCAGTATCACTGCTATGTTTATTACGCAAAGAGCGGAGCACACGCCCACGGCCCAACCAGCTTGCACGACGCGATACTCAAATCCTGTGACATCTTCTTCTATACCGTCGGCATGAAGATGGGCATCGATCGTCTCTCTTACTATGGCGACAAACTTGGCCTAGGACACAAAACCGGTATCGATCTTCCTTCCGAAGAGACCGGCCTCATGCCTTCGCAAGAATGGGTCGAGCGCGTCTTCCATCGCAAGTGGTATGCCGGTGAAGCCATCTCTGTCGCCATCGGTCAGGGCGCCGTCACAACCACTCCCGTACAACTCGCGCGTCTCATCGGCGGCATCGCTTCCGGCGGCGTCTTCAAGCAGCCGCACATGCTGAAAGACGTGAAAGATGTGCCGGAGGAGCGCTTTTCTCTCTCAGAACACACCATCGACCGGATTACTGAGGCCATGTACGGCGTCGTGAACGAGCCGGGCGGCACCGGCGGTAGGCTTAAACTCGCGGGCATCGAACTCAGCGGAAAATCCGGCACGGCACAGGTCATCGGCTACAACAAAATGAACCTCGTGAAGAAGGGCACAAAATTTGCCGACAACGCTTGGTTCGTAGGCTACGCGCCGAAGCGTAATCCCGAAATTTGTGTCGCCGTTCTTGTTCAGGAAAGCGGACAACACGGCGGTGAAGCTGCCGGTCCGGTCGTGCGCGATATCGTCAAGGCTTACTACGATAAAAAGAATGGCGTTAAGTCCGCGCCCGGCACCGTCACGGCGGATGGACGCACTACCAGTCCGATGAGCAATACGGCAGTCGTCGCGCCCACTGTGGCGATTAAAGAAGAACGCGCGCCCGCTGTCCAAACCACTCCTGCGAACGCGGACGGAAACGATCAATGAAAGACGCCGCTCAAGGTAGGCGCGATTACGACTGGTGGCTCATCGCCATCCTCATGGCTATCTGCGCCTTAGGCGTGCTCGAGATTTATTCCGCCACGCACGCCAGCGGCGGCCTTGAGGGCATGCACTACAAGCAGATCAAGTGGCTCGTTTTCGGCTTCATCATCATGTTTGCCCTGTCGCGCCTCGACTACCACCTCATCCTGGACCAGGCCCCGATTCTTTACGTCATCTGCCTGATTGCTCTCGTTGCGGTACTGGTACTTGGTGCGTCCCGCTTCGGCGCTCGCCGCTGGCTTCATATCGCCGGTCAAGACTTTCAGGTGTCAGAATTAGCAAAGTTGATTATAATCATTGTACTGGCGCGCTTCTTTGCGGAAGTGCGCTCAGACGAGCTGGACCTGCGCGACCTCTTGAAAGCAGGCATGCTCGTGGGCGTGCCACTGGTTCTGATCTTGAAGCAGCCGGATCTGGGCACTGCGTTGGTGCTCGTCCCCATGTTGGCTGTGGGCGCTTTCCTGGCGGGCTTGAAGTGGATTCACGCCGGAATTTTTACACTTGCAGGAGTTTTGCTCGTGGGAGCTGTTTTTTATCCTCCTGTGAGCAAGCACCTCCTCAAACCGTATCAGAGAGAAAGGATTACGTCTTTCCTGCACCCAGAGGAAGACGCCAAGGGCTCCGGTTATCAGCTCTTGCAATCGAAAATCGCCGTGGGTTCCGGCGGCTTCTGGGGTAAAGGGTTTGGCAACGGCAGTCAGAATCAACTGGGTTATATTCCCGTCCGGTATTCCGATTTCATCATGGCGGCCTGGGCGGAAGAACAGGGATTCAAAGGCGTGCTGCTTGCCCTCGGGCTGTATATGGCGCTACTGTTGCGTCTCGTTCAGAATGCCCAGCGCGCGAAGGATCGCGCAGGAATGTTTCTCGTGATGGGCGTGGCGGCTGCGCTAGGTTTCCACGTTCTTGTAAATGTGGCCATGGTCATTGGGGCTATGCCCGTGACCGGCATTCCGTTGCCTCTCATGAGCTACGGCGGCTCGGCCACTTTGTTTGTGTTCATGGCGATCGGCCTGGTAATGAATGTCCGGCTCCGCCGCTTCGTAAATTAGGCCGTGAACCAATTCGGCTCCGGTTTTTTCCGGATGCCCTGTTTCGATAAAAGGTAACGTTCGAGTGAGGACAGCATCCTCCCGTGTTTGCGTAGGCCTTACGGTCGCGCAACAAACCAGCCTCGTTAGCTGCGCAGAGTCCAATCTCTCCACAAGCTACGGCCCTCGAGCCGCTTCCCTAAGGGTGTCGGCCACGCGAGGCTTCGCGGCGATGCGTCCCGCCCCCGGCTCAGCCGGGATTTTCAAGGAGTTTTCATGTCTAAAGAGTTGGTTATCAGCGCGACTTCCCACGAGCGGAGAGTCGCAATTTTGGAAGAAGGTCAGCTAGTCGAAATCTACATCGAGCGCGAAAAAGAATTCGCCCTCGTCGGCAGCATCTACAAAGGCAAAGTCACACGCGTCCTTCCCGGTATGCAGTCTGCTTTCGTCGACATCGGTCTCGACGGCGACGCTTTCCTGTATGTCAGTGACGTCTTCGAAAATCTTGAAGACTACGATCATGGCCACGGCCATGAATCTGGCCACGGAAATGGCCACGCGCCAGCGCCGCAAAACGGCGAAGCCATGGCGCCTATCGAAGTTCTGCCAGGCGAAACACTAGGCCACGCGCAGCAAACAGCCCCGGGCGAATCCGTTGCCGACGCAGGCAACGAAACGATCGAACATGACGTGCTCACCCATGTCGAAGAGGCGGAACCCGGCGCCCCTGGGGTGGACGAAACGCCGGAAGACGATCGCCAGCCCGATTCGAACGAATCGGCTCCACAAAATTTCGCGCCGCAATACAATCCCACGCAATATCGCCCGTCTCCGAGCTACGGCCCGCGCGGTGAGCGCGGCAACGACCGTGGTGGCGATCGCGGTGGACGTGGTGACCGTCCTCAGTTCGGCCGCGGTAGAGGCCGTTTTCGCGGGCGTGGACGCGGCGGACGTGGTGGTGGGCGTGATTTCCGTCAGGGTGGCGGTCGCGACCTTCCGCCGTCCAAGTACGCTCCTCCGCAAGGCGGAGCAGGGGGCCCGGACCGTGGCAACGATCGAGGCTACGATAATCGTAGCGGTGACCGCGGTGATCGTCGGGATCGCGGAAATGATCGCGGCGGACGCGGCTATTCCAATCGCGGTGGCTACGAAAATCGTGGCCCGCGTCGCGATTTCGACAATCGCGGCTCCGATTCTTCTCGCCCGTCCGAGTCCTCCGAAGAGAAAATCCTGCTCCCCGGCGAGTCGCTTGCAAAGTATCGCGACCGTCCGCAGCCTCAACCCTCGGCTCCCATCGTGGAACAGGAGCGGCCTGAACACCAATTGGAACCCGACGAGCCGCAGCCCCGCGTAGCCGGTCAACCCGCTCCGGGTGGCGCTCCGCGCCGTTCGCGTGGCGGTTTGCCCAGTTGGCTCCTCGCCGGCGCTACTGAACCTTCCACTGTCGAGGACGACGAAGTTCGCGAGTCCGCCGAGGCCGACATTGACCCGGAGGACGACGCTCCTCTGTCTGAAACGTCCGAGGTTTCCATCAGTGATGAGGAAGCCGCCGACCTCTCGACCAGCATCATCGACGCCAAACAAGATCTCGTCCGTGAGGAAATAGAAGCCGACTCTGCAGCCGGCGGCGCCATCTTCGAGGACGACGAAGAGGATGAAGAAGACCACTCTGAGGATGAAGATGAAGAACGCCTGGAAGCCGAAGACGCCGAAGAGTCGGATGAAGAGCCCGCCGTTCAGGAAATTCTGAGCGCTCCGCAAGCCGTCGCTGAAGCCGAAGCCGACGCCGCGCACGAAAATGCACTCCACATCGCCGCGCTTGGCGAACATGTCGAAATCGAATCCTCACACGAGTCCGAATCCCTCAACGACCACGAGGATGAACAGGACAACGAGGAGCGGGACGACGACCAACAGGAACACGATCAGACGCACGAGAGCCAGCAGGAACGTGAAGATCGCGAGCAAATTGCCGCGGCTTCGGCTGCAGTTCCCGCGGAGGATGCCTTCCTTCTTCCCGGCGAAACGCGTGCGCCGCACTCCGGCACCGAATCACAAGGTGAATTTCCGCGCCAGTCCGCGCGCGTCGGCGGCAATCCTCGCTCGCGATTCCAGCGCCCATTCCGTGGAGGCCGTGATCGCGATCGCGGCGGACGTGGTGGCCGTTCCGATCGTGGCGGTGATCGTGGCGGTGATCGTGGCCGCGGCGGCCGTGGCCGTTTCGAACGCCGTGGACCCGGCGGCGGTGGCCATCGCCAGCACGGTCACGGCCATCACGGCCATGGGCATCACGGTCATCATCATGGACCGCGCCGTCCCCAGCTAATTAGTGAAATGCTGAAGCCAGGTCAAGAAATCGTCGTTCAAATCGCCAAGGAACCGCTCGGCAAGAAGGGTGCTCGCATCACCAGCCATATCGCGCTGCCCGGCCGTTTCCTGGTCTACATGCCGACGATTGATCACATCGGCGTGTCCCGCAAAATCGCCAGCGCCGAAAATCGTTCGCGCCTCCGCCGCATCGTCGGCGAAGCCCGTGGCAGCTATCCCGGCGGCTTCATCGTTCGAACCGCAGCCGGCGCCGCCACCGACGACGAAATTCGCACCGACATCGAATTCCTCGGCAAGACCTGGGCCGATATGAAGAAGAAGTATGACGAGCGCAAAGCGCCCGCCATTCTTCACCACGACCTCAACCTCGTCGAGCGCATTCTTCGTGACTACGTCAGCGATGACTTCACCGCCATCTGGATTGACAACGAAGAGGAGTACGGCAAGGTTTGCGAATTCGTCAGCCGCTTCCAGCCCAAGCTCATCAACCGCGTCAAGCTCTATTCGAAGGAACAGCCAATCTTTGAGGAGTTCGGCATCCAGCACGAACTCGACAAAGCGCTGCGCGCCAAGGTCTGGCTGAAATCCGGCGGCTACATCGTCATCAACCACACCGAAGCGCTCGTCGCCATTGACGTCAACACCGGCAAGTTCGTCGGCAAGGGTTCCACGCGCCTCGAGGACACCATCGTTAAAACCAACCTGGAAGCCGTAAAGGAGATCGTCCGTCAAATTCGCTTGCGCGACCTCGGCGGTATCATCGTCGTGGACTTCATCGACATGGAAGAGCGCCGCAACCGCGAAAAAGTTCTCTCCGCGCTGCAACAGGCACTCGAGCAGGACAAGGCGCCTTCCAAGGCTCTCTCGTTCAACGAATTCGGCCTCGTCTGCATCACCCGCAAGCGCACCAAACAGGCGCTCGAGCGTGTGCTCTGCCAGCCTTGCCCGTCTTGCACCGGCTCCGGCATGGTCAAGTCCGTTCCAACTCTGTGCTACGAAATCCAGAACGAAGCCCGCAAAATGGCCGCGACTGACCACGAAAATCCGAACCTCACTCTTCGCGTGCATCCGGAAATCGCCAAGGCACTGAAGACACGCGAGTCCATGCTCATCGACGAACTGGAGCAAAACTCGCATAAACACATCATCATTCAGTCCGACGCCACGCTTCACTGGGAGCAGTACGACATCTACTAACGCATCTGACGAGCAACGAAACTGGCGCAGCAACCGCTGCGCCAGTTTCTTTCTAAGCAGCTGCAAAGTGTTTGCAGTCGCTCTACGTCCTCGACCACTCGCGGAGTAACCGAAGGAGCTACCTGGAAAAGCAAAAGGCCCTCGCTCCTTCAGAGAGGGCCTTCTACTTTTTGTGCGCGGCGCGCGCCCTTACCGCTAAACCGTGCCGGACTTTGCTCCTCCTTTCGTGGCCCCCTACTGCACTTTGTCCAGCAATCCTCGTAGCTTGCGCGCGAGCGCATCGGGCGTGAAAGGTTTCCGAAGAAAAATTGTGTTCTCATCGGGAAATCCGTAATTGACGAATCCGCTTGCCGGCGCTGTCGTTTGCAGCACTTTCAGTTCGGGTCGCACTTTTCTCACAGACTCCGCCAGAGTCAGCCCACTGATTCCCGGCAAGCGGATATCGGCAATTAGCGCGGCGATGTCTCGACGATTCACCGCGATCAGCTGGGCTCGTTCGGCATCGGCGGCCTCCAGCACCGTGTAGCCGAGCCCCCTGAAAAATTTGCGCCACGCATCACGCATTGGCGTCGAATCCTCGACCAGCAGCAGTGTCTCCGTCCCGCGCATGTTTTCGCGGCTGTCCGAAAATGTCGCTGTCACTGCCCCTGTCGCTGCTGGCAGATAGATTGCAAACACTGTTCCTTCTCCCAGCTGGCTTTCCGCGCGCACATAGCCGCCATCGTGTTTCACGATGCATTGCACGGTGGCCAGCCCCAGCCCCATTCCTTTGTCGGGCTGCTTCGTCGTGAAAAATGGCTCGAACACTTTCGCCAGCGTCTCTCGATCCATTCCACTGCCCGTGTCGCTCACCGAGAACCGCGCGTACCGGCCAGGTTTCATTGCAAATCCATCCGCTGCCGAATCGCCGTCATGCACTTCAACATTCTGCGATTCGATGAAAATGCTGCCGCCGTCTGGCATCGCATCTCGCGCGTTCACGCAGAGATTGATGAGTATCTGTTCCATTTGGACCGGATCGGCGCTAATATTCACCAAGTCGGCGGCCAACATGGTTGTCAGTTCGATTCGGTTTCCGATCAGGAACCGGATCATGTTTGTGCTGTCCGAGACGATGCGGTTCAGGTTCAGGGTCACACGTCTCGGCGTTTGTTTGCGGCTGAAAGACAGAAGTTGACTCGTCAGGTTGGCGGCCCGAAATCCCGCGTCCAGGATCTGCTGGACTCGTTGCCCCGCTGATTGGCCAACTTCAGGATGATCGAGAAGCAACTGGCTGCTTCCCACGATGACGGTCAGAATGTTATTCAGGTCATGCGCGATTCCGCCCGCGAACTTCCCCACTACTTCCATTTTCTGGATGTGGCGTAGCCGCTGTTCAGTTTCGCCGTGGTCGCACCCCATCCGCCACTCGCTGCGTCTGTCGGGATCGAGCACCTTTACTTCACTGTTTCCCAGGACTGGGTTGCCTATTACGGGCTGTTCTTGCTGCATTGCTACCAACCTCCAAATCTTTCACGGTCGGTTCGGTTCAAAAATTCCAAGGGTCACGCTGGTCAACCAATTCTTTACGCCAGTCACACCTCCGCTGGGAATGTTCCGAACAGTTTGCAAACGTTTTCCCTTGCTATATGCTGATTTTAAGAGACTTATATCGGAGCTCACTCGGCGTTTGCCGCATATCCGGCGCATTAACCATGGGGGCTCCTTGTGACCGATCCCGATAGGCTCAATCCAGAGCAGCTAACTCTCATCCGGCGCCACCTTCAGGACATACTCGCAAGCTCTGCTTTCGTGGGCAGCAAGCGTGCCCAGGAATTTCTGCAATTAGTCGTCGACCACACCCTGGCTGACCGTACCGACTCCCTCAAAGAGCGAATGATCGGTGTGGAGATGTTTGGCCGCCCGGTGGACTATGACACGGCTAACGACGCGGTCGTCCGCGTCAAAGCCACAGAAGTTCGTCGCCGCCTTGCTCAGTACTATCAGGACTCTCCAGGACGCGACGTTCCAGTTCGAATCGACCTTCTCGTCGGTTCCTACGTCCCCAAATTCGTCTGGCCAGCCGAGAAAATCGCCGCTGCGCCGTCGGAAGGTTCCTCGGCCTCATACGGCCAACCATCGACCGGTCAAGCAGGGCTTGCCGTCGCCGAATCTCGCGTCCCGAGGGAATCGCTCAGTGGTAGTGAGCCCACTGCCACGCCCCTGCCAGCCCGCCGCTCGCGCCGTCGCTGGATCTTGGCCGTCGCACTGATTCCCCTGGTAGCGGTCGCTCTTTTCTTCGCGTTTCAAGGCTGGTCGGGCTCTTCCGCTTCTCCCATTCGCTCGATTGCCGTTCTTCCTCTCGTGAATCTTTCCGGCGATCCAAAGCAGGACTATTTCGCCGACGGCATGACCGAAGAGCTCATCGCCGAACTCGGCCAAGTCTCCTCACTCCGCGTCATTTCCCGCACTTCCGCGATGACTTACAAGGGCACCAAGAAAACTCTCCCCGTGATCGCTCGCGAATTGCATGTCGATGGAATTCTGGAAGGCTCCATCGAGCGCGAAGGCAACAAAGTCCGCGTCATCATCCAGCTCATCGATTCCCGCACCGATGAACACATGTGGGCGCATTCCTATGAGCGCGACATGACCAGCGCCATGGAATTGCAAAGCGAAGTCGCCCGCGCTATCACTGACCAGGTTCGCGTCGAGCTCACTCCTCAGCAGCAAGCCCACCTGACTCGCACCCGCCGCACGGAACCCGCTGCGCTTGAGCTGTACCTGCAGGGCATGCAACAGCTGAATTCCGGCGATCCTCGCGCGGCCGCCCAGTTCTTCCGTTCCGCCGTCGAAAAAGATCCCGATTACGCAGCCGCGCACTCCGCCATGGCCACCGCCTACGGCTGGATGGGCGAAGCCGGCTGGGTCTCTTACGCCGAAGCTTTCGCACAACAAAAGGCCGCCGCCCAAAAGGCGATTGAGCTAGACGATTCACGTCCCGAGCCCCATCTCGAGCTCGGCTTTGCCGCCATGAACCAGGACTGGGACTGGGACACGCAAAACAAGGAATTTCGCCGCGCCCTTGAACTCAATCCCAATTCCGCCGCCGTACACTGGGCCTACGCCAACTACCTCGGTCGCGTCGGGTTACACGAGGACGCGGTCGCCGAAGCAAAACGTGCTCTCCAGCTCGACCCTGTTTCGAGCCGTTCCTACATGAATCTCAGTTTCGTTCACTACTATGCTCGTCAATACGACGAAGCTCTCGCGCAAATTGAGCGCGCCGTCGCCATGCGTGGCGATCCGCTTGAAGTTACGTTTCCTTTGAGCGTGATCTACGTCGAAAGACGCCAGTACGACAAAGCTATTCAGGAATTTCAGAAGTTGGGTGAAGCGCCTCACGCCCTCGGCCATCTCGGCAACGCGTACGCCCGCCGCGGCCTTAAAGCCGAGGCTCACGCAGTCGTTCCCAAGCTAAAGGACCACGTCGACAAAACTGGCATCGGCCGCTACGAAATAGCCCTGGTCTACGCGGGCCTTCAGGAAAACGACAAAGCCTTCGAATGGCTCGAAAGCGCTTTCCAGGTCCGCGACAAGGGTCTCACCTATATCAAAGTCGACCCCTGTCTCGATCCCCTCCGTTCCGACGTCCGCTTCGCTCCTCTCGTCCAGCGCGTCGGCATCCCCACCGGTTAACCCGCAGAGACGCTGTATCATTGGCCCCGAATGTAACCCTTCTCGCGAAACCTCGTAAGGATACATAGAGGCGCCGAATGAACCTGCTGGAGCGATTCGCGGCGGGCCAAGTAAACGCCTTCGAAGCGGTTTTCCGCCAGCACCAACGCGAGGTCTACGGCTGGATCGTTCGCATCGTTCGCGATCCAGGCGCAGCGGAGGACCTGACGGTGGAGGCTTTCTGGCGTTTGTACCAGAAGCGCGACCGCCTTGATCCTAGCGGCAATTGCGCTGCATGGCTCCGCCGCGTCGCCACCAATCTGGCGATCGATCACCTGCGTCGCGCCAGACCGGTGACTCTCTTGAAAGAGGAGCCCGCTGAGGCGAAGCGAGGAGACTGCGTCGAGCAGCAGCAGGCACGCGCCGCGATTCGTGATGCAATGATGCAGTTGTCGCCAAAACTGCGCGTCGTTGTTCAGTTGGTGTTGATTGAAGATGAGACTTACGCCGCGGTCGCCGATTCTCTGGGGATTTCGCTGAGCGCAGTGAAGCTGCGCGTTTTTCGCGCAACGCGCATCTTGCGCAAGAAGCTCAAGGAAGGCGGGGTTTGGCCATGAGCCTTGAAAACAAACACGACGGCGACGAGAAGCAGCTTCGCAAACTCCTGCAAGACGCGATTCCGCCCGTGGGTGGCTCGTCGTCTTCTCACAATTTGTGGCCTCGAATGCTGAGGCGAATCGAGGAACCGTCATCCCGCCTTTCTTCGCGCGTGCCGTGGTTCGACTGGGCTTTGCTGGGAATCACCGCCGCCGCTTTGTTGTTTTTTCCAGCGCTCATTCCGGCGCTGCTCTATCACCTTTAAGGAGGACCCATGCACCGTCATCCCTATCTTCGTGCATATCTTGCAGGCATCTGCGTACCGACCCTCTTCCTGATCATCATCGCTACGGTTTTTACATTTCTGCGCTATGTCTACAACTTTCCCGTACCAATCGAGCGCGTGATCGTTTTCCCCATGGCCGCCGTGCCGAACCTCTGGGGTCTATGGAACATTCTCTTCCTCGCTTCGCACAACCGCCTGCATCTCCCCCTCGGACTCCACGGAGCGCTGCTTCCCTTCCTTCTGGCGCCGCTCGGCATTCTGGCCGCCGGCCTGCTGAAGTTCCCAATCGCGGCTTTCGCCCTCCACGTGCTTCCCTTCGCCGCACCTCTCGCGCTCATCGTCTACTATCTCGTCTGGAAATACTTAGTCGGCGCCCTCAACTCCGAACTCGGCGTTGCGTAAGCCAAATTAACCCAGAACCGCACGCGCAATCTTCAGCCAATAGGCCAGATCATGCATGTTCGTGTACATCACAATCGCCTGCCCGGCAATCAGCGGCGGCAACGCGTACAAATACACCGGATGAACCTTCCGGCTCACGATCAAGTCCCGCGCCACGCCTAACAGAATCAGCAAGTCCACACCGGCATAGAAGAAATTCGGATTCAACAGATAGGTGGGAAACCGTCCAAACGCCGCAGCTGTTAGCGCACACGTCGCGACGTAGACGAGACGCCGATGGTATTCCGGCTTCCCGCGCCAATAAATCGCCAATCCAAACGCCGTTGCGAACACCACCATGTCCCACAGCGGAATCATCAAGTCCATTTCCACGTGCTTCTGTTGCAGTGCGTGAATATCAAAGCGCCCCATCGCGATCGCCGTTGCCACGCCGATCACGGGAATCAACGCGCCAAACACCGCTCCAAACCAGCCAATCGAACGATGCACCTGCACGTTGCGCGTTCGCACCAACGAAGACTGCAACAAGAAGAACACCAGCCATCCCGAAAACACCGCGGCATGCACATACAAAATCGTCGGCCGCGGAATTGCCGGATGAATCAGGTTCCGCCCGATCGTAAAACTGAATCCGAACACCACAATCGCCGGAATCAGCAGCGCCATCGCAAAGTAAAAATAGTTCTGCAGAAACCCACCGCGCCGCTTCGTAACCGAGCGCTGCACCGCCGGGACTGGAATACCCACCTCGGTGGTGCTCATAATCCTCCGTGCTTTTTCCGTTTCAATGCTGGACTACGGTGAGGAGACCCAACCTTGGCCGCAATCTTACACCGGCGGCCTCACTCTGCAGCGCTTTTAGCAACTATCTTGATGACAGCAGGAACTTCACTCCACCACGATCCGATCCGCCCACTCCACCAGCGATACAAATATCGCCGGGCTTCCGAACTTCGCTCCCCACTGCGTCAAATCGTTTTCCGAAACCCCACGGGCTCGGGCGCAAGCCCCTCACGCAAAAATTGGCACCCGTTTCGCCACCAGTTTTTCCAGCGTTTCGCTCAGTGGCGGCCAGCCCACCGGCAAAATCGCATTCGCCGTCGCCTTGCGCATCAATGAAGTCGCTTCCGCCAGCAAAAAAATCTGCACGTCGTGCCCCGCTTCCGCCAGCACCAGCCCATGCGAAAACGGAAATGCCGCCCGCGTCGGGTCCTCTGCGCCCCACGCGCTCTTCATCAAAATCTTGAGCCGCTTCTTCGGCTCTTCCGCTTTCCCAAAGCGCAAAAGAAAAGGCAGGCTGGCAAGCTGTGCCAGGAACGTACGTCGCGCCATAGCTCAATCCTCAATCCCAACCGCTCATAGAACTCGCCAGAATTGATGCGACTCTACGCCGTTTTTCGTTTGCCGCCAAGCCTCACAAGCCTGCGCGTCGGTCGTCATCGCGGATCTCTGGGCGGTTCTTCCTTTTCCACGAGGAAGCATACCTGCCCCAAAACGCTCCGGCGCCGCAACCGCCCTGCAAGCGGCGTCGCTCATGCCGCCCGCCCCACCGGCGCAAAACCGCTTATGATGTCCCCAAGAAGTAAAAAACTATGATCAAGAAGAAAAATCGCAACTCGGCTCCGCTTCGCGAGGACTCGCTGTTCCGGGCAGAAGCGCGCAAGCGCGTCCCGCATGAATTTGTGCTCGAAGCGCTCTCCGCCCTCGAACCGAGAACCAATCCCATGTTCGGCTGCCTCGCCGTCTACGTCGGCGAAAAAATCGTCCTCATCCTCCGCGACAAGCGCGACCACACTGCCGCGGACGACGGCATCTGGCTCGCCACTACTCAGGACCACCACGAAAGTCTCCGCAAAGACTTTCCCAACATGCGCTCCATCGCCGTCTTCGGAAAAGAAGTCACCGGCTGGCAGGTCCTTCCCGCCGACGCCCCCGACTTTGAAGCCGCCTCCCTCCGCGCCTGCGAACTCATCGCCGCCAAAGATCCTCGCATCGGCAAAATTCCGATGACGAAACGCACAAGAACCAAGCGCTCGCAAGCAGAACATAAGAAAGGTCGCAAGCAATGAGCCTTCTGGTCAAAAACCTTGGGCTCTCGCAGCCGATTCTCGGTGTCTAACAATAACGAGCAGAATTGTCGGGAGCGCTTGATGAACGCAACCAACACGCTCACTAGGTGGTCTCCAAGCAGAATCGCGGTAAAACGCGCAGCGGCACGCGGCACTGCAGTTTCAGCGAGCATTCACCAGCTGCCGATGGTTTCAACAGCCGTGCTGTTCCTGGTCCTGATTATGGTCACCGCCGGCGCCGCGCACTCTTCCCATCACGGAAGAGGCGCGGACCTGCCGCGCACGCACTCCGCCACGCCTCAGCCTTCTGCTAACCGGGAAGATACGATCAAGGTCACGGTGACGCGCAACGGCAATGTGTTTTTCCGACGGACCCAGGTCATGGCGAATGACCTTCCTGGCCTGATTCGCGAAGCGGTTCACTCGGGATCAGAACGCAAGGTATATCTAGCCGTTGACGCTCGAGCGCGCAACGTTGATGTGGCTACGGTTCTCGATCAAATCCGCGCCGCGGGCATAACTCAAATTTGCGTCTTGGCGGAAAGGGTGCCTCTAGGCTGAATCACCGCTCAATCGCACGAGCGGTATATCGTACGGTGAAAGAAAATTTACTTCGCGTAGATGCACTTGCGACAACCGACGGAACGAAATGCGAAAAACTGGAATTCAACCGTACGTAGCAAACGGAAAATCGAATACAAATCGCTCTGCGGAAACGCTGGCGTGAACCAGGTCCCCAATGAAACCAGCTAAGGAGAGTTGTCTCGATGTATCCGGCGAGAACCGCAAGAATTTCGAGCGGCAGTTCTCGCGTTGCAAAAGCATGCTAAAGCAGATTGCCGAGCGCGTTCTAAACGGCACAGAGGGCGTAGAAGAAGCAATGCAAAGAAGCTACGCTGCGGCCGCCAGCCAGCGGCGCCGTTTCCGGAGCGAAGGCGAATTCCGCCGCTGGCTCGTCCGGACCGTGTTGAACGAAGCGCTGATGATCCTTCACGAAAAGGAAAGCACATTGGAAGGCTCAAGCGAACTGATTTTCTGGCAGCTCTGCTGAAACTCGCGGCCACGGAAATTGCTGGAAGCCGGAGCCACCGAGTGGTAGACTCCGCGAACTTTGGCTTGAGCGATGAGCAGTCCGGCATCGCTGACTCAAAACAAAACTGACAGAGCGAATGGTCCCGTCGGTTGGCTGAGCGGGGCATCGCCTTGAATCGCGCCTGCTCGTGAGCACGGCTCGGTTCCTGACTAGAAAAAGCGGGGCTCGTTCTCCGGCCCTCCAGGAGGAAGCCAAAGTGCGCACGATTCTGCTGAAGATCGGTTTCGCGTGTTGGGCATGGATGTGTTTGAGTTCAGGGGCTTCAGCGATTCCCGCGCCGGAAGATGAGCTGGCAGGAATCTTCAAGCTGCTGCTGGCGAAGAATGCCAGCACCGAATGGTCGGCGGTTGAAAGGATTCCCGGGAGTAAGTGGGCGCAGGTGAGAGAGCTCAAGAATTGCCTGCCGGACGGAGGCTGCTACGCACGGCAAGGAACGCTTGTTCTCGGTGGCCGAAGCATCGTGCTGATCGCGACTGGCGCTCGCACAATCGTGAGCTACGTCTACCTTCGCAACACCAGCACGGCGTTCGGCGAGAATGCTGTGCTTGCCTCGCTGCAAAAGGCCGGGCTCATGACGGAGCTGGCGCGGTGCCCGATACCGGGCACGATGGGCGACACCAACTGGTATCGCGTGAAAGCTGCGAGCGCGCACCCGGGATTTTTGTCGGTGCAGAGGTCCTGCGGCGGCAAGCCGTGTGAAGGATTTTCGGTGTCGTATGGCACGGATTTGCCAGCGCTTCAGCCAAACCAGTTGAAGATGTATTCCGAGGAATGCGGTGCAGGAGCGGCAGCGCGCAAACCGGTTGCCACGGCAATGCCGCACGAATTGCTGGCGCAAGCGTTTGTCAACCTGCTGCCGCCTGCAACGGGGCTCTACGACTGGGCGACAGTGCAAAAACTCCTGCCCGATGCGAAATGGGGTCCGGCATATCCCGCAGCCGGCGGAGAGCAGACGCAGTCAGCGCAACTGAAAATTGCAAGCCGAGAATTCTCGGTCCTGGCCAGCGGCGCGAAGACGCAGGTGAAGACGATCACGTTCGACGAATTGCATTTGCATCGGAAAGGAGAGGATTTGTTGAGCGTGCTGCGCGCGAAAGGGCTGGCGGTGAAACTGACGCGTTGCGGACCGGTTTACACCGAATCCATCAACAATTGGTACAGCGTGACCAGCCCCAAGACAAAACCGGTCATGCTGAGACAGTCGCTACGGCTGGATGGAAACCAAATTCAGGATGCGTATGAACTGCGATTGGATGCGACTTTGCCAAATCGCGATCCGCGTGATCGAGATCCTGGCATGAACGGCTGCCGATAGAAGACGCGCTGTTTGGGACGTGTGCAGCGGGCAAATCAGTTGTTGTGCGTGTGCTATGCTTTTCGGATGACGGCACGGATTTTGGATGGGACGAAGATCCGCGACGAGATCTTCGCGGAGTTGAAAGAAGAAGTTGCGAGCCTTGTGGCGGAGGGAGTGCGGCCGGGGCTGGCAGCGGTGCTGGTTGGGGAGAATCCGGCATCGCAGCTTTATGTGAAAAGCAAGATTGCGGCTTGCGAACAGCTTGGATTGGCGAGCTGGCTGCACACACCTCCGGCGAGCGTCACCACTGAGTGGATGCTGCAGCTGGTCAGCGACCTAAACAATAACGACAACGTGGACGGGATCCTGATTCAACTGCCGCTGCCTCCGCAGGTGGATTCGAAGCGCGTGCTGGAAGCGGTTTCGCCCGCGAAAGATGTTGACGGTTTTCACCCGGTGAGCATGGGAATGCTAGTGAGCAACCGGCCGGGCTTGGTGGCGTGCACGCCGGCAGGCTGCATGGAGATTTTGCGGCGCAACGGAATTGTGATTGAGGGCGCGAATGCGGTGGTGCTCGGTCGAAGCGACATTGTGGGCAAGCCGATGGCGCTGCTGTTGCTGCATGCGAACGCGACGGTGACCGCGTGCCATTCGAAGTCGCGCGATTTGCCAGGGATCATCGGTCGCGCGGATATTCTGGTTGCGGCAATCGGCCGAGCGGGATTTGTGCAGGCCGACTGGATCAAACCTGGAGCTGCGGTGATCGATGTCGGCACGAACAAAGTAACCGATGCGGCTGAGGCGAAGCGTCTGCTGGCGAATTTTCCGGGTCGTCTGGAAAAGTTCGCGGCGAAAGGCAATGTTCTGGTCGGCGATGTGCATCCTGACGCGGTGAATTCGGCGGGTGCGCTGACGCCTGTGCCGGGCGGAGTCGGTCCGATGACGATCACCATGCTGATGAGCAACACGGTGAAAGCGGCGAAGCTGCGCCGCGGAGTTGGCTTGGCAAGCAAAGACAAGTCTCAGCCGGCGGCGACGGCCCGCTGAATCCATTCATGCTGCGCTACGGTCTGACCGGAGGAATCGCCAGTGGCAAGAGCACGGTAGCGGCGTTGCTGCGCGAACGCGGCTTTCCAGTATTGGAAGCAGACAAAATTTCCCACGCGCTGATTGAACCTGGCGGCGCTGCATACGGTGAAGTAGTTGCGCTGTTCGGACGGGAGATCCTTAACGGCGATGGAAGAATCGACAGGGCACGGCTAGGCGCAATCGTTTTTGCTGACAGGCAAAAACTGGATCAGCTGAACGGCATCATTCATCCTCGAGTGGAATCGGAACTTGTCAGGCAGCTTTCGGAGCTGGAAAAATCGAGGCGCTATGCAGCGGCTTTTGTTGAAGCGGCACTGATTTTTGAGGCCGGTTTGCACAAGAAACTGGACGGTGTATTAGTGGCTTGGTGCCTGCCGGAACAGCAACTGGCGCGTCTAATGGAACGAGGAATGAGTGAAGCAGAAGCGCGGCAGCGGATGGCGATGCAGATGCCTGTACAAGAAAAGTTAGCTTTGGCCGAAGAAAAAATTGATTGTTCGGGTTCTATGGAAGAGACGCGGCGTCAGGTGGACGCGCTGGCCGCCAGGCTGCGTGCCGCCTCGCCGGCCGTCTGACCTTGTCTGGCAATTGCGTTATTATTTCGACTTACAGAATGACGGAGTGAAAGGGAGAAGTCCCATGGCGTTTGGAAAGCAAAGCTCTGTGCTGCGGCCGCTGGCCGTAATTGCAATCTTGATCCTGGTGGCGTACTGGGCGGGAGCGCGCTGGGGTCCGCGCGGCCCCATAAGCGTCGAAGCGGTGCCGCCAATGGGCAGCGAAAATCCTAGCGTTCGCAATGTGAATCTGGCGGAGCGCGACGCGGCGTTGAGCAACGACGAAATTTTGAACGTGCGGATTTACCGGCAAACTTCCCCTGCCGTGGCGAACGTCTTGACCAAAGCGACGGAGTACGACTTCTGGATGGATCCGGTGCCGGTGGAAGGAGCCGGGTCGGGATTCGTGATCGACAACAAAGGGTACGTGCTTACGAATTTCCACGTAGTGCAGGGCGCGCAGTCGATTGAAGTAGTATTGGGCGACCAGTCCCGCTATCCGGCAAAATTTATCGGAGCCGATCAGCGCAACGATGTTGCCCTATTAAAGATTGAACCCAAGGGCAAGCCATTGGTGGCGCTGCCACTGGGAGATTCGGCGGCGCTGCAGGTCGGACAGAAGGTCTTGGCGATTGGAAACCCGTTCGGGTTTCAGAGCACGCTGACGACGGGCGTGGTGAGCGCACTGGGGCGCACGGTCCAGACCAGCCAGACGACGTTTATAGATGAAGCGATCCAGACGGATGCAGCGATCAACCGCGGCAATTCGGGCGGGCCGCTGATCAATACGCACGGCGAAGTGATCGGGATTAACTCGGCGATTTATACTCCGACGGGAACGACGGCGGGAATCGGCTTTGCGATTCCGATCAATACGGCGAAGCGAATTGCGCACGATCTGATCACGGACGGGCGCGTGCACCAAGCGTTTTTGGGAATCGACACGATTCCGATCAACGAGTCGTTTGCCGAAGCATTGGGATTGCCGGCGCAAGAAGGATTGCTGGTGCAGAGGACCACTCGCGGGGGACCCGCGTCGGAAGCCGGCATTCGCGGCGGGGATCGCGTCGCACAGGCAGGGATGCGGCGGTTTTACGTCGGCGGCGACGTCATCACGGCGATCGACGGGCAAAAAGTAGCGAACTCGCTGGACGTGAACCTGATCCTGAACAAGAAGCGCCCCGGCGAAGAGGTGACGGTCACCCTGTTCCGCGGCGGGAAGAAGATGGATGTGAAAGCGAAACTTTCAGAGCGGCCGCAGAGCGACTAAGCATCTGGCTATGCCGGTAGTTTAGTAACTGGAAATTCTCCAAAATCCTAGGAGCCAAATTCGGCGCGATAGCGGTTGCGTTCGGACTCGGGTAGCGCGAACCAGCCTTCGGCGATGTCGCGGACGCGTTCCAATTCCTTTTGCATTTCGTTATGTTTGGCTTCGAGTGCGGAGGCGTCAGCGTTCTCCGCAACTCCGATTGGCGGAGCGAAGACGATTACCGCGCGGGTGAACGGCCGCGGAAATAGAAAGTGGTCCCAGGTCTTTTCGAAGGTTTTGCCGTGCTCAACGCCAATGTGAAAGACCGTGATGGGGCAACCGGTGCGTCGGGCGAGCATCACCGGACCCGGTTTCGCGACATAGCGCGGTCCGCGAGGGCCGTCGATGGTGAAGGCGCAGTCCTTCCCTTCCTCGATACGCTTGGCCATCACTGCGAGGCCGCGCAAGCCACCGCGGGAAGAGCTACCCTGAGCGGTGCCAAAGCCAAGCCATTCAATCACCTTGCGGGTCCACTGGCCGTCGAAGGCGGTGGTGTTCATCACGACGATGCCCATGTCGCGAGCCCACCAGGAAATGGGAATAATGACGCGATGCCAGAAGGCCCAAACGCAACGGCGGCCGGAGGCATGGACGTCCTGAGCATGGTGCCAGCCGAGGACTTCAAAGCGAAGTGTGGGGCCGAGCACGCGAATTACGGAATAAACCAGGGCGGCGATAATGGGAATCTGAATACGTCGCGACCACGGAAGCCGCGGAAGGCGAGTGTCGTAGTGGACGTTAACTTCGCCGCTTTCTGGAACGGCTCGTTCCGCGGTGTTTGATGGATTTTCAGGGCTGGTCATCGTCCGTTAAAGTGCCGTTGCATCAGGAACTTGCGTGCCGTTTTCTATATGGCCGCGGTGTGCCCGACGTATAGTATAAAGAAGAGCGGTTATCCGCAGTTCAGCATAGAGCATGCAGCGCCCGAAACCCCAAAACGAAAAGTGTTGCCGAGCAGGCATTCGCACCGTTTGCGCAATGGTGCTCATTGGCGCGGGAGCGGTGGTCTCCGTTCCTTTCCCGGCCACCGCCCAACAGACCACACCTCAAGAGTCACAGGGCGAAATCATCGGCACGATCGAAGGCAATGCCATCGCGTTGAAAGGGCCGATGAGCGTGCAGGTTGTCGGCAACGAAGTAAAGACATTATTGCGCAGCGGCGTGGATGTTCGCGTGAAAAGCGGGCACGCGCGCATAGATTTGAGCGGTGGCGGAAGCATCGCGATCTGCGGCCCAGCACACATCTCCCTGCTGAAGGCAGCAAATGGATTGACGATCGCCTTGGACAGCGGAACGATTCACGCGCGCATTGAAGGCAATCTGGCGCTGACGGTATTTACCACGCAGATTCTGGCCAAGTCCATTGCGATTGGCGACGGTCCGCAGGATTTGCTGGTGGGATTCGACACACCAGGGTTAATGTGCGTACGCGCCGGGCGAGGGGCGGTGCGCCTGCAAGAACAGTTCGGCAATCAGAGCGTCGTCGTGCCGCAGGGCGCAGACGCAACGCTCGCCAACGGACAATTGGAAGGGATGCGGATGAACAGCGCACTATGCGCATGCGAGCCGTACGCTGTGGAAACGGCCGACAATTCGAAAGGAAGCGCGCCGGAAATCAGCACGCCTGCGAGCAATGAAGAGGTCCGAAAGAGCGCGGCGCTGAAAAATCCTTTGCCGCCGAAAAAGGTTAGCGGGCCGGAACCGGCAAAGCCACAGATGGAGCCGACGTATCAGGTGTACATGCCACCGCTGCATTATGATGCGAGCCAAAAAGTGCAGGAGGAGTTTGACCCGAAGCTGATCGTTTTGGTTCGGCGAGTCAGAGTGAGGCCCACGCTGATTTTTGAGAGCCGAGTCGAGGGCGATGCCGTGCCGCAAGAAGCCAAGTCGCTTTCGGCAGCTGCGGTAAAGCCACAAGTTGCACCGGCAAAACCGGCCACACCGGCAAGTACGGGCCTGGTGGACCGAGTTAAGACTTTTCTTAAGAGTTTGTGGACGCCAAGTTCTTGAGTTTGTGCCGCTTACAGCGTTTTTGGTAGGACAATCCGGACGCGATTCTTAACCTGAATTTACACCGGGCCCCCACAAAATTTAGGACTCGGCGGGGTATATTTTTCGTGCTAATTTTAGTTGTCCCGAAGAGCTGGCGATCTCCCGCCCGTCTGCCCTTGCGAAAGCCGTTGAACCGATAAAAATTGTTCGGAGAACAGCTGTGCGAATGATCCGGCCCCTGAAGAAGCTGCGTCTTATAGCTGTCTGTTTTCTGCCGCTGTTGCTGGTGGGATGTACCGCATCGAATAGTTCCCGTACGCCGGACCCTCCGGCGGGGGACACAACGGCGCCAACAACGCCAACTAATCTGCAGGCAGCGGCAAGTTCGAACACGCAGGTTGGACTGACCTGGACGGCATCCACCGACAACGTCGGGGTGACCGGTTACCAGATAGACCGCTGCGTGGGAAACGGGTGCACTACATTCGCGCAGATCACCAGCGTAACGACGGCAAGCTTTAACGACAGCGGTTTGCTGGCGGGCACCGCTTATGGCTATCGCGTGCGGGCGACGGACGCAGCGGGAAACTTGAGCGCGTATTCAACGATTGCCTATGTCACGACGACAGGGACTGGTGACAAGCAAGCGCCCAGCGCGCCGGGCGGGCTAACAGCGACAGCGTCTTCGAGTTCACAGATTAATTTGAGCTGGACGGCGTCGACCGACAATGTGGGTGTAACCGGATATCGCATCGAGCGGTGCAGCGGGGCCAGCTGCGCATCGTTCACGCAGGTCGGAACCACGACCGGAGCTACGACTTTTTCGAGCACCGGGCTGACCGGGTCAACCTCGTACAGTTTTCGTGTGCGGGCAACCGATGCCGCCGGAAATTTGAGCAGCTATTCGAATGTGGCGTCAGCTAGCACCAGCGCTGCAACGGACACAACGGCACCGAGTGCGCCCGGTTCGCTAACCGCGACCGCGGCCTCAAGTTCACAAATTAATTTGAGCTGGACATCGTCGACCGACAACATAGGCGTTACAGGTTACAGAATCGAACGCTGCACGGGTGCCAGCTGTACATCGTTCACCCAGATTGGCACTACGACTGGCGCGACTACTTTTGGCAATAGCGGACTGACGGCTGCAACGGCGTATCGCTATCGCGTGCGAGCTAACGACGCAGCTGGAAATTTGAGTGCGTATTCCAATATTGCGACAGCCACGACTTCGGCGGGCACGGATACGCAGGCTCCGACTGCACCGGGTTCGCTCAGCGCAACGGCGGCTTCGAGCACGCAGATCAACTTGAGCTGGACGGCGTCGACCGACAATGTCGGGGTGACGGGCTATAGGATCGAGCGGTGCACGGGTTCGAGCTGCACGTCATTTACGCAGATTGGCACCACGACCACTGCAACGACGTTCGGCAACAGCGGACTGACTGCTTCGACGACGTATCGTTATCGAGTGCGGGCGAACGACGCCGCGGGGAACCTGAGTGCATATTCCAATATTGCGTCGGCCACGACTTCGGCGAGCGGAGGCGGTTCCAGCATTACGGTTTCCGTGAACCCGAAGCGCGGAGGGCTGACGACTTCGCAGACGCTGTCGATCAAGGCGACGCTGACCAATGACACCGGGAATCAGGGTGTGAACTGGTCGTTCACGTCGACAGGTTCAACCAGCGGAGGCGGTTTCTCGCCGACGAGCAGCACGTCGGGGAACGCCGTGACGTTCACAGCTCCGTTGGCGGCCGGCGCAGTGACGATTACGGCCACGGCAGTGGCGGACAACACCAAGACGGCGACGGCAACCATCGGCGTGACGGACCTGAGCGGCGTGCTGACCTATCACAACAATAATTCGCGCGACGGCTCGAACCAGAAGGAATACGCGCTGACGACATCGAACGTAGCGACGGCAACGTTCGGGAAGCTGTTTTCGTGCGCCGCGGACGGGGCGATTTACGCGCAACCGTTGTGGGTTCCCAAGGTAAGCATCGGCGGCGGGACGCACAACGTGATCATAGCGGCGAGCATGCGCGACACCGTTTATGCATTTGACGCGGATAAAAGTCCCTGCACGACGTACTGGTCAAAGACGCTGATTCCGAGCGGTGAAACGTACGGCAACTACAACGACTTGGGCAGCGCGGATATTTATCCTGACATCGGAATCCTGGGAACGCCGGTGATTGATTCATCCAGCGGGACGGTCTATCTGGTGTCGAAAACGAAGGATGGCAGCGGCGTTTATCATCAGCGGCTGCACGCACTGAGCCTAACCGACGGCAGCGAAAAGTTTGGCGGGCCGGTGGACTTGACGCCTGCGATCACAGTAACGGGAACGGGTGATACGGGAGATTCGGCTGCATCGTGCAACAGCTCGAGCGGGCAAGTTCCCTTCTGCCCGATGCGGGAGAATCAGCGGCCGGCGCTGGCGCTGAACGGCGGCGTGGTGTACTTGAGCTGGGCCTCGCATGGCGATACGGGGGTCTATCACGGGTGGGTGATCGGCTTCAGCGCGTCGACATTGGCGCGCGCGTCCACCTTCAACGCCTCGCCGAACGGCAGACAGGGCGGCATCTGGATGAGCGGAGGAGGACCTGCGATTGACAGTAGCGGGAATCTCTTCCTGATCACGGGCAACGGAAATTTCAACGGAACGACGGATTTCGGCGACAGCCTGCTGAAGCTGTCCAGCTCGCTTGCGGTGTCGGATTCGTTTACGCCCGCCGACCAAGCGACGCGGGATTCGAATGACACGGATTTCGGCTCGGGTGGAGCGGTAATCCTGGTCAATCTGCCTTCGGCTCCGACCCAGCATTTGTTGATCGGAGCGGGCAAAGGTACCGGAACGATTTTCGTGTTGAATCGGGACAGCCTGGGCGGCTACCAGCAAGGAACTTCAGGCGGGAACAAGGTTGTGCAGTCCTTCGACATCGGCAAAGGCGTTTTCTCGACGGGCGGATTCTGGCAGAACACGCTTTACGTCGGCGGATTTAATTCGCCGCTCTTTGCCTACGCACTGAATTCGAGCACGGGCCAGTTCAACACAACGCCGACGTCGCAGACTGCGAACAACTTCACGAAATTTGGAGCGACGCCCTCGATTTCATCGAACGGATCGAGCAACGGAATCGTTTGGGCCATTGATTTTGCGGCGTTCGGTACCAACAACAGCGGTTTCTCCAGCGCCGGTCCAACCATCTTGCATGCTTACGATGCAACGAGTCTTTCGAACGAGCTTTGGAACAGCACCATGGGCTCGGGCAATACAGCGGGCAACGCGGTGAAGTTTACTGTGCCGACCGTCGCCAATGGAAAGGTATACGTGGGGTCGCGCGGGAACGATACAACGACCAATTCGCCGACTACGCGTGGTCAAGTTGACGTGTATGGGTTGCTGCCGAACTGAGACTGCAGCGACTTCTAAAAACTGATTGAACGCCAGCGTTTTTTCGCATTACAAAAGAATCTAAGAAGTTAGCTGCTTACATACCTTCGTAATTCGGGCCGCCACCGCCTTCGGGGACAACCCAGTCGATAACCTGATAGGGATCGGCGATGTCGCAGGTCTTGCAGTGGACACAATTTGGAAAATTGATTTTGAGTTTTAGCGAGCCGCTGGATTCTTTCGCCATTTCGTAGACTGCAGCCGGGCAGAAATACTGGCACGGGTTGCCGTACTCTTCGACGCATTTCGTTACGCAGATATCTGGATCGAGGATGTGCAGGTGGCACGGCTGGTCGTCGTTGTGGCGCGTGCCGGAGTGATAGACGTCGGTGAGGCGGTCGAAAGTCAGCTTGCCATCGCCTTTGAAGCGCTCTTCGGTGTTGGCGGGCGGCTTGGCGCCATTGGATTTCTTGTAGTGCTTGTAGCCGGCGTCGGCGCGCATGGGATCGATCAGGCCGCGGCCGCCGGTGATTTGTTGAAATGCCGTGTGAACGAAGCCTTGCAACATTCCGTGCTGGAAAGATTGATGGAAGTTGCGGACCTTCCACATTTCATCGCGGATGTAGCTTTGCTCGACGCGTTGCTGAAAGCTGCCTAGTGTTTTGCTTGTGCTGTCGCCCTTCTTGAGCGCTTCGAAAATGGTTTCGGCGGCGAGCATGCCGCTCTTCATCGCGAGATGGATGCCCTTGAGGCGCTGCGAGTCGAGGAAGCTGCCAGAGTCGCCGATGATGAGCGTGCCGTCCACGGTGTTGCGCGGCATGGCGTACCAGCCCCCGTAGGGAAGAGATTTCGCGCCGTAGCGGACGAGCTTGCCACCTTCGAGGATTTTTTTGACGTGCGGGTGCGTCTTCCACTTTTGAAACGCGGCGTGCGGATCGAATTGCGGGTCGGCGTACTCAAGTGCGAGGACGAGGCCGATGGAAAGGCGGTTGTTCAAAAGGCCGTAGATCCAGCCGCCGCCGTACATGTCGGATGAAACGGGCCAGCCGAGAGTGTGCGCTACATAGCCCGGTTCGACGCGGCCGGGTTGGATGTCCCACAATTCTTTGATACCGATGCCGTAACTTTGTGGATTGATGTTGTCGAGCTTTTTGTCGGCGACGAGTTTTTTGGTGAGCGAGCCGCGGGTGCCTTCGGCGAGGACGGTGACTTTAGCGCGGAGTTCGTAGCCCGGCGTGTAGTTGTCCTTGGGCTTCCCGTTTTTGTCCAGGCCTTTGTCTTCGGTGATGACCCCGGCAACGGCGCCGTTTTCGTAGACAAGTTCCGCACCGCCAAATTCCTTGAAGATGTTGACGCCAGCGGATTCGACGAGGCCGCCGAGCCACCGCACGACTTTGCTCAGCGAGACCACATAGTTACCTTTGTTCTGAAATGGTGGCGGAGTAATCGGAAACCGGAAAGAAGAGGTTTGCGTGAAGAAGAGCGCCGCTGAATCAGTTACCGGAGTGTCGAGCGGTGCGGATTTCTCGAAATCCGGCACGAGTTCACGGAGCGCTTTCGGGTTCATGATGGCGCCGGAAAGTTGGTGGGCGCCGATTTCGCGGCCTTTCTCGAGGACGTAGATATTTTCCGCAGAGAGCTCGGGCTTGGCGCCGGATTCGTTGTGCTTCTTGATGAGATTCGCGAGATGAAGCGCGCAGCTCAGGCCAGCAGGGCCTGCGCCAACGATCAGAACATCCGCTTCGAGTTGTTCACGCTCGACCGCCACGTCATTTTGCCTTTTGCAGCTCTTCTGTGAGGGCTGGCATGATTTCGAAGATGTCGCCCACCACGCCATAGTCGGCAATTTCGAAGATAGGGGCGTTCTGGTCTTTGTTAATGGCGACGATGGTGCGCGCGCCCTTCATGCCGACGACGTGCTGGATGGCGCCGCTGATGCCGAGCGCGAGATAAAGTTTAGGCGCTACCGTTTGGCCGGAGCTGCCAATCTGACGCTCCATTGGGAGCCAGCCTTCGTCGCAAATAGGGCGCGACGCGGCGATTTCCGCGCCGAGGGCTTTGGCGACCGCTTCCGCTTGCGGAATGTTTTCAGGAGCTTTGATGCCGCGGCCGATGGCTACGATGAGCGGGGCCTGTGTGAGGTCGACGGCGGATTTGGCTTCCTTGAAAAGATCGAGTGGCTTGGTGCGGATTTGTTCGGGCTTCAGGTCGATGCTGACTTTGTTGATCGGCTTTGCGCCGCTGTCGGAGGCGGCGACTTGATCGGCGCGGAAAGCACCGGACTGGAACGAGGCGAACCAGGGCCCGAAGCCGACGAAGGAAACATCCGCGGCAGTTTTCCCCTGAAACATCTGGCGAACGAAGACGAGTTTGCCGCCTTCGTTGCGGTAGGCGACGCAGTCGCCGATCATGCCTTTGCCGAGCATGGCGGCGAGTTTCGGAGCGAAATCGCGGACTTGATAGGTATGGGGAAACAGCACGAGATCAGGCTTGGTTGATTCGACGACTTGTTTTAGCGCGACGCAGAAACCGTCCGGTGTGTAGTTTTCCAGCAGGTCGTGTTCGACTTGCAGAACTTCAGCGACGTTCTTTGAGGCCAGCTCTGCAGCGAACGCGTCAAGGCTCTTGCCTAGCACAGCCGCGCTCACGGAGCCTGATGCGGCGGAAGCGATTTGCTGTGCGGCTGCGAGCGTTTCGAAGCTGGTGTTGTTCCACTTACCTTGGCGCTGCTCGGTGATGACGAGAATTTTCATGGTCAGATCACCCGCGCTTCGAATTTGAGTTTTTCGACCAATTTCGCAGCGACTTCCTTCGGTGGGCCAGAGATAAATTCGGTTTTCTTACTTTTTATCGGTACGTAGATTTTTTCTACTTTTTGTGTGGGCTCGGTTTTGGCACCGAGCGAATCGGCCGTGAGCGTGGCGATCTCTTTTTTCTTGGCGGCCATGATGCCCTTCAGCGTCGCGTAGCGAACTTTGTTGATGCCGGACTGGATCGAGAGCACGGCCGGCAGCGGACACTCAATGTGCTGGAACCAGCCGGCTTCGAGTTCGCGCTTGAGTTTCAGTTTTCCTTCCGCGGCTTCGATTGCCATGATGATGGTGGCATGAGGACGATCGAGCAGCGCGGCGAGTAACACACCCGTCTGGCCAAATCCTTGGTCATCGCTCTGGAGGCCGGTGAGAATCAAATCGGCGTTTTCGTTTTTCACGGCTGCGGCGAGTGCGCTTGCGGCACCTAGCGGATCGAGTTGAGCGAAATTGTCGTCGGCGATGTGGATGGCACGGTCGGCGCCTTTGGCCAGCGCTTCCTTGATGGTTTGCTTCACCCGCTCCGGGCCCATCGAAAGAGCAATCACTTCCCCGCCGTGTTTTTCCTTCAGGCGCAGAGCTTCTTCGAGCGCGAAGCTATCCGGCTCGTTCATTTCAAAGCCGATGTCGGATTCCTTGATCCAGTTTCCGGCAATAGCCAAGGGCGCGTCTTTGGCGGGCACCTGCTTGATGCAGACGATGATTTTCACGGGAGTTCCTTGCGACTACAAACCGCCGGCGAGACGCCGGCGCTACAAAAATCAGTTACTTTCCCGCCCAGCGCTTGAAAACGAGCGCGGCGTTCGTTCCGCCGAAGCCGAACGAGTTCGAAAGCGCATAGTCGACGGTGGCTTTGCGCGCGACGTTGGGCACGTAGTCCAGGTCGCATTGCGGATCGGGATGAAATTGGTTGATGGTCGGGGGCAGGATTTGATCGCGCAGTGCGAGGACACTAATGCCTGCTTCGAGTCCGCCAGCGCCACCAAGCAAATGACCGGTCATGGATTTTGTCGAGCTGACGGCGAGCTTCTTGCTCGATGCGCGCTCGCCGAAGAGCCGTTTCATCGCGGTCGTCTCGATAATGTCGCCGATGGGCGTCGAGGTTCCGTGGGCGTTGACGTAGCCGATGTCGTCGGGAGAAAGCTTTGCGTCTTTCAGCGCGGCGCGCATGACGCGGAACGCGCCGTCACCGTTTTCGACCGGCTGCGTGATGTGGTACGCGTCACCAGACATTCCGTACCCGACGATTTCCGCAAGGATCGGAGCGTTGCGCTTTGTGGCGTGTTCGAGCGATTCAAGGATCAAAATGCCGGCGCCTTCGCCGACGATGAAACCGTCGCGATCCACGTCAAATGGCCGGCTCGCTGTAGCAGGATCGTCGTTGCGCGTGGAGAGCGCTTTCATCGAAGCGAACCCGCCGACGCCCATCGGCGTGATCGTCGCTTCGGTGCCGCCGCAGATCATCATGTCGGCAGCGCCCCGTTCGATAATTTTGAAGGAATCGCCAATCGCGTGCGCCGAAGCCGAACACGCTGTAGCCGTCGCGGAGTTCGGTCCCTTCGCGCCGTAGCGAATCGAAACGTGACCCGATGCCAAATTTACGATGGCCGAAGGAATGAAAAAGGGCGAAATTTTATTCGGACCGCCATAGAGCAGTTTGCCGTGCTCGCGCTCGATGATGTCGAACCCGCCGATGCCGGAAGAAATGTAAACGCCGACTTCTTCCAGATTCGACTGTTCGGGTTTCCATTGCGCGTGCTTCACCGCAAAATCCGCGCCGGCTAGCGCGATCTGGATGAAGCGGCCCATCTTTTTCAGTTCTTTTTTCTCGATCCAGTTGAACGGATCGAAGTTTTTCACTTCACCGGCGATTTTGCAGTCGAAATTCGTGGTGTCGAAATGCGTAATCGGACCGATGCCGCTGACGCCGGCGACGAGGTTTTTCCAGCTTTCCTCCGTGCCGATGCCCAGCGCGCAAACCAGCCCAACTCCCGTAACGACGACCCGATGGGTCACGGTTTCTCCGCTCCTGTCTTCTTCGTTAGATGCCGCGCGGAATGCGCCGGCTTACTTCGCTTTGGCGTGCTTATCAATGTACTCGACGGCGTCCTTCACCGTGGTCATCTTCTCGGCGTCCTCGTCCGGCACTTCGATGCCGAACGCTTCTTCAAACGCCATCACCAACTCCACCTGGTCCAGCGAATCGGCGCCGAGGTCGTCCACGAACGACGCGGTGGGCGTAACCTCCGCCTCGTCCACGCCGAGCTGCTCGACGATAATCTGTTTTACGCGTTCTTCTACGCTGGCCATTCGCATTCCTCCGCCCCGACTGTGCCGGGACTTTTTATTCAGCTTTCACACCAGGCGCTGGTCGTACGCGCGCCAAAATCGTCGTTTTTCCCGCTTTGGGCAACCTGCCCATTCTATGCACGGCATAACGCAAGGTCAACTTTGCAGCCCTCGCAAACACATCAAAGAACGCGATGTCCTTTGCGCCCCTCGGCGGCCAAGAGCGCCACAACTGCCTCTCCCACTTCCTTCGAAAGGCGAAAAGCCTTTTCGACAGGAGCGCCCTCTGAATCGCGACCGTCTATCGCGAGATACCCAGGCGCCGCTATGCCATTGCCTTCGACCTGTTGGCGCTCGGCCAGCTCGAAATAGGAGATGCACACCCTTACCATCTTTGCCCTCGCTGAGCCAGATGGTTTCCCGAGTACTCATTTGCCAGTCGACAAATCACGCCAAATGCATGCCACCGTTCACGTTCAGAACGTGGCCGGTGATGTAGCAGGCTTCATCGCTGGCCAAAAACACAATCGCTGCAGCCACATCGCGCGGCGAGCCCATCCGTCCGAGCGGGATGCGCGTCTTCAGCTCTTCCTTGACCTTGTCCGGCAGAACGTCGGTCATCGGCGTCTCAATGAATCCCGGAGCGACGGCATTCACCGTGATATTCCGCGAAGCAATTTCAATCGCGATGGCTTTAGTCAATCCGATCAATCCCGCTTTAGCGGCCACATAGTTCGCCTGCCCGGCATTGCCACTCTGCGCCACCACTGAGGAAATGTTGATGATCCGGCCAGCGCGCGCTTTCATCATCACCGGCAAAACCTGCTGGATGCACCAGTGCGCGCCAGTCAGATTGGTCCGGACCACAGCTTCCCAGTCGTCCTGCTTCATGCGCATCGCCAGGCCGTCGCGCGTCACAGCGGCATTGTTCACCAGGATGTCCACGCGGCCGAATTTTTCGACGATCTGCTTGAATCCCGCCTTCACCTGCTCCAAATCGGCGACGTCCATCTTGACCGCGAAGGCTTCGCCGCCAGCCGCGGTAATGTCATTCACCAAAGCAGCCAGCTTTTCTTCATTGCGCGCGGCAACGGCGACTTTTGCACCCGCCTCAGCCAATGCCAGCGCGGTGTCGCGTCCTATTCCTTGCGACGCGCCAGTCACCACCGCCACTTTGTCTTTCAGGCTAAACATTTGTCTCGCGTTTCCCCTGCAGACCACAGATGCCGGGCTAAAGCCCGGCGCTACACTAAAATCTTCCAGAGCGCCCGCGCTAAGCGGCGTCGGACTTGGCGCCGGCAATCTTATCCAGCGTCATCGCCAAACTCTTATCGTCTTCGATGTTGAGCGCCGCCACCGACCGCTCAATCTGCCGCAGCAATCCCGTCAGTACGCGCCCAGGGCCCACTTCCACAAACGTGTTCACCCCTTCATCAATCAGCGCGCGAACGGATTCTTCCCAACGCACGGGCATAGACACTTGCCGCACCAGTGCGTCCTTCGCCTCGCTCCCCTTTGTTTCGGTATCCGCATCGACGTTCGTTACCAGAGGCACACTCAAATCCGAAAACGTCGTCTTGTCCAGATCCTTCGCCAGCTTTTCCTGAGCCGGCGTCATCAGAGCGCAATGGAACGGCGCCGAGACCGGCAAAATCACCGCACGCTTCGCCCCCAGCTGGGAAGCAATTTCGACGGCCCGCTTCACGGCCGCCGCATGGCCCGAAATCACCGTCTGCTCGGGCGAATTCTGGTTGGCCGGTGTGCAGACTTCATTTTCGGCAGCGCGCTTACACGCATCCGCCACCACTGCGGGCGACAAGCCCAGAATCGCCGCCATCGCGCCAACTCCTGCGGGCACGGCGTCCTGCATGTACTGTCCGCGTTTACGCACCAATTGCACCGCGTCGGAGAATTTCAGTCCACCCGCGGCCACCAGCGCCGAATACTCGCCTAAACTGTGCCCGGCCACAAAGTCCGGCTGCAAGCCTTTTTCGGCGGCCACACGAAACGCGGCCACCGAACAAGTCAAAATCGCGGGTTGTGTGTTGGCGGTTTGCTTGAGCTCTTCTTCCGTGCCTTCAAAGCACATCATTGAAATGGAAAATCCCAGCGCCTTGTCCGCTTCTTCATAAACGGCGCGCGCCACGGCGTATTTTTCCGCCAGTTCTTTGCCCATTCCCGGGTACTGCGAAGCCTGCCCCGGAAATACAAATGCCACTTTTCCCATATGTTTCTCGATGCCGCTGCCGAGCTAATGCCCTCAAACGCGCTCCGTCACCAGCGACAACTCCTCCTCGATCTTTTCGTTCATGCGTGCCTTGGCCAGGCCCGCCGCCACGCGAATTGCATTTTTCACCGCGTTGGCATTGGATCGCCCATGCCCGATCACGCACACGCCGCGCACTCCCAGGAGAGGCGCGCCGCCATACTCCGTGTAATCAATGGTCTTCTTCAGCCCCTTGAACGCGCCCTGGGACAGCATGGCGCCGAACTGGGATACCAGGGAACTTTTCAGCTTCTTGCGCAACAACCCGAAAATCTGCACCGCCAGGCCCTCGCAAATTTTCAGCGCAATATTGCCGACGAACCCGTCGCAAACGATCACATCCACTTCGCCAGAGAAAAGGTCGCCGCCTTCAACGTTGCCAACATAGTGCAAATGCGCTTTCTTCAGCCTCTCATGCACTTCGCGCGTCAGTTCGTTGCCCTTGCTCTCTTCTTCTCCGATCGAAAGCAAGCCCACGCGCGGCCGCCGGTGCCCAAATGTCGCGCGGTAATACATTTCCCCCATCACCGCGAACTGCACCAGGTGCTCGGGCTTGGAATCCACATTCGCGCCAACGTCCAGCATCACGCTGACGCCGGCCTTGGCGTTCGGAAACGGCGCCGCCAGTGCCACGCGATCGACCGATTCCAACGTGCCCAGCAAAAACCGCGCAACGGTCATGACCGCGCCGGTGTTTCCGGCGCTGACCAACCCGTGCGCTTTGGCTTCACGTACCAGGCGCGCCGCGACATGCACCGAGCTATCCTTTTTCCGCCGGAAGGCCTGCGCCGGGTGATCGTCCATCGTGATCACCTCGCTCGCCGGCACAATCTCGAGTGGCAAGCCATGCCAGTCGTGCTTGGCAAGCTCCGGTTTCACCACGGACGGCTGGCCTACCAGCAAAACGCGGACTCCCAGCTCGCGTGCCGCCAGCACACTTCCTTCAACCTCGGGACGGGGTGCGTGGTCCCCTCCCATCGCGTCCACGGCAATTGTGATCATGGAGTCCTACTGCCGCAACTACATGGAGAGTGTCTGGAGCAGCGAAACTTACGCCGTGACTTCTTTGACGGCCTTGCCCTTGTAGTAGCCACAGTGCGGGCAAGCCTGGTGCGGCTGCTTCATTTCATGGCAGTTGGGGCACTTGCCCAACGCCGGCTTGGCCAGATGGTCGTGCGCCCGCCGGGTGCTTGTCCGCCGCTTGGAATGTCGCCGTTTTGGATTTGGCATCGTACTTCTCCCTCTTTAGTACTTTGAACGCGTCACACTGTTTTTGCCGCGTCCACACACCTAACCACTAGGAAAACCAAATTAAGCCCAAGTTTTACTGTTTCTTAAGCCAGTCCTGTTTCAGCCGCGCCAGCGGAGCCATCCGTGGGTCCATGGCATGGGTCTCGCACCGGCAGTCTTCATGGTTCAAATTCGCGCCGCAGCTCGCGCACAATCCGCGGCAATCGCTCCTGCAAATGACCTTCATCGGAACCGAGAGCAGCACTTGTTCGCTCAGCACATCCGCCAGGAACAGCCCATCCCCCTTATAAAACGCGATTTCTGCGTCCAAATCCTTCAGCCGCTCTTCTTCCGGCTTCACGTCCTTGGGCAGCGGGCTGTAGAAGAGGTCGAACTGGCGGTGGACATCTTCCACCACCGCATCCAGGCACCGAGCGCATTGCAGCTCGATTTTCGTTTCGAGGTGCCCGGTAATCCGAATCTGCCCGTCGATCAGCTCCGCCGTGGCCACCACGTCCAGGGGAGCAACCTGCTTCAGCTCCGCCGTATGGTAATCGATGCTGCCCGGCGCGTAGCTCTTCCGGATGTTCAGTTTGCGGACTGCCAGTTCCTTTACATCGAGGAACATCGCCTGTGCACCTCCGGCGTCCACGCTCATGTCTATCCATTATTGAGGCGTGTTCCCCCCAAGTCAAGAAACCGCCCATTTTTCTATTGCGGCATGGTTACTTAGCGCGAGCCATCCGCGGGAACGAACAGGCTAGGTGGCTCGGCTGCGCGGATCCGACCCGCCAGGGCACTCGAGTAGCCGCGCCCTCAACGGGCCGCTGTGGACGCCTCGCTGACTCGCGTCTGGTCGGTGATCCAGTTGACTTCCCAGGTCTTGCCTCCATCTTCTGAGAACGACTGTTCGAAATGAGGCGAGGCGGTGTTCGTTTTCGACCAGATGAACCGTAGCAGAATATGCCTGCCATTCGGGCCGGATGGCTCCGTATCGTAAAACTCGCCTACGCCGTTCTTGAATTCGCCGATGGTTGGCACGCCGATGGTTCCGTCCTTGCTCGTCGACCAGTAAATGCTCCACTGGCGTGTTTTGGGATCGAAGAGCCGCAGGGTCATGCCTTCAATGTGTCCGCCGCCAGGGCTGTCCGTTTCGAACTCCTCCAGCTGGGCCAGGCCGCTCCACACTTTGCGCGTTACCGATGTACCGTCAAACTCCAACCATTTCGTCGAGCCGACCAGCCGACCCTCAAGCCGCTTCAAGTGAATTTTCCAGCTGCCAAACTCGAAATCAAAACCATGCTGACCGTCCCGATCCACAACGGCTTCTCCCGGAGGGCTCGTCTTCGCCGCAGCGGCCTCATCTTTCACACGCGTGTCTGTCGCAATCCAGTTCACTTCCCACGTCTTGCCGCCATCATCCGAAAAAGACTGCTCAAAATGCACTGAATCTTGCGTGATATCGGAAATCACAAAACGCACAACGATGGCCCGCCCGTTCAGTGTTTCCTGGTCGTAGAATTCGCCGCGACCGTTCTTGAAGGCGCCGATCGTCGGCTCACTCAGACTGCCGCTCTTGCTATTCGCAAAATTCAGGCTCCACTGGCGGGACTGCGGATTGTATAAACGCAAAGACAGCGCTTGGATGTGGCCTTGGGGTCCGTCGACTTCGAGCTCCACGAGATTGGCGCGTCCGTCCCAAATTTTGCTTACCACCGTCGTCCCTTCGTACTCCGCCCAAGTCGTCGAACCCGAGAGCGGACGCACCAGCCGCTTCAAGTGCGTCTTCCAGGTGCCAAACTCAAAATCGAAGTCGTGGCGCCCGTCCCGCTCCGCGGCCTTTGCGTCCGTGTTCGCTGCCGCCGTACTGCTTTGTGCGCGAAGTTGCGGACACGAACCGGCCACTACAAGCATCGCTACCGACAGAAAATAGAATTGCCTCCGCCACAAGTTCATTGGGACCTCGTCGTCTGCAAGCTTTCGTCTCCGCGCGGCGGATCGCTTCGCGCATCCGCCTTCGTCACCCCACCACCTCCAAAATTGAATACAATGTGGTATCTTGCAAGAACCACTTTTTATGCACTTTGCAATACCACTTTCACGAAGCGGCGCACCTCTTTTCCGTCAGCTGTATGTGCGCCTGCGCGAGGCAATTCTTTCGGGAGCTTTCCGAGCAGGCGAGAAGCTGCCGTCCACCAGAGAGCTGGCTGAGCAGCTGGAAATTTCGAGAACGGTGGTGCTCTTCGCCTACGATCAGCTGCTTGCCGAGGGATTTCTCGTCGGCCACCAGGGTTCGGGTACGTACGTGTCCAGCGCCGTGAACGCCAGTCGTTCCGTGGGTTCCAAAGAATCCGCGAAGCTGCGCCTCTCCCGCTTCGGTTTGGCAGCGTCAGCTGCGTGGTCGCGCGTGAACTATCCGCAGCGGCCCGCTCGTAAGCTTGTCTACGATTTCACTTCCGGGATCAGCGACATTGAAATTTTCCCATTTGAGGTGTGGCGCCGCATCCTGCTGCGCTGCGCGCGGAGAGCTCCCGTTTCCGAGCTCGACTACGGCCCCGCTGGAGGCAATGCAAAGCTGCGTGGAGCCATCGCCGCACATTTGCGGCGCTCCCGGGCGGTCGCCTGCGACTCGTCCCAGGTGATCGTGGTGAACGGTTCGCAGCAAGCGCTGGACTTGATTTGCCGCGTGCTGATCGAATCGGGCGATCGCGTGGCTCTGGAAGATCCGAGTTATCAGGGAACCACCGAAGCCCTTCGCGCTGCCGGCGCCCGCGTAATCCCGGTTTCCGTGGACAACAACGGATTAAATCCCGCCAAGCTACCGGCGAAGGGTCGGCTCGCGTTCGTCACGCCCTCGCATCAGTTTCCAACCGGCGTTATTCTTCCGCTGGCCCGTCGCCTTGCCCTTTTGGATTGGGCCAACCGCGGCAACTCCATCATCGTCGAAGACGACTACGACGGTGAATTTCGCTACGACGGCCAGCCGCTTGAGTCTCTGCAAGGGCTCGATCAAGAAGGCCGCGTCATCTACATCGGAACCTTCTCTCGTACTGTTTTTTCCACGCTCCGCATCGGCTACCTAATCGCTCCAAAGCGCCTGGTCCGCGCCTTCCTGGCGGCCAAGTGGCTTAGCGATCGCCAGACCGCAACCCTTGAACAGGAAACCCTCGCGGAGTTTATTTCCAGCGGCATGTACGAACGCTACCTGCGCCGTCTCCGCCGCAGGAATGCCGCCCGCCGCGACGCTCTGCTCAGCGCCATAGGCTCCTATTTGAAGGATCAAGTGGAGGTTACCGGCTACGAAGCCGGCGGTCACGTCGTTCTTTGGCCGCGCCGTCCCATCAGCGAAAAATCCATCATCGAGCGTGCGGCGGCGCTGGGCGTCCGAGTCTACGGCCTGTCCGGTTACCGCCTCAAAAAAAGCTCTCGCAGCGGCATCATCCTCCGCTATTCCCGCATGAACGAAGAGCAAATCCGCGAAGGCATCCGCCGCCTGAGCGGCGCCTTAACTCCGCAAGAAACCACCGATTCTTATTGACTCGGTTCTGCTGTCCAGACGGCAGCGGATCACTGGCTCAGCTCAGTAGAAAATACAACGATCTTGCCGAACGCTTGGCCTCTCGCACCCGAGTTCGTGTATTCGTTCCACTTTTCGCGTACATCGCTGCAATCGAGACAAATGACTGCACACGGCTTTTCGCGAATCGATTCCGCCCCGTAGCGCACCGTCGCGTTTTGCACGCCTGAATACCGTACCTTTCGCGAACCTCCATCAGCGTGGATCAACGCCAGCATGGGATAGACATAGAACGAAGGCGGTAAATGTTCCGCCGCGTCCTCCCGCACAAATGAATCGACCGCAACCAGGTCGCACGGCAATCGATTCACCTCGTCCGCCGCCGCGATGTTCTCCGCGGCAATAGCTTGATGACTGTCGGCAAAATACAGCTCCGCACGTGGATGGTAGACATCGTCTACAAGGCTCCATCGAACCAGCGACCGCGTCCGGTTGCTGGCCGCGTACACAAGCCCTGTCGCAACAAGAACCGTCACGATAACGGTACCTACTCGCCTTGATCCATATTTCTCGAGGCAGAATCCCGTCAGTGCCGCTCCCAGCACAAAAATCGGCTCATGCAGCCGGCTCATCCAGCTGTGCCAACGCAAACTCGCGCAAAAGAACAGAAACCCTGCTGTGATTCCCGCCGCAAAATACACTTGTGTCCACCCTCTTCCCCGCCAGCCACTCCAGAGGGCAAGTGCGCATGAAATTGCCAGCAAGCCAAGAGGCAGCAGGTTACTCGCGTGCACCTCTCGCAGCGAAAATTGGGCCGCTGCAAACTTTGTGTCCATCCACATCTGCTTCGGGTCATCTGGGTAGGCGCCTACGAGGCGCATAAGCCTCCGGGCCGCCACTGCAATCCTGTCGTTAATCATTCGGCTTGGAACACCGAGATGCACCGACACGTTTCGTATTACGTTCGCAGCCGTTCCTTGCAGTGTCTTGTCCGTGATCGTCAGCTCCAGGCGCGGTGTGTGTTCCGGTAGCGGCATTCCCAGCAGCGAACCGGTCAGCTGGTAGCAGCGCGTCCAATGCGGCGCGTTCACCAGCACTACCGCAGCCACGGCGATCCACGAACATTTCAGCAGCTTGACCCGTGCCGTTTTGGTCCCCATCCACCAGCAGGCCAGCAGCATCCACGGCAGAAAAATATAGGCGATTCCCTTCGTAAGGATCGCCAGCCCCGCCGAGAGTCCCGCCCCCAGAATGAACCACCTGTTTTGCGACTCGTTCCACGCCAGCACGAACGCAGCGCTCGCCGCGATCCAGAACGCCACCACCGCCGTGTTCATTGCCCCCGATGCTTCCAGGATCATCGTCGGTATCGTCAGCGCCACAATGCCCGCCAAAACCTGCCCGTTCCGCCCTGCTCCGAGAAACTTCGCAATCAAGGATGCGCAGAGAGCACAGCCCAAATAGCTGAAAAACTCCACCAGGTTCACAAACCGGTCGCTGCTGGCAAGCAGCATCGCTTGCGCCATTGCAAACTCCGACCACGGAGCGAACACCAGCTGTTGGTAGTCCGGCGTCGGATAGAAGTCCACACTTCGATTGCTGATCCACATCACCGCACGCGGCAGGTGGTACACCATCGCATCCCACGTCTGCGGCGGACATACCAGCGCTGTGATCAGCACCAGAGTCGCTATCAGCCCGCCTCCTCCCACTGCCAGTTTCGTGACGAAACTTACCCCCCCACCAGCCTCTGCCTTCGCTCCAAGATCGAACTTTCCGGCTCCGAACCATTGCGCTGCGGCCAGCGCGACCGCCACCACACCCAGCCACGCTAAGGTCGCTCCTTCGCGTGTCAGTAGTCGATAGCGGCCCAGCCCTTCCGAAACCGCCCACACGCATACGCCCAGCATCACAGCAGCTCCCAGTGTTGCGATACGCCACTCCCATCCTCTTTTTCTCAGCAAAAGGAAGAACAACAGGCCGGCAACTGCAGGAACGCACACCAGCACGATTTCCCCTCTTCCTTCGCGCCTTCAGGCGTCTTTACTGCGCAAACTCTAGTAAATAACCTTGTCGGATGGCCAGCTTTAAGAGTTTCCACGCCTTCGGTGCGGAACTTTCCGCAGCAGCCTGCGTATCTCATTTCAAGAAAGCGAGGTGTGTCGATGCGAGTTCATCTCTCCCCAATCCTTCTATCGGCTCTCATTTGTCTGGGTGTTGCTGGCGCAGTCCAAGCCTCTGGCGCTGGCTCCCAAGCCAACTCCAAAGACGTCATCAGCAAAGTCGGCGAATCCCACTTCGAGGCGCCCCTCCCCGCCAAAGTCCCTCTCCGGCTCTACGTGCGGTCCGGCGATGTCGATATCCTCGGTTCCGACGACAACAAGATCTCTGTGGATATTTCCGGGAAGAATGCTGACAAGATCAAAGACGTGAAGCACGTCCTTACGCTCCTGGACGGCTCTGCCGAATTTCGCCTTAGCGGCGGCCCGCGCAACGACTTTCACATCACTATTCGTCTTCCCAAAAATTGCGACCTGTATCTTCGCGTCCCCGCCGGTGACGTTACGGTGAAGGACATTTCCGGCGACAAAGACAT